>Ga0180007_10004752_pt1 | contig 14200 bp, 19 predicted proteins | sample MM_PC_MetaG_FD_121122 | JGI IMG/M metagenome (GOLD analysis project Ga0180007, IMG submission 121122) | Groundwater microbial communities from the Aspo Hard Rock Laboratory (HRL) deep subsurface site, Sweden - MM_PC_MetaG | ecosystem: Environmental > Aquatic > Deep subsurface > Groundwater... | reverse complement strand
TCCCAAAATATATAGGTCTGTACATTAATCCACAAATTAGCGCCATCATAGACGATTAGTTTCCAGTCGGTAGCAGACTTTGTCCACTGACTTAGGAGTCCACATCCTGCTGTATGCTCATAGACAGTTTGGTTGGACCCAGCTATCGGACTTCCATCTATGTGCCATAGGTTAGAGCCATCCCAATCTAGTCCGTCAGTATAATGGCCCAATGAACACGATGAGAGCAGTATGCCCGCAGTAGAATATCGATACTGAATTGCGAGATTTATCGTCCATAGATTCGTGCCATCCCAGCAAAGCAGACCGCGTGCAGCAGGCAGAGCAAAGCCAGTGATAATGGCACCTGCACCGTCCAACTTGTAAATCCGGTAGCCTATTGCCATCAGCGCTTAATAGCTCCCGGCCTTGACGATTCGCCCGTCCATTACGTCTTTCAACTGCCGCTCGTGGATTAGGTTCCCCTCAATGTAGATGTTCGTCGTCCCTCCCGCCCCGCGTCCGGCGGCCCGCTTGCGCCCCGCTGCTATCTGCTCCGGTGTTGCTGCCTGGCTTGCGCTTTCCTCAATGAATTGACTGCCCTTCGTGGCGAATCCCATCGTACCCTTAAACGTCTCCCACCAGCTACCCTTCGGGGCTGGTTTCCCCATCGTCTCGGCGAGGGCGTCGGCGCTCTTCTCCATGCTCTTAAATGCTGCCTCGGCCTTGATAGCTTCCTTCCAGGTGCGGTTGATGCTCCACAAAGCGACACCAGCGGCAGCGGCTATCAGTAGGAATGGGGCAGCAGCCGCAGCCAGACCCGCCGCAGCAGTGCCGAGGCCTGCAATAGCGGTGCTGGTGCCTGCTATTGCCGTTGTTGCCCCCGCAGCCGCAGTACCCAGACCCGCCAAGCCACCGGCCCCGCCAAGAGCGGTAATCAATGGCATAAGTTGTATGATCAGTACGAGTAATCCCCCACCCGCTAGGAGCAAGCCTCCTAGCGCCATCGTTGCTAGTATGGCCATCTTTGCCAAGTATGGGTGCGCGTCAGCGAACCTATTAAACAGACCTATCGCATCGGCGAGTTGTTCGGCCAGCGAAGCGATAGCTGGAAAGATGTGCTGCCCTACTTGGATCGCCACACCCTTAAGCGAGTCCTTCACATCGGCCAGCGCATCATTGAATCGCTCGGCGGCTTTAGCCGTATCTTCATCAAGGACCAGCCCTAACTCCTTCGCCCGCTCCATCAGATTTTCGATGCCATCAGCGCCCTGGTTGAACAGAGGCAGCAGCTTCGCGCCAGACCGCCCGAATATATCCATCGCCAGAGCGGTCTGTTCCTGCGACCCTTGCAGCTTCGAAAGCGCGCCCGCTGTCTCTATGAACAGGTCTTTGCTACTCTTGAGTTTGCCCTGGGCATCGGTGACTGTAATGCCAAGCCGGTCGTAAGCGTCCTTATATGTAGCCACCCCCTGCATTGCTTCACGCGCTGCTCGTGCCTGCCGCGCCAGTGACATTGTTAAATCCTCGAAGCTAACACCGGCCCGGTCCGCCGCGTACCTCAAGCCACTGAGAGCCTCGACGGAGGTATTAGTCATGGCTGCCGCTTTCGCAATCTCGTCCCCGTACTTGGCCGCCGACATCGTCATGGCTGCCAATGCGCCCAGTATAGCGGCCCCCGCCCCCATAGCCACCATGCCCATGCGCTGCAACTGTTGGGTGTTGAGATGGATGCCTGCCCCCAGCTTCTGTTGAAGGGCCCCGACGCCTTTGTCAACACCTCTGAATATCAGATCAAGGCTAACTTGTGCCATGCTTGCTCCTCGGATTCTCGGCTACCCACTGGGCCAACGCCTTGCCTTCGTCATACGATAAACGCTCTACAGCGTGCTCATAATCTATCCTCTCAAACTCCGCCAGACTCAAGCCGAGTGCGTCTGCCATGTACAACTCCAATATCTCAGGCGGTACTGTCCGCCCGCTATGACCGCACCTCTCCAACGCCTGCTCATAAGGCTCTACCCAGCTTCCACCGGCAAACTGCTTACTGGGTGCAAAGAGTCCGTAACTGGCGTGGGCGACGCTCCTTTTTTTGCCTCCACCGCCTGAAGCCTGAGGAGATACTCGTTCACTACGGCGATCTTATCCGTTGTGGGGATGCCTCGCCGATTGGCCTCCGTACACTCCAGGGGGCCGCCATCTTCGTCAAGCACATCGTCCCACGCCACGACGCCCTCGACAAACATATCAGGCATGAGCTCCAGGAGTTCCTCAGGCGGTGCGTCTGTGTCAAAGTCACCAATGCCGGCTTGGCGCGCACCCAGCCGCGTCAGCACCCGGTCAGGCGGCTGGAAATACCATACCGCCTCCAACGCCTCGACTCTGACGCGCAGAATAGCTGTATATGCCATGCCTGCCTCCTACGTAATCACAACACGGTTATAGATGTTCCCGCTGCCCATCGTGAACTCGTGGCCGAACCCCACCCGCCCTGCAGACTCCAGTGGGACATTGAGTACGCCGGGCACGAAGTTGCTCAGCGTGAACGTCACATTCTCGCCGGCGGTACCATTCGCCAATGCCGCAGTAATCGCATACGGCGTCGCCCAGGTATCAGCTACCACCGCAGCATCGTCAAACATATAGGCGTTTGACGTGACGCAAGCGAAGGTGGGGGCCTGGGTCGTGAAGTAATACCCCTCTGGCAGGGTCAGGACGCCGGGCGTCTTTGTGTCCTGGGGATTCTGCATCTCTAGCCCCAGATCGTTGCTAAGACTCCATGACAGCACGCCTTCGTCGGCGGTGGCAATCTGGACGGTAGTATCGTTGATGGTGTGGCCCACTACGGAATTATAGACCGCCGCGTCTGTCCCGATGGCCGCCTGAGCTACCGTAGCGAACTTCATCATGAAGTCGTACTGTACGCGCGCATCGGGCGCATCGCCGCACGACACAGTAACCGTTCCGGGCTGCCCAGCGGTGAGTCTGTATTCCTTGCCACCAGCGCCGTCGTCTACCTCGACCAGGAAGTTCGGGAACGCGGCGACTTGAACTCCGGCTGTGGTCGGAAACCACAAAGCGGTATCCGTTTTCGCCGGCCCCAGGACGCTGACATTGAGAGTCGCTTCGAGTGTTCCTTTCCGCGTGACTACCTGCCCTGTTGCGCCAATGTCCTGTATGTTATGGGGGTCCAGGGTGAACGTTCCACCCAGCAGTGCCCGGCAGAAGGCCGTGATTGTATTCGGCGTACCTGCTGCCCACTTTGAGATGCCTAGTACTTGCCCAGTGTATACCTCAGACATTATTTGTCATCTCCTTTCTTCGGTGTTGCGGCCTTCTTGGGCACGGCCTGCTTGGGAACGAACGCCCCCGCAGGCGCTTCCACTGCCTTGGTCTCGTCGGCCATTACGTCCCTCCTCCTACTTGTATTAGCACGCGTATGTCGCAGGCAATCGCCCATATCGGGGCCGGTATCCTGCGGATGATCTGCACGTCAACTATGCTGTTTGGGTTCCCTATGTCGTGCCCCATATCCCACCCATCCCAGACGGCGTTATAGATCTGCGCGCCGGCTGCATCTGAGCACGTCAAACTGATCCCAGTTCGGGTAGTATCAGCAGCGATAGCCGCCAACTTCTTCTGCGGATCGTTGAACAGCGCCTTATTGATAACCTTGGCATACCGCTCTCGCGCCTTCGTCATGTTCTTTTCCAGGCCGCCCGACGAATCACGACACTGGTCATAGCGGCGAACGTGGACGACCCTGATAATCTCCTCCGTCTCCAGCATCCCGCTGGCTCCTGCCCGCGAGGTCGGCTGCGGCCCCAGCCCCCGGACCAATATCGCCGGCAGCATATTGCGCACAAAATCGTTCTTGTCCAGCGGATAGTCGGCCAGGTCCCCGTGCTCTAGTAATTCCAGCGGCACTTCATTGGCATCGTCGGCGTCCTCAAACCAGTTAGCCGGGAGCCCGCCCGTGTGGGTGATGCTGTCTGCACCTTTGAGCACGGCGATAACCGCATCCACAATCTCCCCGGTATGCACAAAGTCAATCGCCACTATGCCGCCTCCAAACTAAGCAGCTTATAGAAGCCGAGGTCGCCCGCCCGCCGCACAATGTAGCTATCCCACATACCGGAACCATCGGGCTTAATTCTCATGCGCCAGCCCGGGCCGACAGCTTGCGTGGTATGCAGGCGGCAACTATAGCTCCCGATTGCCATCTCGCCAAGCACACTGGCCTCCTGCGCCCGTGTCGTTTGCTTTAGCCAACACCGCTGCGCCGGCTGTGGCGTCTCGTCGTGGTCGCGCTGCAAGTAGTCGGCCTGCGAGTCCTGTTGGGTCGGCTCAATTATTTGGCACCAGGCATTGTAGATCATTGGCCAATTTGCCCCTGTAGCCAGGCGTCTGTGACCTTGCCCGCGTGCTCGTCCAGCATCCTGACGTATGCGGCTTCGTTCTGCTCCCACGCCGAATCACCTGCGCCATGCAGGAAGTGCGCCTGTCCTTCTGAGTGCTGAAAATCTTCTCGTTCATGCTGCACGGAAGCATAATCGGCGGCCTGTCCGCCGAATGTCACAGTCGCCATTGCCTTAGCTGCCGATAGCTCAACTGTATCAGTGCCGCTTGCCCGCAGGGTGCCTTCCTCATATGGTGTCCTCGTCTGGGCGGCTGCTGTCAGTCGGCTTGTTGCCTCACTAATCTCATTCTTCAGAAGCATCGCCAACTGATTACCCTTTGGCAACTTCGCGACTGCCGCGAGTGCCCTGTTTAAGTTATCCATGCCTTGCATCTGGGCATTGATCATCAGTCCGGCTCCGCTCGTACCGCAGGCTTGATATTCATGCCACTAGTCCCGCGTGATTCAATGCGTGCAGTACGGATGATATACGGTTCCAGCAACCACCGCGCCCGATAGCATAGCAACTGCTGATAGCGCCCCGAATAACTCTCCGAGTGCCCGTCAATGCTTATGCTGGTGACGCCCTGCTCCTGCAATGCCTCGCGGTCCAGCAAGTCCGGCTGGGTATTGCGTATTAGCAGCCACAAGGCCTGCTCGCACTGTGCTTGCTCCACTTCCTCCGGCGCGGCCCAGTAATCAAACGTGATCTGATAGGCCGTCGCGTCACTCATGCTGCCTGTTGAAAGGACGGTGACGGTGCCCGCCGGATACTGCATGGTGAAGTCGGTATCCTTCGTGTACTCCGTCGCCCCGTCCGAAGTCTCCACCGTCTCGCTCCCGGATACTATCTCCGCCCGCGTGAGTGACACCGCCACGTCATAGTCGCTGGTGAACGCCTCCTCAATGGCCGCGCCGTATACTTCGCCAGCCCGAGGAAAGTGCAGAGCCTGCGGCGTGCTCGTGTCATACTTGACTCCGGCTAACCGCAGGCTCTCAATCTGCGCACATGCCTCTATCAATGCCCGTTGCTTATCCGAGTCGTCATAGCCTGTCCACGAGGCCTCGCGGAGAGTATTATTAAAATACTCAGTGGCGACGGCCAGGCTGATGTAGCTATTGGCGTTCCCGTTTTTTGGCGTTGCAATGATAGTCGGCATATCCAGGTCTCCTATTCAGTTGTTAGTTGCCCAGTCCAGTACCAGGGACGTAACACACGGCGATAGAGCACTCGGTGAGGTCTCCGCCCGTGCTCGCCGTCTCGCTCGGAGTAAACTGAAGGCTTTCGCCTTCGTCAATCTCCAAGCTGGCCAGGGTTGTACTGAGAGTCCACGCCTCGGCCATGTCAGCAGCTATGGCGTTTGCGTCCGCCGCGGCCGTGATGGTCGAAAGCGAGGCTACCTCGGTTGTGCCCGAGCCGGTCAGCCCCTTGTTCTGGATGTTGTAGTCGCCGCCAGTTGCACCCAACGCAATAGCGCTGCCGTTGATTAGATCAACGCCAACGATAACGCACCGGCAGGGAGCCACAAAGACATTGACCGGCGTACCCGCGCTGGCATCTACAGTTCCGATTGTGCTCATAGCAACGCGCTTGCGTAGTTCGTTAGCCATGTTCATGGCCTCCTTTAGGTGTCAAAGCGGAGGTATCCGCCCTGATCGGATTCGACAACTTTAACGGCCCACTCAGACACACACGAGATTTCCGTGGATCGCCGTTTGTTGTAGTGCTCTGACGAGACTTCCGGCATCTTCTTGATCACCGCACCCAGGGCGCGATTGTTGATGATGCAACCATAGTCATCCACGGCGTCCGTGTAGGTGTTGTCCGTGATGAACCACGTAACACCCAGGAACTTGCGGATAGTATAGGTTGACCACAACTCGGCCCCAAGGTCACCTGATTTAGAGGCATCGGCAAGCGCGGAACTGGCCTCCGTCGCCAAGTCGTTCCACATCTGCTCAGACATCCAGCCGAGCCACGGGCCAGCAGCAGGATTATCACGGATTGCCATCATTGCGTCGTGTAAGTCAGCCACCACAATGTCGGCAGTAGTATCCGTGGCACCTATGCCCATCGAAGCGGCAAGGTCGCAAACGGCCTTGTCAAACTTCGTGGACTGTGCTGATAGCAATTCCTGAGCGAGCTTCGCCGCATAGTCGCGGTATTCGCCAGGACTCCCCAAAGCACCGATTGTCGGGTCAGAAACCCAGACAACACTCTGGTGCTCAGTGGCCGAGATATTGACGCTCGTGGGCGTCATCTGCTGGACGCTGGAGAACTCCTCGCCTTCGTCCACATCATACGCGGTCAAGCCGGAGTACACATTGAAATCATGCGACTTGCCCGGCTTATTGGTCATATCGGCGACGCGGAGAAAATCATACCCCGGGCCACCCGGCCAAAAGATCGGCACGATGCGGGGAGCGAGAAGCGCTTGCCCCATTTCCTCTTGAATCAGGTCGGTGAGGTCTGTGGTCGTAGTAACTCCGGCCATGTCCTCACGTCTCCTTAGTTGCCCGCCTGCCCAGCCTTCACTACTCGCTGGAGCGGGCTTAATATTGCATCTGGTGCTTCCTTTTCAGGCAGCTGTCCTGCGGCACCGGGGGAGCTTGCCCCGATGCTGGGCTTCTTGCCAGTTCGCCCCTCAAAATCGCGCTGGTAGTCTGCGGTTACAGTTTCCAGCGAGGCATTGAGTTCCTCGTCTTTAGCCCCTGTGATCAGCAGCCTATATGCCCGAGGCAGTTCGGGCGGAGCATTCTCCAGAATCCAATCGGTGCGCACTATACGTTCACGCAACTGGTCGGCTTCTGCCTTGGCCGCGTCACGTTCTGCTTGTGCGGCCTCCAGGTCGGCCTTCTGGCGTTCCTGTTCGCTCATTGCCTGCCGTGCGCGCTCTTCCTCGGCCTTCTCAAAGGCGGCGAGTTTGTCCTGCAGTTCGGTATTGGTCTGTCCCTGCTTGTCACGTTCGCGCTTGAGCCTGTCCGTAATTATGGCGTCAAGCTGCTCCTGGGTGAACGACTTCGGCTCCTGGGTGTCAGCCCCAGTGGACTGCCCCTCAGTTGTCGGTTCGTCGGCCATCTGTGTTACCTCCGTTTTTCCCTCGTCAGGTGATTATGTGCAACCTGCCCGGATACCGCGCGGCCACATCGTCGCCCGTCCAATCATTCAGATGGTAGACATTGCCGCTGCCAGGCTCCGGCAGGGATACAACAAAGATTCCATCATTGCCGAGTAACTCCGAGACAGCATCCACGAATGCCTCCGGCTCGGCCAGGTGCTCTATCGTTTCCAGCGACACCACGCAGTTGGTTTGTCCGTCTTGGAACTCATGGCTCACATCAAATATCTCATCAGCCCCAGCATGGGCGAACATCGTCGCATCGCTTCCGTACCAGACCTGCGCATAATCAATCGTGCCCCAGTCGCAGTCCATTCCTACAACACCACACGCCCCGTGGTGTGCCAATATCGCCGAGCCATACCCCGGCCCGCAAGCGCAGTCAATAACTCGCCGGCCCTCAACGAACCGGGCCGCCTCTTCGTACCTGCGAATATGCTGCGCCGAGTTCTCGTTAGTCCCGCCTGATAGTACATAGCGCACGAGCGCATCCTGCCGCTCGCCCGTAGCGAACTGGGCATCACGCGCTTCCAGGTAAGTAGCCATATCCCCATACTCGCGACAACGGGCCAGCATCTCAGAGGTCATCGTGCAACAACTCCACAAATCGGGTCGCATCATCCGCCGCGAATTGCAGCTTATGGATTATGTAGTCGGTGCCCCGGTCGCCCGGGAAGTCCACGTAGAAGGGTTCTCCAAAGACCTCCACTGGCACATCGTACATCCGCGCTTCGAGCCCCACGTTGCTGGTCAGACAGAGCACCTCGTCAGTATCCGGCAGCAGGTCGTGAATCTGGGCTGACTGCGGCAGCGATTTAAGGCCCGTAGGCGCGTTTGTCTCCTGCGTGAACGGATGGGGCTTATACCATGCGTCCTTCGCACTGGCAAAGGCCTTAATTGCCCCGGAACCAGCGCCTGTGCGCCAGAAGGTAGCCGCGTCTCCGTAGAGTTGCCCGAACCAGACCACGCGGCGATTGCCATTGAGCCATTCTGCGGGCAATTGCACCCCATCATCTATCAGCAATTCCTGCTTCCCCGTGCCGCTGTACTTTGTCTGGCGGGCCCCGCGCCACCATTCCCGATAGTCGGCTAGCCGCTCGGATATGTGGTGAAACTCCTCGAAGGCGTCGAGCCAGACCTGCGGCACCGTCTCGTAGTATGCCCGACCCGGCGTCACTGTGAACGTCCGTGTGCTTATTGCCCCTTGGTATGCCCGGAACCAACCGTCCTCAATGCAACTGACCTTGAGGCCCAGGTCTTCGGCGGCAAAGATTGCGGCCCGAGTCCCCAGTATACTGCTGCCCCAGACCACAAGCTGATCAACACCCATGCGCTGAATATACGTCTCCAGCACCAGGACGAAGTGAGCGTACCAGCGCAGGCTATTCTCATATATCTCGTCGTCGGTAGAGCCGTAGCGCGTGCAACGGAACTTGTCGGCTTGTGCGTTATAGCGGAAGACCTCGAAGCCGCCAATATCATACATCAGAGCCTTCCCCTCACCGTTCCCAATATGACTCAACATCCAGCGGCTCGGCTCCGGTTGCTCCGGTTGCTGTACCACAATGGCCGGCTCGCCCGCGCGGACTGCCAGCGCAGTGAAGTGCTTCATGGCCAGCGTGTTGTCTGGTTGTTCGCTCAGGAACAGAATCATCGTATCTCCGCGTACTTTTCGCTATACGGCATCGGGACGTGACCACAGTTCGGATGGAACAGACCGGCGGCCTCGGCGTCAGCCAGGGCATCATACTTATCAGACTCGCCACTCATGCTCAGGATCACGCCCTCCCACGGCTCGCATAGTTCGCAGGCTCCGCCGTGGGTACTAATCTGCACCAGGTCCTGCCCCCGTTCGGCCAGCCGGTTAAAGGTGCCCTGATTAGTGGCTTCACGGCTGGTGGTCCGCGCCACCATCTCGGCGTAATTGCCAAGTGCCCATTCGCGCCCGGCCTTGTCGGTAAACCCAGTTATGCCTTTGTCGAGCAAGTCCTGCACTAGTCGCTTCGTCGCCTTCCGCCGCGTCTCGCCAAGTATTGTGGCCTCCTGCAAGGCATTGAGCCCCGCCTGCCGGAACACATCATCAGTCCGCCGGCCCACCACAGTCAGAACGTCGCTCATGCGCATTGACAGATTCTCGCCCAGGGCCTTAATGCTTTCCGTGTGCAACGCCCCAAACTCCGCCGGTAGTGGCAGCACACCGGGCACCCGCGCGAGTGAATCATCGGCGACGTTCATGCCAGCGGCATACATCCCCGGCAGGTGTAGCTGCGCCCACTCCGTCGTATACTCGCCGAGCTCGTCCAGGTGCTGCCGAATCAATTCCAACTGCTGCACCGCCCGCGCCCGCTGGTAGTCGGTCAGGTTGGCTTCGACGATCCGCTGCAATATCGCCTTCTCGCCCTCGCGGTAGGCCGTCGCCAACTGCCCGCTAATCACCTGCAGTTGTGCTTTGCTGTAAACAGTCGCCATCGCTAATAACCCATAGTCTCGTGTAGCTGACGGGCGGACTCCTCAAGTCCCCTCTGAGCTTGAACTGCACCTGTAAGGTGTGCCAATACGACGCCGACGAAAACCGCGAGCACCAGTACAATCCCAACCCAACGCCAACAAAGCAGCTTAAACATTCTCTCCCCCTCCTGCCTTAATCTCCTGCTCGGGCGCGACGGGTTCCGGCGGCGGCGCGAATTGCACCCGCCGCTCGGCCTTCCGGTCATCGGTGCTACCCTGCCCCAGAATCGCGTCAATCTCATCGTCGGTCAGGCCGTGCAGCTCCTGCATTGCCCGCCGCTTTGTGGTCAAGCCGCTGGCCATCATCAGGGCCTGATTCTCAATCTCCTCAGTCCGGTCACTGGGCAGCCCATCCTGCCAGGTCAGGGTCACGTCCTCCGGGTTGAGGCTTGTAACTTCCCCGCTCTCGGGACTCCACGCCACCGCCGCCTCTGGGCTGTTGTAGAGTTTCGTCGCCAGGCTGATGACGGCTCGTATTGCCGGCCCATATGTCTTCTGCCTCCGTCGAACAGCGGATGCGGTGCGGTGCTCCCGGAGTTTAAGGGCCCGGCCACTCTCCGCGGCCCCGCCCTCGTCCAGTTGCAGCGACGCGGGCGACACACCAGCAGTCAGCATCATGTCCGCCTTGAGGTCACGAATCTCATTCTCTACCGCCGTCAACTGCGCATCCCAAGTGATGTACTGGGGAATCTGGCCTTCACTCTCAGTTTGGATATAATCGTCAAGCGTAGCCACCTGCCCGCTCTCGTCCACATAGAGCCGAGGGCCGGCCAGCTTGGGGTAGGCGTGCTTGTCAAGTATCTCCGCCCGCTGGGTGGCACGGTTATCAAGCTCCCCCTGCAGATGCTCAATGTCAGCATAGTCGCTGCGCCCCCACTGCCGGCTGCCCCCGCCAAGAGCGATGTGGACTAGCAGCGGCGCGTCTACGCCGGTGGCCTGTTCGTCGGGCAGCACCTCCAGCGCAGGAATCGTTGCGAGTTCCTTGCGGTCCTTCTCCTCCGTGAAGCCATAATCGCCGCCGGCTAAATCCCCGTGCAGTTCGTATAGCCGATTCTCAATGCTGCCCGCCCCGTGTATCTCCTGGAAAAGGTACGGCTTCCCATCGCCGCCCCACAGCAACCAGGCTAACATCGGGCGCGGTTCGTCATCGTCAGTGAAGAAATACAGGCTGGGCGATACATACTCAATGCGAATATCCTGCGCATCAGCGTCAAAACGCACCTTGAGTATACCATCACCACGCGGGCTGATCTCAGTCGCCATGTCCACCCAAAGATTCTCCAACCCCGAGGTTGCGCCCAGATGCGCAATGAACTCGTCAGTGGCGTCGTCACCCTCCGGCGCGGCTATGCCCAAGTCCTCGCCAAATAGCCGGTCGGCCAGCAGGTCGGTGATCTCCCCGCAGAGATTGATCGGCAGGAACGGGCGGCTCTGGTCATATTTATACTTGCCGTGCGTGACGTAGACCTCTTCGTGTTCGGCCTCATAAATCTGCCAGAAGCGGCTATAGCGCTGGAGGCGGAAGCGGTCCTGGGGCGGGGGCCAGGGCGTGCTATACGACGAACGCCACGGCGAGAGGCTGGCGATATTCAGGCCGCGCATGAATCCCATCGAGCGGGCAATCCGTTCCTGCCACGCGGTTGCGACCTGTCTGACGGCCTTCCAGTAATCTGTCATAGGCTATAACCCTGCCGGGCGCTGTGTGAGCCGCACTTGGGATTTATGCTGGTCAAACCCGCTATAGACCGCATAACGCAGCGCGTCTGCGCAATGGTCGTCCTGCTTCTGGGGCTTGTCCTGGGCGAAGGTCCCATCCGGCTTCTGCTGCCAGCAGTAGGATTCGGCCAATAACTGCGGGCAACCTACAATGCGCATACCGTCGGCGATAGCCGTGTTCACTGCTGCGATCCCCGGCAGCACAGCGTTGTCGGCCTTCTGCGCGTTCAAGCCTTTGGCGCGGAACTTGACGATATTGCCCGGCTCAGACGGATCGCAATACCAGGTGTCTACTGGATACTGCTTCTGCAACTGCGCGGCGGCCTCGGCCATTGCCTCGGGGTGACGCATCGTCTCATGGTCTTCGGCAAAGACCCACTTTCCGCCTTCGGTATCCTCCCCGATAAGCAGCAGCACCGACGGATTGCTCCAGCCCCAATCCACGCCGCCGACGATCCGCTTCCACTCCTTCGGCAAGTCCCCATCGTAAGCACAATCCGCGAGCCCGCTATACACCAGACCATGAAATTCCTGCGGGACCCCTTCAATGTACTGAAGCGCCCACTTGCCGGTATACCTACTTGCCAGTGATTCCAGGTAATCGGCGCTGGCCACGGGATTTTCATAGCTGGAGATTCGGAAAAGCTCTGAGTTCGGAAGTTTCTTCTCGCCTTCCTCGAAGCACTCGGCCCACCAGCCCTTGCCGTATGGCGTGTATGTCGCCCAACAATGGTGCTCGAAGTCCGGCTGCCGAAGCCGGTCTAGCATAATATCGAAGGCCTTGCGAGTCCAGAGTGCCACCTCGTCAGCCCCAAACCAGGCGAGATCTGTGCCGTAGAGGCTATCGGGCTTATCCGCCGTGCCAAACCAGATAGTGCTCCCGTTAGTGAGTCTAATACGCTTATCTGATTTGTTCTGCACAGCGACTATATCATGCCCCAAGGCTTCGCTGACTGCCCTACTCCAGCGTTCCCACTCCACCATAAGCGAACGCCCTAGCATCGGGTAACTCGCGGATACCCACATACCCCTGCTGCCAGCGTGCTTGAGGGCGTACCCCAAGCCCTGCACGACGTTGCAGGTGGTCTTACCCGAGCCAAAGCCGCCGGACAGCGCCTTGTGGCGGGCCTCGCAGTTGAGGAAGTCCTCCTGCGTCACCGACGACAGGAAGTCCTCAATCCACACTTGCTTCGGTTGTGGGGACTCGACCATTGCTTCCAAAGTTGACCTCAATGGGCGTGCCAGCTATTCCACTAAACTCCTGGGGTGCGTGCTGATGTAGTTCCTCGCGAAGTTGCACGAGCCATTCTCTCATCTCGCGCCCGAGATTGCCCCAAGATGCCAGTGGCGAATCATCAAGGGCGCGGTCGAGCTTCTCAATCTTCTTGCAGATGGCAGCCACACGATTTGAGCGCCGCCCCCAGCCCTGCCGCTTGGCTGCCTCCAGTGCCTCATGTTCTGCCTCGTCAATATGGTCGGCCCATTTCTTGCGGTAGAAACCCAGCGTATTCCAGACAAGGGTGATACCATACTCCTGGTCTAAGCGGGCGAGAATATCCTTGTCGGGGATGCCTTCGCACATCCACGCCAGTAGTTCCTTTTTCTGGTTTTCTGTGAGCTTATTAGCAGCCATAACTGACAGCCATTCGCCAGCACAAAGACAAAAGCCTCCGCACATAATGGCTGCGCGAAGGCCTCCTTGCAAACAGCGTAGCAGATTAGACGAACTTTGTCAAGGGGGGAGGCCGCCGACGCCGAGGAAAGGGAGGTTGGCGCGCAGCCAACGCGCCAGCTTGGTTTCTCGGGTTATCGCCGACGGCCCCCAGTATTATTGCACCGTCCCCTGCCTTGCCATACCGTACCTGACCAAACATCGCCTTGCCGCGCCGGGCCCGGCCAGGCCTCGCCCCACCATACCTTATAGGCACGATTATAATAGCATCCCTGCCTTACCCTGCCAAACCTAAGCCCGCCAGACCGTACCAGGCCCGAGCTCACCTCTCCCTGCCTTAACTTACCAAGCCCCGCCCTGCCTCAGGCTATAATGCCTTAAAGCTCTCTACCCGAAACCGCCCGAAGCGTGGCCGATAGTCGAGCACCCCTATCTGCTGCCCCGCTATAGCCAAAATCCCCTGCAATACTTCTGCGGGTATGGCCTCCTCGTCAAAGAGCTCAAGCGCAAACGTAGCTCTCCATTCGTCGAGCCGGGGCCGCGAACGCATACAAGCCCGATTCTGAACCTTCGCCTTTCGATGGTCAATGGCATACTTACTCACACCGAGGTCAATGTATTCCGGCGTGATAGAGACGTTACCCGCCACCGCTGCTTTGTAGGTCTTACCCCTGCCGCCCGTCACTTTGATCCCCACGCCAGCCTTCACGAGTGCACAGTAAAGAGCCTCCGAAGGGAGATAGAGATTACCGTTCTCTAGGCGGTATGCTGCGCGCTCCGCCTGCTCCTCCGGCGTGCCATGATCCT
>Ga0180007_10004751_pt1 | contig 14200 bp, 12 predicted proteins | sample MM_PC_MetaG_FD_121122 | JGI IMG/M metagenome (GOLD analysis project Ga0180007, IMG submission 121122) | Groundwater microbial communities from the Aspo Hard Rock Laboratory (HRL) deep subsurface site, Sweden - MM_PC_MetaG | ecosystem: Environmental > Aquatic > Deep subsurface > Groundwater... | reverse complement strand
GCCAATGTAGATGTTATTAATGGTAAGACGACCAAGATTATGTACAACTTATTTGAAGAGCACGAAAAGCTATGCCAGTCGCTTAAAGAAGCCAAAGATGAGTTAGAGACACAGACATGGGGCCTTAGGAAGACAAATGAGGCCATCAAACTCCTTTATGAAGAGTTGGAGGAGAAAAATAGACGATTAAAGGATATGGACCAATTAAAGACCGATTTTGTATCAACAGTTTCTCACGAACTTCGTACGCCTCTTGCCATCACCAAAGAAGGGATAGGTATTGTTATAGACGAGATTTCAGGAGGCTTAAATGAGAAACAAAAAAAGATCCTTACTATTGCCCGTGACAATATAGACAGGTTATCACGCATTATAAATGACTTGCTGGATATATCGAAAATTGAGGCAGGCAGGCTTGAGCTGAGAAAAAGCCAGTTTAATATATCCGACTTGATAAAACAGATGGCTTTTTCTTTTGAGGCCAAGATGAAACAAAAACACTTAGAGTTAAAACTCAATTTCCCTGCAGATAAAGTCTATATTTATGCTGATGTGGATAAGGTCATACAGGTCATTACCAACCTTATTTATAATGCCTTGAAGTTTACTGAACATGGTTCCATAGAGGTTACAGTCGAGGATAGAGAGGATGAGATAGAGTGTCGGGTGGCTGATACAGGTACGGGAATTCCAGAAGAAGACTTGTCAAAGGTCTTTGGTAAGTTTCAACAGTTCGGACGGACATTCGGGCCCGGAGAGAAAGGCACAGGGCTAGGGTTATCTATAACTAAGGGCATTGTTGAATTACATAAGGGGAAGATTTGGTTTGAATCTAAAGAGGGCGTAGGTACAAAGGTCAGTTTCACCTTGCCTAAATTTGCTGAGCCGTCTTTATTAAAAGAATATGTCAATACCGAGATAAAAACGGCGATTAAAAAAAACTTGAAAATGTCTATTATAGTCGTATCGTTGATGGATTTTGATAAAATAATGTCGAATTTGTCTTCTGAACAGATAGATAATGCTTTAAAAGATATGAAGGGCTTACTTGGTAATAATTTGCGTAGTGATACCGGTGTTTTTGCTCTTAAGGATACAGGTAAGATTGTTGTTGTTTTGATAGATTGTGATACAGAAAATGCTTTAAAAGTAATAAAGCGAATAGAACAGATATTAGAGAGTTATCTATCTTATGAAAGATTGATTGGTAAGGTTAGACTGCGATTCGATCATGTCACGTATCCCGATGAGGCAGGTAGTGACGAGGAACTTGTTAAAAAGGCGATGAAATTATAAAATATTAGGAGAGGCAATAAAATGGCGAATAAAAAGATACTATTAGTTGATGACGAACCTGAATTGATTGAGATGGTAAAGATGAGATTGGAAGCGAATGATTATGAAGTAATTACGGCCAGTGACGGACTGGAGGCATTAGATAAAGCACGCAATGAAAATCCTGGTTTGATTTTGTTGGATTTAATGCTGCCCAAGATGGATGGCTACAGGGTTTGCCGGACACTTAAATTTGACCAGAAATACAGGCATATTTTTATTATAATATTTACTGCTAGGGCCCAGGAAAGTGACGAAAAGCTAAGTAAAGAAGTAGGGGCAGACGCATATATAACAAAGCCATTTGAGCCTCAAAAATTACTAGGTAAAATAAGAGAATTGTTAGGGGAATAAAACTAATACTTAAGGTTTCGGGGCCTGACATTGACAATGCTGCAACTGGATGATATACTAAAAGTTATGGCAACTATTGTTGTATGGAAATTTTCGATGGATCAAGAGAAGCATAGGGAGTTAGACTGATTCATGAGTTATTTTAAGGTGTTGGCATTTGAAAAAGAACCCTTTTCTACAAGTCCTGACCCGGAATTTTTCTATTTATCAAAAGAACACGAAACAGCCTTGACAAATATTATAATAGAGCTCAGACTTAAAAGAGGCCTATCAGTTATTTTGGGAGACGTAGGGACAGGGAAGACTACCCTTTCCAGAAAATTGGTTCAGGAGTTGAAGAAAAGAGAGGATTTTTTATTCCATATAGTCTTGGACCCTTCTTTTGAAAGGGAGGGGGTATTCCTCTCATCTTTAGCTAAAAACTTTGATATTAGTAATCTAAACGATAATTCCCTTCTAGATATGAGAGAGACATTGGAAAGGTTCCTTTTCCAAAAAGGAGTAGCTGAAAATAAGACAGTCACCCTTATTATTGACGAGGCGCAGAAATTAGATGAAAATTCTTTAGAGCTTTTACGCGTACTTTTAAATTATGAGACGAATGAGTTTAAGCTTTTACAGCTGGTTCTTTTAGGCCAAATGGAGTTGCATTTCAAGATAATGAATATCCCCAATTTTTTTGACCGTATAAGTTTCAAGTATACTTTAAACCCATTGGACTTCGATGAAACTAAAGAGATGATCGATTTTCGTGTAAGACAGGCAGGTTATAAGGCAAAAATGAGGTTATTTTTAGATGAGGCAGTAAGAGAGATCTATCAATATACTCGCGGTTATCCTAGACAGGTAACCATGCTTTGTCATAAGGCACTAAAGAATCTGGTGTTAAAGAAGAGATTTGTAGTTGATGCAGTATCTATCCGAGAGATAATAGAAGAAGAGATAAAATCAGGATGGCACAGGAGAGACCTGTTACTCCAGAAAAACAGTTACTAAAGTTAATTGAGGATCCGAAGGCAAAAGGCGCAGGTGCTCAGAGTTACGCGGCTAGACATAGGCTAAGCTTTTTTTCTCTTGCAGCGTGGAAAAGCCGGCTCTCTTTTTTAAAAGGGAACCTTAGAAAAGGGGCTAAAACAGGCAGGTTTCAGCGATTAGATACTAAAACTGTAAATAAGTTTTTGTGCCTTTTGATTTTTTCTCTAGGGGCGTATTTTATAACCGATCTTTATATCTCCATGGTTAATTTTAAGAAGATGCCGAATTTGAAGTTTGAAATCCAGAAAAGTTTAAAATCAGAGATTCTTCCGGAGGTGTCAGTTTTAAGAAAAAAGGTGGCTTATTATTTGGAAAAGGTCAGGGACAGGGATATATTTAATATGGGGATCAAACAGGTAGTAGAGGAAATCAGCGAAGTTGAACATAAACCTAAATTGCCTACTTCTAAAATAATGGATGCTGTCCAAAATTTGAAATTGGTAGGGATTTCTTGGTCAGATGACCCTGATGCGATGATTGAAGATACAAAGGCAATGAGGACTTTTTTCGTGAAAAGAGGTCAGATGATTGGCGACATAAAGGTCCAGGCTATTTTTAAAGATAAGGTTATTTTAGGTTACGCCGGAGAAGAGATGGAGTTGAAATGATAAAGAAGACATGCTTATTTACAGTCTTAATTTCCTTATTAGTAAACTATTCGTTTGCAGTTGAGAAAGATACTACCCAGTTAGCACAGATGGTTTTAGATGATACTGGTGCCGTAGGAAACGGACCTCTTATACCTATAACCGGAGGCATGCAAGGGAAGATCTCTTTAGACCTGAGGAATATTGACATAATAGATGCCCTTAAGTTTGTGGCATTGAAAGCAGGTTTGAACATTATTACTACAAAAAAAGTAACTGGCAGGATTTCACTTACGGTTGAAAACGTATTAATTAAAGATATATTTGATATAATGTTACGTTCGAACGAGCTTGCTTATATGAAACAGGGAGATATCTATAATATAATGACAGAAAAAGAGTATAGGGCGATTTTTGGGAAGAACTTTGCCGATATTCGCCAGGTCAAGACCTTCCGGCTCAAATATGCTATTCCTGACCAGGCATTTTCCCTTTTCGATACCTTAAAGAGCGATATCGGAAGGGTATTGGTCGAGCCTGACTCGGGCACTGCTTTGATTATGGATACACCGGAAAATATTATAGAAATTGAAAGAGCTTTGGCGACTATGGAACAGGAAAATTTAGTGCAGGTATTTACCCTGAAATATGCCATGGCTAAAGATATAGAAGAACAACTCAAACTGCGACTGGATGCCAAGAAGGTTGGTTCAGTCAAGGCAGATGAACGTTCGAATCTTATTGTTGTCCAGGCATTGCCGGAGAGGATGCAGGAGGTTGAAAAATTGATTGCAAAATTAGACACAAAGACAAAAGAGGTTTTGATCGACGCCCAAATTATAAAAATTAAATTAATCGATCAAGTAGATTATGGTGTTGAATGGGAGGGGATACATAATTTAGGTCAGCAATATGGAATGACTTATTTAGGGAATTATCCGTTTAGTGCTGTACAAGCTACTACTGATACTTGGAGATCGAGACAAGAGGTTGTAAGGGATATGGCTGGTGAGATAGGCTCTATCCCATTTAGTGGTACTGCGACCAGCTATGCAGGAGGTTCAAAAACTACTGTTGGCGAAAATATGCATATAGGTATGATAGATTCTAAAAGGGACCTGGATTTTCTAGTTAAATATTTGCAGACTCTGGGCAATACACAGATCCTTTCTAATCCCAAGTTGGCTGTAATAAATAACCAGGAGGCCAGGATCCACGTCGGTGAACGCCAGGCGTATGTTACCACCACTACTACTACAGGACAGACCACTACTACTGTCTCGGAAGAAGTGACTTTTATAGACGTAGGGATTCAGTTGTCAGTAACCCCGACTATAAATGACGATGGATATATAACTATGAAAATAAAGCCGGAGATTTCCAGCGTCACATCTACTCTTACTACACCATCAGGCAATCAGATACCGATAATTGACACTTCCACTACAGAAACTACAGTTATGGTTAAAGACGGTACGACCATTGTTATCGGAGGTATGCGTAGAGAAGAGGAGGCAGAGAGTACAGAGAAGGTCCCTTTTTTAGGCAATATCCCATTGTTGGGCAATTTATTTAGATCAACTACTAAATCAACCGATAAGACAGAATTGTTAATTATGCTTACCCCGCATATCGTAACCGGAGATTTTTTAACTACAGGAGATGCTAGAGAGTATGGATATATGCCGGGAAAAGATTACGAAGACTACAGTGCTTTTACTACTGAAACAGATTTTGAAGAGGTTAAGGAACCTCCTGAGGAGAAAGTAAAGCCATATAAAGAGTATTCTTCGGATTTAAAAGATGAGATTGAGGTAACAGAAGAAGGGGCGGAGATAGAAGATGAATCCCCTGTTGGGATAAAAGATATTAGAGATTAGATTATTTGATTAATAATATATTAGGAGAAAAAAAATGAGTAAATATAAGTTATTATTAAGGACAGTGATTTCAATATTAGTTATTTTTTTGATAAATGAAGGGGCGGGCTTTGTACTCAAGCATGATTCTATAAGCCAATTAGAAGGCGCAGAGCCAGGCAATGAAGAGATTAGTTTAGATAAACGTGATCTTGAGAAGGAATATAATGGACTCCTTGAAAAATTTGAGGCAGTAAAACAGGATCGCAATAATTTATTGATTCAGGCCAAGCGCCTTCTTAAGGAGAAAAGAAGCGTGGCAGATTTAGAAGAATCCATAGAGAGTCTGGAGTTAGAAAAAGAGGCCTTTGAAAAAGAAAAAGAAGAGATGTTGAGTCTGAATCAAAAAATACAGGAAGAACTCAAACAGCTTAAGGATACTGTGGCAGAGTTAGAGTCTGAGAGCGGGCATTTTAAAACTGCTTACGAAAAGGCGAAAAAAGGCACGTTGGTAAAAGAGTTACAGAAGAAAATTTTAACTTTGGAACAAGAGAGTGAAAAGGCTTTAATAGAGAGTGAAAAGAAAATTGCTGGTTTGTCAAAGGAATGCCAGACATTGAAGTCTGATCTTAAAGATACTCAGGCAGAACTCGATAAATTCAAGAAGGATAATGAACGGATAAATAAAGAAATAGCCGAGTTACGTAAAAATAAAGATGAGGAATTAGCGGAGCTGCGCAATGATAAGGAAGAAGAGATCAAGGATTTAAATAAGAGTATCGATAAATTCAAAAATGATTATGCAAAGAGTCAGAAAGAGGTTAATTATCTTGAAAAGGCTAAGGACAAAATAGATAAAGAAGTCAAAAAAATAAATGAAAATCTAAGTGAATATAAGAAAAATTATAGCGATGCAGTAAAGAAAAATAATGCATTGGAGCGGGAGGCGAAACGTATTCCCAAAAGATTCACAGAGATTTCCAGGCAAAATACAAGGCTTTTGAAAGAAACGTCCCAGATGCACTATAATTTAGGGGTGTTTTATACTAAAAGGCAGGAATACAAACGGGCTATTTCTGAATTTTTAAAGGCCGTGGAGATAAATCCAGAAGATGCGTATGCCCATTTTAATTTGGGTTATATCTATGCGGAATATTTGATTAATCGTGAAAAGGCAATAGAACACTTCAGGCATTATTTAAGGCTGGCTAAAAGCGGAGATAGTGACTTGGACTGGGTGAGGAAATATCTGCTTACCTGGGAAACATATGAAGGTAAAAATATAATGCGTAAATAAGAGAGGCATGATGTCTATTATGAAAAAAATGTTAATTTTTTTAATAATAAGTAGTATGATTTTCATCCAGGGTGTTTCTCAAGCTCAGAATATGTCGGCCAGGGAACTGGCTCAGACTAAAAAGGAAGAGCTGAATAATACAGAATGGATTATCAGTTTGACTTCGACGGGTGATAAAAGACAAAATCCGGAAATCGATACGATAACTTTTATAGACGGCAGGGTTTCTTCGATGAACTTAGAAAACGCGGGTTATTCTCCTACGGGGTTTACGGTCATAGTAAAAGAAGAGGCAGTGATCTGGGAGACAATGCAAAGGGATGGAGAAGGTAATGTCGCTCTTTGGCAGGGTGAAATTAAAGACGATGTTATGAGAGGTACTTTAAGGAAAATTGATACGGATGGCCGTGTATTTGAGTTTTCTTTTATGAGCCAATAGTTATAACGTATAAACATGCGGATCACTTATATTATCTTACTTTTATTAGCCATAATACTTCCACTATGTCAATGTGGCAAAGTCATCGCAAAAGATGAATCTTTGGAATTAAGCCTATCATTTGAAAAAACTGAATATAAGAAAACTGATCCGATACCAGTAGTCTTTAAACTGGAGAATAAGGGTAAGAAACCAATATATGCAAATAAGAGATTCTATGTAAATTCAAAGTCTAGCCCTGAAACGCACCGGGAGATATACCTTTCTGCAACATCTCCATCAGGAGAAGACTTGCCGTTCAAAGAATCCAGAGTATCCGAAGATATCGGCCTTCCTAAGACAGGTTACCTTGTATTATTAAATACAGGAGAGGAGATAAGTTCTGATAGACCAAGGGACATAAAGTATTATTTTGACTTTAAGGAACTCGGCACGTATAAGATCACCGGAGTTTATCAAAATAGTTATGGCGAGGAAATCGGCTTAGACACCTTTAAAAACAAAGTTCAATCTGATGCCGTTGAAATAAAGATAGTCGAATAAATATATGGATAAAAGACTTATAATAATTTTTTTATTTTCCCTGAGTTTATTGAATTTGTTTAACGGAACGGCATATGGAGAAGACTCCTCATCCAAAGTCATCGGCGAGGCCTTTGGACGGCCGATTAGTTTGGAAGAGTTTAATTATTATTATAAAACAGCTGCTCTTTTTACCCGATTAGGTCCTAAAGAGGGAGGAGAGACTCGGACAGAAGAAGAGATAAGGCAAGAGGCATGGCAAAATTTAATATATAGACAGGAATCTGCCAGGCTTAATATTACTGTTTCAAGAGAGGAACTTTTAGAGGAACTAAAAAGGTTGGTATCAGAAAAAGATATAGAGTATGGAACCGATAATTACAAGATCTGGGTAACTATGCAATTAGGGGAGGGAGTAGATAGTTTTGAGCGTCGTATAGAGGATTTATTGATAATCAATAAATACATGAAGCTAAAGACCGAGCCAGAGGTAACTGTAACCGAGGAAGAGATGAAGCAGAAATTTTTAAATCAATATAATTCTTTCGAGAGTGAATACATAAGGTTTGAGACCGAAGAAGAGGCTAAAGAGTTTGCCGAGAAGGTTAAAAAAAATCCAAGGCTTTGGTATGATACGTATATTGAAAAGAAGGAAATAGGCCAGAAGGGTGCCTCCTGGATAAATATAATGTCTTTAGAAGCATTGATAGACCTCTGGAAAATCCCTAAAGATGATGCTTATAGAATTCTTAGCTATGAAAAAGGCGACTTTATCGTAGCGGAGTTTTTTTACGGGGTTGCTGTCTTTCGCCTTCTGAATAAGAGAGACGCAGATATTGAGAAATACACTGAACAAAAGCAAAAATATTACAGGGATATGCTTACTACAGTCAAAAAACGCAAGATTATTAAGGACTATTTCGAAGATTTACTAGAAAGAGCAAGGTTCCGGGATTATGTAGCAGAAGAAATGCGTGCAAAGAAGATAGAGGAATTGAAAATGAAAACTTTAGTTGCAATTAAAACAAATCATGGTATTGTAGTGTTGAAGCTTTTTCCTGACATAGCACCTATGGCGTGTGAGAATTTTATAGGCCTGGTTGAAAAAGGATATTATGAAGGGATAATATTTCATCGTGTAATAAAGGATTTCATGATCCAGACCGGAGATCCGACCGGCACTGGAACAGGCGGTGAATCTATTTGGGGAGAGCCGTTTCAGGATGAGGTAAGTGAAGAAGTCAAGTTTGATAAGCCGGGGATTTTGGCCATGGCGAATTCCGGGCCGAATACAAACAAAAGCCAATTTTTTATAACTACAAACCAGACTCCCTGGTTAAATAAAAAACATACAATATTCGGCGAAGTTGTATCAGGATATGATGTTGTTGAAAAAATACAGGGAGTAGAAACCGATTCCAAGGATAAGCCCAAAGAAGAGCAGCAGATTATAAAGGCATATGTTAAAAAGGGACAACAAAAATCAGATGATAATATAAAGGAGGAAACTGATAATGATTAAGAAGATTTCAATATGTTCCGCATTTATAATTTTAACTCTAGGATTAGTTTCGGTTTGTATGGCGCGGGAAAAAGAAAAAGATGAAGAGCCCAGGACAGAACAAGAAATGATTTCTGAGGCAAAAGCCGGGCTTAACAATACTGTGTGGCAGATTGAGCTGAAAGAAATGTCAGACAAGACCGATAAAAAAGAGAGTGATACATTGCGTTTTGAAAATAATAAGATTATTTCGGAGAAATTATCTTCGGAAGGATTTCCGTCCAGTGGTTATACGGTAAGACTTAAAGGTAAAGATAAAGAAATCGTTGTCTGGGAGACAATGCAGACCAGTGAAGAGAAAGGTATTGCGTTTTGGAGAGGTCAGATTTCCAGTGAAAACATGCGGGGTGTTTTGAGCTGGCATGTAGACGAAAAGAAAAAAAAGGATTATACGTTTGTCAGCCTGGGAAAAGAAATGATATCTGAGGAACCAGAAGAGTCTGGGACTCAGGTTGAAGAAGGAATGGTAGGAGATAAGGCTATTGAATCAGAGAAGAAAATTATCAAAGAAGAAGTGAAAGCCGTACCTGATGAAGTAGAAGATGAGGCTGCGGAATCACCTGTTCAGGAAGAGCAGGAGGTGGTGGAGGTAAAAGAAGAAAGCGTTAAAAAAATTGTCGCGCAAGAAACCGAACCTTTAAAGAAAGAAGAGAAAAAGAAGAAAAAAGGCCTGTTTTTTAACAGATAAAATTTTTAATTGGGTACGAAAAGGATAAAAAAAGGTGAATCCAGACCTCATTCGCTGGATAGACAAAAATTTAGGTCGTCCATTCTGTTTTTTTCTGACCATTCACAGAAGGCTCTATAGTATTCTCAAAAAAGACCCCCGCCATTATAAAAAACCCGCCAAAATTCTTTTTATAAAATTAATCGAGCAAGGTTCGACAGTATTAGCTTACCCGGCTCTAAAAAAAGCAAAAAATTTCGCAGGAAGGGAACATATCTTTTTTTTAGTCCTCAAAAAAAATCGGCCGATTTTAGATATACTGGATATAATCCCTCAAGCTAATCTTATAGAGGTTGATTCCAAGGATCTTATAAGCCTTATTTATTCAGGCTTTAAGGCCCTGATTAGGATACGCAAAGAAAAAATAGATGCTGCCATAGATATGGAATTTTTTTCAAGGACATCAGCAATTATTTCATATTTATCAGGTGCGGATAAAAAAGTGGGATTACATCAATTTACTAGTGATGGGCCTTACCGAGGAGATTTATTTACTCATAAATTATTATATAATCCTTACTTGCATGCTTCAGTTTTTTTTGTGAGTTTAGTAGAGGCATTGAATTATGCTCCTCCTAAAGATGGCACTCCTATGATTTTTGAAGTCCCTAAGGTAACGGATAGTCTTCCTATTTTTTCTCCTACCGAAGATGAAAAAGAATTGTTAATAAGAAAACTTGAGCAGTTGCCCGCCGGAGGCAGGTCCGCCTCTGGCGGAAAATGTTCTAGTTTAGACAAACCAATTATTATATTAAATCCAAATACAGCCGATTTGTTACCAATAAGAAGATGGCCTGAAGAGAATTTTATAAAATTAGGCAAACTTATTCAAGAAGGATTACCTAGGTCTACGATATTAATAACAGGTACTGTTAAAGAAAAGCAGAAGGCAGATCTGATAGCATCTAAAATAGGAAAAGCCACATCCGTAGCCGGGCTTACTTCTTTAAAAGATCTGCTGACTTTGTATTCCATAGCGGATATATTAGTAACGAATGACAGCGGGCCAGCTCTTTTTTCAAGTCTAACTCCAGTAAAAGCTATAATTCTTTTTGGCCCTGAAACACCTTTGCTTTATGGAAAAGATAAAAATCATCGGGAAAATATTAGCTCAAATTTAGTTTGTAGCCCTTGTGTAAATGCCTACAATCATAGGAAATCATCTTGTAAAATAGGGGCATGTTTGAGAAATATAACGGTAGAGAATGTCTATGAAAAGGTAATGGCGCTATTGTAAAATATGATTAACCAGCGAAAACAATTACTGAGATTTATTATCACCTGGGTAATAACCATCTCTGTTTTTACTATTATATTTTCAAAGATTCGGTTCTCTGAAGTAAAGAACCTATTGGCACAGATAGAGGTTAGATTCCTTGCTGGAGCAATTTTTTTTTCATTTATAGCGCATACATGTTTTTCTCCGGCAAGGTATAAAAAAATACTTGAACTATTAGGGTGTAATATCCCCTTTTTTGAGACCCTTATACTACGCATGGGTAGTGCACCTATAAAAGGTATCCTTCCATTCAAAATCGGAGAATCCGTTATGGTGGCGTATTTACACAAAAGACACGATTTCTCTTATGCCAGGGGCATAAGTTCCGTAATATTAGTATATAGTTTTAGCTTTTTTGCTTTAATCTCTTTTATTTCTGTCGGCTGGTTTTTCTATAAACTTGAGCTATATCAAAAGATTTATTTTGCCGTAATATTTTTAGTTTTCTTTTTTATAATAATACTTTTTAGAAATTCAATACTTATTAATTTTATTAAGAACTCTAGAAAGATGAGCCCTCGGCCTAGAGAAATATTCAAAGTCCTTATCGAAAAGTTTAGTATAAAATCGCTAGTTACTTTATTTATATATTCTTTAGGGTTTGAAGGATGCAAATTGATAAACGCCTTTTTTCTTTTTAAGGCATTCAGCATAGAAATACCCATTGAGGCCTTTTTGATTTTTACCCCTATTGTTCTGCTTCTCGCATCCTTACCAATAACATTCGGGGGATTAGGCACCAGGGAATCAGCTATTCTAGTATTTTTTTCAGAATATGCGGTTCCAGATAGGCTTTTAGGAAGCGGTCTTTTACTATCTTTTGTTAATGTAATCTGCCCTATTTTATTCGGATTGTTTTTTATAAAACCATTCTTAAATAGACTGGTTAACCCAAATAGATATGTCAGGACATAAGTTTACTATTATAGCTATCTTTGTAATAATCATCCTAGGTCTTGGTGTCTACGTAAATTCTTTAAACAATAAGTTTGTCTGGGACGATGAGGATTTAGTAAGAAATAATACATTTATAAAAAAATGGGATTATTTACCGGAGATTTTTACGCAAGATGTGGAAGCCGGTGTCGGAAAAAGGAGCAGTCTTTATCACCCGCTTCAGATATTTACCTACCGTCTTGATTATTCATTATGGAGATTAAATGTTTCAGGTTATCATCTTACCAATATCTTGTTGCATATCTTAGTCGGCCTGGCTGTATATTGGCTGATTGCCATTCTTTATAAAGATGCACTTTTGTCTTTAATTACAAGCATTTTATTTATTATCCATCCTATACATAGTGAAGCTATAGCTTATATATCTGGAAGATCGGATTCTTTATTTATGCTGTTTATGCTCGCCTCATTTATTTGTTATATAAAATATATAAATTCGGGAAAACCTGGTGCATATTTTGTGATGTTAATAACTTACATATTAGCTCTTTTATGTAAAGAATTAAGTATTATTTTTCCCGCGTTGCTCTTTTTATACCATTATACTTTCAGGAAGAGATTTAATATTAAGGCGTTTGTGCCTATATCGTGTTTAGCATTTATTTACATCATTTCAAGAGTAACGATTCTAAAATCTTTTTTGCCTGATAGCAGTGTTTTTTCTACTACGGTATTCCAGAGGATGCCGGGTTTCTTTGTCGCTATAGCTAATTACATAAGGCTTTTATTTTTACCTTCAGACCTTCATATGCAGTACGGCAATAGTGTATTTAGCTGGGTTGATCCTATGGCAATAGCAGGGATTTTATTAACAGTGTCTTTATTAATTTATAGTTTTATAAAAAAGAAGGAAAACAATCCGCTGTCGTTCTCTATATATTGGTTTTTTATATCACTTATCCCTTTATCCAATCTTTATCCTATAAATGCCTATATGGCTGAACATTGGTTGTATCTGCCGTCAATAGGATTTTTCCTTATATTGGCAAATGGAGCAGTGTATTTATATAGAAATAAAAATCTAAAGATACTTACTATACTGCTTATAACAGTTGTATCGGGTTTCTATTCTTATTTGACCATTAGACAGAATACTTACTGGAAAGAGCCTATGGTGCTTTATAAAAGGATTTTACAGTATGCGCCAGACAGCGCAGGAATATATAATAATATCGGCAATATATACAGAGACAGGGGTAGTGTCGAAGATGCTATTGCGTCGTATGAAAAGGCACTGGAACTTGATCCAAAGCTCGTAGACGCGTTCAATAACCTCGGCAATATATATAGCGAAATAGGCCAGTCTCTAAGGGCAATTACATTTTTTGAAAGGGCAATAGAGATCGATCCGACAAATGCCGAAGTTTATAATAACCTTGGTATTACATATGTAGATATAGGCAATAATAACGAAGGGGCTATGGACCTTTTTAAGAAGGCCATAGAAGTAAATCCTTATTATGCGCCTGCCTACAACAGTCTTGGTAATCTTTATCGTGCTGACGGAAGGACAGAACGGGCCATACATGCATATAAGAAAGCCGTAAGTATAGATTCCGATTACGCACTGGCCTATAATAACCTCGGAAATGCGTATAGGGATCTCGGAAAAGACCAGAAAGCCATAGATTCGTATTTAAAGTCCTTGGCAATCAATCCTGATTTCTCTAGGGCCTATAATGACCTTGGCATAGCATATCATAAGCTTGGCAATAACCAAATGGCGATAGCCTCATTTCAGGATGCCATAAAAATCGATCCGTATAATGCAAGCGCATATAATAATCTAGGGAATATATATACTGTGATGGGAGAGAACGATAAAGCTATAGACTTCCTTGAAAAGTCCATTGAGTTCAACTCAGCTTATGCAGAAGCGTATAATAATCTCGGGAATGTATATGTGGCCATGAAAGATAATCAGAAGGCCATAAATTCATATACAAAAGCCATAATAATAGACCCTGAATATGGAATAGCACACATCAATCTGGCAGTTGTGTATTATTACGAGCGGATATATGACCTGTCGATCGAGCATTGTGATAAGGCCATTGAACTTGGCTCAGGGGTTAAACCAGAATTTTTGGCCTTGCTTGAGCCATATCGAGATAGGGTTATCGATGAAAAATAAACATGCAATACCTATTATATTGCTTATAGTTATATCAGCTGTTATCTTCTCGAATACCTTTAAGAACCCCTTTATGTGGGATGATAGGGATCTAATAGTTGAGAATAAATATAT
>Ga0180007_10004749_pt1 | contig 14205 bp, 11 predicted proteins | sample MM_PC_MetaG_FD_121122 | JGI IMG/M metagenome (GOLD analysis project Ga0180007, IMG submission 121122) | Groundwater microbial communities from the Aspo Hard Rock Laboratory (HRL) deep subsurface site, Sweden - MM_PC_MetaG | ecosystem: Environmental > Aquatic > Deep subsurface > Groundwater... | reverse complement strand
CTGACATCTGGTATCCACCAGACAAGGAACTCCATTACCTCATGGCAATAGACCCAGGACTTGGTAAATCCTCTGAGTCTGTTGCAACTGTCTGGACATTTACCGAAGACGAATACAAGCACTGTGCAACCTACTCAGGATTATATGCTGGTAAGGAAATGGTAGACAGGTGTGTTCCTATTGCAAGATACTACAATGATGCTACTATAGCAAATGAGGATGCACTGGACATCACCTCTCACCTAGTAGGCTATCCCAACCTCTACTACAGAACTGACCCCGTCACTGGAATGGTTGGAAGAGACATAGGATGGCAGACTAATCCAGCTACCAAGGTCTTCATGTGCAATGAACTAAGCAGGTCACTGCCCAAGATAACTACCCATGACATAAGGTTTGTAAGCCAATGCAGGAATATCAGGGAAGGAAAGTCCAGGGGTAGAATAATTCCTACATCTGTTGGTGCAGATGACTACCACGACAGTGCTGCTCTTGCAATCGTCTGTCGTGGTTCTATACAAGTGGAACGAGGATTTGTCGGAGCGAAAGGATGGAGCGACGGATGGGGACAAAGTTAGGAGGACAATAATGGCACTAGCAGCAACTGAAGTAGTCACAAGAGCAACAGCACTCAAGCGCTTCTGGAATAAGCGGGACTCCAAGATGAAGGACTGGTATGAGCAAATCAAGATGGTGGACACTCTTGCTCAGAAAGACATGGAATCTTTTGTAGGTAATGACCCAAGAGCATCCTTCAATCTCATATCCAGCATCCTAAACCAGCGTATTCCTCACAGACTTCCTCCTGGAAAACTTGGAGTAGAGCAGGTTGCTCCTGCCGCACAACTTTCCGATATGTTTGATGTCATCTGGGAGAATGTTTCAGATTCCTACAGACAGCGAGGAAGATACCTGATAAAGGACATCATAGACTATCTTATTGCAACAGGATGGTACGCTGTCTTTGCTTCACCAACTGTTGATGGTTCTGCATTTGTTGCTGAAGCTTGGAATCCTATCACAGTCTACCCAAAGTGGAGTGATATCTTGTCAGAGTGCGCTCACGTATTTACTCCAGGGGAAGCTTCTATCCAGCGCATGAAAGCAAGGAATAACTGGATATTAAAGTCTAATCCAAGTGATGCTACAGTTGTCTACGACTACTGGTGGGTAGAGCAATCCCTCGCACAAGTCATAGTCCACAACTCCATCGTGGTAGGAAGCGAGCAGGTAAAGATTGACACCGTAGAGACTCGCTTCAAACGCATACCAATCTTTGTCTTTCCTATTGGTGGACTACCAGACACAGGAGAACTAGCAAAAGGAAGAAGAGCCGAAGACTGGAAGCAAGACATCGGTCAGAGCTTCATCGCCACCAATGAGAATGTCTACAAAACTGTCAACAAGTGGTGGACATTTATGATGCAACTTCTACGAGACACTGCTCAAGCAAGAACCTATGAGAAATCCACCAGTGCCAAGCAGATTGTCCACCCAGAGGACTGGAACAGGAGAGGCGCACACTACAAACTTGGCCCGCAGGATGAGGTAGGATTCATTCAGCCTCCCGCAGTTCCTGTTGAACTTAGAAGTATCCAGCTTGACCTTGAGGCTATGGAACAAAGAGGCGGGCCAAGTTGGACAATGTTTGGAAGCGTGCAACAAAGAATGACTGCATATGCTATGAGTCAAGTTGTTGCCACCACAAATCAGATAGCAAAGTACTACCACAGAGGAATCATTGACCTCTTCACTGATATGGATAACTTCTTTTACGATTTGATAAAGACTTACAACTACAAGCCTTATGGAATATCCTTACCCAGCAATCTTCCTGCCAACACCCTCATTACTGCTGAGTACGAACTCAGGATTCCTGGTGACCTTGTGCAACGAGCCACTACTGCTCGCATCCTTAACCCAGAGTTCGAACTAAGTGATGAGCGTATCATGGAGGAACTGTTCCCTGAGATAAAGAATCCAACAGAGGAACTGGCAAAGATAAGAGCCAGCAAAGCACGCAAGCACCCCATCTATGCTACCATCAGTCTTGCAGAAGCTCTCAGACAAGACGCAACGCTCCTGCGAAATGCTGGAGACATTGATGGAGCAGAACTATATGAGAAGGCTGCAGAGAGACTTGACCAAGAGATAATGGGAACACCACAAGAACAACAGCAACAGCCTCCACAACCTGGAGTGAGACCAGAAGTCCAGCCTCCCGCAACTAGAGCACAAATTCCTCGTGAGGTGAGATAATATGCCAGAACTAACAGTTCTTTCAGCTTTTCAGAAACAGTTATCAGAGTGGGAAAAGAAATTTAGAGGAGCCACTAGAAGTAGAGAACTTATAGCTCCAACTCCCATAACAACTGTCACATACGGTATTGCAGAGAAACCACCTGCAGCAAAGGAACGAACTATTATGGACGTCTTTGCTGGACTTGCAAGGTACACTCCACCTCCTGCTCCACTTCTTCCTACTGCAGCTGACATTCCTCAGATGTTAAAGACAGCTGAGATGTCAAGTGTTTTGTATGAGCAGAAGGTATATCAGAAGGAGATAGAGGCTGCTAGCAATAGTTTCCTTAAGACTGTATTCTATGAAGACTTCTATGGTAGTATTCCTGCTCTTGTCGGAACAGGAGCTGTTAATTCTGTTGATGAAGCTCTGAGTCTTATGGCAGTTCCTCCAGACCTATCTCAAGAGGAACTACAGACCATCAGGCAAGAGGTCTCACAATTACTTTCTGCTAGGGACAAGGATACTATGGAGGAGACGCCGTATTTTGCAGAAGAGGAAGAGAAACCTAAGTATCCTCCACTTGTACCTCCTCCCACAGAGATGAAGCTAACTCCAGTTCCAATTCACCAGCTGTCTGTTAATGAACTAGTAAAGTCTTTGAAAGCTCCGCAGATTCCTGAAACTTCCATGAATCAGGAAGAATACAATGAGTTCCTGTTATCTTCAGGATGGAGTCAAGATGACATAGATAATGAAGTTCAAGTAACCAAGGAACAACTGATTGCTGAAGCTCAGAATCGCAAGAACATGATTGAAGCAGCCAGAGCAGAGGGTGCGAAGATACCAGAACTAAAACTCTTTGATATGGTCAAGATGGCTGTAATCAATCCTCCCATGCTTGTCCTTGAAGGTCTTAACATTTACTACGAGCACGTGTCTATGCCTGCTGCAGGATGGCTATACGGGCAGATTCCTGACATTAAGAAAGCATATGAAGACTTCAAAGGACAGAATCCTGACGCTACAGAGAGGGAAGCCCATGTGTATGCGTGGAAGAAATGGGAAGCTCCAGGCCCGCCTGTATTAGACTTCATCCTCAAGTACATGATAATGGAAGGAGTTGTAGACCCACTATCTTATGTGGGCTGGGGATTTGTAACTAAGGGACTCAGGTCAATCGGGCCTGCAGGGAGAATGATAGCAACTGGCAACATGGCTGCTGGTGAAGTCTTGGAACTTCCATTTGACTTCATCAAGTGGTTCTCCAAGTCTGTCATTCCCAAAACAGTAGCACAACGAGCTGCTGTTGCAGCAAGAGAATCTCAGTCAATACTGAAAAGGTACTTTGAACTGTACACAAAGAAATACATATCTCGTATCAAGCCAAAGGAATTACAAGACGCAGTCGACTATGCTCTCAATCACCTTGCCAAGAATCCTCGTGCAGAGGACGATATTGCTAAGGCGGCAAGAGAAATTCTGGTTCACCCTCCTGTCAGTAGACGTGAAGCCCTGGGTTGGATGGAAAGACTGAGGAGAGCAGGAGCTAACCTGATTAGTGATGACCAAGTAACCGAGACTACACTCCTTGACCTAGACACACTCTTTGAGCGAGTCTTTGGTCGGGAGATTACTGCTGAGGAAGCTGCTCCTCATCTGTTATCCAAGTTTGAAGTCTCTAACGCCACCGATGACATCACAGCACTTGCAACCAGATTCCTCGCAAACAGAGCCGAATCAATCATATCCAGAGCACCAGGGTTTGCACTAGAGAAGACTGCTGGTCGTGCTATGAGAACTTACAGCAGGAATGCTATGAAGGCTTACGAATCACAGATTGCAAGTGAAGCCTTTCATGCCGCTCAGAAGACTGGTCGTGTCTCTTCCCTCCTCTACAATGTGGAAAGAAATCTGTCTCAACTGTGGGCAGCACGAATGGCAAGAACAACAATCAGGCAAGCAGCAGAATCCTACCTCACCTTTGGAATGTACGGCCCTATGAATGTGTTTGAAGATGTATTCAGGTCTGTACTTGGCGGAGTCAAACCAGGAAGAGTTACTGTAGAGCAGTATGACATAATCACTATGGGACTCTTAGGTGACCCAGAGCTGCGTCGTGCTGGAATATCTGAGATGATTGGCCCGCTTCGTGAAACTGGTGAAGCAGCAAGAACAAACTGGTTTCTCACAATATCATTGTCTCCTCTCAGTGTTCCAACTTACTTAGCAACAGCGGCCCTAAGGAGACCAGTCACTCCTAAGAAGTTTTCTCAAGTTGCCTTCAAGACTTTGGTGGAACTCTTCGGTGGAATAAGTGCAGAGATTCGTAGGAACTTTGTTGCTGGCAGGTATTCTCAACTATTGTCCGAGTACGGTGGAGATGCCTTCAAAGCACTACTAGAAATTGTACCAAAGGACTTACCAAGTGAACTAGCAACTGCTCCTAAATGGGTAAAGAGAAATCTTCTCCGAGACTTGAGAGCAGCAGCAACATCTGGCAAACTTACCTCAGACAACACTGCTCTCATCAACTCCATCAAGGGTCGCTATACTCGTGACAGAATACTCCGTGCTGAAGTTGATGACATCATTAAGAAGTACCCAGACCTCTCACCCACATCTAGAAGTATGGTAATGGATGCTTTTGATGAGCATATGCTGCTAGATAGTCCTGAGTCTCTGAACAACTTTATGAAGACTCTCATGGATGCTGAGGTAGATGATTTCCTCCGCAGTCCTGAAAGAGCAGTTGCTGACTTTGACCAACTCACAGAACTCCTCACATCAATGGAAGTTGCTAGACCTGAGGACATGGCAGAACTCATTGTCTCTCTTCACCGCATGACTACAACTTATGGAATGTTGCCTGACCAGGTGATGGCAAGGGCAACAGTCAAAAGCAGAGGCCTTCCAATCAATGACAGGAGACTCCAGTTTGACCCTGAGATGGACAGGATAGCAAACTTCATAGACAAGGCTGGAGTAGATATTGATAGAGTGGTTAGCAAGATAGCTGCAGGGGGATTGGAAGAGCGTATTGTTCCCAGAAGATTCTCTTGGCTTACAGATTACATTGACCAATTACCTGTAGATGGGCAAGCTACATACGCTAAGGTAGTCGACTTTATGGATTTGTATTCTCAGCTTGCCATAAGGGGAAAAGATTTTCTTGACGTAGGAGTAGACAGACTCTACGAAATGGTAAGGAGTGGAAGTAGAGAGCGTTACAGCACAGCTGTAAAGGATGCACTTTCGGTGGCAGAGCAAACAGGTTCTAGGCTTGATAAGGTTCTAGCCATAGATACCTTTGCTCAGATGACACATGACAGAGGAAGTTTGATAGGTTTTGCTTTAGGCGACCCTAAAGTTGCTGGAGGAAAGTATTTTGATGAGGCAACTTTGATAGATGTTGGGCAGGAAGCTGGATATATTTTTGATGACTTGCGAATTGGTGACGTAGATAGAATTAAGTTTCCTCCTGGATATGAAGGTGCTACCCAACGCTACCTAGACATGGTAACTTCCGCTCGTAGACTTGTCTCCGATGCCAAAACTCAAGACATAGCCTTTCGTCATGGTTACTTTGCTGACGTTACTCAGAAAGAAATGGACAGGGACTTCTGGAATAGCTTTTACGCTACTGAGATGGCTCACTGGAACAGTGTATCCAAGAAACTTGCAACTATCAATAGTCAACTTCACAATGCTATCAATGACATCAATGTAGCCTCTGGCCTTAAGATGCCAGTACGTCCTGCTGTCAAAGTTCTTGGCCGTCCACTTGCTCCTGCAGATGTTGCCAAACTCATGCAGACTCGTGGAGATGACCTCAGCAGAATGCTCCTCGACACTCTCATTCCTGAAGGCGACAAGGATTACTTTGTTGAGTACATTATGGGTATGGTAAAGCAAGGCTATGATGAGGGATTTGATAGAGCAAGTGTTGAAGCAGTTTATGACCAGATAGCCGCAAGTATCCAGATTGACCCAGCTAGCCAGTCTTGGTTTAGAATCAGGCAGAAGCAAATAGAATCTATGAGTGTAGACTTCCATGACCTGTACAATGCAAAGTTATTTCCTAAGGAACAGAAGATTGCAGTAGATACTTTTGTTGACAGAGTAGCTACAGGAGCAGATGATGCCATACGGACTCAAGGAATTGTTGCAGGAGATTATGACAAGCTTCGCCAGCAAGCCTTAGATGAATCTAACAAGTGGTACTACAAAGAATACACTGACTACACCAATGCCAACGCTCTAGATGCTGTTATGAAGCAACTTTACCCATTCTGGACTTATGAATCCCAGCGCTGGTTCTGGCTACCCCGCTCCTTCGTTCGCCACCCTGGAACATTAACTGCTTGGGGTCGCTGGGAGAACAACACAGACTATGGGTATATTCACATTCCTGGAACCTCTATTGACGTCAATCCTATGCGTGGAACTATCTACGGCCCTTGGAGTACAAGGATGATGCGAAGGGACTACCCAGAATACTATGACGAACTGGAAGGTATGGGAGGTATGATAGGATTCTTTGACTTCATCAGTCGCTATGGCTTCTACCCCAATGTCATCTTTGGTGCGCTCCAGGCACAGTTTGGTGGAGCTACAGGACAACTTGGCGGTATCCTTCCTTCCATTGCCAGCACTCCTCTCAACGCTATGATTGCAGCATTTCCTGACAATCCTCTTGTCAGTTTCATCTCCGAACGTGTCTTTCCTGAGATGTTCAGACAGTATCTCACAGCCAGAGGAGTTGACGACAGAGGCGGAGATGGCTCACTCCTTTACGCCAAGAAGAAAGCTGGCCAAGCACTTACGGAAGAAGAGGAAGCTATGTGGGCAGAAGCAAGACGCTCAGTTGCTCTCCACAGTGCTGCCTTTGAGCAACTTGGTTTTGCTAGAATGAGAAGTAGCCAAGCCTACGAATTAGCTGAAGCATCAGCAGCTTTCATTGAGGAACAGTGGGGGTACACTCCTGAACAACAGAAACAAATGAGACTAAGAGGAGATAAGATTTGGGATGAGATTGGAGGACTTGACCCGTGGGAAACTGCCATGTTGCAGGAACTAGAATTCTTCAAGTATAGTGGCTCAGTCAATCCTGTTCTTCCATCTCGTAAGCAGGAGATACTCAACAAGATAGAACTTGATTGGGCTGATGTGATGAACTACTCAGAATCCCAGCGTGCTGAGATAGTGGAATTTGAGCAAGACTTCCTAACTGGCTCTGAACGTGGAAGAATCGGCCCTGATACCTTTCTCAACAGTGTTCGTGACCTATACAGAAAACGTCGTGAATACATTGATGAGAAGACCAAAGCTAATCCTCTCATGCTCTTAGAAAACAGGACAGAATTCTACGCAAAGTACAGAGACCCTATGCCTGTACAATCTCCTTACAATGAACTCATGGACTTATTCTTCAGCATAGAACTTGAAGACACTGTTGACCCAGCAACTGGTGAGCGTGTCCTTAATTGGGATAAATTCTGGGCAAACCGTGAGATGATAACTGATGCTATTCCTGCAGATGATAGGAAGCAGTGGGATGCTTTCATGAGTCGCAATACTGCTCCTATGATGCAGGTGTGGCAAGATGTCTACAGCACATACCTTAAGAAATACTATGAACTTTGGAACAAGACAATCAGCACATACTCAGAGGATGAGCAGAAACTCATCAATGAATTCTTATTCTTGGAAAAGACTGGCCAGCAACTAGACCGTCAGGCTGCAATCAAAGAAATAGTCTCTCCCGACGGCAGACAACTTATCTCAGGTTTCCGCTCCTCTGTATCTGATGAGCGTGCTGCACTTCGCTATGCTAATCCTCACCTAGATGCATGGCTATTTTATTGGGGTCGCACAACTTCCTTCAAGAATCCCCAAGCAGAGCAAGTCTACCGTCAGCTATCTAAGGATACGGGAAGAATAATTGATTAAATAATCCATATAGTAATTATTATTATACATATTTCTCATTACATATATGGACTGTAGTATGCCAGTGTGTTATACTGAAGATACATTGATGAGAGTATATCTTGTATTGGAGGCAACAGAATAATGGGTGAAGAGAACGCAACGACTTTTACTACCGAGAAAGATGGCACTATTGTCGTAAAGGATGGAGAAGCTTCTGTTCGATACGTCAAGGAGTCAGATTTATTGGCACTAAAAGGGAGCAAGGAGGGAATTGAAAATGCCGTCAAAGCCGCCGAAGCTGCTCGTGATAATGCAGTAGCTGAAGCCACCAGTAAGGTTGAGATAGAGCATCAGAAGGCTCTCCAAGCTGAGGCTAGAGTATCTAGTCTGGAAGACCAAATAAGAATGGGTGGTGGAAGTGCTGCTGAGCTGGTAAAAGCAAAAGCAGACCTTGAGGCTGCCAAGAGAAGCAGTGAGGAGCTTGGAAACAAGCACCTGGAACTAAGAAGGAATGTCATAGTAGCAACTTATGGTGTTCCTAAGGAAACTGTAGAGAGTAAGGATTTAACTGCTCTCGACCTGTTTGAGGAGGCTCTCAAAGCCGTCATCGGTAACAAAGCTATTGGAAACTTTGCCATCGGTGGAGGTGGAGGCGGAGCCAGCGCACTACAGGGCAAGAAGCCATATGAGCTCGCAGTTGATGCCTACTCACAATCTAAGTAAGGAGGAATAGAACATGGCCTGGACGCTTGCAGAACTAAGCAAGATTGAAACTGACCCATTAAGAAAGTCAGTTATTGATGGTTTGCTGATGGAGTCCAATCTTCTAGAACTTGTGCCCTGGGAGACTATTGGAACATTAGCTACCTCTATTGTCCGATATAAGGACTTACCCAGCTTTGGCTACCGTAAAATCAATGAAGGGTTCAGTGAGTCTACTGGACATTTCGAGCAGAAGGTTGAGACTATCAGTCTTGGTGGGCTGGACATTGATACTGACAAGGCTATTGCCCGAGCAAAGAATACTATAGCTGATGCCAGGGCTGTCATGCAAACAATGGCACTGAAGTCTGCTGCCTACAACTTCAACTACAAGTTCATCAGCGGCAATCCTACCAGTGACCCCGAGGAGTTCAAGGGACTTGCAGAAAGAGTAAATGACATCTTTAATGAGGGATACACTGACCAGAAGATACAGTGTACCGACTATGACACTGGTGTTCTGTACAATTCAGCTGCCAGCCACTCATTCCTGAATGACCTTGACAAACTCATCTATGCTATTGACGGGCACAATCCTGACTACCTCCTCATGAACAAGAGGATGTTACTTGCCTTCAAGTCCATCATGAGGAAAGAGAAACTGCTCAGTTACACTCAGGATATGTTTGGCAGGAATATAGATATGTATGGAACTTCTAGACTAGTTGACATTGGTACTAGAGCCGACCAGACAACCGAGATTATCCTGAACACTGAGACAGAACTTGGTGTGGTTTCTGGTGGAAGCGAGTGCACCAGTATCTATGCTGTCAAATTCGGCATTGGTGAAGAGACCTGGGGAATCCAAGAGTATCCAATGGAAGTTACTGACCTTGGTGAACTTCAGACGGCGCCCAAGTACAGAACAAGAATTGACTGGCCTCATGGACTGGCTACTGTAAGTCCTCGCAGTCTAGCTCGTCTGTACGGTATTGTTGCCAACTCGACGGCGTAGGAAGGAGAGAATAATGGCTTACGATGCGAATTTAGTTTTAAGAGGAAAATACGGTACTACACCAGCATATGTAGACCTGGTAACTGGTGATGCAGCGCCGACAACCGTACTAAGTGTTACTGATGCTGGCGTTGCTTCAGGAATCAACTCATCTGGTAACAGTGTAGTTGACCTAGGGCCGATTGGAACAGGAGTGTTAGGTCTGGACTGTGTAGTCATCCTGCATGATACCCCTACTACTTACAAGGACACTTGTGATATTGTTATCCAAGACTCAGAACATCTGACAGACGGATGGCAGAATTTACTTTCCTTCCCACGACTCTACTGTTACATGAGGGAAGTAATAGTCACTGCCACTACAGCCTTTATAGGAACTGACATAGGGTTGGTCTTCACAGCTACCACAAGTGGAGACACAGGTATCATAAGAGAGTTCAGCAGGAACCTACTGGTTGTTGGGGGAACTGGTAAGTGCTGGGTCGAGATGCAGGATGCTGGAGACACTTATGCAACCAACGGAGTTGCTGTTGCTTGCACAACTGGAACGGGAAGAGGAACCATAGTAGCTGTTGGAAGAGTTATCCAGACTCCACTGATAATGGTACGCAGATTCTCCACTCCCAAACGCTACATCAGGTGTTCCAACACTGTATCAACTACTGGAAACTATGGAGACGTGGACATACTGGTAACAGGTTCTCAACATAGCCACGTCAACAACTTATACCATTAAGGAGGAAGAAAATGCCTTTTGATGCTAACAATGTTTTTCACGATGGGACTACAATCACTGGAAACCTATCGCCAACTTCAATTACCAGGACTAGTGGTAGTTCAGTCCTTGCTGTAATGAGTACACCTGCCAAGGGAATGGCAGCAGTACTGGTAATGGGTGCAGACCTTGCTGAAGCCAGTGACACATTCCAAGTCTCTATTGAAGAGTGTGCTACTGTAGACGGAACTTATGTGGAGGTTGCAAGATTCCCACTACTGACCAAAGGAACTGGTATGCCAGGAACCTATATCAGGAGATTTGACTCCAACAAGGATTACATCAGAGCAAAGATAGTTGCTACTGACTCTGACGCTGGGAGTGACTTCACTGTAGCTAATGTCCATATCCTACTTGCCTTCCATCCATTTATCCTGCTGTAAGGAGATACTATGCCAGAGACAATTACAGTAAAGACAGAGTACGAACCTGGATATGTCATCACTACAGATGAGAGTGGCAACAGGACGAAACTTCCTATAGCTGATGTTCTAAGAGCTGCGGATATTCCAGCTGGACTTACCTATGCTCAGGTACAGGCAATAACCCCACTAGCTAACTTGATAGCCGACCTAACCAAGAAACTCATTGCTCTTGAGGTATTGCCTGCAGAGTTTACAGGAGAGGATGGGTATGACTTAGAAGCCGTAGTCCAGACAATCGAGAATATGGGTGGAGACTTTGGTGAGCCTGACCTGTCTGTGGAGTAAATAGTTAAATAGGAGGTAAAGCCTATAAGAAAAATATAGTCTGGCTATCTTTGGAGTTCTGATAAGCCTGATTATACAAGCAACTAACTCCAAGCCGTAAGGCTTAGTTGTTTGAAACAAAAATAAATTTAAGGAGAAAGAAATAAAATGTCAATGCCTACTTTATTGAAAGCACTATTTGGGACTGGAGAGGTTTCGCTTACAGCAAACCAACAGTCACAGCAGTTGGTAGCCCAGGGGAACCCCAGTTATATGGAAACACGAAGGCGTGGTGATGCCTGGACTTGTAAGACTGTCACGCCAGCAACAGCCCTAGTAACAATCCCAACCACGACTGCCCATCTGGAGATATACAACAATGGCTCCAGGCTAATGGTGGTTAGTGACCTGTATATGTGGAGACTGTTGGGTACTGCTGTAGGACAGAGCGAATCTCTCTGGGCTATGATTACAACAGCGAAGGCTATCCCTACCAATGATGCTCTGGTTTTGTATAGTTTGTCAGGGAAAGCACTTATCACCCCAACTGCAACCAGTGAAATAGTTACCAGTGAAGACTCTACTGTTATCGCCAACGGCTGGCAGCCCTGGGGTTTTCCGTCAGCTTCTCTGGGTACTACTACACCGGGTACAGGCCAGAGTGTACCGATTGACGGTAAGCTAATAGTTCCTCCAGGATGTTCCCTGTGTGTTGCGGTTGTTGGCAACCTGAATACTGCCAGTTCCATGCACTGCGGAGCAAGTTGGGACATGGTGGCTGCAACCCAAGCGTCATAAGAACTTAACAACTGAATAACGAGACGGGGGTAGGGAGCCCGTAAAACCCCTACCCCAAACTTCTAAGGAGGCAAAGATGCCAGTACCAGAAATACAAAGACTAACATCCTCTAGTGATGAGGCTCAAATAAAGGCTGCAACATCATCCTGCATAGCTTCAGAGGTGAGAGCTGGTAGGCCGCAAGACCAAGCTGTTGCTATGTGTATGCAGATGATTCGTGATAAGACAGGTAAAGGTCAAGCTCCAGAAGGAGGCGTATAATGCCAGACTTTTCAAGAGACATAGACATAGGAAACTCGCCAGCAGAAACATATAATGTAGAAGTCCAGAACTTTGAAAGTGTTATCGCTTCTATAAATTCGGCTGCTGCTATTCTTGCAGAAGCAGCTGCTGAACTACGGAAGATTACTCTTGGGACTGGCCTTTCTATCGGCGTAGACTTAGATGAGGAGGTAGAATAAATGTCAGCGAACTTAGAATCTGTTGAACAAGCCATAAAGGAATTATCTGAGGAATCACCCATACTGGTAAAGACACGTAATCCCTTTGCTAAGGGTAGCCTCACCACAGATGGAGTCCAGTACAGCGCAGCAGTCGCAAGCATATCCAATGCTGCCTATGTCGCTATTGAGACTATCACCTTCTACAATCCTCCTAACATGATACTGGAGGAGATAGAGTTTTTACTGGCTGGCAGATTAGATGTTAGTGGTACTCCTACTGATAATGCCTTATGGAAGTGGCAAGCTAGTGATGTTAAGGGAAAGGGTTGGCAAGATTTGATAGCAGCACAGACTTTAACAACTCCTGCTGCTGCTACAGATGTGTTCTGCTCTGGCCGATTTAAGCCAACAGGATTCTTCTTAGGTAACGGTGAAAGTTTCCAAGTCAGGTTTGTTGCCACGTGCAGCGGAGCTACGGATACAGTTACTGGCGAGACTAAGAGTTCAAGTTACATCTCGGCGAACTACAGGAAGGCGTAATGAGACAGTCTTTAATAGACCAGACTCTAATGGATAGAGCTGCTCCAAGGGACTTTGTTGACCCTTACACGGTACTATATCTGCCCTTTCATAATATGGAGTTTGGCAGGAGTGCAGAGCTTCTGACCAATGGTGGTATGGAGATAGGAGACCCGCCGACTGGCTGGACACTACAGGGTGCTGGTGCTGCATGGGTACAAAGCACAGAGCAGAAATACGCTGGTACATATTCTGGTAAACTAACAAGGGCTGGAACTAACTGCTATTTCCTCCAGAATTATGCTGACTATGCCAAATACAAAGGTTTAACTGCTACTTTGAAAAGTTGGGTATATGCCACTGCTGCTACTAGGGCACGAATCTTCATGTCAGATGGTGTTACTGATACCTCTAGCGGTTATCACACTGGTGGTTCAAGTTGGGAGCAACTCTCCATAACTAAGGCAATCGCTGCTACCGCAGACCGACTAAGGGGGTGTGGCAGGATTGATGATGGTGACACATCAGCATACTATGATGCAATCTCCATGTACATAGATAACCTGGCCATGTCCCAGGATGCCTACGGGCACCTGGTACAGAATAGTGGGACTTTATGGACTCCACAGGGCAGGATTATTGATGGGATAGATGATGTTATAACCGTAGTAGATTCAGTCCCAATCCAAGATATCTTTGATTCACCTGGAGGGACAGTATGGGGCTGGATAAATCCTTCAAGCGATGGTGAAGGTAGCTTGGGGCGCATCATTGGTAAATCAGGTGCTGATAATGTTGGTTGGTTTTTATTTCTGCAAAATGAAGCAGTGGGTTTTGCTCTACTCAGTTTCTGGACAATGTTTAGCACAACTACGGGCAGATGGGTGCATACTGGTAACTTTGTGCCTATTAACAAACCTTCTATGGTTGGGGTATCCTACAATTCATCATCTGTTACCAATGACCCTATTTTAACTGTAGATGGTATTCCGTATGCCATAAGTGAGACAACCCCAGTCGGTGCTAGACGGTCTGATGTGGCTACTCCACTCACCATAGGCAACAATGCAGCCACCACTCGAACCTT
>Ga0180007_10004748_pt1 | contig 14207 bp, 15 predicted proteins | sample MM_PC_MetaG_FD_121122 | JGI IMG/M metagenome (GOLD analysis project Ga0180007, IMG submission 121122) | Groundwater microbial communities from the Aspo Hard Rock Laboratory (HRL) deep subsurface site, Sweden - MM_PC_MetaG | ecosystem: Environmental > Aquatic > Deep subsurface > Groundwater... | reverse complement strand
TTGAATGCACTATCAACGGCATTGGAGAACGTGCCGGCAATGCATCCCTTGAAGAAGTTGTTATGGCAATCAAAACGCGCAAGGATTTTTTTGGCTGCGAAACAAAGATTAACACGCCAGAACTTTACAAAGCCAGCCGCCTGGTCTCAAACCTAACTGGCCTGATGGTCCAGCCAAATAAAGCAATTGTTGGAGCTAACGCTTTTGCCCATGAAGCCGGCATTCACCAACACGGGGTGCTCAGGGCTCGGGAAACCTATGAGATTATGAAGCCGGAAGACATTGGGCTGACAGAATCAAAAATAGTCATGGGTAAACATTCCGGCCGCCATGCGCTGCAGAAGAAGATAAGCGATATGGGATATGAGCTGGACAAGGATTCACTTGAAAAAGCGTACCAGCGCTTCCTTAAAGTGGCAGATAAGAAAAAAGATGTTTCAGAACGTGATCTTGAGATTATCGTGGCTGAAGAAGTTTATGTTGTACCAGAAGACTATAAAATCGAAAGCATTGAGATTAAATCAGGCACTAACGTTGAACCAACTGCCAGCATAAAACTAACGTATAAAGGCAAAGAACTGAAGAAAACTGCCACCGGAGCCGGACCAGTTGATGCTGTATACAAGGCAATTGAAGAGCTGACTAAAGTTAAAGCCAGCCTGGTAGATTATTCTATCCAAGCTATTACTGGCGGAACAGACGCGCTGGGAGAAGTAACCGTAAGAATTAAAGATAAAGACCGTATTTACGTAGGCCACGGGGCTGACACAGACATTATTGTTGCCTCTGCCAAGGCCTATCTTGCGGCTATTAACCGGCTGGTCTACGCGACTACTGCTCGACCGTAATACAGGTTAATGTCCTGGCCACTAAGCCAGAGGACTGTATCTTTTTAACAATAAGCTCACCCAAAGACTTAAGGTCAGGGGCTTCAACAAAAGCAATCACATCATATGGCCCGGTTACTAGATGGACTGTTTTGACTCCTTGAATGGCCTTAATAATATTGAGCAGCTCAATTCCCTTGCCTGGCAAAGACTCTACTAAGATATATGCGCTTGTCATCTACCTCACCTCCAAGTTTATTGTTGCAGAGTATAACATATTGCGGTTGAAAATGGCAAACTCGGGTGATATAATCCACGAGACTAATAGATTGGAGGGCTAATCGTGAATCATATTTGGCAAAAAATTACAGGTTATTTCCTGCGCGGCCTAATCACCCTGCTGCCTCTCATTGTTACTATCTGGTTGCTCTACACCATGTTTAACTTCATCTACGTGTTTCTTGACAGCTTTTTAGGCAACTTTATTACCTTAATGCTTGGCCGGCCAATTCCCGGCTTGGGGTTTATCTTAACCCTGCTGTTAATCTTTTTAGTTGGCTACTTTGCCACATATATTATCGGTGCTCAACTCTTTAAACTGGGCGAAGAACTGCTCTTTCGCGTGCCAATCGTAAAAAGCATCTATTCTGCTGTAAAACAAATCAACGAAGTTTTGTTTTTACAGAAAAACGCTGAGGAGTACAGGCGCGCCTGCATGGTGGAATATCCGCGCAAAGGGATTTATTCAATTGGCTTTATTTCATCTGACGCTGCCTCAGAAATTGAGGCTAAAGCCAATGAAAAAATGATTAACGTCTTTATCCCTACGACCCCTACTCCAGCAACCGGCTTTTTGGTTGTTGTGCCTGCGAGGGAAGTTATTCTGCTTGATATGAAGATCGAAGAAGCGTTAAAATATGTGGTTTCCGGCGGCGTCTTAAAGCCCGTCGGCGTACCGGACAAAACTCCTCCTAAGAAGGAGCATTAAGATGCATGTAATTATAGTTGGCTGCGGCCGTGTTGGTTCACAATTGGCCCAGATACTGTCCACTGAAGGCCACAATGTTGTTATTATTGACAAAAATGCAGAATCATTTAAGAGACTTGGCACAGATTTCAACGGGATCGCTATAACAGGCATTGGGTTTGACCCTGATATCTTAAAACGCGCCGGCATAGAACGCGCGGACGCCCTGGCAGCAGTTACCAACGGCGATAACTCCAATATCATGGTCAGCCAGATCGCCAAAAAAATCTACAATGTTCCCAGGGTTTTAACCCGCATCTATGACCCCCTGCGCGCTGATATTTACAAGAAATTCGGCCTTAACACGATCGGCACAACATCAATTGTCGCTCAGATATTTCGCAGCGCGATTTTAAAAGAATCCTCCAAGCTTGAGTTTTCTATTGGCGATGACCTAGGCCTGATTGAGTACATTGCCCAAAAAGAAGAAGCAGCAGCAGAGCAAGGAGCATAACCATGTATGTATTAATTGTTGGCGGAGGCAAAGTTGGCAATTCGCTGGCCAGCAGGCTGGCGCAGGAAGGCTATGACGTTGCCTTAGTTGAAAAAGAAGAAAAAATTGCCCGCAAAATTGCCGAAGACATTGAAAAAGTCCTGTTAATCAATGGCGATGGCTGTGACCCTGCCCGCTTGGAAGACGCAGGTATTGCCCGAGCCCAGGTTGTAGCCGCAGTTACTGGTGATGATGAAGACAACCTAATCATTTGTCAGCTGGCGCGCGATACTTTTGGCGTACCGCGTGTTATTGCCCGCGTCAATAACCCCAGGAACGAAATTACCTTCCAGCAGCTCGGCATTGATACTGTTTCCAGTACAACAATTATCTCTAAATTAATTAAAGAAGAAGCCACGATCGGCGATATTTTTACTCTCTTAGCTTTAAAACGCGGCAAATTATCACTAGTTGAAGCAATTTTAAAACCAAAATCACCAGTTACCGGCAAGTCTATTAAGGCGTTAAAATTACCAAATGACTCAATTTTAGCCAGTATTATTCGCAATGATACCGTAATCTTTCCTCGTGGCGAAACAGTTCTTCAGCCTGGCGATTCAATTATTGCCCTTTCTACCATAGAAAAAGCTGATGAATTAAGGCAGGCCCTGCTCGGAACTGAATAACAAATATGCTTTTAAGGCCAACAAATGAAGACTTAAGGACAATTGCCTATTACTTAGGCAGGTTAACTGTTGCCCTTGGTTTTATTTTTATTATCCCACTGGTTACTGCCCTGATCTTCCAGGAATGGGACCAGGCAATAAACTTTCTTATCAGTATGTTGATTTCAATTTTAATCGGTCTGCTGCTGCAAAAGGTGTTTCCTTCAACGCATGATATGAACTGGAGCCAAGGACTGGCTGTTACATCATTGGCCTGGCTGATTGCTATGTTTTTGGGGGCTATTCCCCTCTACCTGTCCCATCATTATGTAAGTTATTTGGACGCCTGTTTTGACGCGATGAGCGGTTTTGCCACCACTGGGTTAGCTTTAATCCAGGACTTGGACCATGCCGCGGTTTCGCTTAACATGTGGCGCCACTTGATGATGTTTTTAGGCGGCCAGGGAATTGTTGTGATTGCCCTGACCTTTTTGGTCAAAGGCACAGCCGGCGCTTACCGCATGTATGTTGGTGAAGCCAGGGAAGAAAAGGTTTTACCTAATGTTATCCAAACAGCCCGCTTTATTTGGTTTATCAGCTTTGTTTACCTGGCCATTGGCGGCAGTCTTTTGACGCTGATCGGTTTTCTGGAAGGCATGCCTTTTGTCCGCTCACTTTTACACGGTATGTGGATCTTTATGGCTGCTTTTGACACCGGCGGATTCAGCCCTCAGTCACAAAGCATTCTTTACTATCATAGTTTGCCGTATGAATTAGTCACTATTGTGCTGATGATTCTCGGTACAATAAACTTTAGTCTGCACTACGCGCTGTGGAGCAGGAATTTTAAGGAGGTTTTTAAGAATATTGAAACACGGACTCTATTTATTTCTATTTCTACATTATTTGTAATCACGCTGGTTGGTTTAACCCAATTAGCCGTTTACCCCAACTGGTTGGCCGTGTTCCGCAAGGGGTTTTATCAAATTATTTCCGCTCATTCCGGCACAGGCTTTATGACAATTTATGCGCCGCAGTTCCCTAACGAATGGGGAGGCTTGGCATTATTAATGGCTATTTTAGCCATGGGTTTTGGCGGCTCAGCCTGTTCAACTGCCGGCGGCATTAAAGCTTTAAGGATCGGCATCTTTTATAAAGCATTGATACAGGATATTAAACGCATCATGTCGCCAGGCACAGCCCTGGTCCTGGCCAAAATGCATCATATCAAAGATATTTTGCTTGAAGACCGTTTAGTTCGCTCTGCTTTTGTTATTTTAATCAGTTATATTGTTACTTATTTTGCCGGCACAATTATCGGCCTTTATTACGGTTATCCGCTCAATGAATCTCTTTTTGAATCTGTTTCAGCCGCAGCCAATGTTGGCCTATCAACCGGCATAACTGATGCAGCCATGCCGGCCGGTTTAAAGGTTACTTATATTATTCAAATGTGGCTGGGCAGGCTTGAGTTTATTTCAATCTTTATTTTAGTCGGGCTTTTTGTTGCCAGGATCAGCGGAGCACAAGGAAGAAGCAAATGAAAATTATTTATTCATTGTTGTTAATTGGGTCATTGTTAATTGTTAATTCGCCAGCACATGGCGTTACTGTTTCCTGCAACCAACTAGTCAACAACGCCCCAGCTTTTGACAACCAAAAGGTTGAAGTTATTGGAGAAGTAATCGGCGATATTATGGTTCGCGGTGATTACGCCTGGATTAATATCAACGGCGGCCTTCGCAGTATTGGCGTCTGGGCCACTAAAAATATGCTTAACGATATAAAGCTCATCGGCGACTATAACCATATTGGCGACCGCGTAAAAGTTACCGGAACATTTCATCGAGCATGTCCCGAGCATGGCGGCGACTTAGATATCCATGCTGAGACGATCACAATTGCCCAAACAGGTTACAAAGTTGAACATCCAATCGACGGCTGGAAATTATCTCTTGCCATGATTCTGCTGGCTATTACTCTTGGGGTATACTTACTTTTTGTGCTGCTAAAAAGGTTTAAGCCCTGATATTTAGATCCTGGCCGCACGATTCGCATTTTCCATCTGCTATATTCTTAATCTGAGTTTGATAACCCACTCTTTCAATTAGCAGCTTTTTGCATTTCGGACAATAAGTATTCTCTCCCTTATGCCCGGCTACGTTGCCAACATAGACAAACTTTAAACCAGCCTCCTTACCAATTTTAACCGCTTTTTCTAATGTCTCAACAGGCGTTGGGGGCAGATGGCTGAAATCAAGGCAAGGATAAAAGCGTGTTACATGCCAGGGAGTTTCAGGCCCAAGTTTATCAACTATCCAATTAGCAATACTTTTTAATTGAACATCATCGTCATTCATCGTTGGAATGACTAAAGTAATGATTTCAACATGCATATTCCACTTCTTTTTAGCGCGTTCAGCGGCATCCAATACAGGTTGAAAATTCCTGGTCTTTGCCAATTTAAAGTAAAAGTCTTTATTAAATCCTTTAACATCCACGCGAAAAGCATCGAGATAAGGTCCAATTTTATCCAAAGCTTCCGGCATAATATAGCCATTGGTTACCCAAACTGTATAAAGTCCGTTCTTTTTGGCTAGGATTGCCCCATCATAAGCATATTCAAACCAAATAGTAGGTTCATTATATGTCCAGGCAATGCCCTGGCAATTATGTTTATTAGCCAGCTCAATCAATCTTTCAGGAGGAACATATTCCGGGATCATTTCTTGTCCCAAAGGAAATGTTTTACCGGTCTTGGTACTTTTGGTCAAAACAACATGCGAGATGTTCCAATTCTGGCAATGCCCGCATTGCATGTTGCAGCCGTAAGTTCCCAAGGACAAAACTTTAGTCCCAGGATAAAAATGAAAAAGAGGCTTCTTTTCGATTGGATCTACTGCTAAAGAAGAAAGTTTCCCATAAATTAAAGTATAAAGCTTGCCATCCCTATTCTCCCGAACGCCGCAGAATCCACCCTTGCCAGGAGATATCTTACACTTCCAGGGACAGAGCGTGCATTGGACTTTGTTGTCCGCTAACTTTTCATAGAACATTGCTTCTCTTATCGCGTCTCTCATATCACAGTTCCCTTATCCTTTCACCACACACATCGGCCGCATCTTAGCAATTTTTCTGGCTAAGCCGGAATTATGGACAACCCCTACGACTTCACGAACATCTTTGTAAGCCCCAGGCGCTTCTTCAACTAAACCTTTTTTACTGGTAGAGCGAACATAAATACCTTTTTTCTCTAAATCAGCAACTAACTGTCCAGCTCGATAAGTCCGCGTCGCTTCAGACCGGCTCATCATCCTGCCGGCACCATGACAAACCGATCCCCAGGTTTCTTTCATTGCTAAATCTGTGCCAACTAATAAATAAGAATATCTGCCCATATCTCCCGGAATTAGAACTGGCTGCCCTGTTGCCTTATAATCAGCAGACAATTCTGGATGTCCAGCTGGAAAAGCCCTTGTCGCCCCTTTCCGGTGTACGCATAGCACCTTGTCCTTTTCCCGGTCCTGGTCCTTGACTCGATGCTTTTCCATCTTCGCAATATTATGCGCCACATCATAGACCAAATTAATGCCCAATTTTGACCTTGAGCCTCCAACAACTTGAGCAAATGTCTCGCATGTCCAGTGCATCAGCATCTGGCGGTTGCACCAGGCATAATTAGCTGCCGCAGCCATAGCGCCAAAGTAGTCTTTGCCCTCAGGTGATGATACTGGCGCGCAGCATAATTGGCGATCCGGCAGTTTTATGCCGTATTTTTGCGCGGCTTTTTGCATCACCTGGATATAGTCTGTGCAGACCTGGTGGCCAAAACCGCGGGAACCGGAGTGTACCATGATCGTCACCTGGCCAACAAACAAGCCCCAGGCCGCGGCAATTTTCTCGTCATATATCTCTTCAATATACTGAACTTCCAAAAAATGGTTGCCAGATCCAAGCGTGCCTTGCTGAGAAGTGCCCCGTTCCTTGGCGCGTGATGAAACAAGTGATGGATCAGCGCCAGGCAAAGCACCCCTGGCCTCAGTGTGTTCAATATCATCACCTGTGCCATAGCCATGCTTAACTGCCCAAGCAGAGCCTTCAACCAGCAGTTTATCTAGGTCTTTTTTTGATAATGAAAGATCGCTTTCTGAGCCTACTCCAGATGGAACATTTGTTGCCAAAGCCGCGACAATATCTTTTAACTTGGGCTCAATATCCTTCCTTTCAAGATCAGTGCGCAGGACTCGAACGCCGCAATTTATATCATATCCAACTCCGCCAGGAGAAATAATGCCCTCATTATCAGGATCAAAGGCAGCCACCCCACCGATGGGAAACCCATAACCAAAATGAATATCCGGCATGGCCAAGGAATTGCCAACAATACCAGGCAAACAAGCCACATTAGCTACCTGAATATGCGCATTCTCTTTAAAAATGTGGTCAATCATGGCTTCATCTGCATAGATCAAGCCATCCGTGCGCATGCCAGGCTTAAATGTTTTGGGGAGTTTAAAACGGTAGTTGTCTAATTTTTCAAATATATCTTGCCAATTTGACATACTGGCCTCCAATAATTCAAAACTTAAAACGTAAAATGCAAAACTATAACATAAAACTAAAAACGTTTTGAATTTTAAGTTGTCGTTTTCAGTTATAACTTTTGAGTTTTAAGTTCTATTTTGAGAGTTTCACAAAAGCCCACTACTAGAGCTTCATATAATTCCTCAAAACCAACTGTTCTACCTAGAACTTCCTCAACGCTGACAGCATTATACGCCTGGTTTGGCTGCTTTAACAGGGAAAAATCGTCTTCTGAGGTGTTTCTGACAAAGATTGATCCCTGCTGAAGAAGCGTCCGCTTCCCGCGCTTCTGCGCGCTGCCGACGATTTTCCTGCCATCAACCACGACTTCGTACTCAGCGGGGTAAGAAAAGCATAAACTGTTGCGAGTCGGCGGGTTAGCGGGTTCTTGGGTTGGTTTTAGCTCAGAATTAATATTGAACAAATTTAAAGCGTGCACAATCGCCTCAGAAAGTTTTTTATAGGAAGGAACTAAGCCCTTGGGCAACTTTGGATTATCAAGTTCTGTTATCAGTGAATATGTAACTTCCGCCTCATTATGAAAAACAATCCCTCCACCAGTTGGTCGTTTGACTATATCCCAATCTCTTTTTTGTGCTTCCGATCCACCTTGCCCTGAGCTCTGTCGAAGGGCGATCAACCTATCCACCTTCTGAGCATAACCATAAGAAATACATTTTGGCTTCCAGGAATAAATTCTTAGAGTTGACGAAATAAGCCCGGCCTCAAAATCATGAAACATCTTAAGGTCAGTCTGCATGTTAGTTAAACCGGAGAGTTTAGGTGTTTTTATTAAGCGCCAGGCTGCCATCTCAGATTTAACTCTCTGGCTGCCTTTGTTTCGTCTAATCGTCTAACTGGAGTCGTATGCGGGGCATTTTTGACCTTTTCTGGATCAGTTTCACATTCCTTAGCAATTTTAATCATGGCATCACAAAACTCATCCAAAGTTTCTTTCGATTCAGTTTCAGTAGGTTCTATCATCATGGCTTCTTCAACAATTAATGGGAAATAAATTGTCGGCGGATGAAAACCATAATCAAGCAATCGTTTAGCAATATCTAAGGCTTTGACGCCATATTTTTCCTTTTGCCATTTAGCTGAGATCACAAACTCATGTTGGCAAATTCGATCGTATGGTAAATAATAATATTCTTTTAAACGATTCATCACATAATTAGCGTTTAAAACTGCATTCTCAGATACTTCTTTTAAACCTTTTGCCCCAAGAGATCGAAGATAAGCGTATGCTTTGACAATTACATTGATGTTGCCGTGGAATGAGTGGACGCGGCCTATCGACTTTTTGAAGTTTTTGGTTTGAAGTTTGAAGTTCGCCCCTTGTTTCACAACCCTAGGTATCGGCAAAAATGGTTCTAACTTTTTATTTACCCCTACTGGTCCAGAACCAGGCCCTCCTCCACCATGCGGAGTGGCAAATGTCTTGTGCAGGTTAAAATGCGCTACATCAAAGCCCAAATCAGCTGGTCGACAATAACCAAGTATTGCATTGGCATTAGCTCCGTCATAATAAAGTAAGCCGCCTGCCTTATGAATAATCTCAGCTATTTCAACAATATGCTCATCAAATAAACCTAAGGTATTAGGATTAGTCAACATTAATCCAGCAGTATCTTCACCCGCAGCTTTCCTTAGAGCATCAATATCAATATTACCGCGGCCATTAGATTTAACTACCACAGCCTCATAACCAACCATGGTTACGGAAGCAGGATTAGTTCCGTGAGCCGAATCCGGTATTATAATCTTATTCCTTACTTTTGAGTTTTGACTTTTAAGTTTTAAGTTATCGTCATGATACGCCTTTATCATCAATAATGCCGTCAATTCCCCATGCGCGCCTGCAGCTGGCTGGAAAGTAAACGCATCATAGCCAAGAACAGCACAGAGATATTGTTCAAAGTTATAAAGCAACTCCAATATACCCTGCACTTCTTCTGCTGGCTGGTATGGATGAATATCTGTAAAGCCTTCAAGCTTCGCTACCTCTTCATTTACTTTGGGATTATATTTCATAGTGCAGGAGCCAAGAGGATAAAAACCAGTGTCTACCCCAAAATTCTTTTGTGAAAGCCTGGTAAAATGACGAATAACATCAACTTCTGATAATTCAGGCAGGTCAAGGTTTTCTCTTAATAGTTCTTTGGGGATTAGTTTCTCAATTTTTTCAGCAGGAACGTCTAAATCAGGCAAAGAATATGCTTTACGTCCGGCAGATGACTTTTCGAATAATAATTCTTCATTCCTCATTCGTAATTAGTAATTCGTAATTAGATTATAGCTTTCTGATTTTCTGGATCAAAGAAATGGACCTTGTTCAAGTTAATCACAATTTTAAACTCGCTGCCAGTAGAAGCGTCACATAAGCCATTGACACGTGAAACCAGAGGAACGCCGCCAACATGGACATAAAGATAAGTTTCCGCGCCAATAATTTCGCGGAAATCAACCAGGCTGTCCAAGTAAAGCTTTTCTTTAATCCACTCTGATGACGGCACATCCCAGACATCTTCCGGCCTAATGCCAAAAATAACTTCTTTGCCAACATAATTCTCCAGTAAATTCGCAACACTATCTGGAATTGACATCCTAAAACCTTCACATTCAAAAGTATATTTGTTATCTTTCTTGATAACAGTCCCGTTAATAAAGTTCATAGGCGGGCTGCCGATAAAACCGCCAACAAAACGGTTTGATGGGTTTGAATAAACTGTTAAAGGATTATCAACCTGTTGGAGCTCACCATTAAGGATAACTGAAATTCGCTGTCCCAGAGTCATGGCTTCCACCTGGTCGTGGGTAACATAAATAACAGTAGCTTTTAATGTCTTATGGATACGCTGTAATTCAGATCGCATCTGCACTCTGAGTTTAGCATCCAAGTTGGACAAAGGTTCGTCCATTAAGAATACTGCCGGCCGACGCACAATTGCCCGGCCAAGCGCCACACGCTGCCGCTGGCCGCCTGAAAGCTGTTTTGGATAACGGTCCAAAAGCTCTGACAAACCAAGAATATCAGCCGCTTCGCCGACACGTTCTTTAATTTCCTGCTTAGACACCTTGCGCAGTTTTAAGCCAAAAGCCATATTATCATAAACCTTCATGTGTGGATAAAGAGCGTAATTCTGGAAAACCATGGCAATATTCCGGTCCTTTGGCGGAACATCATTGATTAGATCATTATTAATATAAATCTTGCCTGAAGTTATCTCTTCAAGCCCGGCCACCATCCTTAAGGTTGTTGTCTTGCCGCAGCCAGACGGGCCAACCAACACCATGAATTCCTGGTCCTTAATTTCTAAATTGATATCTTTAACCGCTACTACATCGCCGAACTTTTTATTTACGTTTTCCAGTACTACTCTTGCCACTTTTTATAACTCCTCACTTAGATTTGCTAATTCAATCGCAGTCATAGCGGCATCAAAACCCTTATTGCCAGCTTTAACCCCTGCTCTTTCCAATGCTTGTTCCAAATTATCCGTGGTCAATACGCCGAAAACAACCGGCACACCGGTTTCCAAGGAAACCTTGGCCACGCCTTTAGCCGCCTCTGCCGCCACATATTCAAAATGCGGCGTGCCGCCGCGGATAACAGCGCCTAAACATATCACAGCATCAAACTTCTTGGCAATTTTCTTGGCCACCAGCGGCATTTCAAAAGAACCAGGAGATTTGACAACCTGGATATTGGCTTCCTTGGCTCCATGACGCTTTAAACAATCCAGCGCACCGTCCAACAAGCCATTTGAGATCAAGTCGTTGAAACGCGAAACAATGATGCCTATTTTAAGTTTACTTGCGTCCAGATTTCCTTCAACTATTTTTACCATGATCACCATCTCCTTTACCCCGAGCTCTGTCGAGGGGTTTGCCCAGGGCATTATTTAAAAGATGCCCGAGCTTTTCTCGCTTTGTTTCCAAGTATTTTTTATTGAACTTATTAGGCTCAATCTCAACTGGAATCCGTTCAACAATATCTAACCCATAACCTTCTAAACCCACAATTTTGCGCGGGTTATTGGTAATCAGCCTGATTTTGGCAAGTCCCAGATCAACCATGATCTGGGCGCCGATGCCGTAATTTCTAAGATCTGCAGGGTAGCCAAGGAAACAATTGGCCTCAACCGTATCCATCCCCTTATCCTGCGCTTCGTACGCCCTTAACTTATCAGCCAGGCCAATACCGCGGCCTTCCTGGCGCATATAAAGCAGCACTCCCTGGCCGCAAAATTCTATTTTTTCTAAAGCTTTATCTAATTGTTCACCGCAATCACACCGTTTGGAACCCAACGCATCTCCGGTTAAACACTCAGAGTGGACCCTGACTAAAACTGTATCGTTCTTGGAAATTTTCCCCTTAACCAGGGCAATATGATGGTCGCCGGTTAAGAGGTCTTCATACCCGTACGCTATAAATTCGCCATGTTTGGTCGGTAATTTCACGCAAGATGTGCGTTTGATTAATTTTTCGTTTTTCTTGCGATAAGAGATTAGATCAGCAATAGAAACTATTTTCAGGTTATGCTTTTTGGCAAACTCAATTAATTCCGGCGTACGGGCCATATTCCCATCCTGATTGATAATTTCACAAATAACAGCAGCTGGATAAAGCGTTGCCAGTTTAACCAGATCAACTGCGGCTTCAGTATGGCCTGCCCTTTTTAGGACCCCGCCCTGCTGCATGCGCAGCGGAAAAACATGCCCAGGTTTAGCCAAATCATCTTTTGTTGATTTTGGATTAATTAAAACCTCAATTGTTTTGGCCCTGTCTGACGGAGAAATACCGGTTGTAACACCGTATTTAGCACTGGCATCAACTGAAACTGTAAAAGCTGTTTTCATGGCTTCACGGTTTTGGTCCACCATTTGAGGCAAAGAAAGCTCTTCTAAACGTTCTTCACTCATAGGAACACAAACTAGGCCGCGGCCGTGAGTAATCATAAAATTAATGGCATCAGGCGTCACTTTTTCTGCTGCCATAACTAAATCGCCTTCGTTTTCCCTGTCCTTATCATCAACTACAACAACCATTCGGCCATTACGAATATCTTCTATAGCTTCTTCTATTTTATTAAATACAATTTTTAGTTTTTCGTTTTGCATTTTCAGTTATCTATCCAGCCCATGGGCAAAAATCCCACCCGGCTCAAGGTATCATCGCTGATGCCTTTATTAACTTCCTGCCTCAGATGGCGCTCGATATATTTTGATAATAAATCAACCTCAATATTAATCTGATCGCCAATGTTTTTTTGGCCAAGGGTTGTCACTTTTGCTGTGTGCGGCACGACATAAATAATTAACAAAGATTTCCTGATATCTGCAATAGTTAAACTGATGCCGTCTAAGGAAATTGAACCTTTTTGCACAGCATACGTCAGCAGCTGGCTGGGGATTGAAACATGAAGCTCTAGGCCTTTACTCTGGCTGATTTTTTGTCTGATCTCGCCTATACCGTCAACATGGCCGGAAACAAGATGACCGCCCAAGCGGCCGGCAATCGGCAGTGCCCTTTCAAGGTTAACTTTATCGCCTAATTTTACCGTATGAAGTGTGGTTTTTTGCAGGGTTTCAAAGGAAAGATCAAACTCTAGATTGCCCCGTTTAACCGCAGTAACAGTCAAACAAGAGCCGTTTACAGCAATACTTTCACCAGTTTTAACCTGTGAAAAATCCTTGGACACAGCAATGGTTAGCCTGCCGGTTTGGCTGCTTCTGGTTAAGCTTACTACTTTGCCTAACTCTTCAATAATGCCAGTGAACATAATACTTAATAATATCATATTTTTGAGGCTAAAACAACGAGAAGGAAGCAGTCTCTATTTGTCTTTCTGGCGCACAAAAGCGCCTAAAATACCGTTGATAAAACGCGAAGATTCTTCTCCAGAATATTTTTTTGCCAGTTCAATCGCCTCGTTAATAATGACTGAATCCGGTGTTTCTTTTAATCTTAATTCTTTAATGGCTAATCTTAAGATACTGCGGTCAACTTTGCTGATGCGGTCAAGTGGCCAGTCAATTGCCAGCCTGGTAATATCCTGGTCTGATTCCTCTTTTGCTTCCCAGGCTTTTCTTGCTAAATACTCGGCAAACTCAACGGTTTCTGGAATAAATTTTTCACTTTCAATAATATTTTTGACGGCTGTTTCAATATCAAAGCCGCCAATATCAGCCTGATAGATGGCCTGCATAGCAACACGCCTGGAAGTGCTTCGTTTACCCATATTTAAGCAGGTGCCCCAAAATGTTCTTCCAGGAATTTAGTGGTGGCTTCTCCGCGGCGAAAAGCTTCGTTACGCAAAACCTTTAGGTGAAAAGGAATAGTGGTGTGGATGCCGTCAATCACATATTCATCCAAGGCCCTTTCCATACGATTGATGGCTGTCATCCGATCTTTGCCCCAAGTGATTATCTTGGCTACCAGTGAATCATAATGGGGCTGGACTATATAGCCGGGATAAACGTGGCTGTCAATCCTAACGCCAAGCCCGCCTGGCGCCAGATAGGCTTTTATCTCTCCTGGAGACGGCATAAAATTTCTTTCGTAATTTTCCGCGTTAATGCGGCATTCAATGGCATGGCCATAGAATTTAACATCGCCTTGACGGATATGAAGTTTTTCACCGGCAGCAATGGCAATTTGTTCA
>Ga0180007_10004747_pt1 | contig 14208 bp, 19 predicted proteins | sample MM_PC_MetaG_FD_121122 | JGI IMG/M metagenome (GOLD analysis project Ga0180007, IMG submission 121122) | Groundwater microbial communities from the Aspo Hard Rock Laboratory (HRL) deep subsurface site, Sweden - MM_PC_MetaG | ecosystem: Environmental > Aquatic > Deep subsurface > Groundwater... | reverse complement strand
TTTGATTGGATTGCCGGTTTAAATATATATATGGAAAAAAAATTGGACAGAAAAATCGAAATCATCAGAAAACGCACCTTGAGTAAAAGCAGATTTTTTGAACGTATAGAGCAGGAAATCATTTATGTCTGATGAAATCATTTCTGAAAACCTGCTCCTGATTTCAGAATCACTTGATTTGATCAACAAACGATTTGTAAATATAAACCAACCGGATGATCTCGTTCTGGATGACAGCGGGGTTATCATTCTTGATTCAATTGCCATGCGGCTGCAGGTCGTTGGGGAATTGTTAAAAAAAATTGATAAGGAAAACAGTTCCTTTTTAAAAGGTCATAATGAAATCAATTGGGGAAATATCATGAGGTTGCGGGATATTGTCTCCCATCATTATGAAAAAGTCGATCATGAGATCGTTTTTGATATTTGTAAAAACCATCTCCCCAAATTAAGAAAAACCATTCAAAAAATGTTGAAATAATTTTTATTTTGACGTTCAAGCATAATTATCCCAATTCATGACCTTGACCCGGCCTTCAAATATCAACGATATCAGTTATTACCTTGAGTATCCTGGGAAAAAATATCTTTATTTTTCGACGGGAATTTTTTTTAACACAGATGTGGGAGGAAAGACTGCAAAAACAGCTGCTATATCATCCATTCGTGTGCAAAAGTTGACATGGCAAGTCCTGCCCCGTTGAAAAACCACGGAAAACTTTTTTTTATATTTACCCAAAATGCCAATCTTAACATTTTGGGTAAATAGCAATTTTTTAAGGGTGTTTCAGATTCCAAAAGTTTCGAAAAAGCTTGTCAGGCCTCATTATCAGTTTCTATAATTTTTTTGCAGCCTGGTGGTAAATACAAAAAAAATCGGGATGATCTAATGCTTTTATTAACCTATTCCGGAGAATCCAGTACCAAAAATCTTTATGAATACCGACACAAACCTGAAATTATTCTTGAAATACCTGAAAAATAATCCCATAGATTTATATTTGCCGGGTTTTGTATATAATTTTTGACTCGTGGGGAATTATCAAGTATTATTTTAGATATATAAATTAATTTGTTGAGGACAAAAACAATGACACAGAATTTATTGGATGAAGCCTTGAAAATGCCGCCAAATGAAAGGATTGAATTCGCTCAGTTAATAATGGCCAGCATAGATTGCGAAGAAGATAAAATCCGGAAGTTATGGCTGGATGAAGTCGAGGACCGGAGACAAGCTGTTAAAGATGGGCGCTCAAAATTAATCGATTTTGATAGCTTATACCATGAAGATTAAAATTCATGAATTGGCAGCAAAAGAGTTTGATGACGCAATTATGTGGTATGATCAGCAGTCTGAAGGTTTGGGGAAACGATTTAAAAAAACAGTTAAAGATAGTATTGAAAAAATAAAAAATAATCCTGAATGGTACCTGAAAGAGTCAAGGATAATTATCCAATGGGTAATTGCATTAAAGCATCCAAAGTATCAATGATACTATTTCTAATCTTGATAAAGATTTGACGGATATTTAAAATTCCAAAAAGAGAACACTTCTGGCTACAGCCAACCCTTTTCAGGGTTTTAAAAAGCCCCCAGGCTATTCCTGTAATTCATGTCCAGAAAAATCATTATTCTTCAAAAAGATTGAAACGACAGAAATTTACCTGAAGGCTGTGGGAACCAAGAAAGGAAGATAGGATTTAAAGGCTTGAATTCAAAAAAGTTTATACATTGTTGACACGACACCTTTCATGCTGTAGTATGTTTATACAATGTTTAAACTTTCGAGGGGAAAAGCGAAATGATAGAACTGGTTATTAAAAAGTGGGACAATAGCTTGGCAGCCAGAATACCAAAAGTAATCGCTGATATAATCCGGCTTGAAAAGGATCAGACCGTTACCATTGAGGCGAAAGACGGCAGAATCATTATTACCCCGGTCCAGGATAAAAAAGAATATACTCTTGACGAACTTTTAGGCCAATGTGATCCCAATGATGTTGCTTTGGATGCCGAGGATAAGGCATGGTTGAACGACAAACCAGTAGGAAAGGAATGGTAATGGCCGAAAAAACCGGAACAAAACAGTATATCCCTGAGCGTGGGGATCTTGTCTGGACAGACTTTGACCCAGCAGCCGGTCACGAACAAATGGGACATCGGCCTGCCCTGATACTTTCTCCTGCGGTTTTCAATAAAAAAATTCTGCTGGCCATGGTAGCCCCGGTCACAAGCCGGATCCGGAGGCATGGTTTTGAAGTCTCTTTAACCGGGGAAAAGATTTCCGGTGTTGTCCTCTGTCATCAGGTCAAGACAATTGATTTTGTGGAAAGAGGTTTGAAGTTTGTGGAAAAGGCCCCTGCCTCAGTGGTAAGTGAGGCCCTGGCTAAAGTAAGGGCTATTGTAACGGAATAGGGGGCTCAAAAGGCAATGATTCTTGCAACCATTCATAACTTTTCCACTATTCAACCATTCAAACAGTATCCTTAAGCTCCCTTTTTTAAACGCCCTGATAGTCGGAAAAATCTCTGTGAAACCTTTAATCCCAACAAATTTATCAGTCAATCACGGCATAGCATCATCATTGTGAAGGATATCTGGTTTCCCAATGATCAAAGTCCTTCTGACAATACCCAGGGTTCTTTTTTCATGCATCCTGTTTACCATATTGCCGGTAAATCTTTCCGTTGACAGGGGACAGTCCGTTAAATGCGTGATCTTCCATCCACAGGTTTCAAGCAATTTTGCATAGGTAAACATCAGAATGGCGTTATCCGGGTTTTCATCGACGGCCGGAATCCCCTGAAAATCCCTGAAGTCTGCATTGAGAAATGCCATAAGGGTGGAGGGTTTAGACTGTTCTCTCATGAGACTGAAAATATTTCTAAAAAAGCTTATCGTACGGGTTTAAAGGTATAGATGCGTTATAAAAAATATTATCAAAAAAGTAAAATGAATATGAAAAGTATTCCCCATGGCTTAAGCAAAGAAGGTCCACATACTCTCTGTTCTTTATCCCTGCCGGCACTTCTTCATCATCACAGGAAATAAATGGTATAGATCCAATGAGATGCCAATATTCTGGGAATGAAATGGAACTTGTAACGAGATGGCATCCGAAGTATGGTATTCTTGAGGAAATAACTTGAGCAAGTCTTTGATTTATGAAAAAATAGATAACAGGCGTTAATATGAATTCCATGGATTTTTATGATGATAAATAAAAAAATGTTCGGCCCCCTTACTGAGGAAACCACCAGGGTAATTCTCGAATGTATATCAGACGGGGTTTTTACCATAGATTACAATTGGGAAATCACTTCTTTTAACCGTGCTGCTGAGGAGATTACAGGAATTCCCCGCAAAGAGGCAATAGGACGTCACTGCTGGGAGGTCTTTCGATCCAATATGTGCGAAGCGGGTTGCGCGCTTAAGCGAACCATGGAAGAGGGCAGACCGTTTATCAATACATCCGGATATATTATCAACAGTGAAAAAAAACGAATCCCCATTACGGCATCAACCTCTCTTTTCATTGATAAAAACGGGGATGTCATCGGCGGGGTTGAAACATTCAGGGACCATTCCCTTGTTGAAGAACTTAGAAAAGAGATCTCCTCCAGCTTTAAGGTTGAAGATATTGTCAGCAAAAGTGCGGCCATGAAAAAAATATTTAATATTCTCCCCCAGATATCTGACAGTGATTCCTCAGTCCTCGTTGAAGGAGAAACGGGTACGGGCAAAGAACTGATGGCAAGGGCCATTCATAATATGAGCCCCAGAAAGAAAAAGCCGTTTATTGCCATCAACTGCGGTGCAATGCCGGATACGCTCCTTGAGTCGGAATTATTCGGGTACAAGAAAGGTGCATTTACCAATGCGATCAAAGATAAGCCAGGACAGTTTGCCCTGGCCCATGGGGGAACTGTTTTCCTGGATGAAATCGGAGATACAAGCCCTGCCTTCCAGGTCAGTCTTTTACGGGTGCTGCAAGAGCACGAATTCACTCCCCTTGGCGGATTAAGCAAAGAAAAGACAGATGTCAGGATTATTGCCGCCACCAATCAAGACCTTTCAGAACTGTTGAAAAAAAACCAGTTCCGGCAGGATCTGTATTATCGGATAAATGTCATCCGTTTGATTCTGCCTCCCCTGAGACAGCGGATGGAGGATGTTCCCCTGCTTGTGGAACGGTTCATCAGCAAATTGAACATGCTTCAGAAAAAATATATACAGGGGATTGATACAAGTGTACTGCAGGTCCTTATGTCCCATGATTTCCCCGGAAATATCAGAGAACTTGAAAATATTATCGAACATGCCTTTGTACTCTGCTCTGAAGGATATATCAAAACACATCACCTGCCCAATTTTCTGTCTGTGCCGATCAATGCTGCTGCACACGAAAAAGATGACCCCGTTAAGGCTGTTCAGATCAAGCTCATAACCGATGCTCTGGAACGAAATGGCGACAATCGGAACCTGGCAGCAAAAGATCTTGGCATACACAAAAGCACTCTTTTCAGAAGAATTAAAAAGCTGGGCATTAGGGACTTGGAAAAATATAAATCTCCAAAATAGGACGCAGATTAACGCAGATTTTCAGAATACCTAATCTGCTACTATCTGCGCCAATCTGCGTCCATAAAACATTGGCGAACGTTAAGCCCTTCCGAAATTGGTGATATATTTATTTCCGGGTGCCTTAAACTTTAAATTTGTTTTCATTTTGCAGGATCAGCAACCCTGAAAGCTTCTTTAAAAGATGCCTGGCGCCTGTCATCACAATTTTTCCCCCACTTATTCCTGCCCGACCCCGTGGACAAACAAAAAAAGTCGCGCTAACGCGACCTGCAATGTCTCGTTTATTCGACTTTGCCTCTCCCATGAGTTCTTACCCACAAATACAAAATCAATTGATAGACTCATAATAGGCTGTAATTCAAAGCAATATGATAGACTTAAGGTGTAATTTTGCCTCTGGCATAGGCTTTGCAGTACAGCTCTTAAGAAAGGAGTTTGATTTGTATGAAAATTGCATTAACCGTCTGGGGAAATAGAATTTCACCTGTTTTTGATTCAGCGCAGACATTGCTTGTCGTACAGATTGAAAATCAACGAGTGATCAGCAAATCATATGAACCGTTTGATACCAGCAGTCTCAGTTTTATAGAGAATTTGAATAAAATGAGGGTGTCTGTACTGATCTGCGGTGCCATCTCTGAGAAACCGGCAAATCTGATTGATTTTTCAGGAATCAAACTCATTCCTTTTGTAACGGGAAACGCAGCACAAGTGCTGGATTTATATCTGAGCAACACACCTGTTTCATCAGCATATTTCATGCCGGGTTACCCAAGACAGGGATGCCGGAACGGATTGAAAAATGCTGTATTAAATTTGAAAAAGGGGGTGAAACATATGCCGGGAAAAAATAAGACGGATACACAGAGGCAAGGCCAAGGTTCTGGTAAAGGCAGGGGATCAGGCCTATCCGGACAGCGGCCCGGCAAAGGCCGGGGATCTGGGGGAAAAAGGAATGCAGGCCAGGGATGCCGAACGGGTAAAGGATCTGGCAATGGGCAAAATCAACCCAATGCAGAACAAAACACAAATAAAGAATAAGGAGAATTCATATGCCAGGATATAATCGAACAGGTCCCATGGGGCAAGGTATGATGACAGGCCGGGGTAGCGGTGTCTGCAATACAATTCCAGATGTATCTTCCGCCGCTTATACCTGGGGCATTGGATCTGGAAGAAAAATAAGAAACGGCGGCCGGTTTTGCCGCCAGGGGGTTGGAATGGGATTGGGTCGACGGTTTTCCGGGAATCCGGTTCTGGAATCTGAAAAAATTTCACAAGATGTCGCTTTGAAACTGGATATGCTCAAAACACAGGCAGATTCAGTCAAACAGACCCTTGATAAAATTTACGATCAAATCAACGTTCTGGAAAAAACCAGAGCAACTTAAATCAATGGGAAATTTTACGAACAACCGGGTAACCTCTGAACCCTTTTGCCCGGCTGTTTTAATGGTAAAGGAAATCCTCAAATGATAACAGCCTTATTGGCAAGCTCAGACAAAACCCATTTTTCCGATATGATTGATGCGTTTCAAAACCGCAGCATCCGGATAGATCCCGTGCAGACAGGCAGTCTTGCATTAACATTGATTGCCCAAAGCCACTATAATCTTCTGATTACGGATGAAGACCTGTCAGACATGAGCGCTAAAACCCTGGTTGAACGAACAATCACACTGAATCCATTTATCAATTGCGTGGTTGTAAGCAGGCTTTCACACAAAGATTTTCATGAAGCATTTGAAGGACTTGGGGTGCTCATGCAATTTCCCCCGGAACCCGGCACAACGGATGTTCAAAAACTTCTGGATCATTTAAACAAAATACAATTGGTGACCAAAAAATAAATTACGGTCACAAGGAGAATAAAACTGATGATTATCAGTATTGCAAGCGGAAAAGGCGGAACGGGTAAAACAACGGTGGCAACCAATTTGGCCTTTTCTCTGGGAAAAAATGTTCAGCTCATGGACTGCGATGTTGAAGAGCCGAATTCCCATCTTTTTTTAAACCCTGAAATCAAAGACAAACAAGCCGTTATTGCGCCGATTCCCTTGATTGATGAAAACAAATGTACCTATTGTAAAAAATGTATGGAGATCTGCAGGTTCGGTGCCATTGCCGTGGTCGGCAAAAAGGTGATTACCTTTCCTGAATTGTGCCACAGCTGCGGCGGCTGCATGGCCGTCTGTCCTGAAGACGCTATTTCGGAAGGCGACAGGGAACTGGGAGACATTGAAACCGGCAGCATCATGGAGAACCTGTTTGTCCAGGGACGATTAAATGTCGGCCAGGTCATGTCACCGCCGATTATCAAAAAGATCCTCACCCTTGCCAGGGACGGGATGGTAAATATCATTGACGCGCCCCCAGGCACTTCATGCCCCGTGATTGCCGCCATGAAAGGAGCACATTTTGTTCTTCTGGTTACAGAGCCCACCCCTTTCGGACTTCATGACCTGGCATTGGCTGTGGAAACCGTTAAAATTTTAAAAATACCCCATGGCATTGTGATCAACCGGGCCGGCATGGGAAACGATTGTGTCAAAGAATATGCAAAAAAAGAAAACATCCCCATTCTCATGGAAATCCCGTTTGATAAAAGAATCGCCCAGGTCTATTCCAGGGGGGAACTCATCGTTGAAAAAATGCCTGAATACAAACAAAAATTTTTAGATCTGTTTGATCGAATCAAATGCCTGGTCAAAGATCCGGCCGATAAAGGAGCGGGTATCAAATGAGAGAGCTGGTGATTTTAAGCGGAAAGGGCGGCACGGGTAAAACAAGTATAACTGCGGCTTTTGCATCTTTTTCAAACAATATGATCCTTTGCGACGCTGATGTGGATGCAGCTGATCTTCATCTGCTCATGGCCCCGGACATTCAACAAAAAACAGATTTTCAGGGGGGCAATGTTGCTGTCATCAATCCTGATAAATGCACGAGTTGCGGTCTTTGCATTGAATTATGCCGGTTTGACGCAGTAAATGACGTCTTTGAAATTGATCCCATTGAATGTGAGGGATGCGGTGTCTGTTATGATCTGTGCCCGGAAAAGGCCATTGATTTCCCGATAAAGACCTGCGGAGAATGGTATATTTCAGATACCCGGTTCGGCCCCATGGTCCATGCACGACTTGGAATTGCGCAAGAAAACTCCGGTCGCCTGGTGGCCCTTGTCAGACAGGAAGCCAGAAAAATAGTTCAGAAAAAAAATATTGACCTGATACTGACGGATGGCCCGCCAGGTATCGGCTGCCCTGTTATTGCGTCCATGGGCCAGGCCAATGCGATACTGATTGTGTCAGAGCCTACGGTTTCAGGGATACACGATCTTGCACGGGTGGGTCAGCTGGCAGCCCATTTTAAAATACCGGCCATGGTCTGTGTGAACAAATATGACCTGAATCTCGACCAGACTCAGGCGATAAAGGATCTGGCAAAAGAAAAAAACATCGTTTTTGCAGGTCAGATCCCTTTTGATAAAAATTTCACGGAATCCATGATTCGAGGAAAAAGCATTATTGAAACGGATGAAAAATCGCAGGCAAGCCTTGCTGTCAGAAAAATCTGGGAAAATGTAATGGCCCAACCTGCTATGAATATGATTCGATTAACCTGAACGTTTAAACAAAAAAAATTATTTAAGGAGTTAAACAAACATGAAAAACGGTAGAATTGCAATCCCTTCCAATGGACAGGGCGGCCTTGACAGCACAAGAGCAGGACATTTTGGTCATTGTGACGTATTTACATTTGTCGATGTTGAAGATGGTCAGATCAAACAGGTCACAACACTTCAAAACCAGGAACATGTCCAGGGTGGCTGCATGGTGCCGGTCAATCTTCTGGTGGACAACAAGGTTACTGCCCTGGTTGTGGGGGGTATCGGTATGCGTCCATTAATGGGCTTCAGACAGGTGGGCATTGATGTATACCACGATGCCCAGCGGGAACAGATCAGACCCGTTGTTGAAGACCTGATTGCAGGCAGGCTTCCTGAAATCAAAAATGATCAGGTCTGCGGCGGTGGCGGCGGACAGGTTTAAATATACGCAATGGGAGAGTTTTTATGAAAATAGCGATATCATCAAAAGGACGGAATCTTGATTCTGAAGTGGATCCCAGATTCGGTCGTGCAATTTATTTCCTTATTATCGACTCAGATACCCTTGAATTTGACGTGATTGATAATGCAACAAATGCAAATTCCTTCAAAGGCGCAGGTATTCAGGCTGCTGCCAGTATCAGTGAAAAAAATGCTGAAGTACTTTTGACAGGATTCTGTGGCCCCAACGCGTTTAAAACCCTGGAAGCTGCAGGGATCAAAGTGGCCAGTGACGTTGTGGGTACTGTCAGGGATGCGGTCAAGCGGTTTAAGCAAGGAAAGATGTCTTTCACGGATGCTGCAAATGTTGAGGGACACTGGTAAACCAGGATAAGGGGGGGGGTTATAACTTATTTAAAAATGTTTTATGGACGCAGATCGGCGCAGATAGTCACAGATTAGTAATTCTTAAAATCTGCGTTAATCTGCGTCCTATTTTGGAATCTACAGTCTGTCCTGACTGTTCACACTGGCAACAGGACACGCTGATCTTAAAACCACTTGTTCAACAGTTGTTCCAAGAAGTGCTTCGTCAGGATCAGTATCACCTGCGTGATGGGCCATAACGATCAGGTCCCCGCAGGTTTCCCTTGCAAATTTTAACAATTCCACATAGGGAATGCCTTCCCATATGGAAATTTCATAATTATCAAAACCCTTCATTTGAGAAACATAGTCTCGTTCAAGCCTTGCTCTTGCAGCCAGAATCGTATCCTCTATTAATTTTTGACCGGGTGAAACACCGGCCTGTGTCCTGTCAATATCAAGGGCATGGAAAAGATACAGTTTGCATCCAATGGCTTCTGCCATTTTAAAGGCAAATTTAAATGCACCCATGGCAGCCTTTGAAAAATCTGTTCCAAAAATAATTTTATTAAAATACCAGAAACAGTTTGCGCATGGTCGGCTGATGATCAGGACCGGGCACCTGGCTTTCTGGGCCACTGTCTGCAGGGTGGTCCCCACGATGCCCCTGAATTTTGCCGCCCCTGTTTCATCGGCCCTTGTGTGGGAACCCATTATGATGCAGTCAACATTCTCTTTTTCGGCAACGTTTAAAATCTGTGTTGATGCAATCCCGGACAGAACTTCAAACCTTGGCTCTCCATGCTTTGCAATCAGCATTTCATACCTGTTTTTCATCCCCTCCCTGGCCTGCTCAACACAGTCAGGCCCCACAACATCCGTCTCCCCTGTTACATCACTGGTTACAAAAAAACCGCTGCCATGAGAAGGCACATCAATCACATGATACAGAATCAATTGTGAGTTGTATTTCCGGGCAAGTTCAAAAGCGATTTTAGCGGCCGCATCGCAGGCTGGGGACGCTGTTGTGGCAAAAAGTATTTTTTTAAACATGACACCGGATCCCATCTTCCCTTTTTCTTAATTTAACAGTTCCGCGACCTTGGTTAAAACCACTTGGGGGTCAAACGGTTTTCCAAAGATGGCTGCAGCTTTTGGAATTGAATATTTCACTCCTGTAAGGCCGCTGATGACGATAACGGGTGTATCAAACCCTTTTATTTTACTGATTCGTCTAAAAAACCGGGGACCCCATTCTTCAGGCATTTCAAGGTCTAAAGTGATCAGGTCAGGGTTTTCATTTTTATAGATATCAAAAGCATCTTTACCATCCTTTGCAATACAGGTGTCATACCCGTTATCTTTAAAAAGGGTGTCAAGATATTTGACAATCGCTGGATCATCATCTACTATCATAATTTTTTTTGTCATAGCAACCTCACTTTTTGATATGGCATTCACCACATAAGACTGGTCCTTTGTTAGATTCAAAATGACACTCTTTACACCGTTTATGAAATGCCATTCTCAAGGGTATGGCGTTCTCAGATGTGGGTTTTAACGAGTGGCACTCAGAACATGCAGAGTCTTCTGAAGACTCATCCTCAACCTTTTGTCTGTTTTCATACACATGATGGCAGACAGAACAATCATCTGTCATCATTGCTTTTTCATTATGATCATCATGATCAAATACAGCAGCCGCTCTTTGAGGATGCTCAAAAACAGTATTGTCAACTGTTGGCGTGTCTTCCCCGGAGTAGGCATAAAATGCTGATATAATAAGGAGGACGGCTGATATAAATATTAATCGTTTTAGTTTCATCATAATCGCCTTTCCACGTTAATTGTCTTTCTGGTTAATTGTCATTCTGGTAAATTGTTTTTTCCATGACTTCAAAAATTATGTCCCCGAAAAATTTAATCTCCATATTCAGGCCATAATGATGAACAATATCTTCAAGCCCGGAGTGGCAGTTATGACAGGGCGCAATCAAGACCTCTGCCCCTGTTCTTTCAAGCTGCACGCTCTTTTCTCTATTATTGACTATTCTGGCCCCTTTCCAGGGAGGACCGCAGTTGATAACGCCGCCGCCAGCCCCGCAACAATAATTATGTTCCCTGTTGGGTGTCATTTCAACAAATGATTCGCACAATATGTTTACCATTTCCCTGGCTTTATTGTGCAGCCCTCTTCCGCGGGAGATGTTGCAGGGGTCATGCAGGGTGACGGTTTTCTTATATTTTTCTTTTACCTTGATTCTGCCGGATGTCAAAAGGTCATGGAAAAAATCAATGGCATGAATCAGCTCCACGGGCGGCATGGCCCATCCAACCCACCTGTTCCCCACGTCATAGGATGATCGGAACGCATGTCCGCATTCACCCATGACAATTTTTTTGACATGTAACTTTGTCGCTGTTTCATAATGCGCCCGGGCAATTCTACCGGATATTTCAAAATCACCTGTAAACATGGCCATATTGCTGTTATCCCAGCCGGGTGCTGACGGCATGGTCCAATTCATACCTGCTGCATGCATGATCACGGCGGTCTGGTAAATAAGCCCGGCCTGGAATTTTGGTTCCGGAGCAATCACGGAATACATGATATCGGCACCATCCTTGTCCAGGGGAATGCGTAAATCTGCAAATTCTTCTCTTGCATCTTCTTCCTGCCATTGAAGGGTGTCGATCCACTCATCTTCCTTCACCCACATCTGATTCATGGTGGCGGAATGGGAATTTACCGTATCCTGGATATACAGTGGCGTAATTTCGAGTTTGTGGCAAATCCGTCGCACCAGAGTCATCATATATGCGATATCGATACCAAAAGGGCAATACATGGAACACTTTTTACAGACATTGCATTCCGTATGGGCAATTCTCACTGCATCCTTTAAAAATTGTTTTGAGACCTTTCCTTTTTTTTGAATCATTTCCAGGATGGTCTGTTTGACTTTTCCCGCAGGGGAAAATCTGGGATCGCGGTCATTGGAAAGAAATATGCTGCAGGCATCTGCACACAGACCACAGCGCATGCAGGTCTCCACATAGACCTTAAAGCGGGCTCCCGTTTCCTTGGTTAATACCTGATTGATGACGGTGGATATTTTTTCGGGCGTAAGCCTTGCCAATCCCTTTTCAACACCTTCATCAATGACATCTTTTTTATTTGATTCAGGCGTTTCATTTGTTGTTACTGTATCTTGCATGAATATCTCCTTAAATTGTATTACCAGTCTTTGGCATGCCTGATGCTACCAAATTCAGAACCCGTATACGCTCTGGTAAATGGTGCCATAAACATATGAAAAAACCTTGTAAACGGTATCAAAATAATCATCAGTTCTCCTGATAGGACATGGACGACGACCATCCATTGATATGCAAAGAACTGGTGGTAGGCTAAAAATCCGGTAATAAACGGGAGGGCCACGATCAGAATAAAACCAAAATCTGATAATTTTGTTAGAAAATTGACTTCCGGAACGACAATCCTCCTGATGATAAAAAACAATAATGAAAATATGACAATAAGGGTCAGGATATCGGCCACTGCATCATTCATGGTAAACCATGACCACTGCATTGATTCTTCTAACAGTGCAACATGGGACAACAAAAACACAGGGACGATAAACAACAGCAAATGGAACACATAGGAGACACTGTAAAAAACCGGACTTTTTCGTGTGCTGACAGGCAAAAACGGTGTCAGCCAGGCGAAAATTGACCTGAAGCTGTATTTCAACGACAGATACGTGTATATAAATTTTTCTCGTTCATTGATCAGTTTAATCACTTGAAAAGATTTGAATATAACACCGATGAAAAATATCAGAAACGAGATCCAGACCATGGGTCCCATAATAAAATGGATAAAAGAATGCATATTTTTCTCCTCTAAAGAACTTTGTCTAAAGTAAGTATTTGTCTTAAATAAATGCCGTTTTTCATCGCCTTTAAAAGAATCTTATCGTTATCTGGACTGATTTGCGGCTCAAAGATCATATCAAATCGGTCCTGATAAACGTTCCCGTTGACAACCAGATAAAACCCACCGCTTTTTTCCATTCTAGTGGCCATTATTTCGCCGTTGGAACTGATAATGGGATTCCACAATTTGTCTGCCTTGATATTCCAGGGTTTTCCATTGACGGCAATATCCCAGTACCCCTGGTTCTTAAAAACCGCCACTAATGAATTTCCATGTTCAGCGTAAAAAAGTGCTGATATCATTGAATCACAATGAAGGTCCCAGGTCTTGTCATTTTCTGAAACAGTCCATTTGCCAAAAGCACCAGAAACAACTGCTGCTATTTTTTGCCCATCTCCATGAACCGCCAATTTGCCTATCTGTTCATAGCTTTTGTCCCAGAAGGGCTTTCCATCTTTAAACAGAAACCACTGGCCACCCAGTCTGACGGGCGCTATTACAGAAGCATCTTTATTTATAAATTCTGGTTTCCAGACGAATTGGAAATCTTTTTCCCAGGATTGATTGTTCACACAGATGGAGTAATCAACACGGTTTTTTCTGATGGACGATGCAATCTTTTCTCCTTTGCTGTCAAACGACAGGTCCCAGATATTCATAAATTTTTCAGGCTGGGCAATCCCATCAACAGCTATTGAAAAAATGCCCCGGCTGAAGCCCTCAATATCGGCCTGACCCAATGAATCCATCTGGACAATGGCTGCTGAAGTTCCCTGACGGCTTAAGACCGTACCAGATATGCTTTCATACAGTTGGTCCCACATCTTGTCATTGACAGCCATCCCATACTGCCCATCCTTTTGAACGGCTGCACCCACAATCGATCCATCCGGGGTACATTGAAAATTCCAGATATAATCGAACCGTGTTTCCCAGAAAGCGCCGTCTACACAGACTGTCCATTCGTCGTCCTTGCATGCGAGTGCGGTAAGGTTTCCATTGGGCAAAAATCTTAGGCTCCACGCTTTTTCAAAGGTTTCCTCCCAGATTTCTCCATTCATGCAGACACTGAATTCTGCTTCATCCAAATTCACTATAGCTGCAATTTTTTCTCCATCAGGACTGACACTAAGCTCTTCCACCCAGTTAAAGCGCTCTTGCCATTCTTTTACCGGAATTTCTTTTTTTTCTGAATGCCAATCCCATGGTTTTTCATTTTTCATTGCTTATCTCCGGTTTTGTTTTGGTTAAATGTTCCTTATT
>Ga0180007_10004746_pt1 | contig 14209 bp, 11 predicted proteins | sample MM_PC_MetaG_FD_121122 | JGI IMG/M metagenome (GOLD analysis project Ga0180007, IMG submission 121122) | Groundwater microbial communities from the Aspo Hard Rock Laboratory (HRL) deep subsurface site, Sweden - MM_PC_MetaG | ecosystem: Environmental > Aquatic > Deep subsurface > Groundwater... | reverse complement strand
GGGTGTTCCCCGGGGATGTCCTCTTTTGCCAGATCGGCATACCCGATAATGACAGCAAGCAGATTGTTGAAATCATGGGCAATTCCTCCGGCAAGGGTGCCGATTGCCTCCATCTTGTGAACCTGGCGAAGCTCCAGCTCAAGGGTCTTTTTCTCCTTTTCCGCCATTTTCCTTTTAGTGATATCCAGGAAAATGGAAATACCGGCAAGGACCTCTCCCTTGGAATTTATGATGGGGGCGGCATTGGCCCACATAAACCGATCCGACCGGCCCGATTGTTTGACCCAATACTCCATGCTGACAGGATTGCCTTCCCTGATGGCCCGGGTAAGGGGATAGCCTTCCGGCTCAAGCGGATTTCCATCAAGGTCATATCCTTGAAATTTCCGAACATAGCTGAAAATATTAAAGGAATCGCCCAGGGTTTGTTTTGATTCACCCATGAGGAAAAGACCCACCTCATTGATATACTGCACCTTACCGGTTTTCGCGTCTGCTATCAGAATTCCCGCCTGGCTGTTATCAAGGGCTGCCTGGAGTATTGCCCGGGTTTCTTCCAGATTTGCCTGGGTTTTTATCCGGTCTTCAGCCTCCTGTAAAAGTTTTTTATTGGCCGATTTGAGCTCATTTGTTCTAAGTTCCACTTTGGATTCCAGGCCATCGACAAACGCCTGGATACGGGCAGCCATTATATTGAAGGTCACGGCAAGCTGTCCGATCTCATCCTTGCCCTCTTCTTCAAAACAAACACCCAAGTTTCCCTTTCTGAATTCTTTGGCTGTTTTTGTCAGGCGGAGTATTTTTTTTGTGATATTGTCGTTCAATAATTTCCATATACCCAGGGCAACCAGGACGCTAAACAGGGCAATCCCCACAAGGAGGATAACCGTTACTTTGTGCGTATGAACAATTTTGCGCCGGGCCTGCTGCATCTGATCGGCTGCCAGTCGGACCAGTGATCCGGATATGGGGGCCTCGGTTTTCTCCTGGAGGGAAATATCATTGAAAATTGATGTTATCTGTCCATCTGTTTCCAAAATTTTTTCCGAAATATCGATTATCCGATCCAGAAGCCCGGTAATTCTTTCTCGATCCAGCACACCAAGGGACGGCGCTGTTTCTATCTGCCGGTAAAGCGTGAAGGATACGTTAAAGGCAGACTGCATCAAAAACCGCTTATGAATGATCCTGTATTCCTGGATATGAGATTTCATCTCATGGTACAAATTCAAAAAATGATCCTGCCCGGAGAGTTCTGTTTCCAAAGATCCCAGATAAAGCATGAGCTGGGCATAAAACCCCCATTCCGACGCAGACAACTTTGTCTCAAGTTCAATGGACTTGATGGAGGTCTGGGCAAACCGTCTGGCCGAGGACAGATATAAATTCAAATCGATATGGCTTTCCTGCAGGGCGCTGCCGACATCGGACAATTGGATCTGATGCTTCAACAATTGACTGGTCCCAATGACCTTTGCAATCTGCCGTATGGAGGGTTGAACATATTCCCGGTGGGCGGCTTCAAAGCCGATCATGGGATAGTGCAGGAAAAAGGCATTGTACAAACGGCGGGATTTTTCCATACCCCGATCCATGTCCAGCACCAACCGCTGTATTTCAGAACTGACAAGAATGGCGGTTTCAGATTTTCTTACACTGTGCAGGGACCAGTAACCCGTGGCCGCAACCATCACAATAAGCCCCAGAAAAAAACTGCCGCCCAAACCAAATTTAGATGAAATGCTCATTTCCTGCCAATACCGGAAAATTTTATTCCATGGGGTCATAAAAATAATTTTCTTACTCCGGGGTATAGGTGAATATAACATTTTCCTGTAATGCCCTCACGCCGGCATCGGGATCATCCAACCGCAGAACATTAAAGGCTGCCTTGGAACAGTCTCCAAATTCATCACAGGTTAAATCTCCTGTAACCCCTTTATGGTCGCGCGTTGCATAAAGGGCTTTTCGCAGGGCACTGCGGCCGATATAAAGGCTGCCGTCCGCTTCCTGAACCGCTATTGCTTCAATGGCCCCAAACAATAGCATGGCCGCATCATAGGCATTCAGAAAATAATAATTGGCCGGCAGGGTTTTGTATTTTTCCATGTACTTGCGGGACACTGCATCCGCAGCCGGGTTTTTGGGACTTACCGGCCCCACAAAATACATACCCTTTCCCTTTTCTTTGACATCCCTGATAAAAGAGTCTTCAATCAATGCCCCGTCACTCATCATAACAATATCTCTCAATTCCGGATTTTCAGCTGCTGCCGCAAGAATCAGATTGCCTTCGGGCTGAAACAAGGGGAAAAACAACAATTGGGCCCCGGAATTGTACACTGCTGTCAAAACAGGCCCCATCACCGTTTCTCCTTTGTTGATCGAGGTATCCAGAACAATTTTTCCGCCCTGTTTTTCAAAGGACTGCCGAAACCCGTCCGTGAGTCCCCGGGTATAAATATCTGTGTCATTAACCATGGCAACCCTCCGGATGCCAAGCTTTTGAAATGCAAATATGGCAGCCGCCTTTCCGGCATTTTCCTCATTGTTTGCTGTTCTGAAATACCCCGAATGCCAGTCAGGAGCTGCTTTCCCACCAATGGATGTCAGAAAAGGCGCGCTATTGTTGCCGGAAATCATGACCAGTCCGGCTTCGGACATGGCATGGGATGCGGTTCTGGCTGCCCCGGAACAGGTTGTGCCAAAAATGGCAATGGTCTGGGGATCTGCCAGTATCTTCAAAACGGCATTGGCACCGCCCTCGCTGGTGCATCCGGTATCCTCCTTCTGCAAAAGAAATGAATGCCCCAATACCTGCCCGTTCTTTTGGTCAATGGCAAGCTCAAGCCCCCGGATCTGTTCCATGCCCAGGGATGCCACCTTCCCTGACAGGGCCTGGAGAACTCCTATTTTCAAAGGATCACCAGGCTCGACACGTACACATCCAAGGGGGTCCGTACACTGAAAAGACGGCGCCTGCTCCCCGCAGGAAAAAAGAACAAACCATACCGCCAGGGGCAAGACAGATAAAATTATGGATTTGAATCCTGGCATGCGCTTTCTCCTTAACCATTGTCACATTTTTTTAAATAAACTATAACGCGACTTGCCCAAAATAGTCAATACAGGGCAAAGAGAGTGGTGGGCATAAACACGCCCCTTGCCAGGTGCAATGATAATGTGATAGCCTTCCGGAAACAGCATTACAGCCATTTTCCGGCTGAAGGGGTGGTTTTTATCCCCTGGTGACAACCATCCAAAAAAGGATACTGGTCATGGAAATTGATTCAAAGCTTCCCAATCTTTCGGTAAACATATTCACCCAGATGTCGCAATTGGCACAGGAGTATTCTGCCCTGAACCTGTCCCAGGGATTTCCGGATTTTGATGTAACCCCCGAGCTGACAGCCCTTGTCAAAGGATACATGGACAAAGGGTTGAACCAGTATGCGCCCATGCAGGGGGTTCTGGCCCTCAGGGAACGCATCCGAAGCAAAGTTTTTAAGCTCCACGGCGCCAGCTATGACACCCAAACGGAAATAACCATCACTTCCGGTGCTACGGAAGCGCTGTTTGCCGCGATTACGGCAGTGGTGAACCCCGGGGATGAGGTAATCGTTTTCGAACCGGCATATGATTCCTATGTTCCGGCAATATTGCTGAACAAGGGGATTCCCGTGTTTCTGGAAATGAAGTACCCGGACTACCGCATTGACTGGAATGAAGTAAAAGATTCCCTGACGGACAAAACCCGGCTGATTATTTTGAATTCTCCCCATAACCCCACAGGAAAAATTCTAGACCAGGAAGACATAAAAGCCCTTGGGCAGATTGTTGAAAAAAGGCCCATCATGATCTTGAGCGATGAGGTGTATGAGCATATTGTTTTTGATGGCGTGTCCCACCAGAGCATGGCCCGGTATCCGGAACTCAAAGAGCGGTCCTTTGTGGTCAGTTCCTTTGGGAAAACCTACCACACCACCGGCTGGAAAGTGGGCTATTGCCTGGCTCCCAAAGCCTTGTCAAGGGAATTCCAGCGAATTCATCAATACCTGACCTTTTCCGTCAACACGCCCATTCAGCTTGCCCTTGCCGATATCATGGACAAAGAAGACCTCTACCTCGGCCTTTCCGAATTTTATCAAATAAAACGCGATCATTTCTTAAGCCTTTTGGCCGGGTCCAGATTCAGGCCCCTGGCCTGCAGGGGAACCTTTTTTTTAATGCTGGATTATTCAAGGATAACACAGGAGAAGGACCATTCCTTTGCCAGAAGGATGACCATTGAGCACGGGGTCACCGCCATCCCCCCTTCTGTTTTTTACCATGACGAAAAGGATCATCGGGTGCTTCGGTTCTGTTTTGCCAAAAAAAACCAAACCCTTGAAAAGGCGGCCAAAATTTTATGCAAACTTTAACAGTCTGACCGATACCGTCGTCTCCAACGGTAAAAACCCTTTTGCGGAACAAACCTGTCCAGGATGGACAATTGATTTTTTTTTATCCCAGGTTTTATCCGAACCGGCCGGTAATATAATCTTCGGTCAGCTGGTGCAAAGGATTGAGAAAAATCTGATCCGTGGGCCCCACTTCAATGAGATCTCCCAGATGAAAATAGGCCGTACGCTGGGATACCCGGGATGCCTGCTGCATGGAATGGGTGACAATGACAATCGCATAATCCTGCTTTAATTCATCTATCAGGTCCTCAATAATGGCGGTTGCGATCGGGTCCAGGGCCGAACAGGGTTCGTCCATCAGTATCACTTCCGGATTCACGGCAATGGTTCTGGCAATGCACAAACGCTGCTGCTGGCCGCCGGACAACCCGGTTCCGGGCTGGTCCAGGCGATCCTTCACCTCCTTCCACAATCCGGCCCGGCGCAGGGACTGTTCCACCAGACCATCGGTCTCGTCCCGGTTCTGTACAAGGCCGTGAATCTTCGGGCCATAGGCGATATTGTCATAGATGGACTTGGGAAAGGGATTTGGTTTTTGAAATACCATGCCCACCTGGGCCCTGAGGGGCACCACATCCACATCCTTATCGTAGATATTTTTATTGTCAATGGTGATGGTTCCTGTGACCCTGCACCCGTCAATGGTATCATTCATACGGTTCAGACACCGCAGGAAAGTGGATTTTCCGCAACCCGAAGGCCCGATCATGGCGATTACCTCATTGCGACCGATGTCCAGATTGATATTGTTAATGGCTTTTTTGTCACCATGGCCATAGTAGACATCCACATTCCGGCAGCACATCCGGGCATTTTCAACCTCAAACCGTCCAATGGTGGCGCGTTCTTTTCTGGGTACCAGTTCTTTTCTCATTTTCTTTAAGGGCATTGGGGGTCCCCCATTGCCTCCCTTATCCATTACCGTTTGCATTTTTGAAACTTTCAGCAATCGCATTTTGTATTCTCTTATCCAAAAGTGTCGGGCAAAGAGCGCGGGGCCGGACAGAAACGGTTTCCTGCCCGGCCGGGATACTTCTTACAGGTCGCCTAAAGAAAGCGGTTTTAAATTTACAACATTTTCCTTAAACACTTTTCTTTCCGCCTCTGGCATGGGAATCAGTCCCTTGTCCGTCAGATACCCTTCTTCTCCCCAGGCTTTTTCACTGGTAAATTCGGCAAGAAATTCCATCATGCCCGGAATGGTTTGCACATGGGCTTTTTTCACATAAAAATACAAGGGGCGGGAAACAGGATAGGCTCCGTCGGCAATGGCCTCAAATGTGGGTGAAACCCCGTCCACAAGAGATCCCTGGATCTTGTCCGTATTCTGGTCAAGGTAGGAAAACCCGAAAATACCAAGGGCAGCCGGGTTGGCAGAAAGTTTTTGGACAATCAGGTTGTCATTCTCGCCCGCCTCAATATAGGCGCCGTCTTCACGGATGGTCTGGCAAAGGGCCTGGTAGGCTTTCTTATCTGTTTTGGCAAGGGCTTTAATCCAGGGAATTTCATCACCACCGCCTTCCATGGCAAGTTCTACAAAGGCATCCCTGGTTCCGGAGGTGGGCGGGGGACCCAGCACTTCGATCTTGACATCCGGAAGCGACAGATTAACCTCTTTCCAGGTTTTGTAGGGATTGGGCTGCAGTTTGCCCGGTTCATCTCCGGCCGGGACCTCCTTGGCCAGGGCCAGAAAAAGATCTTTCCGTGTCAATTGAAAAGAGGGGCCTTGTTTGGAATTGGCAATGACAATGCCGTCATAACCGATTTTCACTTCAACAATCTGGGTTACGCCATTTTCCATTGCCTTTTCAAGTTCTGATTTTTTGATCCGCCGTGAGGAATTGGTGATATCCGGGTATTGAACGCCAACGCCTGAACCAAACAATTTGTGTCCTCCGCCGGATCCTGTGGATTCGATTTTCGGGGTTTTAAAGGAAGTGGTTTTCCCGAATTTTTCAGCCACAACCGTTGCAAAGGGATACACCGTTGATGATCCCACAATGGAGATATAATCCCGTGAAGAACCGGCAAACCCAATACCCGTGCCCAGTCCGATTACCGCCCCAAGGGTCAGGACAAAGACTGAATTTACGATCTTTTTCATTTTTTGTACTCCTTAATGTTCATGATTTTAAAAATTAAACAGCTCAGCTTTCGGACATTTAACATCTGCCACCTCCGGAAGTTGAGTTAAACAAACTACCATCTTCTTTCAAATTTTTTTCTCAGCACAACTGCCAGGCCGTTCATGATCACAAGGAAGAGCAAAAGGACCATGATGGCGGCAGATGTTTTTTCTAAAAAAGCGCGTTCCGGGCTGTCTGCCCATAAAAATATCTGCACCGGCAATACAGTGGCAGGGTCGGTGAACCCGCCGGGGATGTCCACAATAAAGGCCACCATGCCGATCATCAGCAGGGGGGCTGTTTCTCCCAAGGCCTGGGCCATGCCGATAATGGTGCCGGTGAGCATTCCGGGCATGGCCAGGGGCAATACATGGTGGACCACCATCTGGGTTCTGGATGCCCCTATCCCCAGGGCTGCCTCCCGGATGGATGGCGGAACTGATTTTAAAGATGCCCGGCCGGCAATAATAATGGTGGGCAGGGTCATCAGGGTCAATACCAGTCCGCCCACCAAAGGAGCGGATCTCGGCAGACCGAAAAAATTTAAGAACACAGCAAGTCCCAGCAGTCCGAAAACAATGGAAGGAACTGCAGCCAGGTTGTTGATGTTCACCTCAACCACATCGGTCCAGCGGTTGGTGGGGGCAAATTCCTCCAGGTAGATGGCCGTGGCAACGCCAATGGGGAACGACAGGCACAGGGTTACCAGCAGGGTATAGAATGATCCCCAGACAGCTCCCCAGATACCGGCAAGTTCCGGTTCCCTTGAATCGCCTCCGGTAAAAAAGGTCATATTGAACTCTTTTTTTATGCGGGACTGATGCTGGAAGTGATCCACCCAGGCAATCTGGGTATCATCCATGCGCCGCTCAACTTCCGGAACATCCCTTAGGATATGGCCCTTGACAAGCATGTCCACATCATCATCCGCCGGCACCCAGATCCGGATGGTATTGCCGATCTCATGGCGGTTCTTTTGCACAAATCTGCGCAAATCAAAAGACGCACCGGAACTGACCATACCGTAAAGCTTGCGTTTATCGGCCCTATTTTTCACATCTGGAAAGGTTTTGGCCAGTGACCCTTGCACCAATCCCTGGTAATTGGCAGCCCCTAGGTCCTCCTTGTCGATTTTCAAAGGATCCAGAAAGACATCCAGCTGGACAAAGGTCTGCTGGAAGGCTGTATACCCATTGGCAAAGATACTGATAAAAAGGACGGCCAAAAAGACCAGACTTAAGATAATGGCGGACAGCCCAAACCGCTTGAACCGCCTTTCCGCTCGATACCGTCCGGCAAGCCCCCTGTTGACAATGTCCATGGTGCGGATTTGCCGCCCTTGGGCAGCGGAGGCCATGTTTTCCGATCTATTCATATTGCTCCCTGTATTTTCGAACCACCACCAGGGCAACCACATTGAGCACCAGGGTGACCACAAAGAGCAGCAGGCCCAAAGCAAATGCAGCCAGGGTCTTGGGACTGTCAAACTCCTGGTCCCCCACCAAAAGGGTCACAATCTGGACGGTTACCGTTGTAACGGTTTTTAAAGGGTTCAGGGTTAAATTGGCAGACAATCCGGCTGCCATGACAACGATCATGGTCTCTCCAATGGCCCGGGAAACAGCAAGCAGAACCCCTCCCACAATACCGGGCAGGGCTGCCGGCAGAACCACACGGCAGATGGTTTCAGAATGGGTGGACCCCAGTGCCAGGGCCCCGTCTCTCAATGACTGGGGAACGGCATTGATCACATCGTCGGACAGGGAAGAAACAAAGGGGATGATCATGATGCCCATGACAAGGCCTGCAGCCATGGCACTTTCCGATGATACGGAAAGCCCCAGGGTCGCTCCTGTATTCCGGATCAGGGGGGCCACAATCAGGGCGGCAAAAAATCCATAAACCACCGTGGGAATACCGGCCAGAATTTCCAGCAGGGGCTTTGCCACAGCCCGGAACCTTTTATCGGCATATTCACACAGATAAATGGCGGACATGAGCCCCACGGGTACGGACACACACATGGCAATGGCCGATATGAGCAAGGTGCCCATAAAGACGGGAATAACGCCAAAGGCGCCCGAGGCCCCTACCTGGTCAGCCCGGATCGCCATCTGGGGACTCCATTCCAGTCCCAGCAAAAATTGATGGATGGGAACAATCTTAAAAAACCGGATCGCTTCGTAGAAAACCGACAAAACAATACCGATGGTGGTAAAAATGGCCAGGGTGGAACAGGCAATCAAAATAAATTTTACCAGGGTTTCCACATGGTTTCTGGCCCGAAGCCCAGGTCTTATGCACCGCCGAATCCAGAAAACCGCCCCAATGGAAATGACCAGGACGATAACAGCCAGAGCTGCATGGCTGAGGGTTTTAAGCGCCTGGTAGTGTTCGGCAGCTGTCCTAAGGGCCGGGCTGATGTTGGCGGCGACACGATTGCCCTCCACCAGGTTTTTAATATCATTGACCAAAAGAGTCAGCCTGCCGCCGGGCAGGGTCAGCATCTCTTCTGGCAAAGCCGCCACCACGACATGGGTTATAATTCGTGACTCAAAGGCCAGCCAGAAACAAAACACAACCAAAGCCGGGATAGCGCACCAGAGGGCGGTAAGCGCCCCGTAATAAGAGGGTCTGGAATGAAGAACCCGGGGCCCCCCCTTGTTTTTCACAACAGAAAGAGCACGTCTGCGGCCCAGGCAATACCCGGCAGTGGTCAGTATTAACAATACCAGAAGCAGATTTGAAGGCGACATTATTTCCCTTACCGTTTAAAAGATACCTGTTTGTTCACCACCGGATATTGTTTGAACCCATGGCGGGTACCACCTGGCATGAAAGATACGCTTGTTTTATTAGGGATGGTTTAACCCGTTGTTAGGGGATGGTTAGGGATGCGCCATGGTGTCCAATTTTTCCCGTGTTTGCCTTAGCAGGTCTGTGAGGGCAGATGCCATGCCCAAAGAATGGATATTAACATTTTCAGACAAATGGCGGGTCTTCCGGGCAGCCTGCTTAACGATGGCTATCCGCTGCGACAGGTCCTGGATATCCTGACCTGTTTCAAGGGCATTTTTGGCAATGGTATGGGTTATGATTCCCTGGTCTTCCACGGCTTCACCAATATGGATGCCGGCTTTTACAAGGGTTATGATCCTATCCTCAATTTTTTGGGAACTTGCCGTCATCTGCCGGCTTGCAACCTGGATGGCCCGGATTTTCTCTCCGATATTCTGGTTGGCCGTTTGGGTCTGCACTGACAGATCCCGGACCTCATTGGCCACCACGGCAAAGCCTTTGCCGGCAACTCCTGCCCGGGAAGCTTCGATCCTGGCGTTCAGGGCCAGCAGTTTTGTTTCTCCTGCAATGTGGGCAACAATTTTGATAATCTCCTCAATATCCCGGGATGCCTTTGTCAATTGGGTGATATTGTCCGAATATTCCCGGGTGACCCGGCGGATATCGGTTACCAAATCGTTCTGACAGGACACCTGATGATCGATGTTCTGCACCCGGGCCAGCAGAATTTGGGTGGCCCGGGAAACCGCGTCCATGTTTTCCACGGTCCGGGAAGTGTACTCCTGGGCGGTTTCGCTTTGGCCACTTGTGTCTGCTGCCAATTCATTGAGATCAAATGCGGTTGTTTTCATGGCATTGGCCTTTGTCTGAAGATCTTCAATCAGATCGGCCATGGTGATAATCACTTCCTGGATCAATTGTTTTTCCGTTTGTTTTCTGGCATCTTCCCTTCGAAGATTTTGTACGGCATCCTGAAAAGACCTGAGCGCACCGGAAAGGACCCCAATGCTATCGGTACGATTCTGGAAAGGGATTACAACAATTTCTTTCTGGTTTATCTGTTCAATTTTCCCGGTAAGCAGCTTTAAGGGGCGTTCCACAAGTATCCAGGTCATCACATAAAGAACCAGCAGATTAATCCCCAGACTGGTACAGGCAATCAGGATCATCCTTTTCCGGGTATCCCCACGAAGGCTTGCCAATTTTTTTTTCTGGGTGGCAATCTCCTCCACATGATACAATATTCGGTTCCTGGAGTTTTCCGCAGCAAGCCCTTCATCTGCCAGAAGGCTATTTAACCGGAAAATTTTTTGTTTAATGGCATCCCCATCCTCACCCGCCGTCAACGCCTTTCGGATAAAGGCGTTTATTTTCTGTACATCCCCTGGCGGATCATCACTTTTCATGCGAATTTGTTGAACCTGGTCCGTAAAGATACCCGATTCATCCGCAATCCCCTTGAAAATGCTTATCGCCCCATTTCCCGGCTGGACCACAAAATCCCCCTTGAAAATATCCCGCCGCTCCTTTCTTTTAAAAAAGGGACCATATTGGGAACGGCCAATGAGGATTTCCTCTTTTTCCAGTGTAAATTTTTTTTTGACGGCTTCCAGTATCGATGCCGCATGATCCACCTGCAAAAATTTTGGAATTTCAAGATATCTTTTCTGGAGATTTGCAACCTCTTCTCTTAACTCCCGGTTCAAACCGGCGTTCAAAGATAAAAGGACATTGGTTTTTTCCCCCACCGCTCTGGATGCCGTAAAATTTGTATAGATCAGGGCAGCCATGCACAGATTGGAGGCAAGCCCCACGCCAAGGATCAGCTTCATCCCGACAGAGAACCGGTATCTTTTGGTTTGGGGGGATAATTGTCTATTTTTTACTGCAGGTCGCTGGGTTTGTGACCCGCAGGACAGGTTGAATTTCATCTGGTAGATCACCTTTAAAAAATCATTAATCGCAAGTTTACACGCGTAAAAATGATCTACCAAAACAACATGAGAATTGTGTCAGGACCACATTAGGTCTTGATCAAAAGCAGGGGATAGATGTTTTTATCTGTTATTTTTTTTTTAATTTATCCATCAGGACTTCAAAAGAATCTTTTTCCAGTATCTGGCCGAACTGGGAACGATAATTTCCGACCAGGCTCACCCCTTCGATGACCACATCATACACCATCCACTGACCGTTTTCCCGTGTATACATTCGGTAATTGATGGGGATTTCAACGCTTTTTGTCGCCACTTTTGTGTCGATCTGGGCTTTTTTTTTCTCGATGCGCTCATTAAGGAAAACAACTGTTTCATCGGTGTAGGCTTCAACCTTTGCAATATAGGTATCTTCAAGCAGCCTGCCGAACAATACGACAAATTCGGATTTCTCAGACTCGGTTCTTTCTTTCCAGTGTCTGGCAAGGCTCAGTTGTGACATTTTCTCAAAATCAAACCGTTCCGCCACGATATTTTTCAACGCCACCCTGCGGTTTTCCTTCTGGGTTTCACTTTTGAATTCCGGATTTTTAAGAACCGCTATAATGGAATCTATGGTCTGCTTTAACTGATCCTGGGCAGGAGACGCCCCAACACTAGCAGCCGAACAGAAAAACAAAATCACCATCAGAAAGAACACACTTTTTCCCATATATTGCATACAAAACGTCCTTTTTAAAATTTTTTTTGTGTCTGTTAGATCAACTCTTTGCCGATCCAGTCGAGTGCTTCACTGACATCTTTTTTAATGGAAAACACATTGTCCAGCTTGGTCAGGGAAAGGGCATTGAAAACCGTCTTGCCAAGGCCTGTCAGTATGAACTTTCTGTTTTCCCTTTTGCTCCATTGCAATCCTTCCACCAGGGTGGCAATACCGGAACTGTCCATGAAAGAGACCTGGGTGAAATCCACCACAATTCCCCGAACCTTTTTCTTGAAAAACGGAAGAAAGGTGTCCCTCAGGTTCGGAGAGGTAAACATATCGATTTCGCCCTCAACAATGACCCGGGCAATCCCGTCCTTTTCGCTGCTTTTTATTTTAAAGCCCATAGGATTCTCTATTTTTCAAAAATATATTTACTGATCAACTCTTCCAGGCTGATTGCAGATTCCGTATCCATCAAGGAATCAGACTCTCCCAGAAGCGCTTCCGACCCGCCTGGCGACAGCTTGACAAACTTATCTCCAATCACCCCTTTGGTACGGATGGAAGCGATGGTATCATCGGAAATCTTTGTTCCTTTTTTAATTTCCATTTTCACCACCGCCTTGTTCTCCTCCAGGGCGACCTGCTTGACCTTGCCCACTGGAACGCCGGCTATTTCAACCGAGGCTCCCGGTTCAAGCCCTTCAATGGATCCAAAGGTGGCGGAAATGGTGTAGGCATCGGACCCGAACAATTCAACTGCCCCCAGATTGACGGATAGGTAGACCAGACAAGCCATGCCAAGAATCATAAAAACACCCACGGATATTTCTGTTTTTTTTCCATACATGATGGTTAATTTAAATCCTATAGCAAAAGAGATGTCAAGATATAATCCACAATAAGTATTGAAAGGGATGTGATCACCACTGCATTGGTCGTGGCCGCGCTCACGCCTTCTGTGGTGGGGTCTGCCGTAAATCCCATAAACGAGGATATCCAGGCGATCAGGAGCCCGAAGCTTAAAGACTTCAATATTCCGCCGTAGATATCGGTAAAGGTCACGGAGGTGACCATCTTGCCAAAATACGCGCCTTCGTTCACCCCGAGAAGCTTTACGCCGACCAGATAGCCGCCCATGATACCCACCACATCAAAAACAGCGGTCAAAAGGGGTAAAGAAATGATACCTGCCAAAATTTTGGGGCTGATCACATATTTTACAGGATCAATGGCCATCATTTCAAGGGCAGGAAACTGGTCGGTAATTTTCATGATCCCGATTTGGGATGCAATGGCAGAGCCGGCCCGGCCCGTCACCATGAGGGCGCAAAGGACAGGACCCAGTTCCCGGATGATGGAAAGGGCCACAGCAGATCCCAGAAGTGCCTCGGCGCCGAACTGGGTCAGGGTGTGATACCCCTGGAGACCCAGCACAAGTCCGGTAAACAGCCCGGTGACAAATACGATCAGAAAAGATTTTGATCCGATAAATTCAATTTCCTTTAGCAACCGGATGATCCTGAAGGGCGGAATAAATGCCTGATAAAAGGCAATCGTTAAAAAAACACCGCTTTGCCCTAGAACCTGTATCCTGCTGAGTGCAATCCGTCCAATATAGGCAAGGATATCAAACTTCATAGTTCATTCCTACCCCGTTAAAAGTTCGTCCAGATAGTTTTTATCGGTCCGGGCAAAGGGAATCGGGCCTTCCGGTTCCCCATTGATAAATTGTTTTACCCGCAGATCCTGACTGTTTTTAATCTCTTCTACCGTTCCCTGGGCAATGATCTCCCCGGAAAAAAGGATAACTATCTTGTCTGCAATCCTGAAACAGGATTCAATGTCATGGGAAACCACCACAGAGGTGATGTTTAATTTTGTGTTCAGATCCTTGATGAGTTTATCAATCACGCCTGTTGAAATGGGATCAAGGCCGGAAGTGGGTTCATCATAAAAGATAACTTTGGGATCCATGACAATGGCCCTGGCAAGCCCCACCCGCTTGGTCATCCCTCCGGAAAGCTGGGAGGGCATCAACGTCTCCGTTCCCCTCAATCCCACCATTTCAAGCTTCATGGTCACAATGGTCTTGATCACATTTTCCGCTATTCTTGTATGTTCCCGCAGGGGAAAGGCAATGTTTTCAAATATGTTCAGATAATTAAACAGGGCAGATCC
>Ga0180007_10004745_pt1 | contig 14213 bp, 10 predicted proteins | sample MM_PC_MetaG_FD_121122 | JGI IMG/M metagenome (GOLD analysis project Ga0180007, IMG submission 121122) | Groundwater microbial communities from the Aspo Hard Rock Laboratory (HRL) deep subsurface site, Sweden - MM_PC_MetaG | ecosystem: Environmental > Aquatic > Deep subsurface > Groundwater... | reverse complement strand
GGCCGAGCCGCGACCGGAATCGATCTCTGCCTGGCGGACCCAGTTGCGAAGCGACTGCTCACCAACGCCGATGTTACGGGCGACAGCGGCCAAGGATTCCCCGCTCTCCTTCACCAACCTCACTGCGTCTTCCTTAAACTTTTTACTAAAGATGCGACGTTTCTTCCCGGCCATGAAACCCTCCTCGGGGCACTTTATACCCCATAAGTCAGGTGTCTACTTTCACGAGTCCAGACCAGGAGACATGGACGGCATTCCCGAACTCGCGGACAACTGCCCGGGGACGTCCAATGTTTTGCAGGAGGACCTCGACCGTGATGGAATCGGGGACGCCTGCGATGACGACATCGACGGCGATGGCATCCATAACCTTACCGACAAGGATCCGACGAATCCTGAATTGGCCATGGATATCAATGGAAATTTTAAATTTGAAAAAAGCTCTGTGTACCAGTCGTTGACCACGGACACCACAGCGATGGATTCAACGACGGATCCGCCCACCATTGTCAACAACGTCACCCACCGGTACCGACATTCGGGATATGGCTATTTCATCGACTGGACCCGCATGCACCTGTACAACACGGTTGACTTCATGAGCATCGGACCGGACGTCGGGGAGTGCGAGGACGCGTGCCATGTACCCAACGACCCCGATTGCCTGGATCGCTGCCAGTTGCTCGACCTGGACCTGGAGTTCCTCGGAGAAATGGACACACTCCGTTTGCCTGGTCGGGAGAGCTTCGCATGCAAGTATCAGAACTACTTTCATCCGCTGTGCCTGAAATGGGTCGAGTTGCTCCTCAATCTGAGAGCCGCTGACTTCTGGCCGTTGGCAACTCCTGCGACGATCGACGCGCTGATGCAGCAGTTCTCTGACGGGGTCGCGTCGCTGATTGATCAGGCTGATTACTTTCCCGGCTTGGGTCAGGCATCCTTCCGTGACTTCACTCTGAACGGGTTGAAGGCCTGGGCTGCGAGCTTCGCCACGCCCCCCTCGATCATCACGACCCTGCTGAACTTCAATTATCCCATCGGCTTCCATCCCGTTCACCTGCCGGATGAACTGAAGCGCTACAATCCCTGTGATATCTTGCATCAGACGAAATTGTTGAACTTCGTCGGCCTTGACTGGTGGCGGGAGCCTTCGTCAGGCATCGCCTACAACACCGAGGGCAACGATGACGGGAACGGCGGCGACCCCTGGTGGGTGGACACCAGCGGAGCGGAGGCTCATTACGATGTGTTCCGCGAATGGCTATCGAAGGAGATCGAGCCGGTGTGTCCCGATGTCTTTTCGCAACCGACCCTGCCTTTGCGCTCGATCCAGTTGATCACCTCGTCTGTGATCGGCTCGGTCTCCTCGGGCAGCATGGAGGGGATCTACGCCTGCATCACCCCCACCGTGGTGACGAATAATCAGCCGCAGCGAGTCTTCGATGAAAAACTGAACAGTTGGGTGCTTGTCAAGGAGGAAGACCTGGCGCGGGTCGGTCTATGCGCATGTGTGGGGGATTGCGATGTATATCAATGGCAGGAGACGTATTGCACATCGATTGATGAGGGTGATCCCGCCCCTACTCTTGAAGATTCGCATTTGGATTACTCGACAAACCCGCCGTTCCGCAACCAGAACTTCGACCCCCTGCACGCCTCAACGTGCAGCACGTGGGCGACCGAAAGCCGCCCTTCCTCTCTGTATCGCCCCTACAAGGCGTACTGCACCAACAAAGCCTACCCGACGGGCCTGGTGGCCCTGCATCAGAAACCCGGAGAATTCCATGACCTGGACCTGGCCCTCAAACTTGGGGAGTTTCCCTGGGATCATCCTCTGATCGGGGCCAGCGGCCAGCTCTGGGCCCGGTACTCTGTGCGCCAGCCCCAGACCACCGACTGGGATGAGAGCTACCGCTCGGCCCTCAACCACACGACCGCGTCCATCGCTGTGTCCCCGGCGATGAATTGCGTCTCCCTGTACTGGGTGAACAACTGGATCTCGAACCATAACCTGCGCATCATCCCGGAAGTTGAGTTGGACTTGAATGGTCGCCCCAACTGGTTTCTTTGGACGGGCGCCAAAGACCACCAGTTGCTGATGCAGATGGATGCGGACCAGACGACCGTGAGAAACCTGCTCGTCTTCCCGAACGGCTACGCGGGGGGCGGACTCCTCTCTGCGGGGACCTCCTATGATTCGGCTACTTTCCTTTTTGCCCAGAGAGGAACGATCTACTACAATAAACTTGTTCGGGGGCAGTGGAACAAGACCGGCTGGCAGTACACCGATTTGAAGATCTCCGGGTCCACCCCCACGCTCCAGGACGTGATGATGGTGCCATACGACACCAACCACTGGCTGATGGCCGGAAAATACGGAACTTCCTTGCGCATTTACCGTGTCATACTCAGCAGCAACAACGCCACCGTGACGCTGCTGGCGACCCTCTCGGGGTTCTCTCGCGTCGTGGCAACACGCATGGCCGATCATAGCCCCATGCTGGCGCTCTCGGGCAGCACGGACATGCGTTTTATCCAGTATAATGGTGTGGATCTGATTAATCTCTGGTCAGCCGGTACGAGCCAACTGGTCGAATCCATCGCCTACACGGGCGAACGACTGATCATGAAACTGATAGGGAACCTGCAGGTCTACGAAGTGGATCCCTGGAATCAAGTCAAGGCCAGTCTCGGCGATCCCTTGCCCAACGGGGACGGCTATTTCACTCTGTTGCCCAACCGCCTGAACATGGTATTAGGAGTGGGGGATCGGGTCGCCGCGAAGGCGTACCAGTACATCGAAGGCGAGTGGATGAAGTGGGAGACCTTCGTCCCCGTTGAGTGAGGTGGATTCGCATGCTTCGTTTTTGTTGCTTCTGGATTCTCGTTGTGTGGCTGGCCGGCTGTGACTCTCCATCGCGATCCGCCCGCGATGCAGGCCCCGATGCGCCGGATCACGTCGACGTGGCGGATGTGCAGGACGTGGTCGACATCTCCGATCTCGTCGACGTGCCGGAGGACACCGGGTATCCTGATGGTTGGCCGGCGCCGTCCTGCGACGAGGATCCCCACCAGATCGCCGTCGCGGTCACTGGGAGCAATAATTACAAAGCGCTTTATCCGAATCTTTTTCTGCCTCAAGCCGACTATGATACTGACCAGACCGAAGTATTCTCTTTCAACATAGAAACGCAAGAATCTCGAATTTTGTTCACACTGGAGGGAGAATTTCTATCCGACATGGTCATTGACGTCGAGAGCCAATCAATCTGGCTGTCGGTCCAGGAACGTTGGAACTACGAGAATCCAGCAGATCGTGCGCCTCCGCGCATCCTGCGCTGGAACCTCGTCACCGAAATCCTGGACGACCTCACACCCCAGATGCCTCCGCTGCGCTCCGACGAGTGTGAGGCCAACTATGGAAACCTGTTCATCCAGATGTTGGATCTCGAACGGAACCGGATTCTGTTCTACTGTGAATTCACCGTTGGCACCAAGATTCAAGGAGACCTCTATTTTTTGAATGTGGCTTCCGGGGAAAAGATCTATCTGGGCCGACATGAGGATCAATATTATCGTGGCATGACTCCATTCCCCGAACCTTTCCACTCTTCGTATTATTATGCCTATTGCTCACCCTGGATTGGAAACACCTACACAGGGAATTGGGATGGTTGCTATTGGAAAGTGGATGAGCTCCTGCCCCCTTTGATTTTCGAGTCATCTGATGGGGATCGCTTGAACAGTTCAACGGCTCAGGCAGATTCCGACGGGCGAGTTCTGCAGGTCTGGCAAATCAACGATGACTATGTCTCCACCGCCTCCAGTCTGGCAACCGGGGAAGTGATGATCCTGCCCGCCCTCCCCGTTTACCCTCAGAGTCTGGCTCCAACTGGAAAATTTTTCCCCCAACTTGCCACCTGGGTTGAGGGATATGATCCGATTGCGATGGGTAACATGCTTCAAGCGTCGAGGCTGGGGCACGTCTTCATTTGGGACCTGCAGGCGAATGTGTATCGACAGGTGACCTGCCTAAATGATGTCGGGGCTTATCGAGGCGGCATCACCATGATGCCGGGGGACCCCACCGGGCGCTACGGTCTGATCGTGTCCGTCATAGGCGACACGAAGATTATCCACGTCAAGGACCTGCGTGCGGCCGGGATCATGAGCGAGGACGGCCACCTGCTCCCAGCGCCGGAGAAGTGACCGGAGGGCCCGGCTTTTCACATCATCGACGTGGAACCTCGGGCGGCTGGTTCCACGTCCGGTGCTGGGGCCGGTATCCTGCACAACCTGACCGACGGTCAGAAGTAGAGCGTCATGCCCAGGGAGAACTTCAGGGAGGAGTCGGAGAAGCCGTAGTGGGTGTCCTGGACCAGGGCCAGCTCGAGGTCCAGCGTGCCGCCGAGGCTCAGGTACCACAGGCTCGGCCACAGCATGAAGCGCACGCCGGCGGCCTCCTCGATATAGGTACTGGAGTAGCCGTCGGCCGGCACGCCGTTGACCTTGTAGTTGCGCGAGGACTTGTCCCAGTCGTCGTCGTCGATGTCATTGTCGTCGGGATCCTGGTAGGTCTCGTCGCCGAGGTAGAAGAATCCGTAGCCAACGCGCGCATACGGCTGCAGGCGGCAATTCTCCTTCTCACCGCGGAACCAGTAATAGCCCGAGGCGCCGAAGCTCGCCATGCTGTGGGCGTACAGGTCATCGTCGCGATCCGCGCCGCCGGCGATGCGCCCGTCCAGGGAGGCGCTGATCTTCGGGGTGAAGTGAAAGTGGGCCGAGAGGTTGAGGCCCGAGTATCGATCCGTCGGGTGCCCGGAGAAAAAAAACAGCCACTGGAAGCCCACATGGGGATCATAGTTGCTAGAGGGCTTTTGCAGGCCGGGCAGCAGGCCGACGCGGGGACGCGCGCCGGGGGGCGGCGGCGGCGTCGGTCCGGGGCCGGGGCCATCAAGCACGATTCCTGAAGGAGGCACCGTCGGCGCGGGGTCCGCCTTGCCCTGCCCGGGCTCGGCGTCGGGGGTCTTCTCGGGCTCGGTCTCGACCTCCGGCGGCGGCTCCAGATCCTCCTCGTCGTCGTCCCCGTACTCCTGTGCGAACGCCGACGATGCGACCGGCAGCATGGCCAGGGCGCACGCCAGCGACAGAATGGTGAACAGCCTGCGGATTCTCATGTTCGGTACTCCTGGCCCGCCCGGCGGCGCCGGAGTCTGGCCCGGCGAACACCGTGAAGGGGACTTGCCGCATATTATGCCATAGACGGCGGTGATTTCGAGCAGGTTTTTATTGTCCCCCGGACGCGTTCATGGGAAGAATGGCCCATGACGCACGACACACGCATCCCCGGCTTCCACCGACTGTCCCCGGAGCAGCGGCGAGAAACCGTCTTTGGCGCCAACCCCACGGTCTCCGATCTGTTCAGGACCGGCGGATGGGACCCGTCCACGTCGGCGCGCTGGGTCGAGGACGTGCTGGGCCCCATGGCCCTGCCGTTCTCGGTGGCGCCCAACTTCGTCATCAACGGGACGCCGCAGTGGGTGCCCATGGTCACCGAGGAGCCCTCGGTCGTGGCCGCCGCCGCCCACGGTGCCAAGCTGGCCGCCGGGCGCGGAGGCTTCTTCGCTCAGGCCGGAGACGCCGTCGCCACCGCCCAACTGCAGTTGCAGGTGACAGATCCTGTCACCTCCTGGCGGCTCATCGAGGAACGGTCAGCCGAACTGCTGGCCTTGCTCGCGCCGCTGGATCCCGCGCTGATCGCCCACGGAGGAGGTCCGCTCCAACTGGAGTGCGGCGGCGTCTTCGAGGACGAACTGATCGTCCACCTGCACATCGCCACCGCCGACGCCATGGGCGCCAACGTCGCCAACACCTTCGCCGAGGCCCTGGCGCCCCACCTCGAGGGGCTCACCGGCGGCGCCGTCATCGGACGCATCCTCACCAACGCGTTTCCCCGCCGCCTCACCCGCGTGCGGGCGGACTTCGACGTGGCCTCCCTGGCACACGGCGACTTCTCCGGAGCCCTGATGGCCGACCGCATCCTGCGCCTGGCCCGCTGGGCCGAGCGTGATCCCCTGCGGGCCGTGACCCACAACAAGGGCATCCTCAACGGCCTCCTTGCGGTCACCGCGGCCACCGCCAACGACACCCGCGCCGTCGCCATGGCCGCGGCCGCCCACGCCTGCGGTCCGGACGGCCTGCGTTCGCTGTCGCGCTGGACCCGCTCCGGCGACGGCCTGACCCTGTCGGGTGAACTCTCGCTGCCCCTGCCCCTGGGCACCGTGGGCGGACTCACGGTGGCCCATCCGCTGGTGCGCCACGTGCTGGAGGCCATCGGACTGACCTCGGCGGCCCGCCTGTGCGAGACCACGGCCGCCTGCGGGCTGGCCAACCACCTCGCGGCCCTGCGCGCACTGGCAGGCGAGGGCATCCAGGCCGGACACATGGCGCTGCATCGCCGCAAGGCCGGGACCGACCAATGACCGCCGGCCCCATCGACGCCTTCCTGAACCATGAGACCGACACCCTCGTAGTGGGCGGCGTCGAGTTCTTCGTGGTGCAGGAGCGCGCCATGGAGTGGGCGGCCCTGGTCCGGCGCCGCATCCTCTGCGATCCGCCCGCGGGCGTGGCCACCGTGCTGCCCGAGACCCTCCGGGGGCTGGTCCCCCATGCGCTCTCCCTGCTGCCGGCGCTGGGACTGCTCACCCATGCCCGCGAAGGCGGCGAAGACGGCGCACCGGCCCTGGCCCTGATCCCGGTCGAGGCCACGGATCCCCGCTGGGAGGCGCTGCGCAGCGCCATCGACCAGAACATCCCATGGCGCACGGTCGCCCCGGACACCGGACAGGGGGAGTCCCTGGACCCGGTCGAGCCCGACACGCTGCTGGCGGCCGCGGTGGCCGAGGCCGATCTGATGCGGCTGGCCATCCTCGCCGAGCAGGCGCCCGTCTCTGAGACCGCGGCCCGCGTGGCCGCCTTCCACCTGCGCGAGCTGGCCGTCCCCCACGACCTCCCCGTGCTGTTCGTGTGCACCGCCGCCTGGGTGCGCCCGGTCGTGGAGGCGCTCTCGTCGAACGACGCCTCCGTGCCGCTCCGCCGTGTGCGTCGTGAAGACCTGCGGGTGCACCTGGCCTCGGACCAGCTCGCCCAACTGATCTCCGCCGAACCCATGGGCTTCATCAAGCGTTATGAGAGCTGGCGGAGCCAGAGCGCGGACGGGATGGCCGACTGGCGGCTCCTGGGCGGGTCCGGCCTGCCGCCGGGCCGCTGGGAGATGACGCTGGCCCTGCTCCACGAGGCCCGCGGACGCTACGAAGCCGAGTACTCCACCGTCCTGCCCGCGGCCCTCATCGCGCCGCTGCTCAAGTACGCCCGGAACCTGGGGCTCACCCAGAACCGCCTGTTCCCGATGCGCTACGATCTGGTCATCGCCGCCCGCTCCTTCTACGATCACAACTTCGGCTGGATCTTCTTCGGCCTGCTCACGGGCGCGGCCTCCCCCCCCGCCGGCGCCGATGCCCCCCGCCTGGACCTGGACCCCGAGGAGCTGGGCATCTCCATGCGCACCGTCCAGTTCGGCCTCAAGCTGCGACAGCACATCCCCCGCTTCCTCTCGGCCTACATGGAGCGTCCCAGGGAGCCCACGCCCGGCGCATGGAAGAACGCCTTCGACGAAGCCTCGATGTGCTCGTTCCCGCCTGAGGACATCCTCATCGAGGGCACGGCGCTGCAGCTCAAGGACAAGGGCCGCGACACGCTGGGCGAGCGACAGATGCGTTCCCATCCGTTCTCGACGACCCTCCTCGACGGCCTCGACGTGCGCGAGACCGTGCGTCACTGGTACGAGAAGCGGCTCTACGTGCGCGAGGAGTTCTCAGGCCGCAACAAGGTCGGATCGGTCGTGATCATCTTCGACGAGGACGACGAAGCCACCGACGCCGGCGCCCATTCCGCGGCCGCCGACGAGGCCACCCACGTCGTTGAACATTATCCCTACTGTGCGCACTGGCACGGCGAGCACACCCAGGAGAGCGACATGGCCTTCTACGCCACCGATCCCGACGATCACGTCGTGGGGCCGGGCATCTGCCGCAGCGAATACGGCGGCCTGCTGCTCACCTCGCCGCCGGGGCGCATGTGGCCGATCTGGGAGGACCCGCACCTGCGTCATTTCCGTCGCAAGAGCCAGGTCCTGCTCGCCGCCGGGCTCCAGCTCACCCGCGAGCCGGTCGTGCTCTACATCTCCCCGCACCCGCCGCACCCGTTCCTCAAGCGCATCGCGCTGCGCATGGGCCTGCGCGTGCTGCACATGCCCCTGGGTTCCCTGTCGCCCCAGCGCATCCGCCGACTGCGGACGTTCCACATCCTGGCACACCACCAGGCCCGCTCCTGGGCCCACCGCTTCATCCCTGATCCCTGATTTATCTGCAGTCCCGGGGCTCCGTGGCGTCCTCGGGCATCGCGCAGAAGACCGCCGAGAACGCCCCCTCGAGGGTCTCCTGCTTTTCCCCGAAGGTCAGCTTCAGACGCCCGGCCGCGGTGCCGTCCTTCTGCGCCGAGATCGAGTCGAGGACGACCTCACCGGCCACGGCCCTCGACTCCTCGCGCGCCAGCGTGCTTTCGCAGGTCCCGTCGAGCTTCAACAACTGGACGCGCTTGAGGTCCTGCGCCGCCTTATCCTGTCCGGGCATCCGCAGCGGATACGTGCCGGGAGCAAACGGCGCGTCGCGATTCTCCGGCGTGTTGTGCTTGAACTTGATCATCAGCACCGTCGAATCTTTGGGCATCGCGCCGGAGACCAGCAGCGGGCACAGGCCCGGACGGTCCGACAGGATCAGCGTCATGTCGTCGGCCTTGTCCATCCACACGAAGACCGCGTCCTTCACCACCAGCCCGGTCCCGGCGACCGTGCCCCGGATCCCCGACGCACCCCGCACCACGTCCGCTCCCGGCCCCATCGCGTCGCCGCCCTCCGGCGGACGGGGCAGCGTCCCCGGCTCCGACGCCCCCGACTTCTCGCGCCCGCACCCGGCGCCGCCCATCGCGACGCTCCCGGCGAGCAGACCTCCGACGACCCACGACATCATCCTATGGTTCATTCCGGTTCGCATGGCAGACTCCTTGCCGATTCCATTCACATCGGACGGGTTGTTGGAGTTGGTCATCCTATCGGACATCTTCGCGGCAGACAAATGGAAAAAGATACCAGCGGTGCAGCCACCCAGCACGCCCGATTCCCGCCCGCAGGGCAATCGCAAGAATTTTTTCCTGAGGAGGCTGGCTGGTCGATTTCGATTTCGATTTCGATTTCGATTTCGACCGGAACACGGGATTCCCTGGGCCATCCTCTGCCTTGATATCTCATCAAGGAAAATCTTGGATTGCAGCACTTCCAGTATCGAAATCGAAATCGAAATCGGGATCCGGTTGTGGGGATCCTTTTCACAGTTTGTGTATTCCGATGTCAATCAGAACTTCTTGCGACCGCCCTGTTCCCGCTCCAATGATGCATTGACAAATAAAGCGATGCCAATATACTTTGTCCCGGTGCCCAGGAGAGTCAACCCGGATGAGCTACGTACAGCCTTTCATGCTCGGTGATTATTTATTCGTCGAACTTCTGAGCACGACGCCGCCGTACATCATCCACCGCGCCATCGACCTACGGGATGACCCGTTCACCTTCTTCCGCACGTTCAAGAACGTGAACCCCCAGTTCTCCGACGCGAAGAAACACTCCTGGGATCTGGAGAAGGAAGCCGAGACCCTCGAGACGATCCAGCTGCCCGCGGTGCCCGGGTTCTGCGACTTCGGGGACGTGGACGGCCACTCGTACCTGGTCTACCGCTACATCTGGGGACGCAGCCTGCTGCACATCCTGCGCGCGCTCAAGGCCCACAACAAGCGCCTCTCCGAGGACTACGCCGTGCACATCGCCTGCGAGATCCTCAGGACGCTCAACGCGGTGCACGCGGTCCGCGGCGTGAGCTTCCCCAACGGCATCCTTCACCACAACCTCAGCCCGCGCAACATCATCATCTCCTATTCCGGAGAGGTGAATCTGGTGGGCTTCGGACACCGGACCCCAAGCCTGGCCGGCGAGGACATCAACCAACTGGAGTTCCGCAACCTGTCGTACCTCGCCCCCGAGCAGGTCAATCACGGCACGCTGAGCCACCGGACGGACCTGTTCACGGTGGGCAGCCTCTTTTACGAGATGCTCACCGGGACGCCGCCCTTCCTGGAGAAGACCGCGGCCAAGGTGCTCAACCGCATCGCCCGTTGCTCGTACCAGGAGCCCAGGAACGTCAACACCTCACTCTCCCGCGAGCTGGACCAGTTCCTGCTCAAGGCGCTGTCGGCCTACCCCAACGATCGCTTCGTCTCGGCCGGCGAGATGGCCCTGGAGCTGGAGAAGTACCTCCGCAGGCACCACGGACGCTTCACCTCCGGCAAGGTCCGCAAACTGATGGGCAACCTCTTCGGCGAGGACATCCGCGCCGATGTCGCGTTCTTCCAGAAGCTCGAGAGCAGCGTCGATCGCCCGTATCGGCCGCTGGTGCGCAGCATCGCGCCGGCGATGATCGACGAACTGGGCGACACGACCGTTCCGCGGCAGCCCGAGCCGGTGCCCCCCGCCGTGTCGAAAAGCACCGCGCCCAAGACAGATCGCGCCGGTTTCCTCACCAACCCCGGGGAGCCCCCGGTCCGCCGGACCATGACGTACACCTTCGACGAGTACCGGCGCCGGGCCGTCGATCTGCGGCCCGCGGCCGACGCCTTCTTCGAGGACGAGGACACGATCCTGGTGCCGGCCCCCCACGAGCCCAACATCATCCTGATCAAGCCCGGGGCGGCCAGGCCCGCCCGGTTCTCGACCCAGGAGCTGGCGTCCTTCGAGTCCTCCGAGGTGCCCGCCCTCGACGGCGCGCCGCCGCAGGAGCTCTCGCTCACCATCGAGCCCGACGACGACGATGGCGAGGTGCCCGCCGACATCGCCGCCCCCGAGTTGTTCACCCGCAAGGGCCGCACCTCGATCATCGAGTTCGGCGAGATTCAGATCGGGCCGGTCGCAGAACCGGTCGCGGAGCCGGTCGTCGCAGTCGCCAACCCTGTCGCTGAGCCTTCCCTCGAGGACGAGGTCGACGCCCAGTTGGCCGCCTGCAGCGCCAGGCTGTTCGAGGCTTCGGCCCAGGCAAAGGCCCCCGAACCCGCCGAGCCTGCGCCCTGCGCAGGTGCCCCTGCGCCTGCCCCTGCGCCTGCCCCTGCGCCTGCCCCTGCGCCTGCCCCTGCGCCTGCGCCGGAGAAACCCGGCGACGACTCGGGCTCCGGCGCCCTGGTCAACGCCAAGGACGAGCGCGAGCTGCTCATCGGCCACGAGTTCGGCGAGTACGTCATCACCGGCATCCTCGGCTGGGGCGGCATGGGCACGGTCTACGACGGCCTGCAGCCCAAGATCGGCAAGGAGGTGGCCATCAAGGTCCTCAACCCGCACTACGCCGGCAACCAGCACATGGCGCAGCGCTTCCTCGCCGAGGCCCGGGCCGTCAACTCCATCCGGAACCCCAACATCATCGACATCTTCTCCTTCGGCATCTTCGAGGACAAGTACCACTACTTCGTCATGGAGAAGCTCAACGGCATCACCCTGGGCAGCTACATCCAGCTGCACGGGAAGGTCTCCCTCGAGGTCGGCCACGAGATCCTGGTGCAGGTCTTCAGCGCCGTCTCCGCGGCCCACGGCAAGGGCATCATCCATCGCGACCTCAAGCCCGACAACATCTACCTCGAGAAGCGGCCCTTCTTCGACAACTATGTGAAGATCCTCGACTTCGGCATCGCCAAGTTCAACGTCGAAGGCTTCAAGACCTCGGTCACCAACATCGGCGTCCCCATCGGCACGCCGCGCTACATGAGCCCCGAGCAGTGCAAGGGCATCACGGTCACCGAGGCCAGCGACATCTACATGCTGGGCATGATCATGTACGAGATGTTCACCGGGACCCTGCCCTTCCAGAAGGACTCCTACATCGACATGCTCGTGGCACACCTCAACGAGCCGCCCCCGCGCCCGTCCACGCGCGTGGCGATGGATCCCGCCCTGGAGAACATCATCCTGTGGACCCTCGAGAAGGACCCCTCCAAGCGCCCCGCCTCGGTGCTCGAGCTCGGCGAAAACCTGATCCCCTTCCTCAAGGAGAAGACCCGCGGCCGGTAGCCGCAGGACGCCACGCCGATGCGACCATCCGCCCTGCTCCGCGCCCTGCCCAACGTCCTCTCCCTGATGCGCCTGCTCCTGGCCGTGCCGCTGGTCTTTCTGCCTCCGCGTTCGGCCACCTTCTTCGCGATCTACCTCTTCTGCGGCGTCTCCGACGTCCTCGACGGCTGGCTGGCCCGGCGACTGGGCGTGGCCGGCCCGTCGGGCGCCCGCCTGGACTCCGCGGCCGACTTCGTCTTCTTCATGGTGGTGCTCATCGTCCTGATCCGGGCCTTCGGCGGCGATCTGATGGGCTGGCTCCCGGTGGTGCTGTGGATCGTCCTGTTCCGCACCACCGCGCTGATCGTCACCACGGTGCGCACCGGCGGCCCCCTCTTCATCCACACGCTGGCCAACAAGGCCGCCGGCCTGGCCGTGTTCCTGCTTCCCCCGCTGCTGGCCCTGGGCCTGCGCACGGAGGTCATCGTCCCAGCCCTGGCGCTGGGCCTCCTCTCGGCCCTCGAGGAGCTGGTCCTGGTGTGCCGCCCGGGCCCCCTGGATCCGGACCGCAAGAGTATCTTCCTGCCGCGCCAGCTCGCCGGCGCCCGGCCCCGGGAGCGTGAGCCGGACCGCCGGTAGTGTTCCCGCCGCCCCGAAGCGTCCGCACCCACAACCTGGTTGCCTCCGCGCTGCGACCGTGGCAGCATCCGTGCCAGCCCTGCATCAACATGATCCTGTTCTCGGACCGGGCCGACACCCCGCCCGCGGGCTGGTTCTGGATGGTCACCGACCTGTCGTCCACCGTCGTCCTCAAGGAAGGCTGCGCCTACCGGCTCACGCTGAAACTCAAGGGGGACTATCGCAAACACCTGTCCGTCCGCGACAACAACCCCATGTACTTCGACAACCTCTTCGACGTGCGCATCGTCAACATCCGGTGAGCCTTGCGACCGTCTTCTTAGTCCATGCTGCTTCCTCCCAGGCGGCCTGGTCAGACTGGTCAGACTGTCCGACGGGCCACCTCTTCGTCCGTGACTCCCCCTCGCGTTCCAAACGCAAAAATTGCCGCGTGCATTTTCCGTAAGGCGTGGTATATTCTTACAGTCCGCCCGCAACCCCGGCGACAGAGAGTCCCAAACATGCGCAGATCCAGTTTCCTCGTGTTGTTCTCGGCGGTCTTCATCGCACAAGCCCACGCCGGCGAGCTGCAGCCCGACTGCCGGGCGGAACTGATCCTCGGCATGGGACCCAACCAAGGTGACAAGACGGGCGTCCAATCCGATCTCCAGGGACAGTTGCGGTGGGGGCCCGTCTTCCTGGGAGCGGAAGCCTTCGCGGGGTCCTACTTCACGCCGATCCTGCCAAATCCGTCGGATTCCCACGCCCTTTACCAGAACCGGGGCGTCACCGGCTGGCTCGGCGGGCACCACGGCGTTTTGAGCCTGGCCGTGCGTTTCACGCGAATCACAGAGCAATGGTGGGGCGCCGGAGACGGCAGCGTCAACAACGGAAATGACGACCTCCTCAAATCCTGGATCTACGACGACCATGTCGAGAACGAGCGCACCGACCACTGGGGATTGGCCCTCGGATGGGCCTTCGCGCCGGGCCACCGCGTGGAAGTCCTCGGTGACTGGGGTCGCCAGCTGCGCGCCCGGTACGACCGCGTGTTTTCGCACGCCCTGGTTTCGGCCGAGGCGGGCATGCACCGGATCGAGTACGATCCGTTCCGGGAGCCCGTCTGGTACACCGCGCAACTCTCGGTGCGCTTCTCCCCGCTGGGGAGGCCGCTGGCCACCTCCCACTTCCATGTGATCGTCGGGCTCGGCGTGCATCTCTTCGACTTCCCCGCCGACTCCCAATGGCACTCCTCGGACACACCCTTTCCGGCGGTCTTCCTCAAGCTCGCAGGCGTCTTCTGACCTCGCGGCGCGGTCGGGCGCAGGGGACCTGCCCGCTTCATCGGGGGGGGGGGGGGGCCGGGGCTCCTCCTCGGGGTTCCCGTGGTTGGGGTTGT
>Ga0180007_10004743_pt1 | contig 14216 bp, 16 predicted proteins | sample MM_PC_MetaG_FD_121122 | JGI IMG/M metagenome (GOLD analysis project Ga0180007, IMG submission 121122) | Groundwater microbial communities from the Aspo Hard Rock Laboratory (HRL) deep subsurface site, Sweden - MM_PC_MetaG | ecosystem: Environmental > Aquatic > Deep subsurface > Groundwater... | reverse complement strand
GGTGGTGTTTTTTCACATATGAAGAAATTATTAAAAAACCATAATGGTTTAAGGAGTGAGTTGAGAGAGAAATTAGTTGATGATTATTTGAATCGCCCAAACCCCCAAAAGTGATATTACATCTAAAAAAGAAATACCTTTAACACGAAAAGAATTTATGTTACTAAAATATATGATCCAAAATAAAGGAATTGTTTTAACCAGAGGTATGATTATGGAACATGTATGGAACACTGATGTTGATCCTTTTTCCAACACAATAGAATCACATATTGTTAATTTAAGAAAAAAAATTGATTCAGTTGGTAAAAAAATAAATATGATAAAAACCATACCTGGAAGGGGTTATAAAATTGATATTAAATAAATTTCAAGTATATGGAAATAAATTTCATTAAAGAACTCGAAAAACTAAAAAAACCTGTTTGGAAAGAAATTCAGAAATATTTACCTAATAAAGAGCCCTGTGGTCATTACAAAATGATAAAAGACTACCCCACTAGGCAAGGAAAATATTTTCGGCCAGGGTTGGTTCTCCTTTCAACCCAAATGTTTGGGGGAAAAATTAAAGATGCAATTTTAACCGCAACAGCTATGCAGATGTCAGAGGATTGGCTTCTTATTCATGACGATATTGAAGATCATTCAGAAGAAAGGCGTCATAAACCAACTTTAAATATTTTACATGGAGATGAATTAGCTATTAACACTGGAGATGCTCTACATATTCTTATGTGGAAAGTAATAGGAAATAACACCCAAAAAATGAATTCCGAAAAAGCTTGGGAAGTTTTCAACAAGTTAAATGAAATTCTTTTAATAGCTACCGAAGGTCAATATTTAGAATTAAAATGGATTAGAGATAATAAAATTACAGTTACTGAAAAAGAATATTTAAATATGGTAAAAAGAAAAACAGCCTATTATACGGTCATAGGACCGTTGCAATTAGGGGCTATTATTGCTGGAGCGGATGACAAAGAATTAAAAAAAATAGAAGAATGGGGTATTCCTTTCGGTTATGCCTTTCAAATATGGGATGATTATATGAATTTAATCACAAGTAGAGAAAGACAAGGTAAAGAAAATGCGGGGGATATTTTAGAAGGTAAAAGAACTTTGATATTATCTCATTTAATTAAAAATTGTTCCATAAAAGAAAAAGAAAAAGTTTCAAAGATTTATTTTAAAAAAAGAATAGAAAAAACAGAATCTGACAAAACCTATATTCTAAAACTCATGCATAAATATAAAAGTATGGATTATGCTAGAGAACAAGCTAAAAGATTTTCTCAAAAAGCTTTAAATATTTTTGAAAAAAACACTTCTCACCTAAAAGATACAAAAGCAAAAAAAATCATTAAAGAAGGTATAAATTTTGTATCAAATAGAGAAAAATAATTTATTTTTAGGAATACTGTAGAAAAAAGTCTTATTTTTGTTATAATTAAGCAATAATAAACTTTATGTTTTCTTTATCTTTTTTTCATAATAAATTTGATAAAATATCATATAATATTTAGATTTTCTAAATATAGGTCGAGTTTTATTAAAACCCTAATAAAATAATAATATGAATAAATTAATGAAAAAAGTATTGACCGCTAAGGTGATGAGAAATGCCTCAAAATTGAGCGCTTTTGCTTTGATGGTAACAAGCGTTAGAGCTCCTTGGTTCGATTAATACTACTGATAATACTTAATAATATGAACACTCTAATAGAAAAACATTTTTGTAATGGTACTTACTCACTGAAATTTCTTGTTTTTTTAAAAAAGAGTGTTCATTTTTTATATAGATTCATTAAACCTAATTCTAAAAATGAGGATTTAAAAAGAAGTGAATTTGTATTAAATATCTTGATATTAGGATCTATTCTTCTTGCTTTTGTTGCTTCTTCCATAATATTAATAAGAGGAATTATTCCTATGGGGGATGATTACAGGGGTGATTTTTTTATCACTTTTTTTATATTGTTGTTTTTTATAATCTTACATTTTTTATCTCGCAAAAGATTTATAAAAATATCCTCTTATTTATTAATAGGAATTTATTTTGTTTCAGCCACCTATTGTATTTTCACATGGGGAGTAGATCTGCCTTTAGCTTTACTTTCTTATATATTATTAATCATAATATCTGGAATACTGATCAATACAAGATTCACAGTTATTTCTACTTTTATAATTTCTATTACTTTACTTTTGTTTACCCATCTTCAAAATAATTCTATAACTCACCCCAATTTATACTGGAAAAAAGAAATGTTAAAAACTGAAGATATTATAGCTGTTATTGCTATTTTTATTATCATAACCTTGGTGTCTTGGTTGTCTAACAGAGAAATAGAAAAATCTCTACATAGAGCTAGAAAATCTGAGGCTGAATTAAAAAATGAAAAAAAATCTCTAGAAATAAAAGTAAAAGAAAGAACAAAAAAGATAAAACAATTTCAAATAGAAAAATCAATGCAATTATATAGATTCGCTGAATTTGGGAGAATGGCATCAGGTATTTTTCATGATTTAGTTAACCCTCTTACAGCGATGACTCTGAATATAGAACAATTACAAAAGCAACATAGACATTGTATGGAAGACACCGAAAGCATTGAGAAAATAGTTAATAACATAAAACAAATGAGGAAATTAGCTGATACTGCCCGTAAGCAAATAGTTAATCAAAAAATTAATATTCATTTCTCTCTAGCTGATGAAATCACTTTAGCTCTAGAAACTCTTTCCTGCAAAGCCAGGGAATCTAATATTAAATTAATTTTCAATCCACCAAATAATTTGATAAGAGTTAAGGGAAACCCTATCAATTTTTATAGAGTAATAAATGATTTAGTATCCAATGGTATTGATGCCTGTCTATCAATAGAAAAAGAAAACAAGAAAAACAAAAAACGAGTCGAAGTAACTCTTTCTCAAAAGAAAAAACTAATCACAATAAATGTAAAGGATTGGGGTTGTGGAATTAAAAAACAGAATTTAAAAAAAATATTTGAACCATTATTTACAACTAAGGGTTCTTCTGGGACTGGTCTTGGTCTTTCTATTTGTAAAGATGTAATTGAAAAAGAATTTGGAGGCAAAATAAAATTAAGATCCAAAGAAGGAATAGGAACAATATTCACAATTGAGATACCAGTAAAGGAATAAAATATGAAATTTGATTTTGGAAAAAGCCTAAAATTTATAAAAGAAACCCAGAAAAAAAATGGTGAATTTTTAAGTTTATCTTCTCCTTCTATTAAAAAGTTTAATTGCAATAAAATTTACAATTCAACCTTTCCTACTTCTCTAATAATATTATGTTTAAATGATTTAAATACCCCTATATCCAAAATAATCATATTTAAGGGAACAAAATTTCTTTTAACTCAAAAATCTGATTTTTGGTCTTTTAATTATTGGACTAGAAATTCAAAGGAATCAAAACAGTATCCTTATCCTGATGATTTAGACGATACTTTTTGTTCTTTATCAGCTCTTTTTTTAAACAGACCAGAAATATTTAAAGGAGAAATATTAGCAAAAATTGTAAACCTTCTTACTTTTACTGAAGAAAAAACAGGTGGTCCTTACAGAACTTGGCTTGTTCCTTCAGATACTCCTGAAAAGATATGGTTAGATGTAGACTTGGCAGTAAATTCAAACATAGCCTATTTTCTATCACTTCAAGATATTTCATTGCCAAAACTTGATAGATTCATCAATAGAAAAATAGAGAAAAAAGAATACATTACTCCTTATTACCCAACACCTTATACTTCTATTTATTTCCTGTCTAGATTTTATAAAGGTAGAAGAACAAAAGAAATAAAGGAATATCTTTTAAAGCAAAAAAATAAAGATGGTAATTGGGGAAACCCTCTTAATACAGCTTTAGCTATTTCAGCCTTGCTTAATCTAGGAGAATCTCCTAAAAAAATTAGTAAAGCAATAGACTATTTATGCAAAAACAATTTAAACGGTCAATGGAAAGCCTGTGCATTTTGCATTGATCCTAGTATAAACAAAAAAACTTATTATGCTGGCTCCCCCGCCTTAACTACAGCTTTTTGTTTAGAAGCTATAAATAAATATCAAAAATCTATAAAAAAATCAAAAAACCCTAATCAAAAAAAATTTGGCACCGGGGGTGCCAAATTATCGAAAATAGAAAAAGAAATCTATAATAAGGTAATTAAAAAAACAATAAAGATCTTCTCATCACTGGATGAGGATTTAAAAAAACAAGCCTCGCAAACTCTTAAACAAACATTGAAAACCAAAAACAGTCTAGAAATAATTCTCCTTCCCCACCTCTTCAACCAATCACTTGGAGATAGCATCCCCATGTCAGAAAATTTGATAGATTTAGGAGTGGCGAATTTATTAGGTTGGATAGCCTATACCATTTATGATGACTTTCTAGATGAAGAAGGCGATCCTAAAAAACTTTCGCTGGCTAATGTTTGTTTAAGAGAATTAACCCTAATCTTTAGAAATATCCTTCCTTATGAAACAGGTTTCTTTGATTTTTCAAAAACCATATTGAATAGAATAGATTCAGCCAACACATGGGAAACAACTCATTGTCGAGGAATCGACTTAAAACAAATCCCTAATTATGAGAATTACCAAAGACTAGCCGACAGGTCTTTAGGTCATGCTCTAGGACCTATCGCAATATTATTTTCCTTAGGATATAAAAAAGACTCCCTAGAAATTAAAAACACCATCAAATTCTTTGAAAACTATATTATCGCCAAACAAATTAATGATGACGCCCACGACTGGGAAGATGATTTAAAAAAAGAACATATTAGTTCCGCCTGTGCTTTAGTTCTAAAAGAATGGTCAAAGAAGAATAATAAAAACCCTAACCTAGAAGAAGACTTAGATAAATTGAGAAGTATTTTTTGGTACAAAATTATAAATAAAAGTTGTAAAGATGTTTTAAAACATAGCCAAATAGCTATGGAATCCATCAAAAAAGTTAAAATTATTAACAATTTCAAAATGTTTGAAAACATCTTAGCCAAGCAAGAAAAATCAGCTCAAGACGCCCTTAAAGAACAAAAGGAAACTCTCCAATTTATAGAAAATTTAAATTAAAAGAATGAATCATAAAAATTTTAAAATATTTATATTTATTTTGTTCTTTGTATTTTTAGGTAATCATTTTATCAAAGCTAAAGCTCCTAATATTTATCTTAAAAAACAAGAGTCTCCCAAGATTGAGCAGATTGAAGCTTCTATTAAAATATTAGCCTTAGGTGATTTAATGTTAGGAAGATATATAGAAACTTTAATTTTTCGTAATGAAAATATGTTTGTTAATCTTCCAAAAGAAATGTTTGAAAATAAAGATTACATTTTAGTCAATTTAGAAAACCCTATTACTCTAAGTGAGAAGTCTATAGAAAAATCAATCAATCTAAAAATGCATCCAAAAAATATTAAAATCCTCAAAGAAAAAAATATCAACCTAATTTCGTTAGCAAACAACCACCTAGAAGATTTTTTGCAACAAGGGATTAGTGACACAATTAAATATTTAGAAGAGGCAAAGATAAAATATTTTGGAATTTATCAAGAACCACTTATTTTAGAAAAAGATGACTTAAAGATAGCTTTCTTTGGAATAAACGCGCTTTGGGGAAATATTGATCCCTATTATAATTTAATCCAAGAAACTGCTACCAAAGTTGACTATGTTATTGTCTCAATTCATTGGGGAGAAGAATACTTTTCTCAACCATCAAAGACCCAAATTAAAATAGGGCAAAAACTTATTGATTCTGGAGCTTCAATTGTCTTGGGACATCACCCTCACACTACCCAACCTATTGAAAAATATAAAAATGGTATTATATTTTATTCCCTAGGTAATTTTGTTTTTGATCAAATAGACCCAATCACTTTTAAAGAATTAGGAGTAAATATAAATATAGATAAAGAAGAAATAAAATTCGAACTTTTACCAATGACAGTCAATCATTTTAAACCAGAATTACTTTCTTCCAATGAGAAGTTATTAGAATGCAAAAATCTAGCTCCTGAAATAGAGTTGGATAATTGTATGTTTAGTATTGAATTTAAACATTAAAATAAGATTATGTGGGCAATACAGAATCCGGTCACTCTCGTGGATATTTTTGTTCGTTCGTAAACTCTCTCAAAAAATATCTCACTCCCTTGACTTCCACTCGGCGATTCGACCCAGCAATTTAAATTTTATAAAATTTAAATTGCTGGGTCGGCTTCGCATCGCCTCGGTTCGAATCCAATCTCGCCACAACAAAATCAAAAATCATAAAGCTAATGCTTTATGATTTAAGATTTTGTGGGCGATACAGAATTCGAATCTGTGACCTTTCGCACGTCAAGCGAACGCTCTAACCAGCTGAGCTAACCGCCCCTTTTATTTTAAATTAAAAAATCTCCAAAATTTTTAATTCTCTTTCTACCTCTCCAATTATTAAAATACAAGTATCTCCAACTTTTTGATTTTTTAAACAATTATAAAGCGGAGTTTCTTTTGAAATAGCTATCAGTCTTCCTTCTTCACCAATAAGTTCAAAGTCTTCTTTTAAAATAATTCCCCCTCCTTTTTCCACCATTAAATAATTTATGATACGGTCTTCATCATCAACAACCTTTAGAAAATTTCCATCCAAATTAGTATTCTTAAAATAATCAATAGAATCTTTGGTATCTTGAATTTTCAATTGATAGTCATCCCCTTCCTGTTGTTTTTCTGCCCTAGTGGTATCACTAGCAGACTGCATAAAACTAGGAGCATCCCGCCTGTCCCTATCTATCTTTTTTAAAATTAATTCTTGCCCCGCTAATTTTTCCTCAAGATCTTTTATTATTTTTTCTATAATTCTTTTTTTATTCATCCCGTTAGAGATAGTCTGTTTTGAACAAACGATCTTAATTAGACTACTAATTTTTTATCCCACTTTCATGTAAACAATACATACAACCTTTTCTCATCAAATCTCTAACGGGATTCATTATTTTCTATTTCGTTATATTTTACCACAGAACCGTCTTCTTGTTGAACATAGATATCATCATCGGTAAAATTGAATTTGTAAATTCCTGCCAATGCGATTAATACAATTATAGTTATGATCCCAATTATTATTCTTTTTAATATCTTTTTCATATTATTTCTTATTATTAATATTTTTATTCTAGTGTTCTTAAGAACATTAGAATAACTATATTTAAAGCCAGGATAAATAGCCCAACCCCTGCCTGCCGGCAGGCAGGGGTTGGGCTATTTATTTTTTAGTATATAAAACACTCCTCGACCTATTTCTCCGTTTTGAATTAAATATCCTTCTTTTTCTAAGTCGTCCAAATATCTTTCGGCTGTATTGTCAGATACTTCACAAAGTTTTTCAACATCATTATTTGTGACTCTTCCATTTTCTCTTAAAAATTCTAATATCTTTTGTTTATTCTCCTGTTTTCGTTTAGATTGTTCCGGTATCAAATCTGTAGGGGTGCTACCCCTACTTTTTTTCTGTTCTTCCTTTTCTTTTTCATAGAAATAACCCCAAACGATTATTGAAATTATCAAAACTATTATAATTAAGATTCCTATACTCATGGTTTTTATTTATTTAGATTCCAACTCTCTAAAAATTCTTCTGATGTTATCGTCTTTCCATATTGAAAAGGAAAAATTCTATTCTTTATATCTTCTGAAAGTCTCTGTCTTTCTTCACTATCAGCGGTTTCTATCAAATCTTTTAACATCACAAAATTAAATCCTTTAGAAAAACCAACCGCTATAGTAGAAAGAACACATCCTTCCGTAAAAATACCAGTAACCACCAAATACTGAATCTCTTTTCTTCTTAATTCTTCTTCTAGCTCTGTTTGAGAAAAAGCATCGTAAGTATTTTTTGTAATGATTAAATCGTTTTCCTTTGGTTTAACTGTATGAAATTTTTCATCAAAACCAGAATCATCGTCTGAGTAATATGTAACTTCCGGATCTGTGTATAATTCATTTATATTATCTCGTAAGTTTTCTTTGTTCCATGGAGTTATATTAACAAAAGCAACTTTCCCACCTACTTTTTCTCTAAATTCCTCGATGAAATTATTTAATTTAGGAATCATCTTTCTTATTTTAGAAAAAGTTATACCCCATTCAGGAGTCTCACATTCTTCATGAGCACAACTATTTACAACATCAATAACTAATAATGCTGTATTGTTTTTATTCATTTTTGAATATGTTTTTGAATTCTGCATGCTTTTATTATAACAAAAATAAAATAAAAACACCCCCGATAACTTAAACTAAAAGTTATCGGAGGAGAGCTTGTTTCTATTTGTTTAACCATGGATGAGCTTTTTGTTTAATCACCCATATTTCATTTGAGATATCCCATCCTACAAAATCATTGCCAAATTGCCTTCGTAACGAGTCAGAAACCCTTTCAAAAAATTGTTCTGAGGTTTCTTTGTCATTTCTGGCATATTTGAAACCAATGCCAAGCTGATTTTTTGAACACCGACGAACATACAAATCGGTGTAATTCTTAGGCTGTTCTTCAGCCCATTTTTTTGCGATTTTTACCAATTCTTCGGGTTTAATTTTATCCCGAAATTTCCACATCCCAGACTCCATATTTCTGTGCAAATGTGCCATAGTAACCTCCTAAATAAAATTTAATAAAATAAAAGGAATGAAAATGAAACAACCTTTAAACATAATACAGTATTTGTTTATATTTGTAAAGGTCTATATATCCAATTTTACATTAAAAATAGATAATTGTCCTTTGACTGGGATTGGTGGGTTTATCTTTCTTATATTTCTTAGGTGCCTAGCTTGAGCCTTCGGGTATACTTTCACACAAGCTTTTTTCTCATGTTTCTTTTGCATTGGTTCAGTGTCAAAAACTTCTACGATACATAAAGCTTTTCCGTAGGGTTCTATTTTAGGATTTTGTGGTGAACATATTACTAAATCCCCTCTATACTTCGTATCCCAAGTCCGAGTTTCAATAGTTTTCTTTCCTTCACAAACTAAATTTGCGTAGGGTTGTTTTAGAGAAATAGCTTTATAAGTTTTCATAATTTATGCGGAAGTGAGAGGATTTGAACCCCTGATACGGTTTCCCGCATGCTGCTTTTCGAAAGCAGTGCCTTCAACCACTCAGCCACACTTCCATCTATTTAAATCTACCATTTTTTTGCATTTTTGACAAAAACTGGTATAATACTTTAGGTTATTAGCAGTTAGTTGTTAGGTTTTTAGGAAAATTTGCAAAGCAAATTTTTACTTTCGACTTTCGACTTTCGACTTTAGACTTTAGTCTTTATAGACTTTTGACTAATTTATAATGGCCCTATCGTCTAACGGTTATTGGAATTAAAAGCAAACTGCTTTGCTTTTAATCCGGTTTCGAGCGATAGCGAGAAAATCACCGATGTTTACGAGGTGATAGGCTAAGGCTTTGTAAAAGCCGATGTCTAAATAAAAAGACTAGACAAAGTTAATTTATAATATAATATACAAACAATGGCCCTATCGTCTAACGGTTAGGACATCGGCTTTTCAAGCCGGCAATCCGGGTTCGATTCCCGGTAGGGTCACAAAACGTTAAAAAAAGTAAGACTGCTTTACTTTTTTAGTTTTGTGAAGGCGGAAGCCTATTTTTACAACCCACTAGGGAGTAAAAAAGCTGAGCCGAGGTCACGAACACTTAATAGATTTCGAGCCAAAGGCGAGGAAATATATTTAGTGATTCGGGACACAAGTAAACTTAGTGTGTGAGGCACTCAATTAACCCAACTAAAAATAACAGTCTTTTTGACTGTTATTTTTTAATTCTAGTGAATCTCCTATGGATATAATCGAAGGTCAAAAGAAAATCCGAAATTTTCTGAGACGAGGTCGAGAACACTTTGTAAAATTTGAGCTTGCGAAAAATTTTACTTAGTGATTCGTGACTGATTCCCGATAGGGTCACAAATTAAAAAATGAATAATAACTATAAACTACCAATTAACCTTATTAAAAAAAATAATAAGGGGAGAAACACAGAAATAAATAATAACAAAAAAATTAACGTTGAGTACAAAGAAATTCTTTTAAATAAAAGTTTAAGGGGTAAATTATTTATTTTTATTTCATTAAAATCTTTTTTAAAAGAAATAATCGCAATAATTAAAGCGGGAGTAAACCAAATAATCCCACTAAATTTTAAAAATGACATTATTGGGAAAAGTAAAGTTATTATTGGTTCAATAGCTCTTAAATTGCAACGAACGATCATATCACTTCCACTTATTGTACAACCAAAAAATAAACTCATTAATAATGTTCCTACAAAAAGAATTACAGGAACCAAAAACAGAATATTGAATATTTTTAGTATCTTCATAATTATCTTTAATTATTTATTAATAATTATATATATTAATATCATTTTAAATAAATATATATTACTACTATAGTATACCACGAAAATCCTATCAATCGAAACAAATTACGACGAAATGATAATTAAAACTTTTTAATTAAACTTTTTTATTACCTCTTTACAATTAAGAAAAATTTTCAATTTCGAGTACTTAATTTGTAAATAAATATACTTTCTTTATAAACCAAAAGGAACAGAAGAAAAAACTATCATCATTGAAATAAACAATATTATTAGAAATGAATAACCTGAAGTTACTGAAATAAGGAAGAAAATCTTACTCTTATTTTTTTTAATTTTTAAATCTTCTTCTAAATTAAAAAAATAAAAAACCGTGGATAAAAATAAAGCTGTAATTAAAGGCCCAATTATCCAACCAAGAACCTCCCCTACTTGTCCAAAACAATTAGATCCTATACAAAAAGAAGAATATAAACCAAAAACATTATAAAAAATAAACTGATAAAACGGATACCCAATTATTCCAAAGATTAAAGATGTAAAAATCGCAAAAAATATAATTTTTGAAAGTTTATTAAATCTTAATATATTTTTGATCATATTTTTAAATTATAAATTAATAATTATTATTATACATTAATATATTATATAATAACATATTAATGTATAATATTATATGAAAATCCTATCAATCGAAACAAGTTGTGATGAGTCTGCAATCAGTATTTTAGAAGCTGAGAGCCTACCTGCTGACAAGCAAGGTGAATTTAATAATGTTACTTTCAAAATTCTAGCAGACAATCTAATCTCTCAAATTGAAATCCATAAAGAATACGGTGGGGTTTTCCCAGCTTTGGCAAAAAGAGAACATTCCAAAAACCTGATCCCCATCCTCCGCAAAACCCTAACCGATGCAAAACTTGGCAATTCAACTGCCAAGTCAAAAGATACTTGGACACCGGGTGTCCAAGTGGAAAAAGTTGAGGAGATTTTGGAAAGAGAACCTGAATTACTTAAATTATTTATGGAATATATTCCTACTATTGAAATCCCTGAAATTGACGCTATTGCAGTTACCCAAGGCCCAGGGCTTGAACCAGCTTTGTGGGTTGGGATTAATTTTGCCAAAGCTTTGAGCCTTGTTTGGGACAAACCCTTAATTCCTGTTAATCATATGGAAGGACATTTACTCGCTTCACTCGGGAATTCTGAATCAGAAGAAATTAAATTCCCTGCTATTGGATTACTTGTTTCTGGCGGTCATACTGAATTAATTTTAATGAATAAAATAGGGTCTTATGAAAAAATAGGACAAACTCGAGACGATGCAGTAGGTGAAGCTTTTGATAAGGTGGCCAGAATGATGGACCTACCCTATCCAGGGGGGCCTGAAATTTCTAAACTCGCCCAACTCCAACGAGAAATTCGTACTCCGACTACGAACTCGTACTCCGACTACGAAAATATAAAATTGCCGAGACCGATGATTAATACAGATGATTTTGATTTTTCTTTTTCAGGATTAAAAACTTCTGTTCTTTATTTAATTAAAAATATCAAAAAAGAGTTAAGCAATGAATCTCTGGATCGCGTCGCTGTTGCTCGCGAAGACGAACGAGATAAATCTCGTTCGTATGAAGAAAAAATTTCTTCGTCAACGGATTTTGCGAAGCAAAATCCGTCTTTACAAATTCAAGATGAAAGTTTGAAAAAACATTCTAATGAAATAGAACTGCCTCAAGAAATTAAACAACAAATTGCTCTTGAATTTGAAAAAGCTGTCACCGAGATCTTAATAAAGAAAACTCAAAAAGCAATTGAAAAATACGGAGCCAAAACCTTAATATTAGGTGGCGGAGTTACAGCCAACAACCACATTCGTGAATCATTCAAAAATTTGGAAAAAGAATCAGATATAAAGGTGTTGATCCCCGAAAAAGAACTTTCTACTGATAATTCAGTAATGATTGGCATTGCTGGTTATTTTGAATATCTAAAGCAAAAAGAAAAAGGTCAGTTGCTAAAAGCAACCGACCTTGAAGGATTGAGGGCCGATGGAAACCTTAGGCTTTAAGATTTAATATTTTTTGGGCATGGTTCTGACGATTCAATTAATCTATTGGCTCTTTTAGAAGCATCCTTTGCCATCTCTTTGGAAAAACAAATAACAAAAGGAAGAGTTCTTTTAATACAACATCTATCACAATAACATTGATCACCACTCACTTCTTTAAAATGTTTTTTATTATCTACACTTATTCTTCCTCCTAAAAATAAATTAACACCTATTCACACTATACATACAAATACACAAAAATACAAGTAAAAAAGGTCAGTTACTAGAAGCAACTGACCTTGATGGACTAAAGGCTGAGGGGAACTTAAAGCTTTAATCATTTTTTCTTCTCTTTTAAATTAAGCCATGGATAAGTTGTTCCACATTTCTGGCAAGTCCCTATCAATGAATTCATAGCATGAGGAGTAAATTCAATAAGACCTCCACATTTTTCACAAACCTCTGAATCTGTATCTATTTTAAATTCCTTCTTTAATTGTTTTACTGTTATTATCTCCATAAATTATCCTATTTCAAAATTTAAATTAAAAAACTTTAAAAAATAAATAAAAAAACATCAAGCCACAAATTAAAACTTTTAAAACTCTAAACCGGTTTATTTCTCGAGGAGGAATAAATTCTCCTAAAAAGTTTTATCTATTTTCTTCACATTACCCTCCAAATTTATTTGTGTTTTAAAAGAAAATCGTTATAATACGTTCAACAGCTTGACTTGAAAAATCAGACAAGCAGTCTGGGGTAGAAGAGTTTAGACTCAACTATTTCCTTTGTTGATTATGGGGAATTGTATTTTTATATACTGGATTCCCTATTCTTTGAGGGGGAGCGGATTTTTTTCGTTCCTCCTCTTTTTTCTTTTACGTTGTTTATGTTTAGGATAAGAGATTCCATATTCCTCACATAAATAGATAACAGTATCAATAAAATCTAATCCTTTATATTTCATAATAAAGGAAAAAATTCCTCCTGATTCACCACATCCAAAACAACGATATATTTGTTTGTGAGGAACAACAGTAAAAGAAGCATTAATTTCTTTATGGAATGGACATAGAGTGATTAACTCTTTTCCTTTCGGTAAAAGTTCAACCCCCTCTCCAGAAATAACCGTCTCCAGAGGCAATATAAAACTTATTTTATTTATAAAAGTTTTAGAAAATCTTCTTCTTATATACATCTTTACACCTCATATTTTAAATTAACATTCTTTTTCTAATTCTTATCATACTTAAATATTTAAAAATTACAACAAAAAAGGTGTTGCTGGAAAACCACAGCAACACCGGTTTTATTTAAAACTAATCATTTCTATTATGTTATCCACAATGAAAATAAAAAAAATTAAAAACAAAAAACATAATTATCAAGAAGAGAATATCCCCTGAAAACATAATTACCCAAAATATAGAATATACAAGAGCACAAAAGATTTGCATAGCAACATCTTCTTTTTTTCTATATTCAACAAATAGAATATAAAAGAAAATATGCAATACCAATATCATTACCAATGTCATCTCAATTTCCTTTGGTAAATTTTAGAAAACAGATACCGAAAGAAAAAAATAAGACAAAGAACGACAGTTAAAATAAAAAAGAATTTAGGAAAAAGACACCAAAGAATTAATCCTAAAACAGCCACAACCATCAACATAGCCGTAATGGCTAAACCATTTTCTGATTTTTCTTCTAAATCAGAAAAAGAAATTTTTGATTCTTTCATTTTT
>Ga0180007_10004742_pt1 | contig 14220 bp, 8 predicted proteins | sample MM_PC_MetaG_FD_121122 | JGI IMG/M metagenome (GOLD analysis project Ga0180007, IMG submission 121122) | Groundwater microbial communities from the Aspo Hard Rock Laboratory (HRL) deep subsurface site, Sweden - MM_PC_MetaG | ecosystem: Environmental > Aquatic > Deep subsurface > Groundwater... | reverse complement strand
GGGCAGACGGCTACTTTGTTTCCACTCATAGCACAGTTACCGAAGATATCATCAGAGAATATATTAAGAATCAGGATAAAGATCGTTAAATACTGCGGTCTTTAGACCGCAGATAATTTATATATTTATTGACAAAATAAAAAAATTTTTATAAAATGGCACTGATTTTTACTATTTAGAACTGATTACTTAATAATATATATAATCATGGGATTACCTTCACAAAAAAGAACTAAATCATCAAAAAAAAGAAGGGCTGCGCATTTTGCTCTAGCCAAGATTAAATTTAATAAATGTCCTCATTGCCAGCAGCCTGTTTTATCTCATCATGCTTGTCTGAATTGTGGTTATTATAAAGGGAGAGAGGCAGTAAAAATTAAATCAGCTTTGGATAAGAAGAAGAAAAAATCCAAATAATCTAAAGAATTTTAAATTACTTTTAGTTAAAGAAATGTCTAACAGACATCTAGCCAGAACCTTAGTTTTACAAAGTTTTTTTCAGTGGGATTTTAATCAAAAGAAAGAGAATATCCATAAACTTTTAGAGTTAAATCAAAAGGAGTTTGCTCCTGGTTTTGATGATCAGGGATTTTCCCAAAAACTTTTAACCGAAGTGTTAGATCGTATCAAAGAAATTGATAAATTAATTACTAAATACGCTCCTGAATGGCCTTTGGAGCAAATTACCATTATTGACCGCAATGTTTTAAGAATCGGCATTTATGAGCTTAAGTTTGCCCAGGATATTCCGCCTAAAGTGGCTATTGATGAAGCTATAGAACTGGCTAAAACTTACAGCGGCAGTTCATCCGGCAAATTTGTTAATGGAGTTTTAGGCAGTATTTATAAAGATATGCAAGAGAATAATGAAAAAAAAGAATTAGAAATAGAACCGCCCAGAGAATATTCTGCCGGCGGTGTGGTTTTTAGAAAAGAGGGCGATGATTATAAGTTCATTTTGATTTTAGATGCCTATGATAAATATACTTTTCCTAAAGGACATATTGAAGAAAACGAAGACAGAGAAAAAGCAGCTCAACGGGAAGTTTGTGAAGAGTTAGGTATAAAGAATACTAAAAGTTTGGGTTATGTAGGCAGTATTGATATTAGGGTAAATGAGCCAAACAAACGTTCGGTGCCCAAGACAGTTTTTTATTATTTAATAGAAACCACAGATACTGATTTAAAAGTAACTTCTGAACCAGAAGTTAAAGACGCTATTTGGATTACCAAAGATAAAGCTTTAGCAACGATTAGTTATGAAAATGCCAAGGAGATATTTGAAATTGCTTTAAAGAAACTAAATATTAATTAAATAAATTGGGTGTGAGAAGTTTAAGGTTAAATTATGTTTAACAATTAACTTATTACTCTCAATTTTACGAGTATTTATGGAAGACTATAATAAACTTCAAAAGAAATTAGGAGTAAAATTCAAAAATTTGGATTTATTAAAAACAGCGGTTATTCATCGTTCTTATTTAAATGAGCACAAAGGTTTTTCACTGGGCCATAATGAACGTTTGGAATTTTTAGGTGACGCTGTTTTAGAATTAGTTACAACTGAATATCTTTATCGCAATTTTTCAAATCCCGAAGGTGAATTAACTAATTGGCGGGCAAGTTTAGTGAACTCTAAAATGCTGGCTGACATTGCTCGTTCCCTGGGTATAGAACCCTTTATTCATATGAGTAAGGGAGAAACGATGGATAATAATTTTAAAGCTAGAAATTATATTTTAGCTAATGCTTTAGAAGCAGTAATTGGTGCTGTTTATTTGGATCAAGGATTGGAAGTAATTAGAAAATTTGTTAATAATAATATTTTAGTTAAGCTACCTCACATCTTGGAAAATAAATTATACTTAGATCCTAAAAGCGGATTCCAAGAAAAAGCTCAAGAGTTGTATAATACTACTCCAGTTTATAAGATTATTGATGAATCAGGTCCTGATCATAACAAGTATTTTAAGGTAGGGATTTATTTAAATAATGAATTAATAGCAGAAGGTGAAGGTAGTTCTAAACAGGAAGCACAAATGGATGCTGCGCAAAACGCTTTAAAAGTAAAGAATTGGCATTGGCAGTAATTTATAATAATTAGTAGACACTTAAAAGAAGAGGTTAATAATGTTATAATACCAGCATCACTAAGCATGAGCGTCGAGTTAAGACACGGCGCTTTTAGTATTAAAATTTTATGTATCTTTCTAAACTGGAAATTCAAGGATTCAAGTCTTTTGCTGAAAAGGCAGTTTTAGAATTTAATCATGATTTAACCGCTATTGTCGGTCCTAATGGTTCAGGCAAATCTAATATTACTGATGCTATAAGATGGGTTTTAGGAGAGCAGAGCTTAAAACTTTTGCGCGGTAAAAAATCAGGAGATGTTATTTTTTCCGGTTCCCAAAAAAAGGCAAGACTTGGTTTTGCAGAAGTTAATTTGTATTTAAATAATGAAGATCATAGCGCGTCTATTGACTATCAAGAAGTGCTTATTACCCGTAGAATTTATCGCGATGGCGAGAATGAATATTTGATTAATAAAAATAAGGTAAGACTTTCTGATGTTCAGTTGCTTTTAGCTAAAACCAACTTTGGCCAAAGAACTTACGCTATTATTGGTCAGGGAATGATTGATTCAATATTAACTGCTTCCCCCCAGGAAAGGAAGAATTTTTTTGATGAAGCCACCGGTGTTTTACAATATCAAATAAAAAAAGAGCAGGCCTTAAATAAACTGGAACATAGCCAAGAAAACTTAGAACAAAGCCAACGTTTATTGGCAGAAATAGAACCCAGATTACGTTCTTTAAACAGACAGGTAAAAAAACTAGAAAGAAGAGAAGGGGTTGCTAAAAATTTACTCGAGCTTCAGAATAGATATTACAGCTATTTATATCATGATTTAACCAATCAACAGACTTCATCAAATGAAAAGTTAACTAAACTTGAGACGGAAAAAAAGCATTTAGAGACACAATTAAAAGAAGGTCAACTCCAACTTGAACAATTACAGCATCAGGATACCCAAGCCGACGCCTTTCAAAAATTACAGGAACAGTTGTCGTATTTATCCAACCAAAAGAATAATTTACTCCAGGAACTGGCTTTAGTAAAAGGCAAGATTGATTTAGATTTGACTAAACTTGGCAAGGTGGATTTAGTTTGGGCCAAACATCAACAAGCAGAAATAGACAATAACCTTTCTTTTACAGAAAAGCAGCTTACAGAGAATTCTTCCCAGATTGAAAAATTATCAGAGCAATTAGAGGAAAAAACCAACCAGCAACAAGAGCTGTCAAGAGAATATCAAAAACTTCAAGAACATCTTTTTCAGGTGCAAAAGTCTTTAGCCAGTGATGATAGTTTATCTTTAAGTAAAATTCAAAATCATTTAAATTCTCTTTATCAAAAACAGCAACAATTTTTGAAAACCATAAGTACGATTAAGGACTTAACTCAACTTTCTGATTTAAAAAAAGCTGCCGAAGAAATTACCCAAGAAACCAGCAAGTTAATTGAAAGGATTAAAGATGATAATAAAGCCGATTGGCAAGAGATGACCAAGATTCAAACAGAGCTTAGCGGATTTTTAACTAATAAAGATTCTTTAATCAGCGAAATTCAAAATTTAAAAATAAATTTAGAGATTGCCAAACAGAAAGAGAAGCAATTTACAGAACAACGACAAAAACTAACTGAAGAAAAAAGGAAAATTGAATTGGAATTTACTTCAACAAGCGGTCAAAGCACCATTAATCAAAAGTTGCTCCAGCAAAAACTGCAGTTAGAAGAGAAAATTTCAGAAATTGACAGTCAACTGGAAGAAGGGCAGAAACAATTGGCTGGTTTTTCACAACAACAGCATCAAAGTAAGAACAAATTTTTCAGTTTACAAAAAAATTTACGTGATTTGCAGATAAAACTGGATTTGCAGAATAATGAATATCAGGAACTAAAAATCAGTTTAGCTAAAATTGAAACTAAAAAAGAAGATTTAGATCATGAAGTTATCTCCGAAACAGATAATAATTTTAAATTGATACCAGAAAAAATTTCTCTTGATTTAGGCGAGGCCTCAGCTGAAATAAACCGTTTTAAAAATCAATTGGCAATTATCGGAGGTATTGATCAGGAAGTAATTAAAGAGCATCAAGAAGTTAAATCACATTATGATTTCTTAAAAACACAGTCTATTGATTTAGAAAAAGCCATTACTGCCTGCCGGCAGATTATCGAGGAGCTGGAAGAGAAAATAAAAAAGCAGTTTGAGAGCGCTTTTGAAAAAATCAACGAGCATTTTAGCAAATACTTTAGAATTTTGTTTAATGGTGGCAAAGCTAAGCTCATTTTACAAAAAAAACAACTTATAGAAGAAGAGCCAGAAATTTCTGAAGATCAGGAAGATCAGCAGGCAAAGGATAAAATCCCAGCTACCAAGAAAAAATACGAAATCGGTATAGAAATTCAAGCTACTCCTCCCGGTAAAAAATTAAATTCTTTAAATGTGCTTTCTGGCGGTGAAAAAGCTTTAACCTCCATTGCTTTAATTTCTGCCATTATTGCCCAAAATCCTCCGCCTTTTGTAGTGCTAGATGAAGTGGATGCAGCTTTGGATGAAGCTAACAGTGGTCGTTTTATTAAAATAATTGACGATCTTTCCCATAAAACCCAGTTTATTTGCATTACTCATAATCGCGTTACTATGCAGCAGGCAGCTATTCTTTATGGCATTACTATGGGCGATGACAGCGTTTCTAAATTATTGTCTATAAATTTAACTGAAGCAGAAAAAGTGGCTGCTTAAAGTAGGGTTGACAATAATTATTTTTCTATTATAATGACGCTACCGTCACTTTAATATTTTATTAAATTAACTTAATATGCTGGCAATAAAACTATCTAGAATTGGTAAACGTAAACAACCGACTTACCGTCTTATTATTTTGGAAAAGCATAAAGATCCCCAAGGGAACTATCTTGAATTATTGGGGAATTATAACCCCAGAACAAAACAAATAAATTTACAGGCAGAAAGAATTAAATATTGGCTGTCTAAAGGCGCTCAACCTTCAAATACTGTTCATAATATTTTAGTAAAACAGGGAGTAATAGAAGGTACTAAGAAACGGGCAGTTAAAATTACTAAAAAAAGAAAAGAGAAAGCTGCTGGTGAAAAGAAAGAAGAAATTAGCGAAAAGAAAGAAGGCGGCAGTAAAGAGAAAGAAAACAAAGAAGAAAAGGCAGACAGTTCTCAAAAATCAGCAGAGCCGACTGAAACTAAAACAGAACCATCCTCTGCTGAAACTCCGGCAGATAAAGAAAATAAAGCTGAAACTGAAAAACCTGCAGGAGCTGAAGAAAAAACTGGTTAGATTATTTAAGAATTATTTATAGGGACTAACCCCACTCTCTTGACAAAAAAATTATCCGTTATATAATACCAGCTAGTTCCTTAATAAGAAGTCTCAATAAAAAATTGCTAGGTCGTTTTGGGATTCTTGATTAAGATGAATAATTGACATTACTATTAACTGTAAGGAAAAATGGCAGAATTAGATCAAGAGTTTTTAGAGTTTGTAATTAAAACTCTAGTGGATAACCCTAAAGATGTAAAAATCGATAGGACAATTGATGAAAGAGGGGTATTACTAACCCTCAAGCTTAACCCGTCTGACATGGGTCAGATTATTGGCCGTCAAGGTCAAACTGCCCGTGCTATCCGTACTTTACTTAGAGTAGTAGGTGCTAAAAACGATGCACGAGTTAATCTAAAGATTGAAGAACCAGCAGGCTCACGTAGACCAGCTTCTAGTCAAAAGGATGAAGAAGTTGATACAAGCGCTGTTGATGATCTAAAATTATAATCTAGTATTTATAGATCCAAAACCCCGTACCGTTTCTGGTATGGGGTTTTGTGTTGAAGAAACCATAATTATGTGATTAAATTAGTCATATAAAATTTGAGGTTATTTTTTATGCAATTTGATATAATTACCATTTTTCCTAAAATCCTTGATTCATATTTTAGTGAATCAATACTTAAGCGGGCTCAACTCGCTTCGCTTATTAAAATCAAGATTCATAACTTGAGGGATTTTACATCTGATAAACATCATACAGTTGATGATACACCTTATGGAGGTGGACCGGGCATGGTATTAATAATTGAACCTTTGTATAAATGTTTGAAATCAATTAGACGTAGGAAAAAATCCAAAGTGATTTTATTGGATCCGGCGGGAAATCAATTTACTCAAAAAAAAGCCGCTAGTTTTTCCAAGCTAGATCAATTGATTTTCATTTGCGGAAGATATGAGGGCGTTGACTCGAGAATTGATAAATATATTGATGAAGAAGTTTCCATTGGTCCCTATGTCCTTTCTGGCGGCGAATTAGGGGCAGCCGTGATTGTGGAAGTAGTCAGCCGTTTGTTGCCCGGAGTTTTGGGTTCAGCTGAATCTTTGCAATATGAAACTTTTTCCGGGAAAAAGTCCGATATTGTGGAATATCCGCAATATACCAGGCCAAAAGATTTTAAAGGCCAAAAAGTGCCTAAGGTTTTATTATCCGGTAATCATAAAGAGATTAATGAATGGCGGAAATCAAAGAGTAAATAAGATGTCTTTAATTTCTAAAAATTTTTTAAGCAAAGCAGAATATCAAAAAATTGCTGATTTTTATGATCTTGGATCAATAAAAAAGTTAGCAAAAATCAAGAAAGGTTTTGAAGCCACTAAAGTTATTGTCACCACTAATAAAGGTAGGTTTGTTGTTAGTTTATATAAATTAGTAAAAAAAGCAGAAGTAATTAGAAAAACCAAAGATTCGTTAAATTGGGAAGTTCAGCTCGCTAATTTTTTCCAAGAGTTACCAGTCCCTCATTTTTTACAATCTAAAAACCAACGGTTGATTGAAAATTATAAAAGATTTAAGGTCACAGTTTGTAGATTTCTCCCAGGAAAAAACCCTCTAACCATTACACCGGCCAAAGCTTATCAATTAGGAAAATTTTTAGGCGAATTTCATAATCAGGGCAAAAGATTTAGAAAGAAATGTTCTGCTAGAAGAAAGTTTTATGAACTTTCACCCAGAGTGATGGAAAAAATGAATGCTTATGTGATTCAACAACGTCATCCACTTTTAAAAAAGGTTGTTGAGGAAGTAATAAGTGGTGTAAAAAAATATTATCCGCCTTCTAATTTACCTCAAGGGCCAATCCATATTGACATTAAACCAGAAAATGAATTGTTTATTGGTAATAAACTAACTGGCGTTGTTGATTTTGGAATTTCTTATATTGGTCCATATATGATTGACGTGGGTAAAGCAATTATGTGGAATTGTATAAAAAATGGAAAAGTTGATAAAATTTTATTGCAAAATTTTTTAAAAGGGTATAAAAATAAGCACCAGTTAACCAGATTAGAAAGTGATTATTTGAAAAATTCAGTTTTTTATGGAATATACTCCTTACTATATATTGATTTTTATCATTTACCATTTAAACGAGTGCCGTTAAAATATTGTTTATTTTTAACCAGGAATTTCTTACCCTTAGCTAATAATCTAAACAAACTGAAGTGTTTTTAGTAAATTAGAGAGAGTTTTTTACATTTCATAGCTTTGAGTATTTAACGCTTGACACGCCTCCGCCTTTCATTCGCTACGCCCATTCAAGGCTTCGGCGTGCGAGAAGTACTCAATCAATGTGTTATAAAAATAATCAAGTTTTGATGCTTGAAATCGGAACATCCTTTTTCACTTGACAAAAATTTTGAAATAATATACAATTTCTACAGGTTTCTATAAAGTAGCTATTTAAAATTAACCTATAAAAAATTCTCTAAAATAAGCAAAATTTAGATTGTTGGAGAGAAAACAGAGGATACTGATTTTATAAACAAGTTTGATAAAGGAGTTATCAGTACCCACTGTTTTTTCTTCTGCAAAAAAGAGGAAAAAAGTCTGCCTGAATATGGCGAACAATCCAAGTACTAAATGTCTTGTACATTAACATTTTAAAAGTGATAGGATTTCCTTAAAATTCTTTAGGTGACGTTGTTATGGTTAGTCACCTTTTTCTTTGGACTTTTTGAAGAGAGAAACAAAAAATAACCATATCATAATTGAGAGTTTGATCCTGGCTCAGGATGAACGCTGGCGGCGTGTCTAAGGCATGCAAGTCGAATGCCGCACCATTTGTATGGATAATGTAGGGACAATTTTGGAAAATTTGTCCGTACAAATGGTGCGGCATGGCAAACGGGTGAGTAACACGTTGGTAATCCACTTTCGACACAGGCATAACCCAGAGAAATTTGGGATAATTCCTGATAGACATGGGGGGTCATAAGACATTCCCATGTAAAGCTTGAGTCCCGCAAGGGATTTGGCGGTTGAAAAGGAACCTACGGCCCATCAGCTTGTTGGTAGGGTAATAGCCTACCAAGGCAACGACGGGTAGCGGGTGTGAGAGCATGACCCGCCTCACTGGGACTGAGACACTGCCCAGACTCCTACGGGAGGCTGCAGTCAAGAATCTTCCGCAATGGCCGCAAGGCTGACGGAGCGACGCCGCGTGCAGGAGGAAGCCCTTCGGGGCGTAAACTGCTTTTCTTTGGGACGAATTTGTGACGGTACCAAAGGAATAAGTCACTGCTAATCACGTGCCAGCAGCAGCGGTAATACGTGAGTGGCAAGCGTTATCCGGATTTATTGGGTGTAAAGCGTCCCCAGGCGGTTCAAAAAGTTTTCGGTTAAAACTTCAAGCCTAACTTGAAGATCGCTGAAAAAACTTTTGAACTTGAGACCGGAAGAGGTTAGTGGAATAGCCGGTGTAGTAGTAAAATGCGTTAATATCGGCTAGAACACCAATAGCGAAGGCAACTAACTAGGACGGTTCTGACGCTCATAGGACGAAAGCGTGGGTAGCGAATGGGATTAGATACCCCAGTAGTCCACGCTGTAAACGATGGGTACTGAGCATTGGAAGTATCGACCCTTCCAGTGTTGTTTATTTAAGCTAACGCCTTAAGTACCCCACCTGGGGAGTACGGCCGCAAGGCTAAAACTCAAAGGAATTGACGGGAGTCCGCACAAGCGGTGGAGCATGTGGTTTAATTCGACAATAAGCGAGGAACCTTACCAGGGTTTGACATCCCAAGAAAGCCGCCGAAAGGTGGCCGTGCCCGCAAGGGAGCTTGGTGACAGGTGCTGCATGGTTGTCGTCAGCTCGTGTCGTGAGATGTCTGGTTAAGTCCTTTAACGAGCGCAACCCTTATTCTATGTTAAATATTCATAGGAAACTGCCTCTGATAAGGAGGAGGAAGGTGAGGATGACGTCAAATCAGCATGGCTCTTATACCCTGGGCAACACACGTGCTACAATGGCTGGTACAAAGGGTTTGCAAAGCCGTAAGGTGAAGCTAATCCCAACAAAACTAGTCTCAGTTCGGATTGAGGTCTGCAACTCGACCTCATGAAGTTGGAATCGCTAGTAACCGTGAATCAGCTACGTCACGGTGAATACGTTCTCGGACTTTGTACACACCGCCCGTCACGTCAAGAGAGTCGGTAGTACCCCAAATCCCACCAATGGTGGGATAAAGGTAAGACCGATGATAGGGACGAAGTCGTAACAAGGCATCCGTAGCGGAAGCTGTGGATGGATCACCTCCTTTCTAGGGAGAATATCTCTAATCTGATTTTTGAATCAGATTAATAGATGGTCGACCCAGTCTGACTGGGGAGAAATCCTGTCACTTTTTAGCTGTTAATGAATTTTTTAAACGGCTGGGTTTTACTTGCCCAGCTGTTTTTGCTAGAATTTAGTGTGTTTATAGGTCTTGCGGGCGTGTAGCTCAGTTGGTTAGAGCGTTACACTGATAATGTAAAGGTCCCTGGTTCGATTCCAGGCACGCCCACCATGTCTTTAATAAACTCAGGGAACCTAAACTGAAACCTAATTTTGAAGATAAAAATAAGTAAGGCCGGGTTAGCTCAGTGGTAGAGCAGTGGACTGAAAATCCTCGTGTCCCCAGTTCAATTCTGGGACCCGGCACCACTAGTATAGAAAATTAAATATCGGGGTGTGGCGCAGTTGGCTAGCGCGCGTCGTTTGGGACGATGAGGTCGCGAGTTCGAGTCTCGCCACCCCGACCACCTTTCGGCAAGCTCAAGGTGAGTCTTGAGCGCAGTCGAAAGTGTCCCGAGTCTACCGAGGGACAAATAAATCAATAATTATTAATTATAATAAGTAAATAGATTTTAAAGATCTGTTTTTTATTAAAGCCATTTTACATTAAGAGGTTTTTTGGTAAAATGTAAATTATATTGTAGATGAGTATCTTATAGTAGTTATTATATCTACTTTCTTCATTATTATAGTATGCGGGTATAGTATAACGGCTATTATCGCAGCTTTCCAAGCTGAGGATGGGGGTTCGATTCCCCCTACCCGCTCCATTAAATTTGATTGATTAACAAAAAACCAAGATGAGGAATCTTGTTTTTTTGTTTTATCTTATTTATTTAGAGCTTGTCTGGTTTTTGGCCCAACATAGCCTACCATTTCAATACCGTTTGCGCTTTGAAAAACTTTGACTGCTTCAGCGGTTACTGGACCAAAATAGCCGGTAATTGAGGGATAATTGAAGTAGCCTAGGTCTTTTAACTTTTGTTGCAATCGCCTGACTTCATCGCCGATTGAACCAATAGTTAAAAAGCTGGTGAATTGACCTGAACTTTGAGTTACTGATTTTTCTAGTGTTTCAATTGGCTCACCAGTTTGATAAGCATCAAATTCAGTTTGATTGACGGTACTAATCGCTGACCAGTTAAGACCTAAGCCGTTAAAGATTTGTTCATTCACTATCCAAAGTTTGATTCTATCATTAATTAAGTAAACTTTGGGATTGTTAGCTAACTTAATTAAATTAGAAATTGGAAAATTATCAAGATAATCAGCTAAGACAGTAGTAATTTGATTCCAAAGAAAACCATAAGAAAGGAAGGATTTTTCATCAGGGATATGCCTTCGGTAATTATTGGGAGTGATAAGATAGACTTTAGGATCGCCTTGAGTTTTGTAAAGTTTAGTATTAGTCGACGAAGTTGATAGCTGGCCGATTAAAGCAAATAAGGTGAAATGATAAGTGCTAGCAGTCACTTTGTTATTGGTTGAGTCAACAATATTATTATCAAGGGCAAGCCAGTTATGTTGATCCTCATTCCAATAATAGATTTTCAACATTGATTCATTGATGTTATTGGCTTGAAGATCCTGATCATCATAAGTAAAGGTGATAGTAGCCGGAGTATCTATTTGACGGATTTGTTGTAAGCCCTGCCAAAGTTGAATTTCCGCAATTTTGCCAGGGATAATCTTTTTAGCTTGAGGAGCAGGATAACTGTTAACAGTTAAGTTTGGTTGAGGAACGATTAAGGCATTGGAATTAGCTAAAACCGTCGGCAAATTGACTTGAATTGATCCGCCGGTTGGTAGATTTAAAATAGTGTATGGGTTACTTACCAATCCGCTTGAACCAGGGACAGTTATTGGGGTAGGTAAGCCACAGAAAGTAGAAGCAGTCAAAGAAATAGTACTAGTTTCTGTGCCGTCACCATTACGATATTTGACAGTATAAGTATAAGAAGTATTACAAGCTAAACTATTATCAGTCCAGGAATCAGTTTGAATCCAACCAGAATTAGTCCCTTGCGTGGTGTTGGCAAAGTAATAACCAGAAGAACCAGCCGTATTATTGGGAAAGCTGTCAACAATCAAAATCATAGTAGTTCGGCCAGTATTACTAGTTAAATTAGTTGGCGTATCAGCCAGTGTATATTTTGATAATTCAATAGTTGAGGTTTCTGTACCGTCACCATTACGATATTTGACGGTATAAGTGTATTGAGTATTGGGCGAGAGGTCGGTTTCTGACCAAGTGTTATCACCTGACTGCCAGCCAGAATTAGTTCCTTGTGTGGTGTTAGCAAAGTAATAACCACTACTACCCTCTGAATTATTAGTAAAAGTATCAACTGAAGAGTCTATTTGAGTAGTTGATTGAGCAGTTAGAGCTAAATTAGTTGGGGTATCAGCCAAAGTGTATTTTTGAGCTGAAGTTCCATAACTTGAAGTATTGCTTTGATTATCTTTAAATTGCCCATCATAGGTATATTGGGTATTTTCTGATAAGGAAGAATCAGTTACTGAAGTTGTTGAAGTGGCATTAAATCCTAATTCAGTTGTACCATCTCTTCTTACTTGCCATTGGTAAAGCCCAGAGCCACTTTCTGTTACAGTTGATGGTTTGTTAACTTCAATTGATGAAGTAGTGATTGTGCCAAAAGTAGGGGCGCCAACTGAAGAGGGGGCTAAATTATCAACACCAAAAGCACTGCTAGTTGTCCATGAGGAAGCATTATCAATGTCATCATTTGGCCTGATTCTTAAATAAACCGTACTATCTTCAGTGTCAGGCAAATCCGTAGCACTATCCCAAACAAAGATATGATTAGTACCCGGAGCAGAGGCGCTGGTTAATCCCGTTAATCCTTCTGATACACCACCGGCATCTGTAGCGTCAAACCAAGTTGAATTATCAGTTGAATACTCAATCCCTGACGAAGCTGTTTGGGAAATATTACAGGTATCACTTTGTTCATCTATTAAATTGTAATTTACTGTCACATTTCCTGATTCCCAAGCGGAGAAGTCATTGTCAAAAGCCGCAGAAGGAGCAGTATTATAAGTGAGAGTAATGTTGTCAAGTTGAACCAATTGGCTGCCATCAGAATGAAGATATGCCTTAAAGAGAAAATTTCCATCGCCAGTTGGAAAAGTGGCAATATTAGTATTTATTTCGGTAGCGGTATTAGCTTGACTGTATGTTTCATCTGAAGCCACCCAATCAGAATTATAATAATACCAGGTAGAACCATCGTCATTGCTTAAAACATATTTTATTTCTCCCTCATTTTTAGTAGCGGTTTCGGTAAAACCAGACAGGGAAGTGAATGTTTGGGCAATTGATGAATTTGGATTAACGGATGGGTTAGTTATATCGTATAATGTATTTTCAGCATTTATAGCATGAGTAGGTTCATTACTTGTGTAATTTCTAATAAAGATATAATCAATATTCTGTGTAGAAGTTGCTGCGCCCCAGCCAGTAGGAGTGGCTTGATGAGCCATTAAATAGTTGTAATTTTTATCAGCGATTGTTAAAGAGTTGTTGCCAAACAGAGTACCATCTTCATTATAGATGTATACTTCAGCGGTCGTAGCGGCTGTTTTCCTGATTTCAATAGTATAATCAGTATTCATTGATGTGGCTAGTTGATTAAGCAAAGAATAACAAGGACTTTGATCTGCTCCTTTAAATTCAGCAATACCTAAACCAAGATTACCTCGCTGAATAAGAGTTATGCTATAATTGTCATTTGTACTACAACCCCTTTCACCAGTTGTACTTATAGCTACTACTGGTAGCCAATATGTATCATTACTTGTACTGATCGTCCTAACTTTCGTTCTTACTGCGAAATTAGTATTTATAGAGCTAGTTAATTGTTTTTTTACGAAACTGTTAGCGGTTCTATCAAGGTTGATTTTTTTGACCATTCCTTCTGGTGTACCAGTTATACTTTTAACTATATAACCTTTATTTGTAACACCAAGGCCGAATTCATAGCCATTATCATTTACATAAATTTCATGTTCCATAGAATCACCAGCAGACAGGAGCGATCCTATATTGCTCCAGGTCAGGCCTGCATCCGTTGAACGATATAAGCTCATTGAACCGGTATAAGTTGAAAAAATAACAATGTTGTTTCCTAAATACACAAAATCGTCAGAACTATCACCGATTATTCCTAAGTCAGTCCAATTCTCGCCGTTATCTATACTTCTGAATATATTTCCGTTATCTGCTCCTTGTAATAAAATCCCATTTCCTAAATATTCAGTAGCGTATAACGGGTAATCATCAATGAGGTGACCTTTATCAACCCAGTCAACGCCGTCATTAGTACTTTTATAGATATTTCCTGCCCAGCCATTTATTATTACCCCGTCACCTGTTTCCTCAAATCTATATAATTCCGCTGTTGAAATTACACCCAAATCTGTCCAGTCTACTCCATTATTAGTAGATCTAAAAATATGCCCTCCGCCAGTAGCGGTGTCAGATATTAACATTGTCCCTG
>Ga0180007_10004741_pt1 | contig 14223 bp, 10 predicted proteins | sample MM_PC_MetaG_FD_121122 | JGI IMG/M metagenome (GOLD analysis project Ga0180007, IMG submission 121122) | Groundwater microbial communities from the Aspo Hard Rock Laboratory (HRL) deep subsurface site, Sweden - MM_PC_MetaG | ecosystem: Environmental > Aquatic > Deep subsurface > Groundwater... | reverse complement strand
GGGCTGCTGTCGCTTTGTTCTTGAGCAAAAGGATCAAAGCTGATTTCACTTTTCACGATTTTTGCCAGGCTAATGACTTTAAGAAAAGCTTCTGGTCTTTTCATGACGCATATTCAGAGGCAGAAAAAGAAAATCTTTTCACCCAGCTCACAAAATTGAGAGACAGAATTAATTTTGGTGATAAGTATCTGGATAGTATTGATGAGGCTGATGTTATTTATGTGCCACAGTCATGGTTTCGATATAAGTTCAACGAGCCCCTCAGGAAACAGCAAAACAAATTTTCAAGTATCACCAAGCTTTATTTTGACCTAACAAAAGCCAAAATAATTGGCGTAACTGGTACCTCGGGAAAATCAACAGTCACGGCTCTAATTGCAAATATCTTAAAGAGAAGCGGCCAGAAGGTTTTTCTTTCTGGTAACGAAAGGCATGCCAAGCAACATCTGGAAGAAGTTGAGACCTTGGGTAAGAATGACTATTTGGTTCTAGAAATATCAAATCGTCAACTTATGCTTGACCTTAAGGCTAGTCCTCATGTGGCTGTTATTAGTAATATCACTCCCAATCATCTTGATGATCACGAGAGTTTTGAAGACTATATCAATGTTAAGAAGAAGCTATTTGCATATCAGGGTTATAATGACTTCTTGATCACCAACTACGATAGAGCAGTCACAAAAGAGATGAAGAGTAAGGGCGAAACACTTTTTTTCAGCCAAAAAGAGGAAGTTAAAAGCGGAGCTTTTCTGAGAGATTACGATCTTGTTATACGACATGATGAGAGAGAGTATCAACTTTGTCGCAAACAGGAGCTTCAAATTAAGGGTCCTCACAACATAGAGAATGCTCTGGCGGCTGCACTGGCCGCATTTGTCGTGGGCACTAATACCAAAGAAATAAGAGACGGTCTAGTAACCTTCAAGCCGCTTGACTCAAGACTTGAGTCTGTTGGCCTGATTGATGAAGTGGAATTTATTAATGATTCCAAATCCTGCAATCCTGAAGCCACAAGCCAAGCCTTGGCGACATATTCCAAGCCAATCATTTTGATCGCCGGAGGCACTAGGAAAAAAACCATTCCTGGCGAGTTTGACAAGATGGCCAAAGCCATTTTTGACAATAAGGTTAAGGCGGTCATTCTAATTGGTGAGACGGCAAAAAGCATAGAAGAAACTATTAGAAAAGTTGGCAAAAATTATGATCATCACGACTTTCTTGTAAGAAGGCAAGATAACCTCGAAAAGGCTTTTAAAGATGCTATGGCTCTTTCCGAAAGCGGCGACGTAGTTCTATTCTCTCCGGCTGCCGAGAGCTTTGGCTTGTTTAAAGATTATCGAGAGAGAGCTCAAAAGTTTCGTGATTTAGTAAAATCAGAACAGTGAGAAAAAACAAACTTCCATATTTTTTAGTCATTGTTACGTTTGCTCTAGTGGTTATAGGCCTTGTAATGTTGTCATCTGCTAGCGTGGTACAAAGCTATGAGTCTAAAGGTAATAACTACTATTATCTAGTTCATCAATTGTTAGCTGGAGCTATTCCTGGCCTGATTGCTTTAATCATTGCTTCCTTTATTGACTACAAAAAATGGAAGAAGTTTGCTATTCCCTTTCTTGCGTTGACTCTTTTCCTTTTGGTTCTGGTCTTTATTCCAGGGATAGGCTTTGACTATGGTGGGGCTAGGAGATGGATTGCTATTGGTGGCTTTACCATCCAGCCCACAGAAATTGTCAAATTGTCTTTTTTAATTTACCTAGCTACCTGGATAGAAAAAAGAGAATCATCGCTCAAAGACCTCAAAACTGTCTTTTTGCCTTTTGTAACCATTCTCCTGGCCATTGGCTTCCTGATCATGCAACAGCCTGATCTTGGTACGATGTCAGTAATTATCTTTTCGGCCATTGCTGTTTATTATGTTGCTGGGGCTAGACTTGGTCACTTAGCTGTGCTAGGATTTTCTGGTATTGGAGCTATTCTGATTTTGATCAAAATGGCTCCCTATAGAATGGCTCGATTCACAGTTTTTCTCAATCCTGAACTTGATCCTCAAGGAATTGGCTATCAGATCAATCAAGTTCTTTTAGCCATTGGATCTGGGGGCTTGCTCGGCCGTGGTCTTGGTCGCAGTATTCAAAAGTACAACTATCTGCCTGAGGCCACAGGGGACTCAATTTTTGCTATTATTGCCGAAGAGCTCGGTTTTGTCAGGATCGTTCTGATTATTCTTCTTTTTGCTGCTTTAACTATTATTGGCTACCAGATTTCAAAGAATGCTCCAGATATGTTTGGAAAAATTCTGGCGGCCGGTATTACAACCTGGCTTGGTTTTCAGGCTTTTGTCAATATTGCGGCCATGTTAACCTTGGTGCCGCTAACCGGAATTCCATTGCCATTTATTAGTTATGGCGGTACGGCCTTATTGTCTTCTCTGGCGGCGGTTGGTATTCTTATTAATATTGCTCGTCAAAGCAAAGCTTAATTAAAAGATATGAAACCCATTAAAGTCATCTTGGCTGGAGGGGGAACCGGGGGATCTGTAATGCCCTTGGTGGCGATTGCAGAAGAAATTCAAAGAGAAACAAACGGAAAATCTCTCCTTCTTTTTGTCGGAACAAAATCTGGCATAGAGAAAAAAATTGCCAAGAAATATAACTTGCCTTACAGAGCCATTCTGGCTGGCAAGTTAAGACGCTATGTTAGTTTCAAAAATGTCATTGACCCTCTCAAAATTATAGCTGGCTTTTTTCAATCTTTGGTTATTTTGATGAAATTCAAACCCCAAGCTATTTTGACAGCTGGGAGCTTTTTGGCTATTCCTATTGGAGTGGCTGCGTGGGTGCTGCGCATTCCCCTTATCATCCACCAACAAGATATTGAAAAAAGTCTGACGAATAAAATTCTAACTCGCTTTGCCAAAAAGATCACGGTGACCTTTAGGCTTTCTCTTAAAGAATTTCCCAGAGAGAAGGTAGTTCTAACCGGGAACCCGGTGAGACAAGATATTCTTGGAGCTAGTAAAGAAGAAGGTCGTGAGTATTTTGATATTATGGGTGACCTCCCCATTATTCTTATTCTGGGTGGTGGGACAGGAGCTCTCTCGATCAATCAAATTGTGGCCCAGGCAGTTTTTGAATTACGGCAATTTTGTCATGTACTGCATATTACCGGTAAAGGCAAAAAAGCTGCCGAAAGCAAAGACAGATATCAAGTCTTTGAGTTTTTGGAAGATGACTTGAAGTACGCCTATGCGGCAGCCGATATTGTGGTTAGTCGGGCTGGTATTTCAACTCTCACAGAATTGGCTGAACTAAAAAAACCGACCATTATTATTCCGCTTCCCGACACACACCAAGAAGCAAATGCTAGTTTCTTTGAGGAATTTAAAGCGGCCCTCAACCTGAGTCAGAAAGGACTTACTTCAGAAAAGCTAGTGGCTACCATTAGAAAGCTTCTTCTTGAAAGGCACGACAGAGAAAAAATGAGCCAAGAATTTGATCGAGTTTTTGAGAAGCATGCTGCCGAGAATTACCTTGCCGTTATTCAAGAAGTAATTAGAGACAAAAGATGAAAATCAAACATATTCATTTTGTTGGAATCGGTGGAATCGGTGTTTCTGCCTTAGCTAGAATCATGAAGCAAAAAGGTGCAGAAGCTTCTGGCTCAGATCTAAATCAGTCAGAGATAACTGATTCATTAGAAAAGCTTGGTATAAACATTTTTCTTGGAAAACACTCTGCTACAAATATACCGAATAAAGCCGAAGTAGTTGTTTATACTGCAGCTTCACCACAAGAAAATCCAGAGCTTCTTGTGGCCAAAAAGAGAGGCCTTAAGGTTTTCTCATATCCAGAATTTGTTGCTGAACTCACCAAAAACTATAAACTTGTGGCTGTCTCGGGAACGCATGGCAAGACCACCACGACGTCTCTTTCCAGTTTAGTACTAGCGGAGGCTGGTCTTGATCCAACGGTTATAGTTGGCTCCAATCTAGAACAGTTAGACGGCAATGCTAGGCTTGGAAAAGGTGATTTGTTTGTTCTTGAAGCTGACGAATATCGTTCAGCTTTTCATAACTATCACCCCTATATTGCCATTGTCACCTCGCTTGACTTTGATCATCCTGACTGCTTCAAAGATCTCCAGGCAGTCAAAGATTCCTTTAAGAAATTCTTGGAAAACGTTTCTCCAGACGGCCTTATTATTGCCAACGCTGATGATAAGAAAGTTTCTGAAGTTGTCTCGCAGATTGATAGAAAGGTGATTTGGTACGGACTCAAAAAAGGGGACGTTAGGGCAAAGAATATCCAGGTCAGTAAACAACTTAACTTTGATGTTCAATCAGGTTTTGGCGAAATAAAAAACGTTATCCTGAACGTCTTTGGTCGGCATAATATCCAAAACTCTTTAGCTGCTATTTCTCTGGCCCAGTTTCTAGATGTCCCAGCTCCTAAGATAAAAGCTGGATTAGAAAAATATCATGGGGCCTGGAGAAGGTTTGAAATCAAAGCTGAAAAGAAGGGCATTACCGTCATAGATGACTACGCTCATCACCCGGCAGAAATAAGGGCGTCACTAGAATACGCTCAACAGAAATACCCCGACAGAAGACTAGTTATTATTTATCAGCCTCATCATCAAGACCGAACCGAAGCCCTGTTTGACGAGTTTGCCCCAGCGCTTTCTAAAGCAGGCCTGGTCTTTTTGACTGATGTTTACAGAGTTCCTGGCCGGACAACTTCTCTAGAGCTTCCAATGGAGAAAATTGTTGATGATATCAAAAAGAATGATACAGAAGCGTATTTTGTTGAGAACTTCAAAGAAGCTCCCAAGGAGGCAGTAGAGCACATTCAGAAAGGGGATGTAGTTATGGTGATGGGGGCAGGTGATATCAATCTAATCACTTCAGAATTGATTGAGAAAATATAATTTTTGAGACAAAAAAATAGCCACCTGAGGTTTTAAATAGCTATTTTTTGGATATTTATAGTACCTTTTGTTCAAGAGCAGTTACTCTTTTATCAAGTAAGGCTAGATTCTTTCTGTCAGGCTTTTGACTAAATTTTATGTTGATATCTGAGACTTCTTCCTTAATATCACCTACATCTTCTGATAATAGATCGAGTCTTTTTTCAACGTTTTTTAGGCGAGATTTAATTCCAGCCAGTTCATCGTCGATTTTGTCAAAACATCCTTTCGTTTCGCCAATTACACCATCAACTTTACTGAAGCGTTCATTCATTTCGCCAAGTACCTCATCAAATCTTTTGTCCATACTGTCAAATCCTTTTTTGACAATCAACGCGAAAGATTCCAGCTTTTCGTCTGTTTCTTCTGTAATCTCTTTTTTTAGATCCTGATGAGCTTGTTCGTGTTCCTGGTTCATTTTTTTCTGGTTACTTTATTAATCAAAAAATAACCTTCTCCGCTTTTATCGTTCTTGTATTATAGTCTATACTATCAAAAAAAGCCATATGACGTCAGAGCAAATTCTCACATTTAAAGAGTCTTTTCCAGAAGCCCAAGAAGGGGTGCTTCTAAAAAATCAAACCTCCATCAAAATAGGTGGTCCAGCAACCCTGCTTATTGAGGTTTCAAAGAAAGATGATCTAGAGAAAGTTCTTGAATACTGTCTAAAGAATGGTCTCAAGTACTTTATTTTGGGGTGGGGTCGTAATGTAGTTTTTTCTGACACAGGGTTTGATGGAGTTGTCATAAGACCGGTTTTTAAATCGATTACTCTTCAAGAAGACAATCAACTAGTGGCTGAAACAGGAGTGACCTTGTCAGAAATTATTGCCTTTGCTCACCGGCACAAGCTAACCGGCATGGAGAACTTGGCTGGAATTCCTTCAAGTCTAGGTGGGGCTATTTTTGGCAACGCTGGAGCCTTTGGTTCAACTATGTGCGATTTTGTCACCGAAGTTGAGGTATTGGAAGTCAAAGACAAAAGTATTCAGGATCAAGTGCTCTCTAACAAAGATTTTTGTTTTGGCTATCGAGACTCAAAAGCCAAAACTGAGGCCAAGCAAATAATCCTAGCTGCCACATTGAAATTAAAGAAGGGTGATTTGAAGGAGGCCAAAGAGAGGATGAAAGAGGTACTACTACACCGCAAAGAATCCCATCCTCTTGATCTTCCCAACGCTGGATGTGTGTTCAAGAATCCAGAAGGGGAAAGTGCGGGTAAACTTATCGAAGAAGCCGGGTTAAAAGGAACTCAGATAGGCGGTTTGCAAGTGTCAGAAAAACATGGCAATTTTATAGTTAACACGGGTGCAGGAAGTTTTGATGATTATAAGAAGCTGACTAGTCGCATCAAAACAAAAGTACAAGAAATCTACGGTGTTGAGCTTGAAGAAGAAAATATTGTCGTTGAATAAAAAAAGCCCCAGCGTGTGTGCCAGGGCGGGCAAAGAACAAACAATCAAAGATCACTCTTCGGGTAGATGTTCACGAATCATTTTTGGAATGCCATCAAGTCCATCTGTCTTAAATAAGAAGGCAATCGCTCCAGCGGTTTTAGCTTCTGCTCGCACATCTTCGGCACTCATCACAATAACAGGCACCTTGCCACTCATCGTTCGAGCGAAGTCACACCCTCTTTTGTGACCTAGGCCAAGATCGTTATCAGTAATGAAGATGTCTGGGAAAAGGTCTCCCAGACTGAACATCGCCTCCTCAGTGTTGGGGTAAAATGAAACATCGAACTCTGATCCTCTAAAAACTCTCTTAAGAGCCTTTCTCAGGATGGCATTGTCTTCTATGACAATAACTTTCTTCATTTCTTCTCCTTGTTCTTTTTTCCTTCTTTGATAATTCAAAGCCCTGAATCATAAAACATAATCAATAAAAAGTCAATCCAATTCTGCTTGCCAAAGAGCACTAATTTAATTATAGTAGAAACGTCCCTAAAAGAGAAAAACTAAAAGGTTTAAGACAAAAATATGAAAATAACTCTTTATTCAAAAACTGGTCCGCTTCCTCCTGAGGTTGAGGACTACACTAGAAAAAAGGTCAATCATCTCGAGCACTATCTGGAGAATGGTTTCATTAGCGCTAGAATAGAACTCGAAGAGGACACTTCAGAACATGGGGGCGAGAAGTTTAGAGCTGAGGCCACAATTTTCATGGCGGGTGGAGAACTTCGTGCCGAAGCCAAAGCTACTGAGTATTATGAAGCGGTTGACAAAATGATGCCCAAACTCAAGAAACAGCTAGAAAAGTATAAAGCCAAGAAACAGGAGAACAGAAAGTAATATATGTCATTTTTATCAAAGATATTTGGTGATCCAAACAAGAAGATTATAAGTGGCCTTGAAGAAAAGGTTAGTGTTATTAATGGCTTAGAAAAAGAATACGAGAAGTTTTCTGACGACAAAATAAGAAATGAGATTCTAAAACATAAAGAGCAGGCTCAAAACAAAACATCATTAGACAAGTTGTTACCGCCTGTTTTTGCTTTAGTTAGAGAAGCTTCCAAACGTGTTCTCAAAATGCGTCATTTTGACGTCCAACTTATGGGCGGCATTGTTCTTCATGAAGGCAAAATTGCCGAAATGAAAACTGGTGAAGGTAAAACCTTGGTGGCTACACTTCCCGTTGTCCTAAACGCTCTCAAGGGGCAAGGCGTCCATGTGGTGACGGTTAATGAATATTTGGCCAACCGTGATGCCGAGTGGATGGGGAAGCTTTATAGTTTCTTGGGGCTTTCTGTTGGAGTCAGCCTCCATGGTCAGTCAGATCAAGACAAGCAAGCAGCCTATGATGCTGACATTACCTATGGGACCAATAATGAGTTTGGTTTTGACTATCTGAGAGATAATATGGTTCAGGACCTTGAAGGGATTGTGCAAAAGAAGCTAGCCTTTGCCATTGTTGATGAGGTTGATTCTATTCTCATTGATGAAGCCAGAACTCCACTTATAATTTCTGCGCCAGCCCAGGAGTCAAGTAACGAATACTTTCAGTTTGCCAAAATTGTTTCAACTCTAAAGGAGAATGACGACTATAACATTGATGAGAAGCTCAAAGCCGCGACCTTAACAGAAGAGGGTATTACAAAGATAGAGAAATATCTTGGAGTAGAAAATATTTATGAAGAGAAAGGCATTAGAACCGTTCATCATATCGAGCAGGCTCTCAAGGCCTACACTCTATTTGATAAAGACAAAGATTATGTCATTAAGGATGACGAAATAATTATCGTTGATGAATTTACCGGTCGTCTTATGCCAGGTAGACGTTATTCAGAAGGCCTTCACCAAGCCATTGAAGCTAAAGAAGGCGTGACTATCAAACGCGAGTCTGTGACTCTGGCAACTATCACTTTCCAGAATTATTTTAGACTCTACAAAAAGCTGGCGGGTATGACCGGAACAGCCCTAACAGAGGCAGAAGAGTTTAATAAAATATATAACCTCGATGTCATTGAGGTCCCAACCAATCAACCCCTGGTTAGAGAAGATCTTAATGATCAGATCTATAAATCTGAATTAGGTAAATTTAAGGCTGTTGTTAGCAAAACCAAAGAACTCAAAGAAAAAGGCCAACCGGTGCTTATTGGTACGGTCTCTATTGAGAAAAATGAGTTGTTATCAGGTTTACTAACTCAAGCTGGTGTTGAACATAATGTTCTCAATGCCAAAAATCATGAAAGAGAAGCTGATATTATTGCTCAGGCCGGTAAAGTTGCTGCTGTGACTGTGGCCACCAATATGGCTGGTCGTGGAGTTGATATTGTCCTCGGCGGAAGCCCTTCTGAGGGCAGTGAAGCAGAATCTGTCAAAAATCTTGGTGGACTTTTTGTTATTGGAACCGAACGTCATGAAGCTCGTCGCATAGACAATCAGCTTCGTGGTCGTTCTGGTCGCCAAGGAGATCCTGGAGCATCACTCTTTTATGTTTCTACCGAAGATGAGTTACTAAGACTATTTGGTTCCGAGCGAATGAAGATGGTTATGGAAACTATGAAGATTCCTGATGATATGCCCATAGAACACAAGATGATTTCCAAGTCTATTGAATCGGCTCAGAAGAAGGTAGAAGGGCATAATTTTGATATCAGAAAACATATTGTTGAGTACGATGACGTTATGAACAAGCATCGTGAAGTTGTTTATGAGCAGAGAATGAAGATTCTGGAAGCCTGGGAGTATGAAAAAGAACTGATTAAAGCCAAAGAAGAGGGCATAGAAGTCAAGAAAGAAAAGCCAACCAAAAATCTCAAACTTATTATTCTTGACATGATAGAGAAGGAGATTGAACAGGTTGTGGTTGAGCATTCCTCAAAAGAACAAGAAGAGAAAACTGACTTTGAAGAAATTGCCGAAACCATGAGAACAATTTTCCCTTGTCCTGATGATTTACATTTGCAACTCAATCAAATACAAGCTACTTCAAGTGACGAAGGAAACGGCGCTGCTCTTAGAACAGCTGTTATTGATTTTCTAAACAAACTGGCCCAAGAACAATATAAAGCCAAAGAAACGGACATGACCGCTATAGTTTTGCGTCAAGTCGAGAAAATGGTGCTGCTTCAAACTTATGACAAGCTCTGGGTAGAACATCTAGAAGACATGAAGGCTCTTCGTGAGAGTGTTGGTCTGCGTGGTTATGGTCAAAGGGATCCCTTAGTCGAATACAAAAAGGAAGGTTTCAAATTATTTCAAAGTCTTCTGGATAGTATTCGAAATCAAGTTGTCTACTCTATTTATAAAGTTGGCGTGGTGACCAAGACCGACACTCCAATGGAGAAAGACAGAATGCAATTTGATGGAGCTAAAAAAGGCGACGATACTCCCAAACCAATTGCCAAGTCCAAGGATGAGGAAGTAGGACGCAATGAGCCTTGTCCTTGTGGGAGCGGGAAGAAGTATAAGAAGTGTTGTGGGAAAAGTAGCTAATTATTTTTGTAAACACGACAAGAGTGTTAGAAAACCTAATTCCGATAATTCGCTCAAAAAATATTAGGGAAATTGCTCTCAAATATAAACTATACCCTGATAGAAGAAAGGAAAAATCAAAAAAATTCATTCAGGGATCAGGGCTTGAAATTGGGGCCTTGAATAAACCGCTTCCAGTTAATGAAGAAGTGGACGTTAAATATGTTGATCTCTTCACAAAATATGAGAACGAGAAAATGTATCCAGAAATTTATCCAAGGGAATTTGTTAAAACAGACTACGTTGGAGATGGATTTTTGCTTTCATCAATAAACGATGCTTCGCAAGACTTTGTGATTGCAAATCACATTTTTGAGCATTCTCCAAATCCTATCTTGGCCCTGAAGAATTGGTCTAGAGTGCTAAAAAAGGACGGAATAGTCTTTATTGTTGTCCCAAGAGTTGACAGATGCTTTGATAATGGAAGATCGATTACTAGCTACAAACATATGGCAAACGACTATTGGGCATACAAAAAAGGCAGTAAAGAAGAGATTTTGAACCGAAATAAAAGACATCTTATGGAATGGAAATGCTTTTCAGAGCAAAATATGCTAAAGGAGCAATCAAGAGAATACAAAAAACCATCATTGTCTGAAATTAAAAAGTTCGTTAAAAACTATGAAGGTGAAGTTGTGGATATTCATTTTCATACTTTCAACCATCATTCTATCAAAGGCATCTTTGACAACATAATTTGTAATTTTGATAAGACTTTAAAGATAGAAGAAACTACAAAGAGACTGCTGGAAGTTATTATTGTTTTGAAAAAAGTAAGTTGATAGTCATAAAGTCTGGTGATGAAGAAGTAGGTAGAAATGACCCATATCCTTGTGGGAGCGGGAAGAAGTACAAGAAATGTTGCGGTAAGTCGGAGTGAAGCTGAGGATTTTGCTATTATCTCAAAGAATTATTAGTACTGATAGTATTAAAATAAATAAAACTAATTCGTAACCCCCATGCCTCATCGCGGCGAACAATTCCTTCACCAAAAAGACCCGCGTCTCCATACCACACAACCCGTAGAACACGAACAAGCTAGAAAAAATAGACGCGGTGAAAAAACAACACAAAAACCAGCAGACAAACTTGCTGACTGGCTTCAGGTTATTGAAAAAACCCACATGGGACACAAAGAAGATCCACAAGTACTGGATCGTATTAAACAGTACTACCACAAAGAATATGTAACCATTACCAAAGATGACATCCCCCAATCTTACTGGGACACGCAAGGCGCTATTGCATGCAATGAAGGTAAAAAGCAAGATCTACTCCATGCAGGTGTAACCATAGAAGAAGTACCAATAATTGATAGTGAGAGAAATAAGAGCACAAAAAAAGTATTTACTTATCCGGACAATCTCAAGGAACAAAAAAAAGAGATAATAAAAAACAATCAAGAGAGGAGTCTCGACAAATGGATCGATTACCTCACCTCAGAAGATGCTACCTATCCCGCCTGGGCTAAGTACTGGGCATTTAGGTCGATAACAAAGATGGGTAAGGTTGAAAAGGTCAGCACTTGCACCTATTGCGGCAGTACCCTCCTACCCCATGCCACGCTTTGTACTGCCTGCAAAGCAGCACTTCGCACCCCCGAAGATACCACTGAAAAAGCTAGATTCAGTAAAAGAAACAAACACACTGTTGCCTCGTTTCCTACTCTCAATCCCCGTGCATTGGCAATGACCATAGGTGCCATCAGATCAAAAGTGGACGAAAAACAAAAACCAAAAAAAGACCGGGATTCTATTGAGAATATAAGCTCCAATCTCTCCGACGACGAATTCAAAAGTCTCCTTTCAACAGAGGACTTCTCACGTCTTTACGCCCAGTTTTTAGTTGAAATGCCTGTGTATACAATCGAAGGACTCAAAGAAACCAGAGGAGCATGGACAATGTATCCTAAAGGAGCAGATCCAGCAAAACTAGTAAATTCCCTCGAAAAATACCCTCTGGGATGGTGTACCGCTGACTTTGAGACTGCAAAAAAGCAACTTGAAGGCGGTGACTTTCATGTCTATTATTCTATCAACAAAGACGGCGAAGCAGTTATCCCACGCCTTGCGATACGCATGAAGGATGGTAGAATAGCTGAGCCACCCCGAGGCATCGCTCCTAATCAAAACCTTGATCCATATATTAATCTTGAGAAAGATGGTGAAAAAGGAGTACTTGACAAAAAGCTTGAAGAGTTTGGTCAAGAAGCTGATGCGTTCAAGAAACGATCAGCTGATATGAAACAATTGACTGAGATAGAGCAAAGAAACAGCAAAGGAGAAGAACTCACTACAGAAGATCTACGCTTTGTCTATGAAATTGATGCACCAATAAAAGGGTTTGGATATCAAAGAGACCTACGGATAGAAGAGATAAAAGAAGGAAGAGATGTTAAAACTGACCTTTCACAGATCACTGGTTTCCCAGTAGAGCAGATTAGTATTACACAAGAAGAGGCATTGCGGGGTGGTATTATGTTTCATTATGGTAGTCTTAACTTGAAAACCCTCACATCCGCTAAAGGGCTTACACTTCCTAAAATCCTAAGCGGTAGTCTTTATCTCAATAGGCTTGCATCCATTGAAGGACTAACCCTCCCTGAATCCATTGGAGGCGGTCTTAATCTTTCCAGTCTTACATCCGCTAAAGGGCTTACACTTCCTAAAATCGTAAAGGGCACTCTTTATCTCGGTAAACTCACATCTGTTGAGAGACTACAATTTCCTGAAACTTTAAATGGTGGTCTTTATCTCAGTAGTGTTGCATCTGTTGAAGGACTACAATTTTCTGAAACTATGCTCGGTAGTCTTTTTCTCAATAATCTCACATCCGCCGCAGGAGTAATATTTCCTAAAATCCTTAGAGGTGATCTCAATCTCAACAGCCTTACATCTGCTAATGGAGTAAAATTTCCTGAAATAATAGATGGTGATCTTGAGCTGGACAGTCTCACATTCGCCGCAGGAGTTAACTTCCCTAAGAATATTGGTGGTAGTGTTTATCTGAAAAGTCTTCCAGAATCTGAAAAAGAACAACTAAGAAAACAGTATCCTCAGTTTTCTATTCATTAGATAATGTGGAAGAAAATATAGCGTTATCAATTAGCACTGGTTGGAAGATAGATGGTGCAATAAAAAGTTGACACTCAGGTAAAGAATCTTGACGCAACACAAAAAACACGTTATCCTACAATAAAAGGAACCATATATTTATGAAGAGTATATTTCTCAAAAGTATTTTAGTGTTTTCGTTTCTTGGAGTTTTTTTGTATGCAGGCAATGCGCAGGCAGTCGATTATATGGCTCCTGAGGCGCATGTCTATGACATCAAGACCAACAAAGAAACTGGCAAATTCTACCCATTTGATAGAACCTTTAAAGGTGGTGGAAAAGTCGCCGTTGGCGACATGAATGCCGACGACAAAGATGACATTCTGGTTGGTGCTGGTCGCGGCGGTGGTCCTCAAGTCAGAATGTTTAACGAGATCGGCAAATTCACTGGTTACAGCTTTTTCCCATTTCATCCCAATTTCAGAGGCGGAGTTGATATCGATATGGCTGACACCGATGGCGATGGTAAAGATGAGATGATTGTGAGTCAATTCTCAGAAGGTCAGGCCTGGGTCAAAGTTTATGAATTTGATAAAGCCAAAACTATTCGCGCCGAGTTTATAGCTTATGGTGGTGACTTTCAGGGCGGAGCCCATGTTGCCGGTTGTGATATCAACGGTGACGGCAAGGCCGAAATTATTACTGGTTCCGGAGTTGGTTCAACTGCACATGTGAGAGCCTTTGATGGTAAGGGTAACTATATTGGATTTGATATTTTTCCATTCGAAAAGAGCCATCGCGGCGGTGTTGATGTCGCTTGTGCCAACGTTGACGGCGGAGCTGAAAGCGAGATTGTCGTTGGTAAATCAAGTTTTGGCCAATCTCAGGTTAAGGTTTACAAAACAACTGGTGCCAGAAATGTTGTTGGTGACTTCAAAGCCTTTGATGATGGTCATAGAGAAGGTGTTAATATCGCTGGCGGAGATGTCGATAATGATGGCAAGGACGAGATCATTGTCGGAACCAATGGCAATGGACCACAAGTCAAAACTTTTGAAGCTTATGGCAAGAAAATTGCCTATAGTGTTATGCCCTACAAAGAGGACTTTAGAGGTGGTGTCAACGTCGCCTTTGGTAATGTAGATGGCAAAGATGAAGGTGAGATTGTGACGATGCCCGGAAGAAGAGTTTGGGAGGGTCGTCAGGGAGTTTATAAGTACATTGAAATT
>Ga0180007_10004740_pt1 | contig 14225 bp, 15 predicted proteins | sample MM_PC_MetaG_FD_121122 | JGI IMG/M metagenome (GOLD analysis project Ga0180007, IMG submission 121122) | Groundwater microbial communities from the Aspo Hard Rock Laboratory (HRL) deep subsurface site, Sweden - MM_PC_MetaG | ecosystem: Environmental > Aquatic > Deep subsurface > Groundwater... | reverse complement strand
TTTGGGTTTTGTGTTTTGGGATTTATTTGTGTTTTGTGTTTTGTGTTTTGGGATTTTACGATAATATTACGCAAATGATTGAAGCTGCAGTTGCATGGCTCGTCTCAACAATAGGAGCCCTCGGCTACCCTGGCATCACATTCCTCATGGCTTTGGAAAGCAGCTTCTTCCCTTTTCCGTCAGAAGTTGTAATTGTTCCTGCTGGATATTTGGCACAGCAAGGTCAGATGAATTTGGTAGCAGTAATATTATTTGGAATACTTGGATCACTTATCGGAGCATGGGTGAACTATGCGATTGCAGTAACTGTCGGTCGTAAAGCTTTGATCAAATGGGGCAAGTGGATATTTCTTCCGGAAGAAAAGTTTATAAAGGTGGAGCAGTACCTAAAGCGCCATGGAGAGATAGGAACTTTCATCGGTCGATTAATCCCTGTAATCCGTCAGTACATCTCTTTCCCTGCGGGGCTCGCTAAGATGCCAATTGGACGTTTCTCCTTTTATACGGGCCTTGGAGCGGGCTTATGGGTCACTATTCTTGCTCTTATAGGATATTACGTAGGGGAGAATCAGGAGTTGGTGCAGCAGTGGAGTAAGACTGCGGTGTTTTGGATGGTTGTGGGGTGCGGGGTGGTTGTTTTGGGGTATTGGAAGATCCGGAAGTGAAAAGTTAAAAGTGAATAGTTAATAGTGGTACTTAATGGTTGAGTTAAGCGTTTGGTTATATATACAATAACGGACTTTATGCACATAGAAACCGGTACTACACGCGTGGCATTTGTAGGAGACATAAGTACCGTTAAGGTACCCAAGCCATTAGTATTAATTAGAAATTTGCAGAATATTAATGACTTACGCAGGAAGGTGGATGTGCGAACGGCTTTAGAGTGTTTATTTTCTCCAAGAGATGTTGATCCAAGTTTTCTCAGGGGGATACAGGGTATGCTCGCTAGCAGAAGGGAATCAATATACTCATCTGAACTTGGAGATTTGGTTGCACCCACTCATGCCATGTTAGGAGACCTGATGGCAGTTCAACCAACAACAAGAGATGTTGTAGTTCCAAGGTTTTCGGTTGGTGATATTTATAGGGAAAAACAAATGTATGGCAAAATAGCTAGAGGTGGACTGAGGCATACTCTCTACAATTCAAATAATTATGGGATACTGAATGACCGTGTATGTCTTAGAGATTATGGTGCCAAAGGTGTTCCTCAGTTTTTACTTGAATACAGAGAGGTAGTACATTCGATCTTAAGGGAAATTGCAGAGTTACAACTCGGTTAATAATAACTTTTCACTATTCACTTTTAACTATTAACTCCATATCATTCTATTGATATGAATCTAACTCAAGTCCTCCTCCTCGGCATCATCCAGGGTCTAACAGAGTTCTTACCTGTTTCCAGCTCCGGTCATCTAGTCATTGTTGAGCATTTTATGAATATATCACTCGAGGCTGAATCGTTGATGGGTTTTGATATTATCCTTCATGCAGGAACACTCGTCGGTCTCTTGTTCATCTATTGGAGAACATGGATCAGATTAATAAAATCATTTGTTACACCCGATCATCAAAACCGTGCTTTTATGATGGCGTTGATCATTGCAACAATTCCTGCTGTCATCGCCGGTCTCCTCCTGCAGGATTATATAGTTGCAGTTTTTAGAACTACTCAATCAGTTGGATTAAGTTTGATAGTAACTGCACTTGTTCTTATTTTGGCAGAAAGGTTTCCACAAGAACGTAAAGGAGTGGATTTGCCACGCAGTGGAGCTCTTTGGATTGGTTGTGCGCAGGCTTTTGCTCTTATTCCGGGGCTTTCGCGTGCAGGGCTGACAATAGGTGCGGGAAGAATGATTGGACTTTCGCGTAAAGAGGCAATTGATTTTTCTTTTCTAATGGCAACTCCTGTAATTGCAGGTGCTTTGATTCTTACTTTGACAGATTTTATTTCCGGTGAAGTAATTTTTCCTCAGGTATCGATGCTTATCATTGGATTTATTGCATCTATGATTGTAAGTATTGTTGCAATTGTTTTCCTAAGAAGGTGGGTGGTAAGGCATAGTCTTGGTTGGTTTGGGATTTATTTGATACCGGTGGGGGTGTTGCTATTGTTGAGTTGAAAGCAATTAGCATGTTGGCAATTAGCAATTGGCTATTTTATGTCATTGATGGAGAGTACAAACTTGTTATCGAGCTAATTACTAATTTAACAGCCTAAACTAGCCAATAAGCCAATTGCCAATAAGCCAATTGCACTTCATGTCTAGTAATTATTCACACCAACCGATCAACTGATTTGTTCTAAAAACAATTTCTTCCAACATTTTCCCTTGCTCATCTTTTTTCTGTCAGTAAAATGCGCTCCACGAAATACTTCTTTTTTCCCATCAAATCTTATGCCTACCGCAGTACTAAAAAACTCTATCCGCCGTCTTCGTTTTGATCATAATATGACACAAGAAGAGCTGGCACTGCGTACAGGCGTTAGTCGTCAGACAGTAATGAGTATTGAACGTGGACAAACCAATCCTTCTGTTCTGCTTGCTTTCAAAATAGCTTCTGCTTTGGAATCCGAAGTTAAGGATGTGTTTTGGATGGAGGGGAGTTTGGTGCCTGTTTAGAGAGGGGGTGGATGTTTGTAGGTTTATAGAATGGTTTAGTGAGTAGAAACGAGTGAGTAGTTGGTAGTGAGTAGTTAGAAACAGGTATTTGAGCATGCAAATCAACACTTACTACTCAGACTCTCCTGAGCTTGTCGAGGGGCTACTCACTACAAACTCGTAACACTACTCACAACAAACTCGTTAACATCGACTCAGGCTGCAACAAGCCCCGTGTGTTTTTCGAGCTTCTTAATCCTTTTTTCGTGGTCAAATCTTGAGTCTTTTAGAACTTCAATTTCGTCTTTGTTTGCACCCGATACGTCGTGGTGAATGTTTTCTGCAATAATATCAAATTGCTCTTTGGTTTCACCTTTCCATTCTTTTTGTTTATTTAATATTTCATCTTTCCATTCCAAGGATTTTGCAAGAATCTCATTCTTCCATCCTTCATTTGCAATATATAGTTTTCCTATCGAGTCCATTACCATGGAAATATCCTTTTTTGTAGCCGGCGCATCATCATCTTTTTTCATGGGTAGTGGAGCGTACAGTAAAAAATAATTTGATTACAATCAGTTCAGGTTGCAGTCAGTACTTTCTTGGGTTTAGTTACTCTAATATCTTCAATAAATAATTGCGGTTGAGTTGTTCCTTGCCAAGAATCAGTCCCAAGCCTGCATATAACATCGACAGTCTCAGAGATTTGACCAAATACTTCACCTAGTCTGAATCCTATCATTTTTGTTCCTTCGATCTTTCCCTGCAGATGATTCTCCTCTTTCCCCACAAGTCTTGGATAGTCGATCTTGACATTTTCAATCATAAACACGGGCTCACGATTCCCCTGCCCGAATGGCTCGAGTTGTTTTAGGTTATTGCACAGATCCAGAGTAACTGAATTTGCATCAAGAACAGCATCTATGTTGATTGTCGGAACCAATTCCTCGGGATCTGTTTGTTTTTCTGCGTCGCGACATAATTCTTTTGAAACTTTTTCAAACAGATCAGCCCGGAATGAACATCCCGCAGCTTGTGCATGTCCGCCATAATACTGAAGTAGTTTTTTGCACCTCTCCAATCCTTTTGTGATGTGATAACACTCGGGGCTTCGCAAAGATGCAGTACACAATCCGTCATGAATGCGACCGACCAAACTCGGCTTTCCAAATTTTTCCGTAAGCTTGCCTGCAATCAATCCAACAATTCCCTGCGGAAAATCTTCATGCGCGATTGCGATAAGCGCAGTACTCCGGCAGTCTCCAATCTGTTCCAGTGCCTTGTTCATAAATTTCTCAGTTTGGCTTTGTCTGAGCTCATTTAATTCATTTATGTGTTCAAGTGCCTCTCCACCATTCATAAGCGCCTGAAGGGCTATTAAAGGGTCTGATATGCGTCCTGCGGCATTGATTCGAGGTGCAATGCGAAATGCAATATCCGTACTTGTTACTTTGTATTTGTTAAGTCCTGCAGATTTAATCAAAGCTGCAAGAGGTTCATCATTTAATTTATTCAATGCTGCAATTCCTTGTTTAACCATAGTGCGGTTTTGTCCTCTCAGCTCCATTACATCTGCGATTGTTCCAAGCATTGCAAGCGCTTGATCGATATGCATATCTTCCCAATCGCCATCTTCCAATGCGCGGACCAGATGGAAAGTAACTCCGGATCCGGACGGATAAGGCTCGGGGTATTTGGAAGAAAGTGCAGGGTGAACAATGGCATGAGCCTGTGGCAATCTTTTTCCAACATGATGATGGTCGGTAATTATCACATCGATACCAATCTCTTTAGCACGAGCAATTTCGTTTATCGATCCGATTCCTGAGTCCACGGTGATCAGAAGATCGGTTCCTTTTTGCGCGAATTCACCGATTATGTGTTCTTTGATTCCATATCCGTCATGAATGCGATGAGGTAGTCGGATAAGTGGATCAATCCCTTGTCTTTTAAAGTATCTCATCATAATCAGTGCCGATGTAACTCCGTCGCAATCATAATCACCAAAGATTCCAATGGTTTCTCCTTTTTTAATCGCTTTGCGAATCCGTTTTACAGCTTTGGGAACATCATGAATTAAAGTTGGATCAATCAGTTCTCCATCTTGATCGGGATCAATACCACGATCAGAAAGTAAAGATTCAAGTATTGCACTTGTTTCGATTTCTTTTTCCGGGATTATCCAGCGTTTGCCAGTTAGGGAAAGTTCTTGGATCATATTTCGAGATTAGCAGTGGGGATGGGGTTTAGGATAGGCCTGCAACAGTATTTCGTATTTCGTATTTCGTATTTTTGGCTTAGAATAGCGGGAAAAAGGGTTCTCCCTTGGGGGGGGCGTCCAATACATTATTTTGATAAAACTAGTGCAGGGATACTTCCCTGCGATAGTTTTTGAATTTAAAAAAGAAGGGCGTCGATCATGACGCCCTGTGCTGATCGAGTTGTGATACTAATTACATTTCAAAACATCACATATCGTAGTATCTATTAATACCTATACCTTGGCTTTTTTCCTTATCCCCCTCCCTCAATATTTTAAGGTGAGGGGGTTTTCGAAGGGGGAGAGGATGGGTGAGGGGGGCTGGAGATAAGGATATTTTGAACTGGAATTGGTATGAGAAGTCCTCACAAGACTCCGATGTGACTCAACGCGGTGATACCGCTCGCGAAGAGCAACAGTGACAGCAGACCGCTCTTAGCTAGTTTTGGCGGCTGCGTGTCGACATTGGGGCTTGTTCGGTGCCCATGGATCATGTTTGTAAGGTTGTGAGACCATGTGTCCAGTCTATTCAACTGGACGATCACAATCAGTGATCCAGCGATGGGTGCTACGACCCCAACGACCAAAAAACTGTTCATAACGTGTCCTTCTTTTATAGAGGTGGTTTCCGACAAAACGAACGATCAGGAGACAAACTATCCCTGTATATGTGGTCTTAGTCAATGATATAGCCGGATTTTATCTTATATTTGAAAGACCTTTGCACCTCGAAGAGGTGCTCTGGTTTTGCATGTATAAACCAGATCGCGTCTTCGACGCGCGTAGGCAATAATTAAAAGATGAATATTTCATTGTCAAAGAACCAAAAACTAAAAACTAATCAACCAATTAACCTATTTCGTATAACACTTCTTTCCCCCCGCTCTCTTCATAGTCCAAGTCACTGCTCCAAGCATCGTCAAAGCAGACAAAATCGCAGGTGCACCGGTAGGTGCCAGCGGAGGTGCTCCACTGTGACTAATTGTTGCTTGATTTTGATCAATACGATTCAGAAGTCTGATGGTTCGAAGCAGATCAATATCATTCCCCGACAAGTCCACGGGATTTCCCTCTGATTCAAGGTAAATCTCTTCCTCCACCGGTGGAGGAGTGGGATGTTGTTTTTCATATTCCACTTCCCATTCAGCCTGTCGCCTTTCGGCACTGTCAGCTGATTGCTGTAAAACACGATCACGCGAATCACGATTACTTGGAGGAACATAAGTGTCGTTTCCCATCAATACATCTTCAGGCAGAAGATATGCATGAGCTGTAATCGGTGCGATTATTACCGCAGTTAGCACTGTCAGAATTGATTTAGCCAATAAGGATTTTTTCGAAGTCATCGGATAATTATACCTCAAAAGCAGAGTAATCACAAGAGCCACCGGTTTCCATAATGCAGTTAAAGTACTCCTGTTCGTCAAATATGCCGTCTCCATCGGAATCAGGATTAACCGGACTTGTTTCACCCGGGTCAACTATTCCGTTTAAATTTATATCTTCTCCACGTATCTGGGTACCATTGGATCCTACTCTGCAAAGCCCGTCACAAAGTCCGTCGTGATCAGAGTCAATGTGATTAGGATTTGTTTCTGTCATATCAACTTTGCCATTACGATTTTTGTCTTCCAGACCATCAACTATTCCATCGCCATCCGAATCACGTCTGGTCGGGCTTGTTTTTAAGAAGAACAGTTCTATGCCGTCAGACAGTCCGTCACCGTCCGTGTCTGCTATGGCTGGATCTGTGCCTTTGTCCTTTTCTATATATGAATTTACACCATCTCCGTCCGCATCTATTCCAACGGGTAGCGGACCTTCCGACATTACATAACAGGTTGATCCGTCTTTAATTATTTCAACCTGATGACGTACTCTACCGCGGTTAAATTCGGTTTCGTTAAGCCTCTCTTGAGTAAGCTCTTCCTGTCTGTAAAGAGTAAATATCCCTTTGCGTTTTGCAAGTTCTTCTGCCGCTCTTACTTCACGTTCTTTTTCTGACAAAAATATACGTCCCGGAAATCCTCGTCCCTCCATCAGACGCATGGTCTCGTAATCTTCAGGAAAACAGTATCCCCAGTATCGGATGTTTTCTCCGGATCTTCCGAATAACACAGTTCTTTTTATGTCACCCGTATTTACGGGTATATGAATAAGAACATTTGTATGAGGAGGAACTGTGGCACCTTTCTCCATTTTATCTGTTGTTATTGTTTCCCATTGTGTTAGGCCTAACATATGTTTTGGTAAGAGCCTTGCTTCCGTAGGGGTACTATTTATCGTTGAAAGCGAATAGGAAACAAATGCTATGCACAAAGCACCCAGACTCAAGGTGAGCCATTTCATCATATTTTGGATGTGGGTATCTATTGGACGCATCGAACTATTATATCATATTTATAGGGTTGAGGTTAGGTGAATTTGGAGGTTAATGTGACGACAATTGGCAATTGGCTAATTGGCAATTGGCTAGTATTCTCCGTTAATTGCATAAAATAGCCAATAAGCAAATTGCTAATATGCCAATTGCCAAAAATATTTCTTAAAAAAATCCACAAAAAACACTGCCATAAGCTAAAATCCCCCCATCTCCCCCGACTACTACTCCACCTTGGGCGTTCCTCGTGATGCATCCAAAGATGACATCAAAAAGGCGTACAGAAAGCTGAGCAAGGAATTGCATCCCGACAAGCATAAAGGAGACAAAGATAAGGAACATAAATTCAAAGAGGTTAACGAGGCATACGAGATCTTGGGTGATGAGAGTAAAAGAAAGCAATATGATACTTTTGGAGCTGCGGGAGTCGGATCAGGCGGAACAGCAGGAGGTTTTGGCGGTTTCGATTTTTCGGGATTTCAGAATGCCGGCGGAGGACTGGGAGATATCTTTGAAAGTTTTTTCGGAGGTACCAGAGGCACTTCGCGCGGGAGAAGAACGGAACGTGGCAGAGATATGGAAGTACGTATTGAAATTGAATTCGCAGAGGCCGTTAGCGGAGCTAAAAAGAAAATAAAAATCGAAAAATTTGTTGCATGTGATTCTTGTGATGCAAAAGGATATGAAAAAGGATCACAAATGATAGATTGCACGGACTGTGCGGGAACAGGGCAACAGATTCGTACGGCACAATCATTTTTCGGAACAATCCAACAAAGTGTGCTTTGCTCAACTTGTTCCGGTGCGGGCAAGAAGCCGGAAAAGGCATGTGGTTCCTGCAGGGGCGAAGGCAGAAAACGCGAAAGCGAAACCATGACAATAGAAATCCCTGCAGGAATTCATGACGGGCAAACACTCAGGCTTGCCGGCAAAGGCGAGGTTGGAAAACAGGGTGCGGTATCAGGAGACTTGTATGTGCAAGTTGCAATTCAACATGATCCTCGATTTGAACGAAATGGCGATGATATAAAAACAATAACAATTCTTCCCGTTGTCGATGCAATATTGGGAACCCAGATAGAAGTGACCACCGTGCATGGAAAAATTTCACTAAAAATTCCCGCAGGTACTCAGCCAAATCAAATTTTTAGAATTAAAGGGAAGGGGATGCCGGTTCTCGGTTCGAGTAGGCATGGAGATCATTATGTTGAGGTGAGGGTGGAGGTTCCGTCGAAGTTGAGTGGGAAGGAGAGGAAGTTGGTTGAGGAGTGGAAAAAAATAAATTCGTAGCTGGGGTTCGGTTAACCCAGCTATACTGCATGAATTATCAGTAAAACTATAGGGTTGCTGAGTTATGGATTTTCTTGACAAGAATGTGTTACACTTGAAGACAATGTTAAGAACTATCGAAGAACGGGATGTAGTCGAGCATTCGATGCCGGAGGTTCCACGTCGGTCTTGGCGCAAGCGTATCATTTCCGATCCTTTGCTACACGTCGGAGGCGTACAGAAAAGTTCGTGGAATGACTTTTATCGATATTGTCTTGAGAATACAGATCCATGTGAACCAATTTTTTCCGTTTGTGGAAGTGATGAGCTTACCGAAGAACATCCGGATAATTTTCCTGCAGTTACAGAATTACTTCGCGAGAATAGTAGCCGTTGCTTGTATGCGATTATGGAGCGGGGTATTGATTCAGATCAGATGGATGTATTACAGGGGGAGGCTAATGATGGGGAGTGGTCGGGCAAACTTGAGGTCTTTGTGTCTGACGGTATACAGAGCCATATGGCCATTTGTGGTGATCACTGTTTTTTGGAAGTTCCACATGGACCATTTGCTGACGAAGAGGATCGGCTAGGTGTAATGATAACGCGTGATTCACTATTACTCGATGCTATGCGGAAGACAATCAATGATATATTGCATAACAGAGACACAAGGTGGCATTCGGAATTGACGAATCAACGAAGAGATCAAGTAACAATTTAGTGGCTTAATAAAGCCAAATCAGCCAATTGACTATATATAAAGTATATTGTACTATATCTCCAGTTCTCACCATTGTGGTGAGAAGTGTTTTTTGACAGCATTGGTTGGAAAGGAACAACCATGGAAATCGAAAAGAAGTTCAGGCACTACACGTTTATTTCGACCGGAATTGTTGTCGCAACCATCCTCGCGGTGGTTGCGCTCAGGTCCAGTCCGGGTCCGGTTGACGCCGTTACGGCGATTGCGGAATTGTATCAGGCTGCAAAGGTCATTGCGATTCCGTTCTTCACAATCTTCTTCGTCGGCATCACCCTGTATTTGTGTAGGGAGAAGGTGATGAATTCCGGCTGTGAAGGGCGTGGCCAATATGCGATCATCGCAATGGTCACGGGAACATTGGCCTTGCTCTCCATCAGTTTCCTCGTCATGTTCTGGCTGGGAATATAGCTGTCAGCGACGCCGTCCGCCTTCGGGTGGGCGGTGTCTTTTTGTTTGAATCAAGATTTTAATAATTAAATCACACCGTCATACCAACATGCTTCTTTATTGTCGGAAGTTCTATTTCTTCTATATGGTCAATTCTTTCGTTAGTTTCTATTCGTCTTTCATAAAGTTTTTGAAGTGCAATATTTACCTTATCAAGTCCATCTTCTACGTTGTCGAGACGATTTTCAACGCCATCCAGACGTTTGCCCATTTTATCCATTTTCTGTGAGAGCCCTGTTATTTGTTGAGTGAGGTCATACTTGATGCCTTGTATGTGCTCCAATAGCACAGCATTTGTGATGTCTTGTGGCTCTTTTATCATGGATGGAGGAGGTTACCAGAGTTTTGTTGGGTGGGCAACTGGCAAAAAATTAATGTTGTGTTGATAAGTGAATAATTAATAGTTAAAAGTGAAAAGTTAAAAAACTTAAGTATTCTCTCATTATTCACTTTTTACTACATGTGGTGAGTCGCATCGAACCATTAACTTTAAACATCTAAATTCCCCAATCCATCCCCATCCTTTTCTATAACCGGCGAAAGTTCTCCTCCTTCATCATTCCCGTTATCATTGGAATTTATCTGGCGCAGAACAACTTGTCTGTAATCACCTTCTCCGGAACTTTCCGTTGTCAGATCCTGCATATCGGGATTATTGGAAACGTAAGTATGTACTATTCGCCTAAAGTAAGGGTTCATTGGAGCAAGTGCAACACGGTTTCCGGTTCTGCGGACAAAGTCTGCTTTTTGATCTGCGATTCTGCATACTTTGTCTTCCTGTGCACGCCTGTATCCGTCCACATCCAGTACTATAAATGGGGCACGATCAAGTTTTTCCTTTGTTCTGATAATAGCTTTGGTCAAGTGCTGAATTGCATTGAGTGTTTCCCCATGCCATCCGATTATGCGGCTTGGATCCTCAGATTCAATATCCACACGTGTGATTTTCTCTTCCTCACTGACTTTGATATTAGAGAAGGGAATATTCAGATATTTTAGTATCTCCGTTAGTGTGTCTTGGATAGAAGTTGTAGTCATGTTGGGGGGAGGATAGCGGAGATTTGGGTTTGGAGAAAATAAATGGTGGAATATTTGGCAATTGGCATTTGGCTAATTGGCATTTGGCTAGCATTCTTCGTTAACAGCATAGAATAGCTAATTGCTAACTGCCAACAAGCCAATAGCTTGTAGGCTTTTTTAAAATAACCATGAATCAAACACTTATCTCACCGCATCCTTCAACGTCTTCCCCGCTTTAAACGCAGGAACCTTCATTGCAGGGATAGAAATCCTCTGGCTTGGATTACGTGGATTAACACCGGTTCGTGCGGCACGATTGGATACGCGAAATGTTCCGAACCCCGTGATAGTAATAGAGTTGCCCTTTTTTAATTCATTTGTAACCAGTGTTGTAAGTGCTTCCAAAGCAGCTGCGGCAGAGCGCTTGGTGATGCCGGCTGCGTCTGCGATTGCATTGATTATGTCTTGCTTGGACATGGGCTGAGGGGGAAAAAAGTACTTCAGCAAGAAGTTTACGCCCGTGATTGGCTTGCGCAAGCCAAAAAAGTGGTATCATGAATAATGTACTTAACAATAAAGTCGATTAATGGCTTAAATAAGCCGAAATATCCGATCACTAAAGATGAACAGAATATGTGACATATTTGGCGAAAAGTAGGTGTTTTTTCAGATTAATTGGAGGTTTAGTTTACTGGTTTACCTGTGGTGAGCGGGGTCGAACCACTGGTTTCTAGTTTCTAGTTCACTAACAATGAACTGTTTTGATTATTTCTAATCCTACGAACTAGCAACTAGTAAACTTGCAACTAGAAACAATTCTTCCATAGACAAAATACACTGTGAATATTTGACAAGACTACTTCCAAGTCTCTACCCTCACCCTTCGGCTGCTCCTTATTAGCAGTTCAGTTAAATTTTGCTCTTATGTCTTCTCATTTAGTAATTGTAGAAAGTCCGACAAAGGCGAAAACAATAAAGAGGTTTTTGGGAAAAGATTTTTCTGTACATGCAAGTATGGGGCATGTAAGAGATCTTCCGCCATCTAAGCTTGGAGTTGATATCGAAGGAGACTACGAGGCGGAGTATGAAATTCCAAAAGAGAAGGTGACAGTTATAAAAAATCTTCAAAAAGAATTAAACAAATCAGATAGCCTTTGGATTGCAACTGACGAAGATCGCGAAGGGGAAGCTATCGGATGGCATTTAGTACAGGCTCTTAAATGCAAAAAAGATCAGGACATCAAAAGAATTGTATTTCACGAAATCACTCAGGAGGCAATCGATGAAGCCGCAAAAAATCCTCGCGAAATTGATGAAAAATTGGTTGAAGCACAGCAGGCGCGTCGTATTTTGGATCGTCTGGTAGGTTACACGCTCTCTCCTTTTTTATGGAGCAAAGTGTACAGAGGGCTTTCTGCAGGTAGAGTTCAGTCTGTAGCAGTTAGAATTATTGTTGACCGCGAACGGGAAATTCAGACATTCAATTCTGTTGAGTATTGGACGCTTATTGCAAAACTGGAAACAAAAAAAAAGGAAGCATTCGAAGCCAATTTAAGCAAGAAAGATGGCAAGAAGTTTGTACCGGGAAACAAAGAAGAATCGGACAAGGTTCTTTCGGATCTGGAAGGAGCTGATTATTCGGTAGAAAAAATTGAGGAAAAGGAACTCAAAAAAACTCCCCCACCTCCATTTACCACTTCAACTTTGCAACAGGAGGCGGGTCGCAAAATAGGATTTTCGGTCAAACAAACTATGATGGTTGCTCAGCAACTTTATGAAGGTCTTAGTTTAGGCAAGGGCGAAGGTAGCACAGGTCTTATTACATACATGAGAACAGACTCAGTTAATTTGAGCGATAAAGCATTGGTGGATGCAAAGCGTGTGATTGAGCAGCTATATGGACGTGAGTACATACTTTCGTCTCCCAGAAAATATAAAACCAAAAGCAAAGGAGCACAGGAAGCTCACGAAGCAATTCGTCCAACCGAGATGGATCGCACACCGGAGTCACTTAAAGATGTGTTGGATCAGCAACAGCTCAAGCTATACACACTCATCTGGAACAGAACAATGGCTACTCAAATGATGGAGGCAAATCTTAAACGTATTGGTGCGGATATAGTTGCCAAGCAATACACATTCAGAGCAACAGGTCAGACAGTTCTGTTTGATGGATTTATGCGGGTTTACTTTGAGGGGCAAGATGAGTCGGAAGATTCCAAACGTGAAGAATCTGATGAAGTGGAAGATAAGCAGGGCGAAAAATTCCTGCCGGTGCTTAGCGAAGGTGACAAGCCGAAATGTGATGAGCTTGTTCCAGAGCAACACTTTACCAAGCCACCACCTCGTTATACGGAAGCAAGTTTGGTCAAAAAGTTGGAAGAAGAAGGCATAGGACGCCCAAGTACATATGCTCCGACCATAAGTACGGTTCAGGCACGTGGATATATCAAAAAAGAAGGAAAGCAACTGATTCCGGAAGATGTTGCGTTCACGGTCACAGATCTTCTTGCAGAGCACTTCAAGGATATTGTTGATCTCAAGTTCACTGCGAAGATGGAACAGTCACTGGATGATATTGCTGAAGGTAAAGTAGAGCGAGTTAAGTTTTTGAAAGGATTTTTTGTTCCGTTCGAAAAGTTGATTGCATCAAAAGGAAAAGAGATCAAAAAAGAAGATGTAATGAAGGAGCGTGTTATCGGAAAAGATCCTGCGTCCGGGCTCGATGTTGTGGCTCGCATTGGAAGGTTTGGACCTTACATTCAAATTGGAAGACCAGACGATTACAAAAAAGGAGAAAAGCCAAAGAGCGCATCGGTGCCCAAAAATCTAAACAAAGATACGATCACAATAGAAGAAGCCCTAGCTCAACTAAGTTTTCCAAAAGAACTTGGCAAGAAAGATAAGGAAGTAGTTACTGTAAATCTGGGACGTTACGGTCCATACGTCAGATGGGGAAAGGTAACAGGAACTCTTCCCGAAGGTATGGAGCCAACCGAAGTGACGATGGAAATGGCAATGGAGGTTATCTCGACTGCAAAGGAGAGGAAGAAAAAACAATCAGAGCCCTTGCGAGTGCTCGGAGAGGATCTTAATACAAAGGATGAAGTTGTTGTAAAAGAAGGACGCTATGGACATTATGTCACGGACGGAAAAACTAACGTTTCAATCCCCGCCCGGTTTGATCCGAATTCAATTACAATAATGGATGCTTGTGAGTTGCTTGAAAAGAAAAGGCATGCGCCACCTAGGAGGAAAGGGGGGTGGGGGAAGAAGTAGGGAATGAATAATTAAGAATGAATAGTGACTAAAGTGAATTTGGTTTATTTTCAATTTGAATACACATATGAAATACTTTATAGCCAGATCAATATAAAATGATATGAAGATTTTATGTAGTAAGTTAAAACCCAAATCCCAAATAACAAATCCCCAAAAAAATCCCAAAACACAAATAACAAATCCCAAGAGTAAGGAATG
>Ga0180007_10004739_pt1 | contig 14226 bp, 8 predicted proteins | sample MM_PC_MetaG_FD_121122 | JGI IMG/M metagenome (GOLD analysis project Ga0180007, IMG submission 121122) | Groundwater microbial communities from the Aspo Hard Rock Laboratory (HRL) deep subsurface site, Sweden - MM_PC_MetaG | ecosystem: Environmental > Aquatic > Deep subsurface > Groundwater... | reverse complement strand
GAAGAACGGTCAATTTATAATACAGTATCCTGAGATCGAGAGGGACATATTGGTCGTGATCAGAAAATAGTGTAGAAATACACCTTTAGGTGTGTTAAAAAAGGAAATAACAGACCTAAAGGTCTGTTTCTACATTTATTTTTTTTGAAATAATTAATTAAACCGACAGCCCGGATAAAGTAATAACAATCAGTGTGTGAAGGGGATGATATTAATAGAAATTGCAGGAAAAAACTTGACTTTTTATTTTAAATGAGTATTTTTAATGAAAGCGGTTAAGCGAAATTGTTTTTTCGAAAACATTTGCTATTATAATTTTAAGGAGGTATAAATAGCATGAAATTAACAGCCAAAATGATAGTGATCTGTATCATGGTCATTTCTCTTTCGGCCGTATCTTTATACGGATATGTGTGGGAAGGTTTTGAAAAGGAAAATCTCTGGTCTGTGACCGTGATGAAGGGCAATGCCGTCAATGATATCAAGATCGTAAAATCTCAGCAGACTGAAGGAAAACAATCTTTAGAGGTTGATCTGGGAAAAACAGGATCGAAGTATAAGGGATTTCTCTCAAGAGAAGGCTCAATGGATCTTTCCGGAATAAAAGAGATCCAATTCGATATATATATTGAGAAACCTCTGCAGGTCAGCGTGGGCCTTTCCACGGGAGAAGATTGGGGCTGGTATGAAACAAAAGCTTTTCGTTTGAAAGAAGGCTGGAATAAAAATATTAAAATGAATCTTGATAAAAAAGAATGGAAGAGCGCAGCCACAGGATGGGAATTGAATGACCAGCCGAAGAATTTAAAGGATACCAAAAAGATCGCCATAGTCTTTATGCAGGGCAGAGAAGGAAAGGTCTATATCGATAATGTCCGTTTTACAGGGAAAAATATTGCTAATCCGGCTTATACGATGCCTTATGAACCGCTGGATACGACCAAGCTTGTAGATGAATACAGCCTCCTGGAAGAGCTTTCTGTGGCGGGCTGGGCAAAAGAAAAGAGCCCGGGTGTTAAGAAAGAAGGGAAGCTTTATTCTCTTCAGTATTCAAAAGTAGATAATGTCGGTAAAGCGGCTTATAAGGTCCAGATGGATATGGATTGGACGGATTATTCCAAGCTTGTTATGAGTATTAAGAATGACAGTAAACAGTATTGCTGTATATCAATGGGAATACAGTCCGGTAATGGATGGAAGTGGTATGAATCACCACAGTATCTTTTAAAACCGGGTAAATCTACCGAGGTGGAAGTTCTTCTGACAGCTTCGAATTTCAAGACTGAAGATACTGACTGGAAGTATGTTACCAATCTTTTTGAGAAGAACAATATCAAAGGGATCCATTTTCTGATCTACGGGGTCTATGGAAGCACGAGTACAGGAAATATATTGATCGAGAGTTTTAAATTGATGAAGGGAAAACCATTTTCTCCTCAACCCCCGGAAGAAGAGGAAGAAGAATAAACGATACGACAAGTACCTCCATAATCGTATCAATAAGTGATCATTTCCCCGAATGGGGCAGGGGACAGGCCTTGAGGTTCTGTTGTTTAAATGGATTAAAATGAGGTAGTCGCAGGCTTTAGCCTGCGGAATGTTGAAATATTATCCTTAAGCGCAAGCTGAAGCTTGCGACTACCATAATTTTATAGAAATTTCCATTTGGCAATAAGGCCGAGAGTGCCTGTCACCTGATTTTAAAAATAATGCGGGAGTGGTTCCTGATCCGGTCAAAAAATCATATACAAAGCGGAATTTTTTAAAATAGAAATAGACAAGGAGACAGGAAAAGTTTTATGAAAGCGATAAGATTGATTTTTTTAATAGTTATTTTTTTATTCCGGGCAGTATCGGGATACAGTTATATATGGGAAGGTTTTGAGCGTGAGAACATGTGGCTCATTACGGCAATGGAGGATAATGCGGTACGCTCAATGAAAATAAGCTCCACGTACACTTCCGAAGAGGAAAAAGCCCTGGAGCTGGAGATCAATAAAACCAGCTGGTCTAAAAAAGGATTTATTTCCCGGGAAGGTTTTTTTGATCTCTCCATGGTAAAGACGATCCAGATGGACATTCTTTGTGAAGAAAGGATAAATCTCAGCATGGGATTTTCTACAGGGCCCGGGAATGAATGGTTCGAAAGTAAAAATATTCAGCTGAAGAAAGGCTGGAACAGAGATATCATTTTTAACCTTCAAGAGGAGACATGGAAGAGTCAGGAGTCCCTCTGGGAGAACACGATCAAACCGGAAAATATGAATGATGTCAGAAAGATCACTTTTGTTTTTATTAAAGGGGAAAAAACAAAAGTCTATCTTGACAATATTTGCTTCACGGGGCAGGAAGTATTGAATGATGCTTATGTGATCCCGTATGAACCCGTACTGAAGGATAATACCAGGAGTGCCTATAATATTTTAAAACGACTTTCCATTGCTTCTTTTGCAAAGGATAATTCCGGAAAAGTGATCAAAGAGGAGGATAACAGATATTCCCTTTCCTATATTAACGTTGATAATATGAATAAAGCATGCCATTCTATTGAAGAGGACCTGAACTGGAATGACAGTTCCAAACTAATAGTAAAAGTAAAAAATCCTTCAAAGAGATATCTTTCCATGGCACTGGCTTTTCAGGTCGGGAACGGATGGGTCTGGTATGAATCACCGCAGTATCTTTTAAGGCCCAAAAAGTCTACAGAATTTATTTTAAATTTAAATGCACCCTATTTTAAATCTGAAGCAACAGACTGGAAGTACAATACCCATCTGTATAATAAGGATATGATCAAAGTAGCCAATTTATTGGTTTATGGAATGAAAGGGAGGAAGAGTACAGGGAAGGTGACCATTGAAAAATTTGACCTGGTAAAGGGGAAGGTCTTTCTTCCTAAAAGAAAGATCGTAGCTCCCACCTATCTGGAAAAACCGGATAAGAGTCTTTACAAGAAGCCAAAAGTTGAAAAAGTACTGAAAACCCCGGCTGAAGTGAAAATGTATGATAAATATGAAGCGACTTTTTATTTAAAGAATACCTATCAGAATCCTTATAACCCTGAAGAGGTAACCTGTGTTGTCCTGTTTAAGGGGCCTGATGATAAAGAGGTCAAAGTCCCGGCATTTTATTATGAAGATCCTGATGAGGGGAAAAAAGAGCCGAACCCTTTAGGGCAGACATGGAAGATACGTTTTGCGCCTTTTAAGGAAGGGAAATGGGAATATAAGATCAGGGTCAAAAATTTACAGGGAGAGACAGTTTATGACAGTAAACGGTTACAGTTTAAATGTCTGCCTTCTGAAAACAGGGGCTTTGTAATGACTAAAGGTAACCGGTTTATCTTTCAGGACGGTTCTGCTTTTTATCCGTTCGGCCTCTCTCTGGGCTGGGTTACACCACAGGATAAGAATAGCTACCTGGACTACTTTGAAAAATTCAGCAAAGCAGGAATGAACTGGACCAGGATGTGGAATATTCCGTGGGGATTGACCATAGAATGGATCAAGCCCAGGAGGGAAGGGCTCGGCCGATATTCGCAAAAAGATTCTAAAGAATGGGACAAGATCATTGAGTATGCCCGGGCAAAGAAGATCTATATTCAGTTCTGTATCAATAACTACCGGGATATAGCAGATGGATATAACTGGGAACAGAATCCCTACTGTTTTTATAATGGCGGGCCGATCCAGGAGCCGAAAGATTTCTTTACTGATACAATCGCTAAAAAATACTTTAAGAGAAAACTGCTGTATATGGTAGCCAGATGGGGGTATGCATCCTCGATCATGTGCTGGGAACTGTTCAACGAAGTGGACCTCGGGACCGGGCATAACAAAGAAGAAGTCATGGCCTGGCATAAAGAGATGGCTGCTTATCTCAAATCCATTGATCCGTATAGACATCTGGTGGCAACCAGTTATTCCAGGCGTATGGCCGGCGGAGAAACATATGATCTGGAAGAGATCGACTTTTCTCAGACACATGTTTATACAGAGGATTTTCGGCAGGCCCTGTTTTCAATTCCTTTTACTAAAATGAAAGAATTCAATAAGCCGCATTTAACAGGAGAGATCGGAGGAAGTGTGGAGATGGCTTCTGCAGAAGCAAAGGACAAAACCGGTATCAGGATCCATGATGTGATCTGGTATTCGTTTTTTTCAGGTGCACCGACTTCGGCTTTGTACTGGTGGTGGGATGAGTATATTGAGAAGAATAACCTCTATTATCATTTTGAAAATTTCAGTGAGCTCACCAGTGATGTGGATTATAACAACAGGGAAAGGATACAGGTAAAAGTGGAAACTGACAGTATAGGGGATTATTTTTTTGCACCGGTGGTGGACTGGGAAAAAGCGACCGGTGAAAAATATCAGATGGAAGATAATGAAATGATCGGAGACGGACTCCTCTCAAAATTCATGCAGGGGTCATGGCAGAAAGCCTGGATGGTAGAACCGGAATTTACTTTGAATTTTTTAAAAGACGGTAAGTTTAAAATGTTTGTAGAAATGGCTTCTTATGTCGGGGCCGGTTTCTCCTTTTATGTGGATAATAAAAAGGTCTTTTCAAAGAAATTTCCTGAGATCAAATCAAAGAAGCCCAATCAGGTAGATAAGGTCTTTACGGCTGACATTCCCTCAGGAAAGCATACTATCAGGATCATAAGCACGGAGATGGACTGGTTTAAGATAAAATGGTTCCGGTTCACGAACTGCGTCCCTGATGTGGAAGCGATGGGTATCAAAAGCAAAGATAAGATCTATGTGCGTCTGAAAAATCGGGATTTTGATATTGAAAAAGTATTAGATAAAAAAAAGATCAATCCTTCAAAGCCGGGGAAGATCGAAGTAAAGAATTCCTTGGGAGAAGGCCGATACAAGGCACTCTTCTATGATACATGGACAGGGGAGCAGATTCTCCAGAAGTCTTTAGATGTACAGGATGATCGCATACAGGTGGATTATCCTGAAATAAAAAAAGATATCTTGATCATTATAGGGAGGGAATGATATGAAAATAACCATAAAAGATATTGCTCAAAAATCGGATGTATCTATCAGTACCGTATCAAAGATCATAAGCGGGAAGTACAAGACGGATAATATCAAGATCAGTGAGGCAACAATTGAAAGGGTGCAGAAGGTCGCCAAAGAGATGAATTATGAACCTGATTACGGAGCCCAGCTTTTAAGTACCGGAAAAACATTCACGATCGGGATCTATATGCCCAAATCAAAGAATGGTGCTTTTTATTTCAGTCATTATTATGCGGGTTTGATCGACAGTATTGAAAAAGAAGCTGTAAAGAGCGGGTATGATATTCTTTTGATCAATTACGGTTCGTATATTAACAAGTTTAATACAAAGCGGATAGATGGCCTGATCATCATTGAACAGTATATCGAAGATAAAGATCTGGAGTATCTGTTAAAGGAGAATAAACCTTTTGTCATCATTAATAATCTGATCGATATGAAACTGAATTTGTACAGCGTGAATATTGATAATTATGCCGGCATTAAAATGGCAGTTGAGTATTTTATAGAAAATAATCATAAAAAGCTTGCCTTTATCGGCGAGCTGGTCGAAAAGCCTCAAAAAGAACATATGATGAGGCTCGAGTATTTTAAAGAGATACTTAAAGAGAACAAAATGGATGTAAATGAGGAGATGCTTCTGATCGACGGTGTCCAGGGGATCACGGAAAATATAAAGAAACATTACTATAATCAGTTGAGCGGTTACATGGGTATGGAATATTTATATAAAAAGTACTGGAAGAAATTTACAGGAGTTTTCTGCGCAAATGATGTTATTGCACTGGGCGCTATGAATTATTTATATAAAAAGGGTATCAAGGTGCCGGAGGATGTTTCGATCATTGGATTTGATAATGTGGATTTTGCAGAGCACCTTATGGGCGGATTGACCACGATCCGTCAGCCGCTTGATAAAATGGGGAAGAATGCTTTTGAACTCTTATTACGGCTTATGAATAAGGAAGGAACGGAAGAAAAGAGAAAGATAGAGGTCGATCCGGAATTAATTGCCCGTGGTACCGTCGCTAAGATATAATTTTGGAGTTATAATATTTAAATGTAGCAACAGGCCTTTAGGCCTGTTAGTTTAATATGTAGAGTACTGGGGTTAGCCTTTGAAGTACAACGGCTAACCCCTTTTTATTTAAATCTTCAAATTCTTTTAAGATTGTCATCTCCGCGAGTCCCCTTGGGGGACGAAAGCGGGGATCTTATTGTCATATTACATTACATTCTTTATTTAAACTTTCGAATTCTTCTTTGTGAAATCGATCAGCTCATCTACCTGTGTAAAAGCCAGTGCCGTTACTGTATCGGCCCCGCCATAATAGATAGCTATTCGGCCTGTTGGGGCATCTGCCAGTGTGGCACAGGGAAAGGTGACATTCGGCACATCTCCCACACATTCATACAGTTCATGAGGCGATAGAATGTAAGGTTCTGTTCTGAAAAGGACTTTCCACGGTTCATCAATATCCAGTAATGCCGAACCCATACTGTATACATAACCGTTACAGGATGTCAGAACTCCATGATAGATCAACAGCCATCCTTCCCTGGTCTCAATGGGAACAGGGCCTGCTCCGATCTTCGTATGCTGCCATCCGCTGGTGGGTCCCATTACATGACGGTGACATCCCCAGTGGATCATGTCAGGGCTTTGGCTGATGAAAATATCTCCAAAAGAAGTATGTCCGCTGTCACTGGGACGGCTCAGCATTATATATTTTCCCTTGATCTTCCGCGGAAATAAGACTCCATTTCTGTTGAATGGCACAAATGCATTCTCCATCTGGTAAAATTTTTTAAAATCATTCGTATATGCCATTCCGATGGTATAACCATGATAAACATTGCACCAGGTAATATAGTATCTGTCCTCGATCCAGACCACGCGGGGATCATATCCTTCCACAAAGTTGCCTATCTCCGGATCATCACATATAAAACTGATGGGATCATTTTCAATGGTCCAGCTGATCGCATCGTTACTTTTTCCGTTATGGAGCTGCATCCGCCGGGTTTTACTGTCGCACCGGAAGACCCCGGCAAATTTTCCCTCATAAGGGACAACAGCACTGTTGAAGATACTGTTGGAGGATGGGATCAGGTCACGCGGAATAATTGGATTATTAGAATAACGCCAGACCGGATCAACGCAGTTCTTTGGTTTCTCTTCCCATGGTATATTGGGGAGTGCATCTCCGATTATGGTCTGTTTTTGTTTATTCATGGGCTTCTCCTTAAAAATTGTATATTGTATTCATTTCAGGTAAACCTGTTAAGCGAAACCGCTTTCATTAAATAATATATGTCATTTTTATAAAAAGTCAAGTAAAAATTTAAAAAAATGGGGTCAGGCCTTGAAATTTGAAAGTTTCAAAGCAACTTTCAAATTTCAAGGCCTGACCCCATAAGAAAGCGAAGAATGATCCGAAAATCTGTACGGTAATTTATTTCGTTTTCTTTTCTTTTCCTTCCTTTTTCTGGATCTTGTCAATATAGGCTTCAAAAGATTTTTTACCCTCTTCATGCCAGTATTCTTTATAATACTTCCAGTTATGATAAGATCCTTTCGGCATCCACTCATTATCAGACTCCGTCCATTTATGCCATTTTTTTTCTATTCCTCTAGGGGAATGATGTCCGGGATGTTTACCAAAACCTGAGAAAAGTATCTTAGCCAGGATGACTATCCCAAACGCCTGCCAGTACGTGATCATTTTAAGTCCAAAAAGAGAGGGCATGAGCCAGTTCCATAAAAGTTTTACAGCAAGTCCAAAAATAAATGCAAACACTACAGCCAGAAATATCCCACCGATGGTGAATCCGATTATTCGGAACACTCTGGTTGCAGGATGATTACATTGATTAGGGTGATTGTTAAATCCACACATTTTAATCCTCCATATAAATTTTTTTATACTTTAAAAGCGCTTTTTGTATCTTCTTTAAAGCCCGGGATTTTCTTGCCAGGAGTGTTCCCAGGGGTATATCCCAGTCATTAGAAAGTTCCTGAAAAGTATGATTTTCAAATTCTGAAGCAATGATCACCGCTTTTTCTCTTGTATTAAGCGAGTCTATTGCATTATAAAGATACTGGTATAGTTCATTTTTTTCAGCTTCAGATTCAATATTTACACGATGATCGAACAGAATATCTTTTAAAGAAAAAGGCGGTATTTCTGAAATAGGAGCATCGATTGAAATATCCATTTTATTATTTCTGAACAGGTCAATTATTTTGTTTTTTAATGATCGATATATATAGGAGGAAAGATCCTCGATCGGTGCCATAATATCAGCTCTGTCGTATAAATTAAGTACGACGTCCTGTACGATATCTTCCGCATCGCGCTGGGCACTGTCATCAATATTTTTCCGTACATAATTGACCAGTTTATTGTATTCGGCTTTAAAAAAATTTGTTATCTTTTCCTGTCCTGACGGTTTGTCCATATTATTTCAGACGAATAATTTTATTTTTTATTGCATAAAAATTACGGTCAGACCTTGATTCTCTCTATCATCCCCGCGAAGTCCTCGGAGAGGGCGAAAGCGGGGATCTTGTAGCCATAAAATACAGTTCTTATTCAAGGCCTGACTCCGATAATTTAATCAATTATTCCTTAAAATCCAGAATAAATTCACTAAATCTTCCATCTTAATTCTTGACTTATAATTTATTTTATGTAAATTTAAATTATAAGGACGGCATTTAAAAAATAGCATTCATATTTTTATTGTCTGTTGTGGAGGTGTTTACTATGAAAGAGCGAAGAAAACATGAGCGGTCTCACTCAGCTCAGGATGCTATCATGGAAGTATTTGGAAAGAGTTTGAAAGGAAAGGATTCCAATGTTGTAGGATTGTTATTAAATGAATCCTGGCATGGATGCTGTGCTGTTTTTAAAAAACCGTTCCCTCTGAAAAGAAACTATGAATTCAAGGCGAATGTCAGTAATCTGCATGAATTAAAAGCAGATATAAAGTGGATTGTTGATGTGGATGATTCCCTTGTTAAGATCGGATTTTCCCTCTGGTAAGGATCTTAACAGAATTATACAATTTATTCCGGGGTTCTTTTCCGGAATGATTCTTCAATAACCTCTTCATTAAAAATATTAGATTTATCTTTTTTAATAAATATTATTGGATAAATTAGAATTATATTTTAGGTTCATTAAGGAATTGATATGAGTGACCTGAAAGAAGAGCATCCTCTCATTATTTCAGCTTCGAGAAGAACAGACCTGCCGGCATGGCATTCTGATTGGCTTTTAGATATTTTTAAAAAGCAGAAGGTGGTCTGGAAAAATCCGTTTAATCCCACTTATAAAAAAAAGATCTGTTTTGATAATACACGGATAGTTGTCTTCTGGAGTAAATATCCGGAACCCTTGATAAACAAGCTTGATTTTTTTGATAAGAAAGAGATCCGTTATTATTTTCAATTTACGCTTAATGATTATCCCGTGGAACTTGAGATGGATCTTCCTTCTTTGAGTACAAGGATAGATTGTTTGAAAAAGCTGGTTGATAGAATTGGGAAAGGAAGGGTCGTATGGCGGTTTGACCCGATCATCCTGACTGATAAAATTAATCCGGACTATATTTTTAATTCGATCAGATCCATAGGAGATCAGGTACAAGGTTATGTAGAACGATTGATGATCAGTTTTATTTGCTTTTATCCAAAGGTAAAGAAAAGACTGCATAAGGCCGGTATTCAATATAAAGAGAACACGGATGAAAATAAACTCGAGTTATATAAGAAGATCGGGAAGATTGGTAAAGATCTGGGTATACAGGTCATGAGCTGTGCTGATCCGTTAAATATTAATAATGAACTGGCTGGTAAAAATATTGAAAAGGGGAGATGTGTGGATGCCCTATTAATAAAAAAAATGTTTTCTGATGATCAGGATTTTATCGAAAAACTGGATCTTTTAAAAAAAGACAAAGGCCAGCGCAAGGAATGCGGCTGTATTCAAAGCGTTGATATCGGTTCTTATAATACATGCAGGCATCATTGCATGTACTGCTACGCAAACTCTAAAAATTATTGAATTAATTATCCATGGTGAAATCATTACTTAATTTCCCAAGTAATAATATGTATTATACTAAAAATAATGTAGCAACAGGCCTTTAGGCCTGTTAATATGAATGTCTAATATTAAATTTATTTAAAATGTCATTCCAGTCGTAAGAATTGAAATTTAAATGTTGGCATCCCTCTTGCGGGGACTAGCGCGATTTAAATTTTGCTTTGCGATTAAATTATATTTTTTTTGGCCATTTTCAATAAAATCGTCGTCTAATTAAATAGTAGATCAATTAAATATATAATTTTTAAATGTTGATAACAAATATCAAAGTAATATATTATGAATGATCACGATTTTAATATTTTTCACAGGGGCAAATTGTGAGCTTGCAGATAAAAAAGGGTGAATTAATCAAGAACACTTACCGGATTATGAGTAAGCTTGGTGAAGGTGGAATGAGCATCGTCTACAAAGCTTATGATTTAAAAAAGAAAAAAGAAGTAGCATTGAAGTTTTTAAAGAAAGGTATAACTTCTTCTTATATTGATGATGTAATTCGATTTAAAAGAGAAGCTGAAGCCATTAGTAAGCTTAATCATCCAAGTATAATAAAGCTATATGGAGTAGGTGAGCATGACAACACACCATATTTGATAGAGGAACTATTAAAAGGTGACAGCCTTTTTAGTCTCCTAAACGATGGTAAAACTTTTACAATTAAGGAAACAATTCAAATAATTATGAATATTACGGAAGCTCTGGATTATGTTCATAAGAATGGGATTATTCATAGAGATTTAAAACCTGGAAATCTTGTTATATATAGACAAAAGGGAAATAAATATTCTATTATTTTACTGGATTTTGGTATGGCTTACATCATGGAACTGGCAAAGATCAAAGATACTTCTGAGGTTGTTGGAACATTCGGATATATGTCACCGGAAGCTACCGGTATAGTTAACAGGCAGGTTGATGAACGGAGTGACTTCTATTCATTGGGAATTATCATGTATCAGTTACTCACCGGATCTCTACCCTTTAAATCAATCGAAATGAATAAACTGTTACATGAGCAGGTTGCAGTAGAGCCGAAGAGACTTCGGGAGATTAATAAAAACATCCCTAAAATATTAGAAGAAATTGTGCTAAAACTTTTATACAAAGAATCAGAATTAAGATACCAGAGTGCCCAAGGATTGCTTCATGACTTAAAGCTGTTTCAAGCTGGTACAATAGATTTTATTCTGGGCTTAAAAGATCAGAAAACTAAACTAACCTATCAGACACGGCTTATGGGCAGGGAGGAGGAAATAGAGACTATAAAGAGTGCTTACCGTAAAGCCAAAGAGTTAAAGGGTAATATTTGTTTGATCGGTGGAGAACCGGGGGTAGGTAAAACCAGATTAGTAACAGAGATAAAAGAATTTTTATATGAGCAGGGATATGAAAAGGGAGGGCTGTTTATTCAGGGACGTTGTCTTAACCAGGAAAACAAGAGTCCATATCAGCCTTTTAGGGATAGCATTAATGAATATATTCGGAAAACAGAAAAGAAAGAAAAAAAAGAAAGAGATAAGGAAATAAACAGGTTAAAGGAGGTATTAGGGGATCTGGGTGAAATTGTCATACGCTTTAATTTAAATATGCGGCAATTATTAGGAGATGTACCGGAACTGATCTCTTTGGACCCTGAAAGGGAGAACCAGAGGTTTCTTATGGTTGTTTCGGATTTTTTTTGCCATTTGACAGAAAAGAATAAACTGTGTATTCTTTTTCTGGATGACCTTCAATGGGCAGATGAGGGAAGCCTGGGTTTGCTGGAGGAAATCTCTTCAAAGATCAGCAGATCAAATCTGTTTATAATCGGAACTTATCGGAATGATGAAGTAAATGAAAACCATGGTTTAAACAGGATCAGACAGCAGGCAAATAAAAAAGGTAGTGATGTCAATGATATCATTCTTAAAAAGTTGGATAAAGAACGGGTAAACAAAGTAGTGGCTGGTATATTAGGTGAAAAAGAGGACAAGGCAGAAAGATTAAGCAATTATGTCTTTGATAAATCAGGGGGGAATCCGTTTTTTACTGTTACTTTACTAAGAGAGCTTGTGGAAGAGAAAGCTCTCATCTGGAAAGAAGGGTACTGGAAAGAGGACTGGGACAGGATAAATCAAATTAAGATTTCTCATAATATCATTGATCTGTTGCTAAGAAGAATTGACAATTTATCCGAAAAGCAGGTAGGACTTTTAATGGTCAGTTCGATTATCGGCAGGGAATTTAAAGTAGAGCTTCTATACTCCCTATTGGAATATGAAGGCGAAGAGATTATTGAATTAATTGATGAACTTATTAAAGTTCAAATGATAGAACGAACAAAGGAAAAGGGTGTGTTGATTTTTGTTCATGACCGGATTCGTGAAGCTTTTATAAAGAAAATTGAGAAGAATAAAATCAGGAAGCTGCATCTTATGATTGCCGGGAAACTTGAGGAGACAAACAAAGCCCGTCTTGATGAAGTCATATTTGATCTTGCTTTTCATTATATTGAAGGAGGAGATAAACAGAAAATTCTGGAATATGTGATCCCCGCAGCAAATAAGGCAAAGATAAATTATGCAAACGAAGATGCAATAAAATATTATAAAGCAGGAATTAAACTCTTAAAGAAAAAAAGTGTTGAATGGATAAAAGCTAAGGAAGAATTAAGTGAAGTTCTATTGACTATAGGAAGGAGTAATGAAGCTATTAAAGTGTTGCAGGAAATTTTGCCATTGAAAAAAGATGATTTGGAAAAAGCCCGGATTTACAGAAAAATAGGAACAGGATATTTTAAGAAGGGTAATTGGAAAAAATGTGAGAGTTCCCTGGAACAGGGATTATCAATACTTGGGGAGAAATTGCCAAAAAGTAAAGTAGAATTAATTTTATTTACATTAAAAGAAATCATAACTCATATATTACATAGCTTATTTCCTAATTTATTTACATATAAAGGTGAAGCTGTTAAAGAAGAAGACAAAGAAATTATATGGTTTTATCATACATTAAACTGGATGTATATATTAACAGATGTTATAAAGCTTGTTTATAATATTCTAAGGTCTCTTAATTTATCAGAGGCTAGAATTGGAAAATCAAGAGAGTTAGCTTTATGCATAAGTGATTATGCAAGTATGTGTATGGCAATTCCATTATTTAGAAGATCAATTAATTATCATAAGAAAGCAATAGAGCTAAAAAAACAAATTAAAGATGAATGGGGTATAGCACAATCTTTACAGTATATGGGATATTGTTATTCCTGGAAAGGAGAACATAAAAAAAGTCGAAGTCTTTTTATACAATCACAAGAAAAGTTTCATAGAATAGGTGATATGTGGGAATTAGGTATGACCATCAATGGATGGGCACTAGAAGAATATTATTTAAGTCATTTTAATAAAAGTTATGAATTGTTTACTCAATATTTAAAGATAAGTCAAAAAATAAATGATGATTTCGGTATTTCTTCTGCCACAGAGAATTTGACCCGTATATATATTAAAAGGGGTGATTTTGAAAAAGCTAAAGATTTTGCAAAAAAAACATTAATGATGAGTAAAAATAAAAAAATTTGGGTTGTATACTGTCTATCGAACATTGTATTTGGATATTTAGAATTAGAAAATCAACATTTTAATACGGCTATTGAATATTTGCAAACAGCTATAAAATTAGATAAAGAAAATGATTTTCTTAAAAATTATGTAGTTGAAGTTTACTATCTTTTAGCAGACACTTATATTGATAAATTAATAAGTAAGCAATCAGATTTAAATATATCAGAACAAAAAAGAGAGATAAAAAAGATAAAGCGGACCTGCAAAATTGCATTATCTAAAACGAAACAATGGAAAAACCATTACAATGGTGCATTACGGGTAAATGGTAAATATAACACACTAATAAATAAAAATGGAAAAGCTGAAAAATATTTTTTAAAATGTATAGAATTATCGGCATCTTTAAAAATGAAGTATGATGAAGCCATGGGCCGATATGAATACGGGATATTTTTAAAAGAAGTGAATAGAATAGATCAGGCAAATGAAGAATGGAATAAAGCCTTATCATTATTCAAAGAAATG
>Ga0180007_10004737_pt1 | contig 14230 bp, 12 predicted proteins | sample MM_PC_MetaG_FD_121122 | JGI IMG/M metagenome (GOLD analysis project Ga0180007, IMG submission 121122) | Groundwater microbial communities from the Aspo Hard Rock Laboratory (HRL) deep subsurface site, Sweden - MM_PC_MetaG | ecosystem: Environmental > Aquatic > Deep subsurface > Groundwater... | reverse complement strand
TGTTCCACCAGATATGGGATTAGAGGAGCCGTTGAAGCTCCCCCATTTTCTATCGCATTCACCATCTTTATAACGAGTATCATTTTTACTCCACTCGTCCCATACTGAACATTCATATCCTTCGGCTTTGAGTGCCATGCCAATGTTGACCCATTCTTGATAAGATAAATTTGATACATCTATTTGCTTCAAAGCCTCTAATATATTGTCCATTTAAATTCCTCCTACGGTTGATAACTAGTTGCGTCGATACCTCTTGGTAATATCCAACTATTAACTGAAATGCGCGTGATCATTTTGCTAGCTGCTTCGAATGCCCACATACCAACGTGTAAGAAACCATAACGTTCTAGGAAGCGGATTTGTTTTGGTGTTGCTAGGCCTTCTACTTGTCTATTCTTAAGTTTTTCAATAAGCATACTTGCCATACCGCAGCTTGTTACAGCCTCTGGATAAATGCCATGTTTTTCTAGGTAATCTAGTTGTCTTTCAGTAGCTGGTCCCATCTCCCACATAAATGCTGGCTCATAATTAGCTAAATCTTCAGCAGCAATCGAGAATGCATATTGGATTGGATCAACTAGTTTTTGTTTCTTTCTTCGCATAGATGCAAGTTCTCTAGCGAGAGCATCTTCACGTTCTTGAATAACATCTTTTTCTGCTTCTGTTTCAGCATCAAGTAAATCAATGCCACTTTCTTTATCCATCATCATTTTATCGATGCGTTTTGCGAGCTCTTCATCTTTAGAAATCAGTGCTGATGGTCTACATAAATCATGGCGTTCTGTCATCCAAAGAAAATCAAGTAAAAGTAATTCTTTCTTATTCGGAGCAAGCCTCATACCACGACCTACCATTTGTTGATATAAACTTCTTATTTTTGTAGGTCTTAATACAATAATGCAATCGACAATAGGACAATCCCAACCTTCAGTAAGAAGCATCGAATTACATAAAACGTCATATTCTCCCGCTTCAAAATCAGCTAACACTTCATCTCTGTCTGTGCTATTACCGTTAACCTCCGCTGCTCTGATGCCATGAAGATTGAGTAACTCACAAAACTTTTGAGATGTCTTAACTAATGGCAAGAACACAACAGTTTTTCTACCTTTACAGTAATTAAGCATTTCAAGTGCAATTTGATTTAAGTAAGGTTCCAAAGCTGAGCCAATTTCACCAATAGCGTAATCACCATTCGATACACCAACATTGTGTATATCAAGTTCAAGTGGTATCATTTGCGCTTTTACTGGACACAAATACCCCTCTTTAATTGCTTGATGTAATGAGTATTCATACGCTTTTGAATCAAAGTATTTTCCTAAACTTTTTTGATCTGAACGATCAGGTGTAGCAGTTACCCCGAGTATATTTGCCCCATCGAAATGTGTGAGTATTCTTTGATAAGTATCACTCATAGAATGATGTGCTTCATCTACAACAATCGTCTTAAAATAATCCTTTGCAAACCCTGTTAATCTTTTCTCTTGGGATAAGGTTTGAACTGATGCAATGGTGACTAATTTTTTTGAGCCAATGGCACTGGACTCAGCCTTTTCCAAAGCTGAATCCAATCCACTAGTTTCAATTAATTTTTTAGCTGCTTGTCCTAATAATTCACCGCGATGAGCTAAGATTAGTGCCTTACTTCCGTCTTTTGTTTCTTCTTCTACAACCTTTGAGAAAACGATGGTTTTACCAGTTCCTGTTGGAAGTACTAATAATGTTTTTTGATGACCGTCTTTCCATTCGTTTCTAATTGCATCAACTGCTGCATTTTGATAAGGTCTTAGTACCATAGTAAATTCCTCCTAAAATGGAAGTGGCTCAAAGAACTCTTCGTTGTAATCGATGAATCGATCAATATCGTTTGTGAATTTCTCTTCACCTTGATTATTCGTATATGAACGTTGTTTGAAATGTGCTCTACCGTTAGAACCGATGACCTTATTCCAGTCCATTGTCAGTTTTTCACCATGTTTCTTTTGTCCTATGCATCTAAAGAATGCTGAAATGCGCCATTCTAAAGAACGATATAACAGTAGGTCAAACTTAACAATAGCAAGACCATCTTTGGCATCTACTTGCACAGTAATTGATGCTTTATTACATGCTGGAACTTTTGGTCCACCAGGAAATCTTCCTCGTTCAAAATTTGTAACTGTAAAATTGTAATCACCTTCAGGAAGTAATATAAAATCCTGACCGTCAGTTTCGATGGAATCATTCCAGTCCATCAACATATCTTTGTTTTCATTCATGATTATTTTTCTCCTTCTTTATTTTTTATGGATTCGATGATCTTCTTCCAATTTGGAATGATCCATCGTGTTATAAAATCGTCTGAATAATTGGTAATTGGTTCTGTTTCTTGATAGTGACCTTTAGCTACTACTACTTTTTGTAAATCTGCTTCAGTGATTCCTGAATCTTCAATCATCTTATTAAGTTTGTTGACTGTAGCTACACTAGTGATATCTTTAGGGTCAGGAAATGGTACTTCTGGCTTAACGAATTCTTGACCTTCAAATAGGTGTGCAATGGATGCAAATTTCAGTTCAAGTTCTTCTGGTAAATCAAATCTGTTTTTCGCATCATAGGTAGGGTTATGTGTGGTGTATAAAACACGTTTTCCACCTTGAGCTTTTTTAGAGTTGTTTTCTGTGGTGATGACATAAATCTTATAGTTCACAAAGAAGAGTGCATCACTCCATTCCTTTAATAACGGTGCAACTTGTTTTGATAGTTTCATCTCATAGCGATCAAATGCACCTTGTTCTTCTGGAAGTTCAAACTTTCTAGGCTTTGCATGAGCAGTAATCACCACATTGATACCGACTTCAATCAGTTGATCCATGAGTGTTAATAATTTGGAAAACTCATCAACCAAATAAACATAACCTTTACCGTAACCGAAATCCTCGATGTTATTCTTTCGATACTTTTCGCATACTGCATTTGTACATAGTGATTCAGACCAATCCGCTGTATCTAAAACAACTGTCTTGCAAATGGTTGGATTATCTATAATTTCTTTCACAACCAAGATCAGTTCATCCCAAGATTTATTACACTTAATTCTTCTAATATCTAAATTGCTTGTCCCGCCTTCTGTATCAATAAATAGTGGGTCAGGGAATTGACTAGCAAATGTTGATTTACCAATCCCCTCAGGTCCATAGATAACAATTTTTAATGGACGTTTTTCTTTACCTTCAGTAATTTTTAACATTTTATTTATCTCCTTCTTCTATAATGGTTGCCTCTTCACGAGGGTCTGTCTTTGGTACTAATACAATAGAGCCAGCTTGCATCGTAATGAATGCGCCAATGAGGCTACTGATTTTGTCTTTTCCGATGCGTTTGGTTAACTCTGTAATTCCAGCGACCTTTTTTGGTGCATATGGATCAATCTTTACCTCTTCACATGCTTTGATGACTGCTTCTTCATTGGTTATCTTTCTTGATCCTTTGGAATGAACAAGTTTGAAATTAGACCACTTATGTCCATTGATTGCTTTCTTTAATGCAAATTCCTTCATATCCTCAGCAAACTGAATCATGTCATCTAGTTTTGGTAGTAATGCTTCGATTTCAGCATCAGTTAATGTTGCAATTGGTTTAGTTGTTTGCTGGATATTTTCCATGTTTGTTTCCGCTCTTTTAGCACAGATAGCTTTTCCTGCACAATAACGACAATACTTACCTGGTGTTGCTTCTGGGTTATTTTTTTTCGTTCTTCCTACTGCAGGGATTAAGATGTCTGATTCAAACTGCAATAGTTCATCGATCGACATTTCATAATCATTTGTGTTGGATATTACGGGTTGATAGATGACTAGTCTTACCTTTTTGACTGGATATAAGTCCTTGTATGCCTTGTAAAAGTAAAGTGCATAAATACCAAGTTGCGAGTTAAACATTCCAGTGCTACTATCAAATGCTTGTACAGGTGTTCTACCAGTCTTTAAATCGATGACAGTAAGTGTTCCTCCATCCACTGATGAGATAATGCCGCAATCCAATGTTCCTCCTGCATCTTCATCAAAATTCATGTCAAGATGTTGTTCAATCACAACTAGTGGCTCAATATCAGAACGTTTCTTTTCAAACTCAATGGTATTGATCACAAAGTCTGCATAACCATCAGCGATTTCTTGCATGTCATCTGAATACATATCAAGTTCTTTGATTAGTTCATCGATGGGTTTCACTTCGCTGTCATAGTCAATTAGATTAAGAGACTTACTGATTAGTGCCGCCCCTAACTCATGACATTGTGTTCCGAACTCAGCTTGCGGACTTGACTCTTGACTTGTTCCATCATTAAAGAGTGTACTCAGTGCGCAATTAAGCCATGTACTGCTTTTACTTGGACTGTACTTTCTACTGTGAATCGTCGGACTTCTTGACATCGTCTTTTCCTCCTTTGTTACTATCTGCTTCTTCCGGAAGCAACATCACTTCTAGTGCCAATGTTTTAGTCGTTTCACTAATAAGTAGTAATGTCTCGACTAAATCCTTATCCGTAAGATAGGGCTTGTTGGCTACTGTTTCTTTCTTCATTTCTCTAAACCTCCTTTTATTTGAAAAGGGTCGTTTTTCCTCTTCAAAGGATTAATGGCGAGGTTTGATTTGGTTTGCCGGTTATTATTCATACTTTTTCATTTTCTCTTTCAAAATGCTTGTAAGCTTGACTCTTCGTTCCTGTACGGTACTTCTACCTTTTCCAAGCTGAGCAGCAATTTCCGAATCAGTTTTTCCATCATTGAAATACTTTAAGATCAATTGATCCGTTTCATTAAATTCGCTGACTTGCTTCCAAAGGTAATCATTTTGATCTTGTGCAACTCTTTGTTCACGTTCTTCTTCATAGGTTCCATCAGCAAATTCAAATTCATAATTCTCGCGCATGTAATCCATAGATATAGAAAAGCCATCTCTGACTTTGGAACACTGACTGCAATCAGCTCGGCATTTGACAAGTCCAAGCTTTTCTGATGGAATCATACATCTTGATTCCGTGTCTTTTCTGCGGATCTCGTTACGTTCTTCATTTCTATGCCAATGGAAATACTCCTCAGTACATGGAATAAATCTAAAGTCTCCATCAGCATCTTTGAAGGGAACCCAGTGTGTTAGTTTGTTTTCAGGATCACTTTGTAGTTGTTCTAAGCTTCCATAGCCAAATAGCATGGGATTTTTGTTCTTTTCTGTTCTTGTTGCTTTCATAAAAAATACCTCCAAATCAGATTTGTATTCTGAAATGGAGATATTCTTCTCTTAGTAGTGTAAGCAGTTCAAAGGTGTCAGCAAAAAGAATGGTTTGTATAACTCCATTTCAATTTGCAGACCTGTCTTCACAATAGATAGAACTGCATTATTAAATTGATTAGATAATTCTGTTGTGAATCTTATATGGTTAGCAATTCCAAATAAGCAGAACTATCTAATAATGTTGTCTTTTGCAAAATTAATACCGCGTTCGCTTGTTTTCTTTTGTTTTCACCGCATGTTACTATTGTTGCTTTTTTGTATTTATGATAAAATAAATAATATATACTAAAAACAATTAATGAATCTGACACCAACTTTGCTTGACACTTATATTCTACTCGAATGCTTGTTCTTAATCTTGGTAGCAATTTTGCGGTGTTTTTGCAGTGTTTTTTCATTATTATAAGGAGGCTCTAGATGGACAAATTTAATATAGCGGAGTATATTACAATAGTAAAAAGTGGATTAGTCTCTTGTCGAGGACAAGGACCGGCCGGAATTTTATTACTTGAGCAGATCGGTAATTTGTTAAGTCCAAATATTTATTTTGATGATACAAAAATTAGCAGATTAACCAAGCATATAAATAATGTTCCAAATGAAATCATAAATGCTGTAAGTGATCCTAGAATTGTTGCAGCAGTCATTTCTGGCTTTAGTACAAACGTTTCTAGTGATTTTAATTCAACTACAATTGATAACGTATGTCTAAATCTTATTAGATTAATAAATAACGAACCAAATTTAGCAAACTCATACAAGACAACCCTTAATAATGCATATAACTCGGGTGATAATTCTACTTTTCTTGCGATAGCTCTTATGCATGCAGTAGGTATGGATAACACAAATGAATCGAAGGAAACATCAAGTGATGAGGTTCCATACTTAACAGAAGCTAATAACCACTGTCCTTTTTGCGGTAAAAGTTTATTTAGAAATGTTAGAGGACGAAGTATTAGCGATTATCAGATCACAAAAATCTTTGATGATACCTTTGATAATGAAATAAAAAAAGAGCTAGAAGCGATATACCCAGCTCCTAGCATGATTGATTCAATTGGAAATAAGATTGTTTTGTGTACAAGTTGTTTTAGTGACTATAGAGTAGACCCTACTACAGATAAATATACAAAACTACACGATAAGAAACGTACTTTCGAGACAAACTTAGAAATTACAAGTGAACTATATTCAATTGATATCGAAAATGAGTTGTATAAAATCGTTAAAGATCTTGGTGAATTCAGTCAGGATAAAGAAAGCGGATTGATACCCCTAGACCCTTTAGAACTTGTAGAAAAAATTCCTGATGACATATTACTTAAAGATGATGTTACTAAATGGGTATTGAGATATTACAAATATATTGAAAAGCAATTTTCGGATCTTGATGCGTCTGGTGTTAGTAGATTTAAAGTAATTGCTTCAGAAGTATCTTTGGCATATGAAACCTTAGATGCAATGGGTATGCTGAGTCAAAAAGAGATTTTCAACAGACTTGCAATGTGGATGGCAGATCAATTAAGTTATCCGAGAGATAAGATTTCTGTTGTAAATATAATAGTTGCATTTTTCGTGCAGAATTGTGAGGTGTTTCATGAGATTTCCTAGTAAGGTCACGACTTATAATGATAGTATCATGGCCAAATTTCCTTTAGTTTTCAAGGAACTATCTAATGAGGATTTAACACCAGACAATCTATATAGCAAAATTAAAAACAAAGTTAATGGTATTAGTGAGTTTATGGAGATAATCGTAAGCTTATATGCTTTAAACGAAATTGAACTTATTAACGAGGAGGTTTTGCACTATGTTAAAAAGTATTAGTTGTGATAAATTTATATCTAATGGTGAAGTCAGGGAACCTATAATTTTTCATACTGGGTTAAACACTGTTTTGGGCAGTTCTGATGCAAAGAATTCAATCGGTAAATCAACTTTTTTGATGATTATAGATTTTGTTTTTGGAGGAGCAGATTACTTAAGTAAAAAAACAAAAGATTCAGTTCACAATGTAGGCCATCACACCATTAATTTTAGCTTCGAATTTGATAATGAAATACTTTACTTCTCTCGTTCAACCGATAATCCTGATTTCGTTAATATGTGTGATTCAAGTTATAAAACAGATAAGACAATTACTCTTGACGTCTACAATAAAGCCCTAGCAAAACGTTATGGTTTATTAGAAAATGGTATTTCTTTAAGAGATGCGGTAGGTCGTTTTTTCCGCATTTATCATAGAGAAACAACTAATGAACAATATCCTCTAAGAGCAGCTACTCAAGAAAATGTAAATTCCGGAATTATTGCACTCATTAAATTATTTGATTCTTATAATCCTATTCTTGAGCAAGAAAAAATTAGTAAAGAAGCTAAAGATAAATCAAACACTATAAATAAAGCTAAAAAATATAGCCAAATTAAAGCAGCATCAAATAATACTGAATTTAACAAAAATGTTACGCAGTTAGAGGATCTTCAGAAACAATTAGATAACCTATCTACAGAAACACAAAATGGTTTGTCAGACTTAGATGCAATTCAAGCTCAAGAGCTTGCTGATATCAAGAGTGAACTTAGTGGTTTAAGAAGACAACGAACACAATTAAAATCTCAACTAAATGCTATAAACGAAGATAAGGATTTCTCTAAGAAGAATTTTAAACATGACTATGATTCATTAAAGGAATACTTTCCTGAAGCAAATTATCAAGAACTTGAAAAAGTTGAAGAATTCCATAGTAAACTTTCAAAAATTCTAAAAAAAGAATTTAAGGAAAAATCTGATGAAATCAATCTACTTCTATCATTAGTGTATGAAAAGATTGAGTCTTGTGAAACAAGAGCAAAACAAATTAAGGCAGCTCCAAATTTATCAAAAGCAATATTGATTAGATATGCGGAACTTACAAAATCAATTGAGTTGCTTAAAGAGGCTAATAAAAACTATATAGAGAGTCAGAAACTTCAAAAAGCATCAAAAGAAGAAAAAGAGAAATACGAAACTTTAATTAAAGATACAATTGTTACAATTCAAAGTTCTCTGAATACAGCAATGAAAGAATATACTGATTTTGTATATGCTGGAACAAAAACATCACCTAAAATTGACATAATTGATTCTAGTCATTATAATTTTTACACACCAAATGATACTGGTACAGGTTCTTTGTGCAGAGGTTTAGTTATCTTCGATTTAGTTGTTTTAAACAATACAAAACTACCAGCTGTTGTGCATGATACAGTTATTCTAAAACATATAGAAGATGATACTTTAGAAAAATTAATTGAACTATACGAAGATAGTCCTAAACAAGTCTTTATTGCTTTTGACAGGGATACTACATATAGTGAAAAAATGCAAACCATTTTGCATAAATCAAAGGTTCTTAAACTATCCTCAGGAGGAAACGAGCTATTTGGTAGAGCATGGAACGAGATTCAAAAGGAGGTATAGAATATGCGTTTTTCTTATAACAAATTGTGGAAACTATTAATCGACAAAGACTTTAGTAAAAAAGAATTGGCTGAAAAAAGCAGCATAAGCGTTACTTCTGTTGCTAAACTTAAAAAAGGCGCAAATGTTAACACTGACATCCTCTTAAAAATTTGTATTGCTTTAAAATGCGATATATCTGATATTGTGGAGATTATACAAGAATAAAAAAATAGCGACTCAACTCAATTACGAGCTGGGTCGCTTTATTTTTTAGTTATGAAAACTATACTTCGAATCCACCTGTGGTAATAAACTTTCTCAATTCAATATCTGCTAGTAATTTAACTTTTCTTAAAGAGAGTGTATCTCCTGTTCTTTTTTCAAAGAAAATTTTAGCTTTATTGATATCCAGAGTTGACTTAAGATCATCTAGCCTCCCAAACTCATTGATATTTGATTCATTGACATTAAGATTCATTAGGTTTCTTAGTTTGCGTTCATCTAGCCCTAGACTTTCTGAGAATTTCCTAATGTAATCGTTATAAGCTTTAAAATGGTACTCGGTTATGTACTCTCTAAATTTCTTACTTGAATCAATTTGAATGTTACCCAGTTCCAAGTCCAATAGAAATTGTTTTGCAAATTTCTGCTCTTCTTGACTTAGTGTAGCAAACGTTTTATACAGTTCAATTAATGCAGTGTCTTTAGCTTCAAGATTACCTGCTGATAAATTCTTAACAAAAAGTTTAAACTTTGAATCCATGTAACCATCGTCAATTGTGTCCGTTTTTATTTCTGTAATGTGAGTATTAATGTCAAATGGTATATCCTCTTGCTTTGTGCCTTTCGAGAACAATTCTTTATATCTTTGAACCAAAATCAAATATGTAGTTTCATCTAAGTTTAATGTAATTGTTTCAGTCACCCCGTTCGGTTGATTAAAATCATAAGATAATTGTTTCCAATTAAATCCTTGAACCTTTGCTGAACTTAAGTAGTTATTAAAATTAGAGAAAGATTTAGCGAACTTCTTTTTCCAATCTAAATTTTCATCAATTCTTTCGAAAATGAAAATACCTACAGACTCAAATAAATCCTTTATTTCTTGAAACAAAAAGTTCATTTGATTTAGGTTTTTGTTTAATTTATCAACAAAGATTCCAAACGGTATATTTCCAGAGTACTCATTAACTGCTTCTTTTAGGTTTTCTTCCATTGTATGTGGATATCTATACCATACAATTGTTCCGTGAGGTTTATCTGGACCATGTAATCTATTTGTTCTAGATATAGCTTGTATAAAATTTTTTCCTGCTAGTTTCTTATCTAGATACAGAGTGTTAATCCATTTAGAATCAAATCCTGTTAATAATTGATCCACTACAATGATAAGATCAAGTCTGTCCTCAGATTTAATATTTAAATAAGGTTTTTTATGCGATAACCTGGCACAAGCATCTTTTTTAAAGTTTGGATATGTTGCAATAGTATATTCGCTTCCAAACATATTTTTATAATCTGTAAGTATATCTGTGATGCCTAACATCTTCCAAATCGAACCTGGATCATTAGAATCGCTAGGATCAAAAAGAGCTGTAACCCTAAGTCCACTATTTGCATCCCTAAATAACGTATAATATTTTATAGCTTCAGGAATAGAGCTGGTTGCAAAAATAGCATGGAATTTCGAATTAACACTTCTTATCAACCAGTTATCTATAATATCTTTTACAACTGCTTTTTCATGTTCATCAGTTTCGTATTGTGCTCTAGGTATAAACTTCTCAATTTCAGTCATTTTACAAGTTTCCTTTCCACGATTCATGTAGTAAAGAAACTTATTTCTTGTTTTTGGATTACTCATAGCTTCAGCAACCGATGAACAGTTACATTCTGATAAAGCAACCTTCTCACGTAGCACCTTATCATCATATGTAGTAACTTTATATGGATCAAAACCTAACACATTTTTATCTCTAATTCCATGTACTATTGTGTACCTATGAAGCTCTTTCCCAAAAATATCTGCAGTATAGTCGTGATCTGGTGTACCTGTAAATCCAAAATAAATAGCGTTTGGGAAAGTTCTCTTAATATCCTGATGCATGTCTCCTTTTTGATCTCTGTGGCATTCATCAATAATAAAGACAATTTTCTTAGATTTGATTTTATCTAAATCTTTGGTTTTTATGTTGCTTTCATCTTTGATTCTGCTCATTTTTTGAATTGAAGTTACTATTAGAACATTGTCAGCTAAGTCACTTTTCAGTTTAGAAATTAATACCTGAGTATCCTCTGTAGCTTGTACAGATTCAGAAGGATCAGAAAAGTTCCTATAATTAATTAGAGATTGATCTCCTAGTTCTATTCTGTCAAGAAGGAAAATAACTTTATCTGCATCTTTTGAATTTGCTATCAACTGAGCAGCTTTGAATGAGGTCATTGTTTTTCCTGAACCAGTTGTATGCCATATATATCCTCCATGTTGATCATCTTTAGTCCAATTCGTTCTAGCAACTTTATCGGATATTGCAGCAGAAGCAAAAAACTGATAGCTTCTCATTACTTTTAAAACACCATCCGAATCATCTGGGATTGTATAAAAGCCAATCAATTCGTGAGCCATTGGTATTGATAAAAGTTTTGTAGTAAATGTTTTCCAGTCTAAAACCAAATCATTGTTAAAATCCTCCCAATGAAAATAGAAATCAGGATTAAATTTTCCAGATGGTCCTGGATTGGCGTAATAAACAGCTTCTTCTGGATTCATTACCACAAAAATTTGGACTAAAGAGAAAACCCCCGTATAAACTCCATTAACCATATACTTTTCGATTTGTGTTTGTGCTTGTGTAATCGACACCTTCGATTTTTTTAATTCAACATGAAAAACAGGCATGCCATTAATAAGAAGCATAACATCGCCTCTTCTAGATGGATATACAGTATTGTTGGTTTTATACATCGGTTGCTCAGCTATTTGATAACGGCTCTTGCCACCAGCAATTTCCATACGGTCATAAATCTTCAAACTAACATTTTTCCCAAAATGAAGTGAATCATTTTGATTGTCTCTTGTAATTGTAACAGTTTTACCATTAATGAAATTATTTAGTGCAACTGGTGTTTTCAATATTTGAACTTGGGTTAGTATTTGATTCATTTCACTGTCGGTTAATGGGCAACCATTTAGAGTGTCTTTATCTTTATTGTTATCGAATAATATAGTTGACCAATTTTTAATAAGATCTTCTTCTGTAGGATTTTTAAGGACATTTTCTTCCCACCCACATTTTTTGCGAAGCAAGTTAACAAATGCTTCCTCGAATATTAACTCGTCATTAAATTGCATATAAATCCTCCTTAAGCAAACATTTTTGAAAGTAGAGTAGCTTTTAGATGTTTTAATGTTTGAACTTCTCTTTCTTGACTAAAAATCAGTTTATCAAGATTACTAAAAAAATCAACTATTTTCTTTTGTTCAGTTTTATCGGGATAACTTACTAATGTTCTAGTTAAAAACTCAAAATTAAAGCTGGTAACTTTCGATCCCTGCATATATGGTATTAATTGATCATGAAAGTGATTTGTATTCATGAAAATACCTAAATAACCTTTTTCAAAATCGACTAAAGGTCTACATGGATATGTATGCAAACCAGATAAAGTTGGTATTTCCAGTTCATTATATATTTCGACCATTTTTCCAGCTGTTGTATCTTCAGCGGTGTCAGCAAAAACGATATCACCAGTTTTCAAATATGATTCTTGTTTGAAATTTATTAACTCTACATCAGAATTAATAAATGGAACAATAGTACTTTCAATATCAATTGCGAATCCATATCTTATTAAAACATCACCATAATGTATATTCTTTACTAGTCCATCTTTATAATTAAGTTGATTCCTAGAAAAAGTATTGTTACTTAATTTATCAAACAATGAACCAAATTTATCTGATTTCCATACACTTTCAAATTCATCAAATCTAATTTCAGGAACAGTACTTCCCTTTTTAGGGAACATCTTATTTAGCATAGATTGTTTATGTTTCTTTATTTTTTCTAACTCTTTAAATTTTTGTTCTATCAATGAATCTAAGTTTGTATGAAATGTTTCTATTTTTGTTTGAATATCATATTTTGGATGTAAGACATTAATTGAAAAAACATCTTGCATTTCTGGATGTTTAATACTACTTCCTCTAAAAAATCCTTCTATTTGATTTTGTATATTTTTTAAGTGATAATATAAAAATTTAGGAGAGACATTAGAATAAGATTTTGCTAAATAGTTTCCTGATGAAATGAACTTACCGTTATAATACTTTATATTTGCAGTTCCACCAGAAGGTAATGTGATGACTTCACCTTCATCATATATGTTTTTACATTTTTGAGTCGTAGTAAATCCTTCAAAGTTACCTGTTGATAATAATTTAATGTTACCTTTTCCTAGATTTAATGACTCTAATTTCTTTGCAGTAATGTTTGTTTTATACTCATTAATTTGATTTTGCATAGCAGGAGAGACATTTGAGAATGTTTTATTCCAATACATTAATTTAAATATTTCACTATTCATCCATAGATCAGTATCATTTTTAAATCTTATTAGCGGGCTACTTCTCATCTTTTTCACCTAAAAACAACTTTTTTAACTCTTTCAACCCTTTTTCATCGAATTTATTCCCGCGTAAATCATCTATCATAAAAGCCAATGAAGTTTTCGAGGTTTTAATACTATCTGTTATTTCTTCATATGTAACTAGATATTTTTCATTCAAAGATTCAATTTTGAAACTCAAATCATAAATAGTATTGTTTGAAAGATTTTTTAACCTTGCATATAAAGGATTAATCCACTTATCAATAAGATTTTTTATAGCATCATCATCAGATAGTCCTTCAATTTTTGCTTTTGTATTGAATACTAGTGATTCTTGTAATAATTTTTTATCTCTTTTAGCTTTTTTTGTTCTTTCATTTAGATTATTAATTTTAATGATTGTATCTTCATAAGAATCTTCGTCAAATTCAGCGCCTTTTTTGATTTCTTTCTTTAGTTGAGATATTACAGCATTTAATTTTTTTGAAACAATATTTCCATCATCATCTAATAGTTCTGTTTTATCATTAGGATCAATTGAATCTAGTAGGGACACTTTCTCTAATTCGAATACACCTATATTTTCAATTAAGGAGTCTAGCTTCAGCTTAATATCTTTAAAATATGTTTCTTGAATTTGTTCAAAGGGAAGTATGTGACCAACCCAGCCATCTTGAATTTCATACAATTCTTTAGTTTTATTGTTTTTCTTAAAAACCATATTTGGATCAACTTGTTTAATTGCTTCATACCCTTCAACTTGCAGTAATTCTAAATCAAGGGATATTATATTCCAATAATTATCTAAGATTTGATAAGCATCATAATAGTCAATAAGAGAAACATCAGCCAATATCTCTCTGAGCTTATTTGATAAAACATTTTCTTGCTTT
>Ga0180007_10004736_pt1 | contig 14231 bp, 11 predicted proteins | sample MM_PC_MetaG_FD_121122 | JGI IMG/M metagenome (GOLD analysis project Ga0180007, IMG submission 121122) | Groundwater microbial communities from the Aspo Hard Rock Laboratory (HRL) deep subsurface site, Sweden - MM_PC_MetaG | ecosystem: Environmental > Aquatic > Deep subsurface > Groundwater... | reverse complement strand
TTCTGAGCATCGAGTTTCTGCCACCATAGCTGAAAGAAAAGCGTTCGGTTCTGTGCTTCAGCCACGAGCTTGTCGACGCGCCCTTGAAACGCGAGCGCATCAGAATGGCTGGTCAATTCAGACAGCCACAAGGTGGCATACCCGCTCAGTTGCCGGACAAGGTATCCGACATGTTCGACCAATTTTAGGACACGGCCGAAGGCTGCGTCATCGATGGTCGATGTGAGCAGTTCTCGAAGCGATGCTGATTCGGTGACCGCTTGCTCTAGGTCTTGGAGCACGGCGTCCATGGCCTGGCCATCGGGCGTCGCGATGAGATCGCTGAGCACCCAGCGGCCTTGTGAATAGGTTGTATTTGACATAGGGATCCTTTCAAACGTGATTTAGGCGAGGGAGCCATCCAATTGAAGTTGCGTTGCGGCCTGTTTCATCCCTTCGATGACATCGGAAATGAGATCGGCTCTCTCCATTCCCAGCATGTCGATGCCCTGTTGGATGATGTCGCGATCTGCACCGGCGGCGAATGATTTGTCCTTCCATTTCTTGTTGACGGACTTCACCGAGAGATCGTCAAGGCTCTTGGACGGCCGCACCAACACGCACGCTGTGACCAGACCGGTGAGTTCGTCGATGGCGTACAACACCTTTTCCATCTCGTGTGTGGGTTCGACCTCCGTGCAAATCCCCCAACCATGGGAGACGATGGCGTGGATGTAGTCTTCGGGCCAGTCGCTCTCGCGCAAGATTCGCTCGGTTTGGTGGCAATGCTCTTCAGGATAGCGCTCGTAATCGAGATCATGAGCCAATCCGATAATGCCCCACTTTTCCTCGTCTTCGCCGCGTTTTCTGGCCATGAATCGCATCACGGCCTCGACTGTTAACGCATGAAGAATGAGGCGTTCGTTCTTGTTGTATGTTTCAAGCAGCGTGAGGGCCTGCTCGCGCGTTGGGATGGGCATGAGTCCTCCTCTCTGATTCCCAATAGCTACTGGCAACTCTACATGGCTGATGAGAACGTGTCCATAGCCACATGTGCCGCCTGCCCCTCGATGGCGTAAAATCGGGGCGAGACTAGGAGGCAGAAACCCAATGATGGACTGGATTACGTTCCTTGCGCTTTTCCCAATCGGCATTGCCATCGGCTTCCTAGCAAGTTTGCTGGGATTGGGCGGAGGCGTATTTATGACACCGCTGCTCTTGTTGGGTGGATTCGTATCCACGCAACCCGACGCTGCTGGGACGAGCGTTGCCGCCGTCGTCTTCACAGGCATTTCCGCATCGATTGCCTACTTTCGCAGGAAAGTCATCGATGTTCGCATCGGGCTATCTTTCATGCCCACAGCCATTGCCGGCGTCTTCCTCGGCAAAGCCATCATTGCGTCGGTCAACCCGTCTTGGCTGACCGTCGCCTTCGGCGTGTTCCTACTCTACCCGGTGAGCATGATGCTGCTTGGCAGGACGCCCAAAGACGCGAAGGCGCGGCTCAAGGGCTGGTCTTCTGGACCGCGCTACTATCTTCTTATCGCGGTGATCGGGTTGGTGGCGGGCGTGGTGACGAAGCTATTCGGCATTGGCGGCGGGACGGTCTTTGTGCCCTCACTCGTTGTGCTGTTAGGCATCGACATTGTGACCGCAGCAGCGACCAGTCTGTTCGTGATGATCCCCATCGCTCTGATCAGCGCGATCACCAGCTGGCAAGCGGGCACGCTTCATTGGGCGCTCGCACTCCCCCTCATTCTCGGCATCATCATTGGAGCACAGATTGGACCTCGCGTGGGGAAGTCCATCCCCAAGAAACGATTGCGCCAAGTGTTTGGCATCGTGCTGCTCTATGCCGCCGCCAACATGATTTACAGGGGCATCACCCAGCTGTAGGTTGCTGTGCAGCGTGATCCTGTTTCCACAGCTTGCTTCGAGCGGCAATGGCTTTGGGGTTGCGCAAGATCCACAGACAGGCCTCTTCGAGCGTTGGGTCGATCTCCGTCATCTCGCGACCAACGCGTGTCTTGGCCATTTGTTCTGAGATGTCGCGTTCTGCAAGGACTTCTGTGCACGTGCTCGTGAAATGAACTTCACAATCCTTCCCACTCAGGTTCTGGGTTTGATCCCCCTGAAGCTGGTACTTGAAGAGCAACCCCCGCAAGCTCGAGCAAATCACCTCAGGAGCTGATTTCCCAACTAATGATCCTTCGTGAAGCAGCGCAATGTCATCGCAGAGATTGCCAAGCTTCTCAGAGGGGCGACTGGCGATTACCACGGTGCTTCCCTGTGAGGCTCCGTTTCGAAGGATGGATGCCAACAAGGAGGACCCCATGTCGTCCAGATGATCTAGCGCATCATCGAGGAGGAGGAGCTTGGGCGTACCGACAAGAGAGATCCCGGCGCACAGCAGGTGACATGAAGCGTCGGGCAGGTCGCGAATGCGACTATCGGCATGTGCCAAGAGACCCAGGTCGTCCAACAGCTGCTCTGACATCTGTTGAGATGCCCTGAGACGGAACCCCTTGAGGCGACCCAATTGAACGAGGGTAGCTTCACATGTCAGCCTGGGATCCAGCAGCTGAGGCTTGAGCGCAATGCCAATCTGCGACCGAATGGTTGCTTGTTGCGGACTGCCTCCAAGGACTGAAACCAACCCGGCAGTCGGCTTGTCGAGTCCAGCGATCAGACGCACAAGCGTTGTCTTGCCCGAGCCAGCAAGCCCCACGATGCCTAGAATACGGCCTGCTTCTTGAGAGAGGGTGATTGCGTCAAGGGCAATCACTCGCCGGTTTCTTTGGGCGACACGTTCAAGTTGGAAGGCAAGCATTGTCATGAGGCGATCATCTGCCTTCGCTCGGAGATCCAGGCAACCAATCCTGAAAGGCCACCAAGCCATAGGAGCCAGATCAGCTCAGGGCCTACCGCTGTCAAGGATGCCAACAGGCTGGGCTCCCGATCCTCGCCTTCTGGCGCAGCAAGAAGTTGTACGGTGCTGGCAAACTGTGTTTGCAGTAGCTGATCCGAAACTTCGTTAAGCAACAGGTGAGGAGACACGACATGCCACCAGCGCTCAAGGCTGTATCGATGGCTCACCAGGTCATACACGGACTGGGAATAGGCATCCACAGTTGACAGGTAATCGGCAACCATCGCTTCTCGATCCGGGGTCACGTGCGGTTGGCCGCTGGGGCGGAATAGCGACAGCCGGGCTTCGGCTGGAAGCTCGGGCACGGGAGGCAGGGAAGATCCATCGAACCGCATAACGAGATCGCGGCTGCCTTGGATCATGAACAGCGTCACGATCAACCCCAGGGAGATCCAGGTCGCTTTGCTGACACTGCCGACACGACGGCTGATCCAGCCTCCAATCAGCAAGAAGGTGGTGAAGTAGACGCCTATGCAGGCCAACCATATGAGAATCCGGCCTGCTTGACTCCATAGCAGGGGCACCTCAAGCCGATGCGATTGCCATAGCAGGTAAAGGCCAATCATCGCGGGAATGGCGATACTCAGAATGACATGAGGAAGTGCGAGGGCGCGACGGCAAGCCTTGTCTGCACGTCGTGGATTCGTCGAGGCGAAAGCCAGGGCCGCGAACAGCCCCATGATGGGCAACGCAAGGGCCAAGGCAGGTGCTAGATCTTGTGCAGCAAACAGGAGGTCCATTTCCTCGGCATCTGCAGACAACCGAGCCAGGTCAAGAAGCGATCCTATATTGGCATGGGCTGAAGCGAATTGCCATGATCCGACAATCTCGGCATCGGTTGTCCCATACCACTGTGAGTCTTGCAGATTGGTACGGGTGACTCTCTCACTTTGTACAAGCAAGCAGGCCAGCAATCCCAGGCAGGCAAGGATAATGAGAACAGCGTACAACCATTGGCTGCGCTGAATCCTGATCTTGGCTCGTGCCGGGATCATAGTCGCCTCGCGGTTCGCGGAAAGCCAATCCAACCCACGATGAGCCAGAAACAGGCGAATAGCCCAAGTCCGATGAAGGATAGGCCGAGGGCTCGATGAAGATCCGCGCGGGAGCGATATGGATCGTCCACCTTTGCTGCCAGGGTCTCAGCGCTTCTCGCGACGTTTGTGACTGCATAGAACGGCGACTGCAGAAGCTGCCATGCGAGCTTGATGGCAAAATCCTGAGATTGGTAGGGCAGGCTCCCGGTGATTGATTTGATGAGTGAAGCGTAGCCCCGGGCAGGCAGAGGAGAGACAAACACCCAGATTCCGATGATCAGAACCAATCCAACAAGCAATGCGATCGGGCGGTTGCGAATGAATTCTGAAAGCACGAAGCCAAGCAGGGCGAATCCCAATCCATAGACGAGGATTGCCGTGAAGTACGTGGCCACAAAGCCTGCTGAGGCCAAGGTTCCGCCCTGCGTGGCGATCAGACTCAGTCCTGTCGTTGACCCAGAGGCGACGACAAGCAGACTGACTTGAAAGACGAGAACGCCTGCTGTCAGGATGAAGCACCCCCAACGACCCCATGGCAAGGCGATGTGAAGCAGGGCGAGTTTGCGACGAGAGGGGAGAGCGACGATACCCATCACGACCATCAGCAAGGGAAAGAGAACCTGGTAGAAATCAGCGATGTTTCCGCGGCTGGACGTCGACCAGGGAGGACTCGTGAATAGGGTTGAAGAAGCGTTCAGCCTCCCATTGGTAATAAATGCAGGCGAGATGGGGAACTCAGGTGCACGTTCAGTGGGTGACTCGCGGAATAGCAGGATGGCGCCCTCGCTGCCGGGCAAGGCCCTTCCATAGCCTTGGATGTTAAAGTGGTTGACTGACGCCTTCTCAGACAGCAGGGGACGGCTTTCCCGCGATTCAAGATTCGTCACTGAATTCAGTACGACGAACACAGGGCCCACAAGCGCAGCCAGCACAGTGAAGACGATGAACGACCTCAGTTTGAGGCGCTCTTCCAGCAATACGAGAAACGCTCGGAAGAATCTCAACCAAACTCCCTCATTAAGAAGATAGTCCACTCTAACCGAAGAGGACTGCGTGAACAACTCATAGGAAGACGCTTGTGTCTGCAAGACGCAGATCACAGCTTGCCTCCCTTGACGAGATCGTGCGAGAGTGCTAGACTTCGATTAGCAGTTAATGGATATGACTGCTAATGGAGACATCATGATTCGGTTTGACAAGATGACACAAGGAGCCCAAGAGCTTTTCCGCGATGCGCAGGACCTGTTGACGCGCTATCGGCACAACCAATTGGATGCCGAGCATATTGCCATGGTGTTGGTGAGCAAAGAAGGCGTCGGACGTGAGATTCTGCAGACGATGGGCATCAATCTTGAAGGCCTGAGCAAAGATCTGGACATTCTGCTGAGCGAGAAACCCACGGTCGTTGGGCAGATTGCCGGACAGATCTATATCACACCTCGTTTGGATGCCATTGTCCAAGCCGCACAAATGGAAGCTGAGCGACTGCACGATGAGTACATCGGCACCGATCATCTGCTGTTGGCGATGAGTCGTTCGACGGACGCGCAGATCCGGCGAGTATTAGGACGTCATCAAATTACGCCTGAGGCCATCTACAACTCGCTGCGTGAAGTGCGGGGCGAGCAACGACTCACAGAGCCAAACTCTGAAGAGCGTTATCAGATTCTTAAGAAATACTCGACCAACCTGACGGAAATGGCCAAGCGTAACGAATTGGATCCCGTCATTGGACGAGATCTTGAGATCCGCAGGATGGAACAGATTCTCTCGCGCCGACGCAAGAACAATCCTGTGTTGATCGGCGAGCCAGGTGTGGGAAAGACGGCGGTCGTAGAAGGATTGGCGCAGCGCATGGTGGCCGACGATGTCGCTGAGATGCTCAAGGGAAAAGAGATTGTGTCTCTGGATATTGCATCGATGGTGGCCGGCTCCAAATTCCGTGGCGAATTTGAAGATCGCCTGAAGGCAGTCATCAAGGAGATTGAGGCCCATGCAGGCGAAATCATCCTGTTTGTCGATGAGCTGCACACCCTCGTTGGCGCTGGCGCAGCAGAGGGAGCTATTGATGCGTCCAACATGCTGAAGGATCCTCTGTCGCGTGGCAAGTTCCAAATGATCGGGGCAACGACGCTGGACGAGTATCGCGAGCACATCGAGAAGGATTCGGCTTTTGAACGGCGATTCCAAAAGATCCATGTCGGAGAACCCACGATCGAGGAGACGGTCGCCATCCTCAAGGGATTGCGAGATCGACTTCAAGAGCACCATGGCATTGCCATCTCAGACGGCGCCATGACGTCTGCTGCACGATTGTCAGAACGCTACCTTGCCGAGCGATTTCTGCCTGACAAGGCGATCGATCTGATTGATGAAGCGGCGAGCCGTATGCGTGTTAATGGAACGGGCGACACAGTCACTGAAGCCGAGATTGCCGGGTTGGTATCTCAATGGACGGGCATTCCAGCGGAACGGATGTTGGAAGAGGAGCGCTCTCGACTGACGAACATGGAGAACGCGCTTCATGCCCGGGTGATCGACCAAGACGAAGGTGTTCGCGTGGTCGCCGAGGCTGTCCGCCATTCGCGAGCCGGTCTGTCTGATCCGCGCCGCCCGATTGGCACGTTCTTGTTCCTCGGTCCGACAGGTGTGGGCAAGACAGAGTTGGCCAAGGCGCTCGCTTCGTTCTTGTTTGGGTCCGATGGCTCGCTGTTACGAATCGATATGTCCGAATACATGGAACGCCATGCCGTCGCTCGATTGATTGGCTCGCCTCCCGGATACATCGGCTACGAAGAAGGGGGGCAACTGACGGAAGCGGTGCGCCGCCGCCCCTACCAGGTGATCTTGTTGGACGAAATCGAGAAAGCGCACCCCCAAGTCATGAATCTGTTGCTGCAACTGCTGGATGAAGGGCGACTCACGGATGGACATGGACGCACCGTCGATTTTCGGCACACGATCCTCATCATGACCTCCAATATCGGATCTGAGCACTTCCAATCGGATGATTCACAAGAGGCCATACTGACAAGAGTGAATGGGGAACTCAAAGAGACGCTACGCCCGGAGTTTCTCAATCGAATTGACGAAACCATCATCTTCCATCCGCTTTCCGAAGCGGCCATTGAGCAAATCGTGGATCTGAAGGTTGCCGATCTCAACGATCGGTTAGCGGACCAGGACATCCGAATTGTTCTCTCAGCTGAGGCGAAGCGTGTTCTATCGAAAGAAGGATACGATCCGCACTACGGGGCACGTCCGCTCGCTCGAGCGCTAAAACGCATGGTGGAAAATCCGTTGGCACGCGCGATTGTGTCTGGAGAGATTGCTGATGGAGACGGTGTTGTTGTCGATGCTGCCGCCATGTCAGATGTGTTGCTCATCCGCAAACAATCTGCGTTGTAGCTTCCGACGAACAAAGAATAGCAACCCTGAGGATTTCCCCATGGTTGCTGTTCCCTGTCAACGATCTTGCACTCAAGCGTTGGGACTTCCCAATCCAAGATCCGCGAATGCCTGCTCCATCTGTTCCGGAGAGAGAGAGCCATGATGCCACTTGGGGACATCCTCCATGAACGAGACGCCCTTTCCAAGAAGCGTATGGGCGGCAATGATGGTAGGCTTTCCAGACCCTTTGGCGGCGAGGAATGAGACGTAGGCATTCATAATCTGACCATAGTCATGGCCATCGATTTCGTGAACGTTCCACCCAAAGGCGCGGAATTTCTCGGCCAAATTGCCGACGTTCATCACATCCTTCACGCGACCGTCGATTTGGCATCCGTTCCAGTCGATCATCACGCAGAGGTTGTCAACCTTGTGATGCGCGGCAGCCGTTGCAGCTTCCCACGGCTGTCCTTCCTGAAGCTCTCCATCAGACACAAAGCAATAGATGCGTGAATCCCGCCCCGCCAACTTGGCGCCCATGGCCATTCCGAGAGCCACTGACAAGCCATTACCCAAGGAACCACTACAAGCCTCGACTCCGGGGATGTTCCACGCCGTCGACGGATGCCCTTGCAGCATCGCCCCCAGCTTTCGGAAGGACCACAACTCGTCCCGATCGAAGTAGCCCTGATCCGCAAGAATGGCATAAAGAATGGGGCACGTATGGCCATTGGAGAGGACGAAGCGATCACGCTCTTCCCATTTGGGATTTCGTGGATCGTGGCGCAAGTACTTGTAGTACAGCGCAGTGAGTAGATCGGCCATCCCCAAGGCTCCGCCTGGATGTCCCGATTTGGCTGTTGTTACGATCTTGAGCACGTCCCCGCGAAGCTGGTTTGCCTTGATTTTGAGTGCATCAATATCCACGATTCCACGTCCTTTGCTTGTCGTCTGGTGATCATACTCACTCGTTGGCGTCGATGGTAGAGAGTATCATGACAACCTTGAGAGGAATCTTATGACCCCGTGCATCTTCTGCCAAATTGCCGCTGCAAACGCCCCCGCGAGCGTGGTTTACCAGGATGCGCATGTGACCTGCTTCTTGGACACACAGCCAGTGAATCCTGGCCATGTGCTGGTCGTGCCCCAAATTCACGTCGAATCTCTCAAGGATTTGCCGGCAGCCATTGCCGCGCAGATGATGATTGTGGCCCAGCAATTGATGCGCGGACTTCGGAACTCGGATTTGCAGTGCGAGGGGATCAACCTGTTTCTTGCCGATGGTTCTGTCGCTGGACAAGAGGTCTCTCATGTGCATTTGCATGTGATTCCACGCTTCGCAAACGACGGGTTTGGATTGCGATTTGCACCAGGCTATGGCACCCATCCCTGCAGAGAAGAACTCGACGATCTGGCGGCCATCATTCGGCGAGCCGTATCTTGATCAAGATGATCCAGAAGAGAGAGGAGTCGCATGGTTCATGCCACATTGTGTTTCATCGTTCGTGACGGAGCTCCTCCGCACGTGCTTCTTGGAAAAAAGAAGCGCGGCTTTGGTATGGGAAAGCTGAACGGCATTGGCGGGAAACTGGAGCCTGGCGAATTGCCAGACGACGGAGTCATTCGCGAGGTTGAGGAAGAAGTCGGGATAACGATTCACAAGAGCGGTTTGCATCCAGCGGGCCGGATCACGTTTCGATTTCCGTTCATGAAGACGTTCGATCATTTTGTGCATGTTTATTGCGCTACAGAATGGGAGGGGGAACCGATCGAAACTGAAGAAATGCTTCCCAGTTGGTTCTCCGTGAACGAGATCCCGTTTGAGCGGATGTGGCAGGACGACGCCTATTGGCTCCCTATCGTTCTTGGAGGGAAGCACATCGTCGCTGAATTCACGTTTGGCGAAGACAATGAAACCGTAACCGATTGGGTTATCCGGAAGGGCGACGCGTGTCGTTTGTTGGATCCTGAAACGCGAACTCCCCGCTGTTGAACAGTTCAAGGCAAGCATCGACGATCTTGGCATCAAACTTGAGTCCGCTGTTCTTCTTGATTTCCTCAAGTGCGAGATTAATACCCAGTGCGGGTCGATAGGGTCGATGCGATGCCATCGCTTCGACGGTATCTGCCACTGCCAAGATGCGCGCTTCCATGAGAATCTCGTCCTTCGCGAGGCCTTTGGGATATCCCAATCCGTCAATGCGCTCGTGGTGTTGAAGAACAATCTGGGCAATGGGCCACGGGAAGGTCACCGTTTCAAGGATGTCGTACGCAGCCTGCGGATGCGATTGGATCAGCGAGAATTCCATCGAGTTGAGGGCGCTTGGCTTGCTCAAGATTTCTGCAGGAATGGCCAGTTTGCCAATGTCATGCATCAGCCCGGCAACACGAGTGCCTTCGATGGTTTCCGGGGCGAGTCCCATTTTCTTGGCAATGGCGACAGCCAATTCTGTGACTCGGCGTTGATGACCTGCTGTATAGGGATCGCGGGTTTCCGTGGTCATGCCGATGGCTCGAATTGTACCGTCGAGCGCTTGGTGCAGTGATTTCTCCGCCTCGACCGTGGCCGTGATGTCAATCTGAGACACGAGGACTCGTTGCAGTGATTCCTCATATCCTGGAGCTGGCATCCAGCGAATGGCTGCATGGATCACGGATCCGTCCCGGCGCTGATCGATGCTCGTGCCTGAGTAGTAAACTTCGCCTCTTAAGATGGCCAACAATTGCGGGATGAATCCGCTCCTCGAACCCTGAGGGATAATTCGAGAAAGCTCTCCGACTAGCTCAGCCTTCGACTTCGCTCCGTGCAAGGCGATGGTCGCCTGATTCACGTCTTCCACTCGGATTCTGCGAATGCAGTCGTGGAGAACTTCAGGATGTTCGTGAAGATAGGCCTCCATGTCCTCCACACCACTGGCTTGGATCTCACGGAGTAACGCTTTGGCCTGAGAGAAATCCTCTTGCCAAAGGGCAACGGGCGAGCCTTCGAACAGTGATTTGTAGCGCATTTCGCTAATTTCCCGTTTATTTTCTGCTTCTCTCTTGTGGACGGCCTCGAGGACCAAGGACACAAGATTGGCGAGCGAACTAGCGAAATTGATGTCTTCTCGCTCCCAATTCCGTTGAATCCCCTCATGTTCGTGACAGACGACGCCGACGAGTTCGCCTTCTAGCCGAACAGATGCGTCGAGTGTGGAGATCGTGTCTTGGTCGGAAGCGCCACTTGTTAAGAACTGAGCTGTTCTCGGGTCTTCAAACACATTGCCTGCGGCAATAACGCGCTCCTGCGCAAGGGCTTGGAAGTAACTTGGAGCGTCCTTGCTTCTCAGTATCCTGCCCTTGGAGTGTGTATTCTCGCTCAGGTCATACAAGTCAATGCACTCAATCGCGTCTTTGTTCTTCGTATAGAGCCAGACACTGGCCCTCTCCACCTGAAGGGTGCGAGAGGACGCTTCTGTGATCGCCTGAACCGCGCGATGCATCGATCCTTCATACAAAACAGGATCCATGGCCAATTGAATGAGTGCGGCGTCGCGGTGCTGGATTCTTTCTTGGCGTGCCGACTCTTGAGCTTCTCGCAATTTTCGATCGGTGATATCGCTGGCAAAATTGAGAGTGGCCTTCTCCCCTGCCCAGGTGATGATGACGGTTCTGAGTTCAACCCAGCGAGTCTCTCCGTCCGTTCGCACAATCCGAAACTCGTATTCTGCCGGAACATCTTCTCCCTCAAGTCGTTGTTGGTAACGTTCTGCCACCAGTTTGCGATCCTCGGGGTGAATCCATTCGATAAACGGTCTCGTTCGCAACGCTTCTGACGATCGTCCGCTGAGTCGAGATGTACTGGGATTGGCAAATGGAATTGTGCCGCCTTGAGCGATGAACACGGCTTCTGAAGCATTTTCTACGACGGCGCGATATTTCTCTTCTGACGCGCGCAAGGCTCCGGTCTTTCTCTCGACTTCCTCTTCCAGATGTTCCTGATAGCGCCTGTTTTCCTCTTCAAGTCGGCTGCGTTCCAGGGCAAGTTCACTGACTCGTAAAGCGCTTGTGACTGCAGACTTGAAATCCGTACGAGCGATGGGTTTGGAGAGATAGTCAAAGGCCCCTAGACGTACGGCTTCTGCCGCTGTTTCTGCGGTCGGCTCTCCGGTGATCATCAGCACCTGCGTATCTGGAGCGATCTCATTGATGCGTTTGAGTAGGGCCACTCCGGTCATGCGAGGAAGAATGATGTCTGTGATCACGACAGCGGGATTGTGTTCGGCAAGCAGCGCAAGCGCTTGGGATGCATCCTCGGCTGTGTAGACGTCGTGTCCCTCCTCGCGGATGAATTCTGCGAGTGTGGTCCGGATGCTTCTCTCATCGTCAACGATCAGGATCTTGGCCATCGATCTCCCTCACTGCATGTCCCTATGCCTCAAGTGACCAGCCGGACTCAACTGGCAGCTCCATGACAAAGCGAGTGTAGTGGTTGGGCTCGCTTTCCACCAATAAACGTCCACCATGCTCGCGAACGAGGCCGTAGGAAATGGAAAGACCGAGGCCGGTTCCCTTCTCGCGGGGCTTGGTGGAAAAGAATGGATCAAAAACCCGATCGATAATCTCTTGTGGAATCCCCGTCCCGTGATCCTCGACCGTTGTTCGGATCCAGGCTTGTCCATCGCTCTCGAAGGTCGCTAGCGAAATCCGCAGGATCTTGTCTTCATCGAACTCTGGATATCTCTCATTCAATGCGTCCCGAGCATTGGTGAGCAGGTTGATGAGCACTTGCTGGATTTGCTGGGAACGACATTGGATGAGCGGCAGATGGGGTGCGCGCTCGATGTTCAGTTGAATTTGATCCTTGCGCAATATCGATCCAACAATGGAAAGGGTCGAATCGAGGAGATCCGACATGCTGGCTGGGCTGTGTCTCTCGTTTTCCTGTCTAGAAAATGAGAGCAGGCTCTTGACAATAGACGCCACTCGATTGCCTTCGTCAACGATTCCTTCAGCATAATCACGTAACTGGGGATCTTCGATTCGGTCATGGATCAGCTGCGCGTAGTTGATGATTCCTGTGAGGGGGTTGTTGATCTCATGCGCGACACCGCTCGCCAGCGTTCCAATGGATTCAAGCTTTTGGCCTTGTCGTAGGTGGCTTTCGATGGCCAGTCTCTCCTGTTCCGCTAGCCGCCGTTCAGTGATATCCTCACCCGAGCTCACCGAGCCGATCACGTTCCCTGAGGCGTCCGTCATGACCGCGTTGTGCCAAGCCACAATGCGTGACTCCCCATCGCGGGTGAGAACCGTATTCTCGAAGTACTCAACAGGCTCTGTTTGCCCGGCCATCATTTGTCCAAAGACGATGCGGACGGATTCCGTGACATCGGCAGGAATGCAGGTGGCGAACCAGTCTTTTCCCAACAGCTGTGAAGTATCCGTGTATCTGAGAATCTGCAGCCCCTTCTTGTTGAGCAAGACAATACGGCCCTCGCGATCCAACACGACAAACATCACACCGGCGATATCGAGATAGAGCTGGGCTTGTTCCTTTTCTTCACGAAGCTGCCGTTCGATATTCTTGATGTCGGTGATTTCGGTGACGACCGCGAAACTGCCCTGAAACCCGCGTTTTGAATCAAGGATGGGTTGGGGCGAAACCCATGTCGCCACTTCTGAGCCGTCAGAGCGCACGAATGACAACTCGTAGCTTGACGCGATGCCCTTACGTCGCTGTGCCATTTGGAGGGAGATCACGTCTTTGCTTTCTGACGTGAGGAGGTCGCTCGTCAACGTGCCGATAATCTCATCCTGTGAACGTCCCAAGATCCGGCAGAAGTGCTCGTTGACATACTGAAGGACACCGTGCTCGTCCTCGATGGCCAAACCATCTGACATGGTCTCGATGAGGTCTTGATAACGTTGCTGGCCCTCGGCAATCCCGCGGACAAAGGGGCGCGTGATCCGAGCAAAGAGGAGCGCTCCCAGAACGATGGCCACAAGGGCCGGCCCAAGACTGAGCAGCGCGGCGCGCAGATACGGGGCACGGATCTCTCGCAAATCGATCTTGGCTACAACGCCCAGATCGATGTCGGCAACCGGCTCGAACGCCGCCAGCACGAGGACTCCGCGATAATCGAGGCCAATGACCGTCCCGGTCTCTCCTTTCAAGGCCCTGCGCATCGGCTCTGCCAAAGCGGAGGTGATGGGAATCGGCTCAGGATAATCGAGATCGGAATGGCGGTGACTAAGGAGGAAGACGATCTGATCGCCTTCCTGTTTGGCCAGTGTAAACTCACCGGTATCCCCGAATCCCTCATACCTTTCATGGGCATCTACAAGGATATCCAAGTAGCCTGGGTCAGATGTGTCCCCACCATCCAAGTAAACTTGCTCGTGCCGGGCAATGGCTTCGATCGTCCGAGCTTCACTCTGGGCGATCTCCAGTAAGCGTCCGCGTTGCTGAGTAATGGCTGCTGAGTAGAGAAGAAGGATCGAAAGAATCGTGGTGCCAAGAACGATGACTGCCAGGATGGCAACGAGGAGCAAAACGCGTTTGCCCTCGGCTTTGCTTGAATATGGGTCAATCCCTCGCTGCAAGCTGTCTGCCTCTCTTCCCGAGCGCCCCCATCCTTTCAGATGACCACTCCCTTCTCAGCACGGGGAGATTTCCGCATGCAGTGAGAATTCATCTGGACAACTACCGTACAATGATGCAGTCGAGGATGCAAGTAGGAGTGAGTGATTGATTGCTTCCCGTGGATAGGGGCGGTGAGAGCAGAGGGATGAAATACGATGGCTGAACACACAGCAGAGACCCGCAAACGTGCACGTTGCTTCGGGGTTATTCCTGGCATTCTCCCCCCAGGGCCAGACAACGCGATTACCGATGTGGTTGGGGTGCAGGTGGGCCA
>Ga0180007_10004735_pt1 | contig 14233 bp, 12 predicted proteins | sample MM_PC_MetaG_FD_121122 | JGI IMG/M metagenome (GOLD analysis project Ga0180007, IMG submission 121122) | Groundwater microbial communities from the Aspo Hard Rock Laboratory (HRL) deep subsurface site, Sweden - MM_PC_MetaG | ecosystem: Environmental > Aquatic > Deep subsurface > Groundwater... | reverse complement strand
GTCGATGCCGATAGGTTTGGATTGGCACTAGCACGGACTACAGCTTGCACGCCTTTAAGGTTTGTTAATTGTAATTCAGTCATTGTTCATACCTCCTTAAGCGTTCCAGTCTCGATTTGCTGTGACTAACAGGTAATCTACATCGAGAACCTCGATAGCAGCACCCTTAGCTTGGACACCACACACGACACCGAGGTCAGTTGAAGTTGAAACCGCACCAGCTTGAGTCTTGAGCAGTTTGCCGTCAATGTACCAACGTGCAGTACCATTCGGGTCTATCTCAAGTTTCAAGATTTGCCACTCACCAGCAACAGCATCATCATCTAAGTCAATGGAACCAGATGCAGTCACGGCAGTTGTGGTTCCACCAGCAAACACAGCGTGCCAGTCTTCATCATCAGTAAGTTCTGCACAAAGGTAGAAACCTACTAAGTCAGAAGCGGTATACGTGATAGTAGCAGTTGCACCACTAATCATGTCGTCCTCAAAAGACAGATCTGCACCTACAGTGTCAGCCAGTCCAATGAATACATCTTTGGTATCCAAGTCCAACAAGCGTACCCTAGCCTCAATCGTGATTGGAGCCATGAGTCCGACGTCGAACATTAGCGGAGTACCAACACATGTTGCGTGTTTGTCCTCGTTAGTGGTAGTTAACCGTCCCACACCACTGAGTTCGTCTGAGCCTATAGCTAAGATGCCAGCGTCAATCTCAGATATACCATCACCGAATACACGGAAATCGCCTATCTGAAATTCAGTCCGAGTTGTAGTATTGTCTGCGATTCCAGACAAATCGACCAGAGTTGCGAAATCCTCGAATAACTCGATGATTCCTTTGCTCCCTTGAGCGTTTATAGTCATTTATTTTTCCTCTTTGAGTAGCTTTAGCTCTCGTTCTAATTTTCGTATCTTAGATACGTAAGGGGCTGTTATCTGTCCCATGTGTATGGGATGACGGGGAACAGCAGCAAGGTTCTCTAAGCGGTTATCCACCGTATTACCGTTTAGATGGTGAACGAGCCAACCTTTAGGAATCGGACCTCTTGCCTTACTCCAAATTGCCCTATGCTCGTTCATACTCATTAGCTTGTTGGCGTAGTAGCGTCACTCATGATCTCATAGAGCCAGTTACCTGAACTCCGTTCGCCATATGCGTACTCATCGTACAGATACAGCCTCATAGCTCCACCACCATACCCAGGCTCCTCTTTCATCTTCGTCCACGGAGTACGACCTTGAACAAGGATTATACCCTTTTGGGAGAAGACTCCACCCTTTGCATCGTCACTCGAATCAATGGTGATGTTACCATCCTCATAGATTTCAACACTAGCGACTTTCAGCTTCATCTTGTTTTGGAATACTGAAGCGGTTATACCATCGGTAATGTTGTAAGTTCCAACTGGGGCGGTTAGTTCGTCTGCCAAGTCTTTCAGTTGGAAGCCATGGAAGACTGCACGAATTGGGTCTGGTCCAGGCTCGGTAGCATTACTCGAAATCCTGTAAGATGCAGCAGTAATATACCCTGATGTCAGAGTAGTACCAGCACCGCACAGTTGCGTAGTAGCACCGTCGACAGCGACTAAACCATCTTCGTCCTTTTTCTTTTGTATCGCATTCTGCGACAGTCCACCGATTTGTGCATACGCATTCTTAGAGATACGTTGTGCAACTCTATCAGTGATTAGGGTCTCCACACCAATTACGGTAGGAGTAATAGACAGCAATGTATCGGATAATTGTTGAGGGTTGTTCAGTTCCTCGTCTTCCGAGACCGCTTGTGCAGAAAGTTGAGCAAACGTCACTTCATTCCAAGTCAATCCAAGGCCGACACCAAGTGTCTGTTTATCCACTAACTGAGGCATTTTACCTTCATATATCCGCACTTGACGGGCTTCAAATATGATGGTAGGTAAACTGTCAGCTAATGAACCAGTTGTAGTTTTTCCTACGGCCATTTAAGACCTCCTATTGTTATTGTCCAGAGTCTCGCCTCTGTCTGATTTTCGCAGCCCTGAGATGGTCTTCAGGTGTAGGTTCATAATCTTCTGCTCCGTAACGCTCTATGAATTCAAGATCAGAACCTCCACTACCACCACCAGAACCACCTTTGGTGTTCATCTTAGCTAACTCCTGTTTCTTCTTTTCGTTCTTCTCTTCCTCGGTCCCTTCTGCTGTCTGCTGAGTAGCTTTAGTTTTGCCTACCCCAGTAGCAATCAGCGTTGCAGCCCGATTGTAGAAGTCTTCCATTGGAAGCCCTTTCTCGCCTGCTGCGTTCATAGCATTGTACAACTCTACTACAGCCGGGTCTACACTCCCGCCCTCGTAGGCTATACCAGCCGCATCTAACAAGGTTAACACATTCTGTACGTGCTTCTGAGCATATGTAGCATACTCTACCGCATTCGTAGCTTGGTCATGACGCTTGTCAATCTCCAGTTTCTTTTGATTGAACTCCGTCGGGTCAATTGTGTCCCTTTGGGCTTGCAGGTTAGCTAAGTCAGTTTGGTACTTTACATCAGCAGCTATTTGACGTTGTGTTCCACCAGCTTTCAAGTCAGCGATTTCTTTCTTTATTGCTTTTAGCTCTGGGCCGAGTTTGGAATTAAAGCCCTCGTGCCTTTTTCGCAACTCCGTTTCGTCTGCTAGCGACTTTTCTAGTGCAGCGATACGTTCTTTTAGTGCCTCTGGACTCTCGTCTGTTTGCTTACCAGTCGTGTCCTCTGCCGTAGTTTCTTCTTTTGTTTCTTCTACGCCCTCATCGGCTTGGGTACTCTCTGCCTCTTCCGTCGAAGTGCCAGTTTTTCCCCATAAATCTTCGTCCATTTATTAATGAACCTCCTATATTTCAAACCAGCCGAAGCTGAATTTGTCTATGTTAATCACGTGGAGTCCACGTGTTTTCTGATTGAATACGATGGATACGATATTTGTTTTGTGCCTTAATTCTATCTGAAGCTAATCTGACAAGGTTGATATGAGGCTCATCCTCTACACTTATCTGATATTTAATAACATCATCAAAAGCTATAAGTCTCTCTAATGTCTTATAGTATTTAGTCATAGCCTCCTCTGCTTGATGTGGGCTAATTGCCTTTGTAATAGATACTTCGAGTGCTTTAAGTGACGCTTCTATATTAGATACGTATGTTTTCATTTCACGTACCGATTGTGTGGCATAAGACCTGGCAGGTATCGAAGACTCTATCGAAGTTTTTTCATATTCTATATTCTCAATAATAGCCTGTGTGCGGGCTATGTCTAGGGCTTCAGTAGGCACCGCTATTGGCATCTCTCCGTCTTGCACTATCATATTCGCATAGTCTATTGCTTCTTGCGTTTGCAGGCTTTGTGTGTAACTTTTAATAAAAAGTGCCGTATTTACTCTTGGAAATTGTACTAACCATTGGTTGACCTCAGCCCATTTCTCAGGTGTTCCTTTAGGCAAATCCCAATAAGTTCTGCCAAACCTATCTTTTGTCTCATTGATAATATCCTGCTCAATCGACAAAATCCTATCTACTGGATGCCTGTCCTGCTGAATCATAATTGTTCTTCTGACTTCATCTAGTAATTCTTTATCATTATCCCATCTGCCCAACCAATCTTCGTTTAGTTGAACTTCTGTTTGAGCATATTCGACAGGAGTCGTAGTTTGATGTAATGTAGGATTGTTGCTCACATGAAATTTATAATCATATATAGCAGCAGTTAATCTATTTTCGCTATCCCTTATCTTTGGTGCTTCTGCATACTTAGCAAAAACGTCAGGGAATTGTAATGCCCATGCATCCATCTTAACAGCAAACTCAGACGCAACTTCTCTCTTCAATTCCTCTGCCATTTGAAGTGCCTCTGCCCCTCTGCCATATACTCCCATTCGGTAGTTTTGCATTATATCGAATCTCGCATCTTTATACTTTTCAGAAGCTATGTCATATAACGGCTTAAACTCGTAATATTGTTGTTCTGCCTTAGACCAGTCTGGCCCCTTCTCCATTGATTCTTGTTGAGACTTATCCATTGCAGCTTTAACATCAGGGCTTCCTTCTATCACGGCAGCAAGACTTGGTGCAGTCTTTTTAAGTTGTTTCCAATTCATGCCATATTCAAAAGCCCGTTCATCCTTTAGTTGCTGTTCTTTCATATAAGCGAAGTCCTCGTGTGACCTGAGCCCCATAAACTCGGCAAAGGTCATCAGGGTATGTTCCCCAACTCCAATCTCTGGATTAGGAGGCCTACCTATGGTCTCCAATATATTTCTTGACCAGAATGGTGTCATTCGAGGCTCGGTTAAATGCCTTATTATCTCAAAGATTCCCTCGTCTCCAAACCCTCCACCTATATAGTCTGAACCTAACGTCAAATCAACACCAGCCGATGCTGCCAGTGATAACTTGCCTCTTAGAAACCTTGGTATGACATAAGTTGGAATCCTATCAGCCTTTCCATCTACTACGGCCTCTGCTAAACCTGCAACGAGTCTATTAATACTTCTCATAATACCACCGTAGCCAAACCACACATCTCCTATTCTGAAAGACAAATATCTTCCATCTGTAGGATTAAGGTGCGCTCCCTCTCCCGTAAGTGGCTTTGTGGCTTCTGCTAGACCTGCATATGCCAAGTGCAGACCACCTTGGAACTGTGCCATCTTCCTCCATGCCCTTACACAAGTCATTCCACTTTTAGGGTTAAACATATCTCCTATTAATGCCAAATAAGAACGGTAGTAGCGGGGTGCAAAAAAGATTAATGTCTCTATTGCATTTTGCATTGGCGTAACGCCTGAGTTTATCTGCGAAAGCGAACCCATCATTTTATCTATGTGTTGACCTACTGCTTTTGCTTCCTTGGCAGTCATGTTTGGTCGATACATAGACTTCCATGACTCCAGCCTTGCAGGGTCAACGAAGCCGGTGAATCCACGCTCGAACATCCTTACAGGCTTGCCTATAAGTGGCAGTTTGCCTAGAAATCCAGCAGCTTCCATATACTCAGGGTTCTCATAGTTCATAAAACCCTTCTGTATGGAATTTATTACATGTTGCCTGTTTTTGCCAAAATACTTTGTCAAGTGTTGAGGGTCTTTCATTGCCTGAAACTGCCTTGCCCACTGTCTGGCCCAGTTCTTTGGGTCATTAAATTGCAAAAGTAGACCATGTATATTAGGGGCACCTATATCTTCACCTGTTACCATGAACCTCGGAACTGCAATTGCTTTTGTAAGATAAGACACAAAACTTGGTAAACTTTCTTTGCCACGAAACGCATTCAATAGTTTCTTATTCAAAGCAACCTGCTGCACTTTAGTCATATCGCTTCCCCAAACCAAGTTTTCAGTCCCAGGAACGCCTTTAATTGCCCTCATTTTTTCAATAGATTCATTTGCAAGTTTTGTGGCTGCTTGTCTGTGCCACTTCAACGCATTTTCTATATGAGGTAACATATCCCGAATGCCCGTCTCCCCTGCTTTATATGCAGCCTTGAGTGTGCCAGAGGTAGTTAGCATTTCATTCATGAGTAACTGTGCCTCTTCTACAGACTTAGCCCCAGCTATTTTGCTTTTCAGTCCTTCATACCATGCTATCTTTGATTCTGCTTTCAGTAAATCTTTTGTCTTTCTAATGGCCCCTTCTTTAAGCACGCCAATAGTTTTAAGTTTATTTATAAATCTTTGATTGGCAACAGCTATATAACTCTCTTCCATAGTCTTTGAAATTAAGGCTTGATAGTCATGATTGAACTCTACACCTGCTGACATTTGTTCTTCTAATGTCCATCCAAGTCTGTGCTTAAACTGACTTGGATCTACGTTTCTTAATTGCTCCCCCTGCTTACCAGTGGTCATATGCCACTTGCCTGTAACTACATCATGGTGAAACCATTTTGAACCAAGTGGTACAATATACTCACCCACAGGAACACCCTCTTTTTGAAGCATCCTGAAACGGGCTTCTAGCATCCTGTGTATAGCAATAACTTCAGGGTCTTCTGAAACTAGTTTGCCTTTTAATGGCCCTACAATATAGCGATACTGGTCTGCGTTCTCAAGAACATCGTAAATATGCCCAACATCTGCTCCTGTTCTGCCACGAATATGTGATACATTTGATAATATCCCATCTGCGCCTTTGCCTGCTGATAAATTAGAATCAAAGGACAATATTTCATTCATATATGCCCTTGCCAATGCCCTTGCTTCTCCAACCTGTCGCCTGTAAAGAACGATAGACTTAGATAAAATCTCCTCGCCCATATCTGCCACGCCACTCTTACGCAAAAGTCGCCTTAATAACATTCTGCCGAAGCGAGTTTGTGCCATCACTCTCAGCCCACTATCTTCTTTCAGAAAGTCTACAATAGCTGCTTCCAGTGCTTCATCTGTAGTGATAGTTGCAAGTTCTTCGCCTGCTTTTAGTCCAAGCGATTCGGCATATTGTGAACCTCGAACACCGACTCCTGATAAATATTGTGCTTCTACCTGCCTGCCTAATGCTTCAAGTTGTACCCTAATATCATCCATTTCGTTGATGACTCTTCTGGGAATTGCACCCATATAATTATCTGGCCCCCATTTTTCTAAAAGAGTCGTCAATTTATTGCTGAGGTTCATATGTTTTGTAACGGTCTTGTCAGCAATAGCATTGATACTCTCTAGTGTTTTTTTACTAACAGGTGGTACATCTTTAGCAGCACTAGCAATGGCTTTATCAAGAAAGCCTCCTTTGGAAAATTGCAAGAGTGCGTTCTCTTCTGCTGTACGGGCTACTGGTGATTTGCTGGCAGCCAGTGCTATCTTAGGTGCTAACTCAGTAGCCTTTCTAGTTAGTTGTGCAACAATTGCCTGCTTCTTGAAATATGTTATGGCTAACCGCTCTAGTTGCGTATATTTCTGTCTGGCGGCTATACTTGGGAAAACCCATAGGGGTGCAGTTGCGATAGTATCGTCTAGAAGTTGTCCACCGAAACCTCTATTTTCCCGATACTCTTCGACGATATTACGTATAACATATGTGAATGCGTCCTTTTCCTTACTTGTCCAGTTTAACATGTCAGGAATAGATGCTTCTGAATATGCAATCTTAAACTGTTCTTGAAATTCGGGACTTGTTTTATGAAGCCATTTATTTGTAGAGAATAATGAAGAATATCCTGACAGCCCTTCGTATAGTTTTTCTTCACCATGAAAGAAACTGGCTATAGAGTTACCTGTTTTTCTTAGTGCATCAAGCGAAGCGTAGGTCGCTATTTTCCGTGCCATTTCAGGATGTTTTGCACTCACAATATCTAACTCTTCTTGCGACATCGCTTTAGAGAATTCCCAAAAATTACTTACTGCTTGTGTCGCTTTGTACAACCCAGGGTGCTTCTTAGATAAGTCAGCATATTGATTGAATGCCCTCATAATAAATTTCTGCACACGACTAGGTTCAACTATACCTAACCCTTTCCTTGCAGTCTCCCCTACTTCGTCTAGTCTATGATATTCACCTGACCTGATTATCCTCTGTTGCTCAATTGCCTCTTCTAGTGTTGGCACTGCCACATGATGACCAGGGGAAGGCCAATCTCCAGGGACCGTCTGTTGCATTTTTGTATAATCTTCCCACGTAAAATAAGGGAAGCCCATTTTTGCGAGGTCTACAAGACTAAAATCAGTAACTTTTTCTTGATTGAGTGCCTTATCTAAATAGAACTCAAAACTTCTAATTTGAGGCATATCTAGGTCAGCAACGGCTAATAAATTAGTATCTGAGAAAACCATTCCTGGATTTTCTTTCTTCAGTGTATCTATGTCAAGGCCCATGTCTTTCAAATATCTCTCGTTATCTAAGAGTTGCTGTTCATTAACCTCTGCTTCATAATCAACACCCCTGTTGTACTCTGCACCAGCTATCCACCCTTCATTGTTCATAATCCCAGTAGGATTGACTGAGATTTGTTGCCCGCCTGGAAGGGTTTGAAAAGGAAAGTCTTCTGTGCCTGGTAATGGACCTGCTGCATTCCATGTTCTCCCAGGTCTTGCAGGAGTTATTCTACCAGTACGCATATTAAAAATATATTCGCCCTGTTTCCACCTGTCAAATTCCTGTGCATCACCCCTGTTTTTGGCATATAAAATAGCATTACCCTCTCTGGTAACACCACGGATAGAAACAGCTTGCCCATTAGCTTTCATGGTAGTTATAGTTGTTGCCAAATCTGGATTTTCTGCAAGTAATATTGCATATTCAGCAGAATCTTCGCCCCAATCAGCATGGCCAGCATTATAAGCCAAGTTATACAACGCCATTTGGTGTGGAGTCCAATCCTTAGAACTTGTCCCTGCTGTAGCTTCCCTATATTCCCTCATGCGTTCTTGTAATGACTTACCGCCCAAATTGTCCCATGCTAATAGCGAGGCTTCAATCACAGGTGCTACTTCGCCCCACTTATCATATTCGTTATTCCAAGTGCTTTGTGTGTAAGAGTCACTTTCAAAGACACCCGTAGTTCCATAACTGGTGTCCTCATATAGACTGTTCTGTGTTGCTGCTGGCATAGTGTCATAAGACTCGCCACCATAATTAGCACCTATATTGCCCCAACTATCTCCAGGCATTGTCATTTATTGTGTCACTCCTGTAACTGTACATGCTCGTTCTTTGCGAGTTAAGTATCTAGTTGGGCATTGCCCTCGCACCTCTTGCTTAAACGGAAAGTGTTTGCCCATTTCTGCATAATATATTTTAGGGTCTATGTCTCGACTTATAAGCACATCTTCCAGTGCGTCTTTTTGCTCTTGGGTCATATTTCTCCACATTTGGGCGGACGGAAATGCCGGCCATAGAACTATATTGCCTCTACTATTATGCCTCTTGGAACCTTGTTCTCCTAATTCAGCAGCAAAGTCCTCTGGTTTTCCTTTATGAAGAAGTCTATCTAATGCTATTGCGTTTTTTAAGCTCATTATTGTTGCTTCGCAGGTTTGTATTTTGTGCCTCTGGTCTCTGGTGATTTTGGCTTTGTCCAGTTGGCTTGCATCATACTAGAAAAGGTGTTCTCTTGTACTTTGGCTATATTAGTAATATAAGTGCGTACTAAATCACCTAGTCCAGCAGCATCCATTTCTCTCATTGCCTGTGCTGATGGCATTTGAGGCATTGCAACTTGAGTTTGTCCCATCAGTGAGGGAACGGCTGGCTGTATCTCTTCCAAGTATGGATAATTCTCTCCAGCCCTAGCAAAACTAGACTGTCTCTCTGTGCCCGTTCCTTTTGGCATAGTTTGCGCTCCGCCAACAGAGCTCCCTGATATTTGTGGCTGTGCTTTACTTTGCCCTTGTTTTAGTGGATTTGGCCCTATTCTCCACTCTCCAGTCAAGCGGTCTTGCCATCTATATATAGCCTCTCTGCCTTGCTGAGTTTGATATGCCTCTACTGGAGCCTCCTCAGCTATCGGTACATTCCACCATTTCTTGAGTGCCATTTCTTGTCTAGGACTGAGTAACCAGTTAGTGCCGACAATTCCTGGCGGTGGCTTAAAAAAGAATTCGGGTATAGTCTCGCTAGTCCAAGAAGGTTTATATGGTTTAGGATAACCACCTAAACCTTGTCCTAAGCCACCTATACTTGGGTTTACTGCATCATTTGTTTGTGGCATTATTGACCTCCTTGTCTAAATTGGATATGGCTATGTATTCATCAGTTTGAGGTTCAATGAGATATACTTTATTGCCTACTAATGTCCAACATATCATATGACCTTGCTCGATTAAGACCTCAGGGTGTATTATATATCCCTTAGTTTTGGCATTATTAACTAAATCAAAACTGAAGTCATCACAATCGTAAGTTGTTTCGACAAACTCATTCTCGTTAGTCTTGTCCTGTGCCAGAAAATAAACTAATTCCTTTTCTGTGCTGAAATAGTAAAGGTCGGGGCAAGTAACATCAATGACTTCTTGCTCAAGCATAGATATAACATCTTCTTGAATCGTTATGATTTCGCTCTGAGTGGCCATCATCTGCTGTTGGGTATACAATCTGTTGTAAGCGTCATCTAATGCCACCTCAGCAGGACTAGGTGCATCATTATGCTTATTGCAAGCATAGCCCTGACCAACCAAAAACAGCAGTATGATTAAAAATGCTGTAATCTTTTTCATTACTTCTGCCTCGTTGGCACTTGTCCGAAAGGTGCTTTACTATTAGTATCTTCTCGATTACGATTGATTAAGTCTACTATAGCATCAGCAGCTTTAATTGTTGTAGTTGTCCACTCTTGCGGTCTCATTATCTTGGTAGCTCCTCCCTTGTAGCATCACCATGCAATGGGGCAACACCACCAGTACCGCCCATCATCAGCTTGTTAGTCTGTCCCATGCCGTGTTGAGGGGCTCCAGCCCCCATAGGAGTTGTTTCTGCTTGTGGATTGTAAGAATCCTGAGCCTGTGCGGACTCGTCTAGTTCCTGCATCCACATCTTAACTTTAGCATTCTCCATCGCTTCCATAGTAAGAACATCACGCACACGTGGATTAAGAAGTATCTGCTCAAGCAGCCAGCGTTCTCTTTCTTCGATGTAATCTTTGCCAAGCTCTTTGTGACATGTTTGTTTTGAGTAGAATCCCATTGCCCACAGTTCAGCATAATGCTTTTCCTTTTGGATATTCTGTTCTGCTTCGTCGGGCATCATCTTGACGAACACTCTCGCATTGTCAAGGTTTACGTCTTTCTTAGGGTCAATAGTAATAATGCCAGGAGATTCGGGGATATTCCCCATAATCCCGACCGGCTCTTGTACTACGTTTGCTATCACGTAGAACGCTTTTTCCAGTTCGTTAGCACACGCATTCTCGTAGTTAGCCTTGAGACTTGTCAGCAACGCCAACTTAGCAGCTTGGTAACGAGTCATTTGGCCGTAGCCAGATTCGTATTTCTGTCCGCCACCATGCAGTATTTTGGGGACTGTCTTTTCTTGGTCTTCGTTTATGATTTGAATGCCTCGATAGAGGTCAGGTGACGCAGTTCGGGCCTTTGCATATTCAGGGCCAGCATCTTTCTCTATATAGGATGGTTCTCCAGGACTGTAAGACCATTTTTCCCATGCCCTGAGAGGTCTCCTGAACACTACCTTATCATAAACATCGTATTCTTGAGCAGCAAATACAGCAGTCTTACTCCTATATTCCTGCATATACGCCGATAAATTGGGATCAAGCATTGAGACTATAGCGTCTTCTTTCTTGTCTTCTTCAGACTCGAAACCGAAACCTGAGTAGCCTATTTCGTATGGTATAAAACCATACTGATTGTCCATGTCTTCGACTACCTCGCCATCAGCCACATACATTATTTGTGTATTCGAGTGATATTCCCACCAATCAACATCTGCCATTGGGTCTTTGTCGCTCTTGTACCATGGGTACTTGGCTTGAATGTCCATTACCCGGCGTTTCATAGTCTCAATGACTAGCTCGTCAGTCACCCATACGCAATTAAGCGGGTGTACAAAGCGGAAAGTGAACGGGAATGTAGTCTGTAAGTAGTACTCCCACTTTCCTTTGTCTTTCAGGCTAGGTCTAGCTGACTGAACATTATCTTTGAGTCTGTCCTCAGAAAGATATAACGGGCCTTTAGATATAAAGACACCGCAGATAACACCACTCTTGAGTAAGTTATTACTTAAATATTTATACCTCTTGTCTCTGAGCGTCAAGAAGTTCTCGCAAAAACGCTCTAGCTTTGCAGCCGATTCCTGTGTCTCTTGAGATTTGTCCCAGTACGGAACAACCACTTTGTATCCAAGTGACTGAATCTCAGCTACGGCAGAATGGACATCTTCTGTAGCAGTAGGTGGTTTGTACAGCGTTACATCAGGTGGCATATTAGGAATATTCACGTTTCTCTTGTAGTAGCCTATAGCTTCTTTGTATTTCTGCCTTACAGGACCAAACTCGTTATCAAATAGTTCTGTTTTGATTTTCTTAATTTCATCTTCTGAGCGTTTACTTGTTTTTTCTACCATATGTTACCACTTCTCCGAGTTACTAGCATTGACGGAGGACGCTTGTAGTCTTCTCTGACGGCAACATATCCTCTGTCGAGTACAACATAATAAATTAAAGCCTTGAGAGCGTGGTTATTCTGTTTCTCTGGCTTGAGTGTATTCTTGTCACGTAGCCATGGTCCACCATTCGGAACAGGACTCTTGCAGCCTCCTAGTTCACTTATAATGCCATGACATATGTAATTGATTAATATGCGTGGTTTGAAATTAGGTGCCACAACTAAGAAGATGCTACGCATCGTCTGGATGCCTTCTTCTTCTCGCACCTTCTCGCAACGTAAAGACAGGTGGGCTTTAGATGCCCACAGTTCAAGAGGTGCCTCCATGGCCTGGTGCTGCCTTGCAGCTACATCAATAGTGCCTCTTCGTGTATTTGACCACCAAGGTTTAGTAAAACAAACGTCTATGATTTGCTCTGTAGTATAGCCTTGGAGATATATTTCATCAATAATACGTAAGTCCGAAGCCGTCTTCTGGATTGCCAGAACAGCATGCGTGGACGCATAGCCTGGATCAACGGTAATTTCGACTTCTAATTGAGGGTCAAATGGAAATTTGCCAACGTGCGTTGACATATTGAACTCAGGAACCATAATGTTACTAGGTTTACAAGGAACACCACCGTAACGCTGAGTAAAGAAGTCAGCAGGATTCTGCGATTCGACAAACTTAATCTTCGGGTCATCCCTGCCTCCTGGATATATTTTTGTATTAGACCAAGTTGGTAATGAGAAAGAACGACCACCATCTGTATTGTAAACAGCCCACTTGTTAAAAAAATCATTATACCAACCGCTATAGTCCTCAAAAGTCCCTGTCATTACTAACGGGGCATCTTTTTCTGTGCAACGGCCAAGCAGCCAAAGATATGTCTCAAAGTCAAGTTGTGCAGCTTCGCACACAATAATAAAATCAGGGGATACCATACCTAAAGAAGACGGGTCTGTAGCTGATTTTGTAACTACTGTAATGCCACCTTTAATGTCCACTCTACATGGGCCACCAGACTTGGGCATGCTGACGTCTTTAGATGTAACCAACTGTAGTGCCATGAGGTCTTGTACCATGTACCAGAACTCACTATTTCTAGGTATGTCGTATGTGGGGCCAACTATCCAACCAAGAGTCGGTAGTTTCCATGGCCTAATGCAGAACTCAGTAGCTTTATGTCCGCCGATAGTGGATTTACCACCACGCCAACCACCAGCTACGAGTAATTGTTTAATGTCACAGTTCAGAATTTCCCACTGTGATGGAGTAGGCTCATATCCTATCCTGCGATAAAGGTTTTTCCGCCATTCTTGGCGGTACGTTTCTTCTTGATTCATAATAAATAGGTAGTGGGGCAGTTAGTGGCGGGTGCCACTACTTACCCCAAGGAGGGAGAAAACATATGTTAAGAGCAATAGCCCGTTAACACCAAGCAAATTAATTACTTACCACGTCTGTGAGAGATAGCAATATGTGCATTTTTGCGAGTAACAGAACTGCCTACGACTTTACCAGTCTTGTTTTCAACAATTTTGTACGGGCGACTTCCACCCCTTTTCTCTACATGGTCTGGCATTATTTCACCACCAACAAAAATGAACTATATTTCCTTCGTAGTTTCCCTGCACTACATATAGGGCACTGGTGCCCATCTACTTCATGTCGAGAGTCAGTCATATACCAGCATGTACTGCATTCGTATTCTTTAAGGGGCATTCTCGGCCTCTATCAGAGAAGTTGAGTTACAAAACAAACACTTCTTTATGCCAGGAGGCTCCGAAAACTCAGACTTACATTCATTGCATATATAGTAACTGTCTATATCTTTCTCCATTGTCCCTCCTTAAATTATAATATTGGTTCTCTCGCATGGACTCAAACCACGATTACTAGGGCCAAAACCTAGCGTCCTATCGTTAGACGACAAGAGAATGGTAGCGGGAGCTAGATTTGAACTAGCGACCTTCTGCTTATGGGGCAGACGAGATAGACCACTTCTCCATCCCGCTATGGCCGTGTGTACGAGGGTCGAACTCGTCACCTTCTGCTCGACAGGCAGTTATTCTTCCGATGAACTAACACACGATTTGGCGAGCTTTATTTTGCCAGCCAAGGAGAAAACCCTCCCTTAAAAACCTTATTAATTCACAGGTCTGTAACAACTTGTAGGTCGCAACCGACAAGTG
>Ga0180007_10004734_pt1 | contig 14234 bp, 14 predicted proteins | sample MM_PC_MetaG_FD_121122 | JGI IMG/M metagenome (GOLD analysis project Ga0180007, IMG submission 121122) | Groundwater microbial communities from the Aspo Hard Rock Laboratory (HRL) deep subsurface site, Sweden - MM_PC_MetaG | ecosystem: Environmental > Aquatic > Deep subsurface > Groundwater... | reverse complement strand
CTACCTTTTCCACCTGCTAAAATTAATGCCAATGTTTCCATAAACTCACACTCCTAGAATGATTTGGTAAATCTTTTCATATTCCAAAGCCATTTGATCAAGACTGTTGTTTTGACTCATAGCTGCTTTAACCATTTTTTGCCATGCTTTCTGATTACTTGTAAAAAGATTAATACTTTCAAATAATTTTTCTTTAAAATCATAAGCATCATAATTTGAAAAACTAAATCCTGTACCTTCACCAGTATATTGATTATATGGAGCAACTGTATCTTTTAGTCCACCAGTTTCTCTTACCAAAGGTAAAGACCCATAACGCATTGCAATCATTTGACCCAATCCACATGGTTCAAATCTACTTGGCATCATGAAAATATCACTTGCTGCATAAAGCTGATGAGCAATTTCCTCATTAAACCCTATGTAGTTTGCAACTCTTTTAGGATACTTATATGATAAATATCTAAAGAAATCCTGATAAGAATCATTGCCCGATCCCATAAGAATAAACCTTGCATTACTATACTCTACAACTTCTTCAAGTATTTTAGTCATTAAATTGATACCTTTTTGAGTTGCTAATCTGCCAATATAGACAACTAAAGGTGCTTTCAAATCAACATCTAAATCAAAATGATGAAGCATACTTTCCTTATTTATCTTTTTACCTTGTTTTGAATTGATTGCATCAAAATCAGCAGCTAAGAAATGATCTGTCTTTGGATCGAAAACTTGATAGTCTATGCCATTTAAGATTCCAATAAAGTCATTTACTCTTCTATCAAGTGCACCATCTAGAGTGAATCCATATTCACCTGTGAGCACTTCATTACGATATGTTGGGCTTACAGTGTTGATTTTAGTTGCTCTTTCAATACCTGCTTTTAAAAAATTAACACGATCAAAATGCATATAAGTATAATTGAAATCAGAATTGAAGAATCTACTTACAAATGGGTCAAATGAACCTTGATATTCTAAATTATGAATCGTAAGTAATGTATGAATACTGAAGTAATCATCATTTTTAAATCGATAATGTTCATCAAGTAAGAAAGGGACCATACCGGTTTGCCAATCATTTAAATGTAAGATATCAGGATAAAAATCAAATATTTTTAATCCTTCTAGAATTGCATAACTGAAGCATGCAAATCTTTCAGCATCATCGCTGTACCCATAAAGTTGATCTCTTTCAAAGTAATGCATGTTTTGAACAAATATATAAGGTATATTTTGATAAAATAATTCATAATAATTGACGATGGTTTCGAGACCACCTAAAGATATGTGAGCTTCTCCAAGAAATTTCATATCTTTATGATATTTACCTATATTAGCATAATAAGGTGTGATGATTCTAACGTCATGACCAATCTGTCTAAGTGATTTAGGTAGAAAAAGAGCCATATCAGCAAGACCGCCAGTTTTACTGAAAGGAAATGCTTCAGAACTGCAAAATAAAACTTTCAAAAACACCACCTCTATATCACAGATTTAAATTCTTCTTTGTTAGTTTAATTATACATGATGGAACCGGTTTTAGCAACTCACTTTACTTTAATATAATAAAACATAAATCATTTAATTTATCATATTCTAAATCGTATGATATACTTTAAATAAGATAAAGAAGGTGAAATATATGATGAAAGAAAAATCATGTGGGGCAGTCATCTTTAGAAAACATCAAAACAAATATCAATATGTACTTGTTCAACAGAGGTTCGGATTACATTTTGGCTTTCCAAAAGGTCATGTCGAAAAAGATGAGAGTGAAGTCATGACTGCATGTAGAGAGGTTAAGGAAGAAACTGGTCTGGATATAGAAATTTATGATCATATCAGAGAACAGACAAGTTATTCACCTCGTCCCGGTGTCATTAAAGATGTCGTTTACTTTTTAGCTCAAGCAAAATCAACCATATTAAGTAAACAAGAAGAAGAAATCGCTGATGCGATTTGGGTAGATGAATCCGATGTTCTAAATAAACTCAGTTATACAACTGATAAAAAATTATTTAAAATGATTACAGACAAAATAAAATTTGGCAATTGAGGTTAACATGAAGGCAGAACTTAAAATATATTTAGATCAAAATATCATCAGTATGTATCAAGAATTTGATATGGCACATCAAGAAAACCACGTTAGAAAAGTGATTGAACAATCTTTAGAAATAGCTCAAGACTATGATGTCAATCTAGACATGGTTTATGTTATAGCATGCTATCATGATATAGGTATGAAATTCGGAAGAAGTGACCATCATTTAACTGGTGGTCTATTTTTGTATGAAGATGATGAATTGAAACATTGGTTTAATGAGGGAGATAGAAAAATAATGAGAGAAGCGATTGAAGATCATCGCGCATCTAAGGAAGAACCTCCAAGAACCATTTATGGAAAAATAATCGCAGAAGCTGATCGTGATATTAATCCTGATATTATTATCTTAAGAACTGTACAGTTTGGGTTTAAGCACTATCCAAATCTATCTGAAGAGGAGCATCTTCAACGTTCAGTCAATCACATTAAAGAAAAATATGGACCCGACGGGTATCTAAAATTATGGTTGAAAACCAAAAAAAATCAAGATGGATTGAATAAATTACATGCATTAATTTTAGAACCAGACAAACTTTTATCAATCATTAAGGCACATTATCAAAATATAAAAATAAATCTTTAAATTTGTTATCATTTTAATGATAATATATGTTACAATAATTTTATAGAATACGATTAATTTAATAGGAGAAAAACATGATTATTGGAACGGTTAAGGAAGTAAAGAACAACGAGTTTCGTGTCGGGTTAACACCAAGCAGTGTTAAAGAGTATATTCACCATGGTCACAGTGTCTTGGTGGAAAAGAATGCTGGAATCAATTCTGGTTTTAGCGATGAAGATTATGTTCTGGCAGGAGCAACGATTATATCTAAAGCAAAAGAAGTTTGGGATTCTTCAGATATGATTGTTAAGGTTAAAGAGCCTTTAGAATCTGAGTTCGGTTATTTAAGAGAAGGATTACTCCTTTACACTTATTTACATTTAGCAGCAAATGAAGCTTTGACTCAAGCATTGATTTTATCAAAGACTCAATCTATTGCATATGAAACAATAGAACTTGAGGATGGTTCATTACCTTGTTTAAAACCGATGAGTGAAGTTGCTGGACGTCTTGGAGCAATTGAAGGGGCTAAGTACTTAGAAAAGCCTTTTGGTGGTAGTGGTGTTCTCATTTCAGGTGTTCCTGGTGTTGATCAAGCAAAAGCTACAATCATTGGTGCTGGTGTTGTTGGTGAAAATGCGTTAAAGATGTTAGTTGGTTTAGGTGCGAAAGTTACGATTCTAGATATTAATTTAAAGAAATTAACATATCTCGATGATATATATGGAAATCGCATTCAAACATTATATAGTTCAAGCGATAATATTGAAAGAGCCGTGAAAGATTCTGACTTGGTCATTGGTGCAGTATTATTACCAGGAGCTAAAGCACCAAAATTGATTAAGAGAGCTTATTATAAAGATATGCGTCCTGGTAGTGTGATTGTAGACGTTGCAATCGACCAAGGTGGATCAACAGAAGTAAGCAAAGCAACTTATCATGATCATCCAACATATGTTGTTGATGGCATCATTCATTATTCAGTAGCAAATATGCCAGGAGCTGTTCCTAGAACATCTACAATTGCATTAAATAACGCAACCTTAAAATATGGTTTAATGATTGCTGACTTAGGATTATATGCAGCAATGAGTAATTCTATTCCACTTAGAAAAGGTGTGAACATCTATGACGGACAATGCTCATGTCAAGGTGTTTGTGAGGCATTTGATTTACCATTACTCGAATTATAAAAATAAATAATTGGGGGTTAAAGTTTCTTTAACCCTTTTTTTATTGAGTTTTTTTCAAAAAATTTAATAATGGTTTGTATTTCAAAGTATTTTGAGTATAATGAGAGGAAAGGGTGAAAATATGAGATTTTTAGAAGAGACAGGAAGATTAGTACTGAAAATAATATTTTATCCAAAATATAACTTTCAATTTACATATGAAAAATTTGATCCTAAAAGAAAAGATCCCTATATTTTGATATCAAATCATCCATCACTCCATGATCCATTATTTGTGAGTCTTAATTTGATGACCTATCCTTACCCTGTAACCGGTAATTTATTATATACAAATCCTATTTACAATTTTTTGTTGACAAAAATCATTCAATCGATTGCGAAAAGAAAAGGTCAAAGTGATGTTCAAACCATCAGAGCTATTCTTGATACAATTCATAAGAAACATCGAGGTATCATGCTTTTTCCAGAAGGTAATTCATCTTATTTTGGTGAACAAAGTGATATTCCCTTATACACAACAGCAAAATTAATCAAAAAGATTGAACATGAGGTTGTTGTAGCAAAAATTAATGGAGGATATCTTGCAGCACCTAGATGGGGTGTTAGAAGAAATAAAGGAGATTTTCATATTCATTATGAACCTTTATTAATGCCTGATGAAATTAAACAGCTTTCAACTGAAGCCATTGAAAGTAAATTAAAAGAAGCGATTGCATTCAACGATTACGAATGGAACCGAAAAGAGAAGATTATCTATCACTCGAAACAAAAAGCTTTGGGATTAGAAACATATATGTATGTCTGTCCAAAATGTGATGATGTACAGACTCTTGAACCAAAAGGCAATGATATTTACTGTAAGCATTGTGGTAAAATTGGACATATCAATTCATACGAATTATTGGAGGGTTTACCATTCGATAATATGATTGATTGGGATAAATTTCAAAAAACCAAACTTACCTCAATTGTTAAAAATGAGCTTCACACAAGTGGAAGATTAATTGAAATAGATTTTGAACATAAGAAAAGAATTGTTATTGGTGATATGGAGATTACAATAAGTAATCGTTTGTTATCACTAAAAAACAAAAAATACCAGCATGAATTTCATGTTGATCAAATAGAAGGGCTTGTCCTAACTCAAAAGAATTTTCTTTCCTTTGATTATGGTGATCAAACATTCCTCATCAGAATCAACGACCCAATGTTATTTATGGATTCAATCAATTATCTAAAAGGAGAATAAAAACATGCAAGAATGGGATATTATCGTCTATTTTCTACTTATCGGAGTTTTAATGTTTATCGCAAAGGCTTTAAAAACTTGGGTTCCAGGTTTAAATAAGGTTGTTATTCCTACAGCTTTATTAGGTGGTTTTATTGGATTGGTTATTTCATTAGTTTTTACACCATTATTTGTGCCAGGTCAAGATACATTTATTGATGTTGACCAAATGGGATATATTGTTTATCATGCATTAGCAATTGGCTTTATTGCTTTAGCATTGAAGCGTGATACCAGCAAGATTAAGAAAAAGATTTGGTCGACTGGTATGTTGATTACAAGTACTTACTCTTTACAAGCAATTATTGGTATCATCTTAGTCTTTGTTTTATTTAGTGATAAATTTCTAGGTTCTGGTATGTTAGTTGCATTAGGCTTTGGTCAAGGGCCAGGATTAGCTTTATCCATTGGTAATATGTGGACTGATATGTTAGAAGGCAATGGTGCAACACTCGGTGTTTCTTATGCATTCTTAGGATTTGTTTTTGGTGGAACCATTGGGGTTATTTTAATCAATATCATTAGTAGAAAACGAGGATTCGCTAATTTAAGGAGATATGATGAAACATCATCAGGAACTGCAACTGTTGAAATTGATACCGTTAAAGAAATTAGCTTACTTGATGGTTTGACTACACAAGCCATTATTATATCAATCATTTATGGTGTGGTCTATCTTATTCTATTAGCTGCTCATGCTTTACTGCCATCAGATGGTATCGGTGGCACAGTTTATGGCCTTCTAAAGGGTTTTAACTTCATTATAGGTATATTGATTGCCTTAATCTATAAACAAGGCTTAAAAGCATTTGAGAAAAAAGGTAAAAATATTCGTTTTATGACGAATAACTATGTATTATCAAATATTGCCTCATTTGCATTCAATATCATGATTGCTGGATCTGTGTTAACAATCACTCTTGATTTCTTAGCATCATATGGGGTTCAGTTAGTTATCACATCGGCTATAGCTGGTATTGCTACTCTATTCTATTTAAAATATATGACAAAACGTATTTATGGTAATTACAATGATGAATATTTCATTGGATTATTTGGAATGCTTACAGGCGTTGCTTCTACAGGGTTAGCCTTATTAAAAGGTATTGATCCAAATTTGGAATCTCCAGTTGCTGAAGAAATGGTACTTGGTTCAGGAACAGCAATCAGTATGGCATTACCATTGTTTGGTATTCTGTTCATTCCATCATTAGCATATGGTTCTCCAAATGAGACCTTATGGAGTTGGATAGCATTGTTAGGTTGTGTCTTATACACTTTAACATTCACAGTCATCTTGCTTATTCGTGGTAGACGAGGCGTTAACGTATAAAAAATGTGGGAGATCAAATGATCTTCCACTTTTTATTATTTACTGGTTGGATAAATACCTAAGATTTGAATGAAAAAATCTTTTTTAATTTCTAATAATGCTTGATTGATCTTTTCTTGATCATTGAGCTTTGCTTTCATTTCAATAAAGAAATTATAATTGCCCATAGACTTTTTTGTTGGTCTAGACATAATCGATACTAAATTAATATCATATTTCTTAAAAATACCTAATATATCAAAAAGAAGACCAGGTCTATCGTTGATTGGAACAACAACAATGGATACCTTCATTTCTTTTTCTATTTTAGTGCCTTCTTTTTTTGCAAGAATGAAGAAACGCGTAAAGTTCTCACTTGAGTCAGTAACATTTTGGATTTTAAAACCATTATAAGTATCTACCATATGAAAAGGAACGATTGCCGCATCTCCTTGATGACCATGTAAAACCATTTGATATGATTCCATATTACTATCTGTTATTATCAATTTTTCATAAGGTATTTTCTTCAAAAATTGCTGACATTGTCCTTTTGTGACAAATTGCGTATAAACGCGTTTAATCTCACTGAGTTTGAGAACTTGAGCAATTAAAGAAAACTGAACAGGCACATAGATTTCATCAACAACATAGAATTTATGCTCTAGGATTAAATCTAGTGTTTGTTGAACATAACCGTCTAAGGTATTTTCTATTGGTACAACTGCTAAATCTGCATGTTTAAGGCCCTCAACAGTCGCATCAATAGAAGGAAAATATATGGTTTCATATTCAGTACCATTTAAATATTTTTGACTTGCTAAATCACTAAAAGTTCCTTTAGGACCTAGAACTGCAACTTTTTTCATTGTATCAACTCCTAGTATGAAAGTATTGTAGCATAACATAGCAAAGTTTAGAAGTATTATTCTGTAATTTCATTATAACTGTGTTATAATATTTATGTAGATAACAATTCGAGAGGTTCAATATGAAAACGACGATTTATTTTTTCGTAAAGACTCTTATATGTACGCTTGTGGCAGCAAGTTTTGGATCTAAATTTGGATTTTATATTCACGGACCAGGTGACAGTATATTGACCTAAAGGTCAGTATGTTCGTTTTTTATTTGTGTAAAAAACTAAAAATCAGTTCAAAATTGGATCAAGTTCTACGATTAAAAAATTCAATATAAGGAGTAACTATGAACGTCTTATTTAGATTGACACCCAAAGAAAAGGTGGCATATTTGTATGATGATTATACCATCCGACAAGCTTTAGAGAAAATGCAGATTTATAGATATAACTCTATTCCTATTCTAGACAGAAAAGGTGCATATGTAGGCACATTGAGCGAAGGCGATTTATTATGGTTCATCAAAGATAGACAATTAAATTTTTCAAAAACGGAAACAATACCAGTTTCAAAAGTACCAAGAAATAAAGATAATGTATCTGTACCAATTTATACCAATATGGAAGATATTATTGACGTAGCAACCAGACAAAACTTTGTTCCAGTCTTAGATGACTTTGGAACATTCATTGGCTTAATTACTAGAAAAGATATCTTTAGTTATATGGTTCAACAAATGATCAATAAAACTGATGTAATCAATCATCAAAACCACGAACTCAATCAAGACATTAAACCACAATAACTTGTGGTTTTTTTATAAAAAAAAGGCGATTTGATCGCCTTAAACATGAAATCTTCGTTTGAATTCTTCTCGACTTGATTTTGAAGGTAAGAAGATGATGCCAAGCAATGTAATCAGAGCATATGAGAAGCAGATAAAACTAGGAACTCTTTGTGTTGTCAAATGAATCAAATTAAACAGTCCTGGAATCAAACCAATTAAGGTTATAATCGTTAGTCCAGCGAAATAATCATACCATTTCTTTTTATTGGTTATGATGAGCAGTGAAATTAAAAAGATATTGGTACCTACTGCAATTGGGAAAACAAAATCGATTGCCCATGAATAATCTCTGATAGCTAAACCAATCAAAATGATGGCCATAACAGTTACTATAATGCTTTTTGTCATTTTTGAAGTCCAGAGTGTAGGAACAGCAAGGACAGTGAACATAACAATAACATATATATTAGTGATTGTTACAACCAGTGACCAAGTTAATGGTAATCCACTGATTAAATCTAAATATAAACAAATCAGGGCACTTATAACATTAATGAAGATGAAAAAGCGATTAAAGAATCTTGAAGCGGATCGTTTGGTAATGTCACTGAATTTATAAACGGAGATTTGATCGCCTTCTTGTTCAAGCTCACCATTACATAAAATACAATGTTCAAGGTCAGTATCATAATGAACATGGCATGATTTACAATATTTCATCATAACCCTCCTTAAAATTGGTATCTATGGTGATATCTAAACCTTCTTTGACTAAGAATGAGATAACATGATTGATGATTGCCATTTCCTTGACTGGTGTACTGAAAATAATGTTGGTATGTTCTTCAAGAGATATGAGTGTCATGGATAAACCATAAGCAGCATTTACAAAATCAACATCTGTGATTTTATCTTTAAATCCAGTTGGTAAATCAACAATTCCAAGATTGGAAATTGAACAACTACTTATACTTTCTCCTAAAATATTATAGCCAATTTTAAAAGCTATTGTTTTAATGAACAATGGCATGATTCTAAGTAAGGCATTTTTCTCAAAACCAACGAGTGAGCTAATACGTGATTGAAGCTTATCTTTATCTAATTGATCAACGTATTGTTCCTTCGTAAGCTCTAGCATATTTTCAAAAGTCCAATCCGTGCGATTGCTATCATAGGTACCTTTGATATATAAAGAGAAGTTTCTTAAAGTGATCGAATCAAAATAAGGACGTAAATTGACTGGAACAAAGATTTTAAGTGGTTTCTTATTGCCGATGAAATCATTGGTTTCCTTAAAGATACTATATGCAAGAAGTGCTGTGATAAATTGCGTAATTGAAGCATGATATTTATTCTTAACTAATTCTATGAGTGCTTTTGTATTTACTCTAGCTTTAACAAATAAAAACCAATGGTGGCTAAAATGCTCACCCTCAATATGATAAGCTTTTTCTTCTTTTAAATTTCTTCGTTTATCTTTGTCATAATTTGATACAAAATTATCTTCACTTTCTTTTCTTGAATAAGGTTTTTCACTTAAAATCTTCCCTTCATGATCAATATTGAAGCCTCTGAGTTTAAAGTAGTGATAAACGATTGATTTAAAGAAGTGAAGTGCACCAGCGCCATCTGTAATAGCATGGAATGTTTCAAGAGTTATTTTATTATTAAGATAATAAACCTTAAATAGATAACCACGATTGTTCATAGGTTTAAAATATTTACATAGTTGAGCAGGTTCAATATTTATCTTAAATTCATGAGGATTTGCTGCAAAGTAATTCCAGAAAAGTCCATTCTTTAATTGAACAGCAAAAGTTTCAAATCTTGGAAGTATTTTATTGACGGCTTCTTCAAGAATTATAGGATCAACCATTTCATCAAGATAAAAAGAAAGACGGAAAACATTGCTTCGATCGTCTTTGGAAACCGCGGGAAAAATTTTACCTGCATTATCTAATTTATACCAATATTTTTTCTTTTTCAATTGAATACACCATCTCACATTGTTGTTTAAGTTTATGTATATAGTAATTATACACTTTTTTGATGCTTATTAAAACCATACTTCGAAAAAAATTTCAAGATTATATTTTATTTAAAATAAATATGAATTCTGTAGTAATCTGTACTTCAATATCAAACAAATAAAGCTTTATTTTATCCAATCATGTATTCTATGGCTTTTAAATAGTACATCGTGGTAAAATCATGTTATAGAGGCAATCTAATTAAGGCACCTTCTGATTCATGAACAATACAGCACAGCTGAGTATGAATGGAGAGACCTAATGGAACATATTTTTATCAAGGGAACGAATGGAATAACTTTATTGATGCTTCATGGAACAGGTGGAAATGAAAATGATCTTATCCCTGTTGCTAAGCAAATTGATCCTAAAGCAAATATATTAAGCGTTAGAGGTAATATATTAGAATACGGATTACCAAGGTTTTATAAACGCAAAGCTATTGATGTTTTTGATATGGATAGTCTTGTTGATGAAACTCATCATCTATGTGATTTCGTTAGAAAGATTAGTTTTAATTATAAATTTGATTGTAAAAAAGTCGTTGCTATTGGCTATGCCAATGGAGCAAATATCGCTATCAGTGTTCTATTCCATTATGATTCTGCTTTTCTAAAAGCTATTTTATTCCATCCTATGGTTCCAATTCGAGATATCGATTTACCTAATCTCAAGGGAACTAAAGTATTTATTGGTGCAGGAAGAAATGATAAGATGATGCCTAATCATGAAGTTGAAGAACTTACTCAAATGCTTCAAAGTGCCAATGCAAATGTAGAAGTTTTTTGGACAGATTATGGTCATCAATTGAGTAGAGAAGAGATTGTAGCTGCAAAATCATGGTACGAAGGTAAAATACAAGATGATATTTTTGAAGGAGAAATCAATGTTTGACATTAATGTATTAGATATAAAAAGAGTAAAAGAAACGTTGCTTATTTCAAGGGATCCGTTAAAAATTAAGTTGTTTCCCGCAAAAGAGAAGCGAAAATATATTCTTTTAGGCATGATCTGTTTATTATTTGAAAAAGATAAGAAATATACTGAACCAGAAGTCAACGAAATATTAAGAGATGTTTATGATGATTTCGTAACCATTAGAAGATATCTAATCATTTATGAATTTCTTGCTCGGACGACAAATGGTAGTTCATATTGGTTGATAGCAGATCAAACTCAATTTCAAGACTACAAATAAATGAAAAAGAAGCGTGGCTTCTTTTTTTTATAATTTTTGAAATGGTTTTAATGCTTGGATAAAATGAATGACTTTTTGAGGTCTAATTCTATTTTCTGATACGAGCCATTTCATCGTATCACAAAGTGTTTCATCGAAAGGTCTTGGCACATAATTTAGATCTATATGTGCTCTTTCATATGAGAAATAGGAATTACTTTCAAGTGTATATAATGAATATGCAGTATAAATTGGGGGAAGTTTTCTTATTTTATAGTATAGTTCAGCCAGTGGTGCGGTGAATCTCGCAAACCACATGGGTAAAACATTAATCCGCAATTTCTTTCCACTTAATAGACGCAGTCTATCAAATAGATCTTTTAGTGTCGTTCTATGACCAGAAAGAATATAACATGTACCAATTTTTCCTGACACAATTGCTTGGGCAACGCCACTTGCTACATCTCTGACATCAACAAAATCATAAGCACCATTAATTCGGGAAGTTAAGTATCCATTTAAGTAGTCTTCAAACATCATGGTCATATGTGCTTTACCAAAATCATAAGGTCCAATGATACCTGAAGGGTGAACAATAATTGCATTGAGTCCATTCTTAACCTGATCTAGCACATATTGTGTAGCGATTGCTTTGGTTTTAGCATAGGCACCTTGTACAAGACTAGGATCAAAAGATTCAATTTCAGAAATAACTTCACTGTTTTCTCTTTCAGGAATGGCATGAACAGAACTGATGTAAATAAACTTGTTCACATGATGTTCTAAAGATAAATCAGCAACATTTTTTGTCCCCTTAATGTTCACGTCTTCTAAAAGTGGATTTTTTTTGGCGGATATAGAAACAATACCAGCAGAATGTATCACAATGATTTCTTCTGGAATTTGATTAAGATTTGTATAATCAAATAGTGGCTCTAATGTTTCTTTTTTTCTAACATCACCCTTATAAGCTTCAGCACCTAATTTTTTGAGCATTTTATCAGAATCCGAGGATAGAATTAAACCACGGACTAAATGATTTTGATTTCTTAATATTCTAACAATTGAATTTCCAAGATGTCCATTGGCACCTGTCACTATAAAAAGCTTCGGCATATAATCACCACCTTATATCTTTAAAATATACCTTAATTAAGAGAAATTCAAATAAAAAAGGTAAATCTCTTAACTGTGTTAGAAAACACATAAAGACTTACCAATTTAATGAACAATTTATGCTAATTGCGGTGGAATGCGATGTTTTGTTGCTTGTTCATATTCGTGAGCAATAGAGATGAGCTTAGCATCATCCCATTTTTTACCGACAAAAATGATAGAGATTGGTTTTAAATCAGTCAAGGGCTTTGCTGGGACACAAATAGAAGGATTACCAGCAACTGGAGCATAGGAAGCCCAAGTTGTTGATAGGAGTGCATCAAGATTTTCTTCTTGCATCATATTTTCTAATCGATTAGCTTCAATCAATAGATTTTTCCGAAATTCAATATACTCTTCATCGTTAAAGTTTCCAGTTGTTTTTTGTGAATCAACTAATATACTTTGTCCATATTTCATTCTTTTTTCTGGATCTCTAAGATTGAACTCAATGATGTCTTTAAGAGAGGTCATTTTTGTATAACCAGAAACAGATTTTAAGTAAGCATTGATACCATTTTTAAATTCATAGAATAAGGAGAGAAGTGATTCTTTCCAATCACCTTTTCTTGGTTCAAAGTCAATGATTTTAACCGTATAACCCAAGCTAATAAATTTAGCTCTTGTTTGTTCTAAAATTTCTTTTTCCTCAGCAGAGTATGTGTGATCTGAATAATATATGATACCGATTTTGCCATTTATGATTGGTTTTAGAAAAGCATTCTTTATATCTTGTAGATGATTTTTATAATCTTTGGTATACGGATCTAGGTCATCAAAACCTGCGATAACTTCTAATAATAAAGCGCAGTCAGCTACATTTTTTGCTATAGGACCAGCAGTATCTTGGGTCTCAGAAATTGGTATGATACCATATCTTGAAACCATTCCAAATGTTGGTTTAATTGCTACAATCGAATTTTGATATGCAGGGGCCATCAGAGAACCATTGGTTTCAGTTCCAATCGCGACACATATTAAATTTGCTGCAACAGCAACTGCTGAACCAGTTGATGATCCTAAAGGATCAATGGATTCATGATAAGGGCTCTTAACTTGTCCATTTCTAGAGCCATATCCTGAAGGCATTTGATCATAACTCATGAAATATGCGAATTCAGATAGATTTGCTTTACCTAAAATAATTACACCAGCATCTTTAAGCTTACGAACGATTGTAGCTTCATAAGGAGCAATTAAATCTGCTAAAGATAAAGAATTTGCTGTTGTATGCATTTTATCTTTTGTATTAATATTATCTTTAATCAAGATAGGAATGCCATGAAGATGACTTCTTGGTCCTTTTGCTAATCTTTCTTCATCGAGTTCTTTTGCAATCTGCAAAGCATCAGGATTTAATTCGGCAACACTATTTAGGTAGCCATCATATTTTTCAATTTGACCTAAATACATATGAACAAGATCAACAGAAGTCCATTTATTTTGTCTTAATCCTTCAATTAATTCTATTAGAGTGAATTCTTTCATCTTACACCTCTTTTATTGTTCTCAATACGATTTTAATAGCTTCAGTTATTTCATCTAGATTCATTGAAAAGACACTAGGTTTTTCTATGACTTGCTCGTGAATATAAGGGACATGGATGAAACCTGCTAATGATTTTATCTTATTTGTTTCTAAATAATGAAGAATATGATACATCAAGTGGTTACATACAAAAGTTCCAGCCGTATTAGAGATAGAAGAAGAAATTCCCTTTTCTAAGAGATGCATATTAATGTTCTTTATGGGTAAT
>Ga0180007_10004733_pt1 | contig 14236 bp, 9 predicted proteins | sample MM_PC_MetaG_FD_121122 | JGI IMG/M metagenome (GOLD analysis project Ga0180007, IMG submission 121122) | Groundwater microbial communities from the Aspo Hard Rock Laboratory (HRL) deep subsurface site, Sweden - MM_PC_MetaG | ecosystem: Environmental > Aquatic > Deep subsurface > Groundwater... | reverse complement strand
CGACTGTTGAAGAATTTCCAAATGTGTTTCTTTGGTGCCTCCTGAGAGACGTCCGAGATAGAGATCAGTCAGCCTGATCAGTAGCCCGCCATCACGCATCAATCGGTGATAGGCGTAAACACATCGCATGAGATTGATAAAGTTGATCGGCTCATCAAACAAATGTTCGATGGTTGGTAGAAATTGTGTCAATACGAAATGACCAAAAACGCGGCGGAGCGATTTCGGCAGGCATGACCCTGGGCCACCCCGAAGCACGGCTTGCCAAACCATTTTTTTAAAAGAACGATTCATTTTTCCCGTCCCAAATTTACTTTTTCAGGTCACAAGTTGATAGTCAAGTGCCGTTTAAATCGGATTTTAATTAATGATTTGTCGAATTTTTATCATTCATCTTAATTTGTCAGGCCTCGGTCATCGGATTTTTATTTGACCTCCAGGCTTTACTCTGATGAGGTGTATAGGTTCCTTACACAATAAAAGGAGGTCGCTATGGTTAAGCGGTTTCGAGATATCGCGGCTGTATCAGTCGCGATCGCGGTGTTGATGGTTTTTTCTGGACAGGTGGAGGCTCAGGAACGAGCCGGGGCGGAGATCGAAGCCATTGATTTGACGGTGTTGGGTACTATCGGCGGCGGATATCCGGATCGCGCTGGATTATTTCTGGCCGTACGATTGCGTCGCATTCCAGAAACACCACTTGCCTTAGAGGTTGGTCTCTACGTCCCTTGGGGGATTGGAGCGAATCTCTTGATTGATGTCTTTCGAAATGACAACTGGCGAGTACATCTGTTAGACCCCGGTGTGTTTTACGCCTGGTGTCCCGGCTTTCGGATTATTCGACCGGATGTTGAACGGGCAGTCGATATCACTTTTGGCACAGGCTTGGAATGGCAGTTCGCTGATCGTTGGTGGCTGACCGTGGATTTCCGGTTCTTTTTTCCGGAGCCTAGGAGAGTCATCAGTCATTACGGTGATTTTGCCCGGCGTATTTATACGCAAAGTGCCGAAGGAGTACAGACATGGGTTGGCGTCGGCTATTCTTTCTGAGTGTGCTAGTGACAGTCTTCAGCGCTTGCGCTGAATGGCAGGATTTGCCAGTGCAGATATACGTTGATACGCGCTTTAGCGATCTCGAACAAGAAGGGATCGCTGATGCAGTGGCTGAATGGAATCGGCAGGCCGGCTGTCGTTATGCGTACGGCGATGTCGTTCTCGAGATAGCTGGTACAGTGACTGATGATTTCACTGAAAGAGACTACGAAGATGGAGTGCATGTTATCTATCGTATTAGTAACCCCATCGAAGCGGAGCAGTATCTGCAAAACGTTTATGGTGGAGCAGATAGCACTTTGGGTAACGCTACCTTAGCTGATGTCATTTTGATCATGTATAACTTCGATCGGTTCATGATCGAGCTGGAGGCCGAACAATGTGAGCGGTCAGCACAGCTGGGCTACGATAACCAAAATCTTCAGGCGTCGCTGGATCGATTCCGGTTCCACTTCGTTCGCAACCTGGCTCTGCATGAGTTGGGACATCTGCTGGGTCTTTTGCATCATAACGATCGGCCAGGGGTGATGAACGATGACGGATTGAGTTTTCTAAGCGGTTCAGAATTTTTGACTGATGCCGACCTGGATGCGTTTTGTCTGATCTACGACTGTTGTTGCAATCGTCTTTAAGTGATTTGCACCTCGTTTTAATGAGGTGCTTTTTAATGACATAAAATTGGGTTTGTTACCTTAACATTGACAATTTAGGTATTTTTTATTATTGTTAATGGTTGTTTATGGTTGAAATTTTGTCTGCGAGCCAAGAGTGTCGTAGCCAAGATTTCGTTCAGAAAGTTGGGCGATAAACCACATAAGAAGAGGAGGTGACATGGAAAAACAGGTTAAGGAACCCGCCAACAGGTGGGAGTACATTAAAACTTCGTTAATGGTTCTGCGGCAGTGGGGCTGGATTTGGCAGGAGTTTATGAGTTCAGTCGGTCGGCGGCTGTTTATCTGGACTCTGTTGATTGTGCTGGTTGATTCATTCCTCTCCACCCTCTGGCCATACATGTTCAAGTGGATTCTGGATGGCTTGGCCATTCGGGCGATAGCGATTATCGTCTGGTCATTTGCGGCGATCGCCGTTTTTGAAGTTGTTGGTCAGGGTTCTGATTGGATCAGGAGTCGACTGGAAGAGCGACTGGGGACAGAGCAAATCGTAACACTGGAAACGCGTCTGACCGAGCTTTTTTTCGGTAAGTCACTTGGTCAGCATCTTGGTGATTCGCAGGAATTGAGTCCAGCCAACATCAAGAAGGGACAGAACGCTGTTCGGGGTCTGCAGAAGATCATGCTCTATCAGCTGATACCCATGCTGATCAAGGCCGTTCTGTTTCTGGGTCTGCTGTTCTGGCTTCATTGGATCACCGGTCTGATCGCGCTCGTATTTATTTTCTACAGCGCCGGTTGGTCGTTGTATCTGAACCGGCGGGTCATGACCGTCGGCCAGGAAATCGATGAAGAGCTGCGCGCCGTTGATCGCTACATGGATGAGCGCTGGCGGGGTGTTGAGCGAGTTAAGGCCTCAGGCAAAGAAGTCGAGGAAAGCGAACGCTGTTTTCAGATGAATCGAGAGGCGAACAATAAAGCGATGCGTTTTTGGATGTGGTATCACTTCATGAATCACATTCGTGCTCAGACCTCCTCGTCACCGTTTTTTGTGGGCGCGATAGCCATCGGTATCTGGTTGGTGCTGTCCGGTGAATGGACCATCGGGACGTTGTTGCCGTTTACGTTTTGGGTCGGTGGATTCATTAGCACGATAGATCAGTTACGCGGAACAGAGCGCCAGATCAATGGTCAGCTACCGGCCATCAATACACTCAAACGATTGATGGAGTTGGAACCAGCCGTTCAGGACGCACCCAATGCAACCTATTTTGAGGCGAGTGGCGCGCTGTCGGTTCAGGTTAAGCAGGTCAGCTTTGCTCATCCAGGTAAAGATAACGATGGATCATCGAGACCGGTTCTGCAAAATGTCAGCTTTTCGATTCGACCTGGACAAAAGGTGGCGATCATCGGTCCGTCAGGGGTCGGGAAGACGACGTTGTTGCACATGCTGTTACGGTCACGCGACCCCGATCAAGGGCAAGTGCTTCTTGATGGACATGATCTGCGCGGGGTGACACAGGCGTCGTTCAAACGATTCGTCGGTTATGCTCCGCAGGGTGCGCCGCTTTTCGATGGCAGTATTCGTGAGCTCATGCTTTACGGACTCGATCCCCAGCATCGAAGCAGAACTTCCGATGATGAGATTTGGGCTGTTTTGCGAGCAGTTAAGGCTGATTTTGGTGAACGTCTGATCAAAGGACTTGACACCAAGATCGGACGCGACGGCCTCGAGCTTTCCGGCGGTGAGCGTCAGCGCTTGTCAGCGGCGATGGCCTTGATGAATCCGCTGTTGCGATTGCTGATCATGGATGAGCCGACCAGCAATTTGGACTCAGAGACCCAAAAAGGTTTTCAGGATGGACTGAATGCCGTCTTGAAGCGCGGGGTGACAGCGATCATCGTAGCGCATCGACTTTCGACAGTCATGGACTGCGATCAGTTTATTGTGCTGAAACCAGTCGACGAGCTGGTGGCAGGAGAATCACAGGTGGAAGCAGTGGCCGGATCTTTCGGTGAGTTGTACGAGCTTTCACCGACTTTTCGACGAATCGCTGAAAACGAAGGTCTGAAGATTCGTCCGGAGATCAGTATCAAGCCGGAAGATGCGCCGATCAGTAGACCACCACTGCTCTTTGGAGATTCACCGATCGATTTCAGTGCCTAACCCCCGTTGTTCCTTGGTTCGATTAACCCCGTGTCATCTGAGATACGGGGTTTTCTTATACTTTTTTGTTTAAATTAATCTATTCAGTAACATTAGAGCCTGATATACTCAGGTAAACATAGCTCATTTTTTGGGAGGTTTATCATGTCGTGGCGTCGGAAGACTCGGACTCAAAGAGCGATAATAAGAGATAATCTTGTTCGAGGCATATCGTTTTGTCTATATATAATTGGATTGATTTTGCGTCAGGTGCTAGAAGCACTGCTCGGGTTTATCGCTTCTATAACAGTGATTGTGTTTGCTCCAATATGGATTCCACTGCAGATCATTTTGGTGATTTGTAATCGATGCGGGTTCTTTTACATTCGAAAGAGTTCAAGGCCAGGCCCAGAAGAAGATGATCGAACATTCCGACAGATTTTAACTGAACCTTTTCGTTTGCGTGATTCAAGCGATCGTCCAGACCGAACTGACGATTGAGTTGATTGATTATCTAACCACTTCCGTCTCGTTTCTAGAGGCGGATTTTTTGTAAAAAGATACCGTTTAGATAGAAATAAATGTTACCGAAACGCGCGACTTGACCGGCATTACTGAGTATGTGAGGATGATAGAATCATCATTTCTTATTTTAAATATATCCTACTTACCTTTTATATCTGACGATAAATTAAAGCGTTGTGTCAAAACTATACTCGATAAAGCCAGTGCTGCTGTTGAGCAGGCTGACGAGAAAGTTTTTAGTAATGTAATCGATCCGTTTTCTGCCGTGTTTGATAGTGCGATTAATGGAATTTCGTTATCTGATTGGCTAGAGAACGAAAAAAATCGACAGATACAGAAAACACTTCAAAATGCACTTGGTGATTTTCATCAGGACATCATCAGTTCAATGTCTGGATGGGAAAATCTAGGTATCGGTGGATTAGTAGATGTAAGAAACGAGGAAAAGAAAATCATTGCCGAAATTAAAAATAAGTACAACACAACCAAGGGCTCAGACAAGAAGACTCTCTATGATAATTTATTGGTAAAACTTAGTGAGAGACACAATAAGGGATTTACTGGTTATTATGTAGAGATTATTCCAAGCAAACACGAGCCGTATAATGATTTTTTTACACCATCAGACAATGTGACGAAAAAGAAGAGACCCAAATATAAATATATTCGTGTCATTGACGGTAAAAGTTTTTACGAGATAGCCTCGGGTGATGCGAGGGCTCTCAGAAAGTTGTACGATGTATTACCAATTGTGATCGCAGACACCAAAGGTGTCTCTGCTGGAGGTATAGAGAATGATAAATTATTCTTTAAGTTATTTGACTCCGTTTATTAAATAGATTTCCACAAGACAATTTTAAGTAACCATTGCATAATGCAATGGTTACTTAGTTATGAGTGATCGACCATGTATATATGAATAAATTATTAACAGTTAATGAGACTGCAGAAAAATTAAGCGTGTCTTCGGATACTATTCGTCGTTGGGACAAGAAAGGTCTTATAAAAGCGCATAGATCGGAGTTGAATTATCGATTATTCGATATCGATGAGGTGCGTAGGATACACGATAAGGTAGGTGGTGTGTCTAGTGTAAGTTCGTACAAAATTTTGAAAGAAAGAAAGATGACACCTTATACGGTTGTCGAGCTTTTTTCTGGCGCAGGAGGGACAGCGCTCGGATTAGAAAATGCCGGCATAAGGGATGTTATGTTAGTTGAGTTTGATAAAAATGCCGCCGCAACCCTGCGTCGAAATCGACCAGATTGGAATATTTTGGAAGATGACATTCATAAAGTTAATTTTTCTAATATAAAGGCGGATATAGTTGAAGGTGGTTTTCCATGCCAGGCTTTTAGTTACGCAGGAAATAAAAAAGGATTTGGTGATACCAGAGGTACTTTATTCTACGAGTTCATTCGTTGTGTTAGAGAGATTAAGCCGAAGATAGCGGTAGGAGAAAATGTAAGAGGACTAGCAACACATGATGAGGGCAGGACTCTTGTTACAATGACAAAAGAATTGAGCGAAGCAGGCTATAATGTTGCTTATAAAATATTGCGCTCACAATATTTGGATGTGCCACAGAAAAGAGAGCGATTAATTATCATCGGTGTAAGGAAAGATTTAAATTTACCAATTTTTTTTCCGAAAGAAAGGAATTATACAATCTCTATAAGAGAAGCATTGAAAGACTGTCCTCGGTCTGAAGGGCAAAAATATCCAAAAGGCAAGTCTGAAATTTTAAAATTGGTGCCTCCAGGTGGTTACTGGAGAGACCTGCCAGAGAAATTACAAAAGCAATATATGGGTGCCAGCTTTTATATGGGTGGTGGTAAAACTGGCATGGCACGACGTTTGGCATGGGACGAACCATGCCTAACGCTCACGTGTAGTCCAGCACAAAAACAGACCGAACGCTGTCATCCAGAAGAAACGAGACCATTAAATATTCGTGAGTACGCAAGAATACAAACCTTCCCCGACGACTGGGAATTTGTAGGTTCGGTCGCGCAACAGTATAAGCAAATCGGCAACGCTGTACCCGTAAACCTTGGTTATCATATTGGCAAGACATTAATTGCCATGCTACAAAATAGATACGATGAACAGACAATGGAGAGGTTTAAACCACTATTTTTTAGGTAACTTTTATTTTAAATATCGTCGTTCTAATAATGTGTGTTAATGCCTGCAAATTCCCAGGCGTAAGCCTTAGGAGTTTCATTTTTAAATATAATGCAAAACATTCATTCGTGTATTAAAAGTGATTTTATAAGAGCCGGCAGTTTACTTTACTGCAAAAATAATCCAGAGGCTATCAACAGCCTTTTTTTGTTGTAATGTGATAGGGTGGGGCTGGCTATAGAAGATCAGCCAGGAGATAAAATATAATCGACAGAGAGTCCATGCCAAGTAAATTTATTCATCTTCATGTCCACTCGCACTACTCAATGCTTCGGGCGCTACCGAAGACCAAGGAGCTGGTTTCTCGCGCCAAGGAAATGGGGATGGATGCGCTAGCGATCACTGATTATGGTGCCATATATGGCGGCGTGGAATTTTATCAAGTTTGTCGGAAGGCTGGCATCAAACCTATTATCGGTCTATGTGTCTACATGGCGCTGGACAAGTTAACCGATAAACGACCCCGGATTGACGATCGTAATCATCAGTTGGTACTGCTCGCAGAAAATATCGAGGGCTATAAAAACCTGCTCAAATTGGCGACCATCGCTAATGTTGAAGGTTTTTATTATCGTCCGCGCTTAGATAAAGAAGTTTTGCGCCAGCATGCCCGGGGCTTGATCGGTCTTTCGGGCGGATTGACTGGTGAAATTAATAAAGCACTTACGGTGGGGGACTGGAACAAAGCTGAGCGCGTAGCCAATGAGTATAAAGAAATTTTTGGTTCGGATAATTTTTTTCTCGAGCTACAAGATCATCCGGAATTGGACGAACAATGCGCTCGCAACGCAGATCTTAAGCACTTAGCGCAAAAAACAGGTCTGCCACTCGTGGCCACCAAAGATGTTCATTATATGGATCCGGCTGATGCCGAGGCTCATGATGTACTCGTTTGCGTTGGTTTGGGTAAGACTGTGCAGGATGATCGTCGTAAATCCATGACTAATGCCGACTATTCGTTTGTTTCAAGTGAACACATGGAACGAGCCTTCGCCGATACCCCCGAAGCCATCGATAACACCCGTAAAATTGCCGATCGCTGTGATATCCAGCTAGAGCTTGGTAAATGGTATTTCGCTGATTATAAAATTCCCGCCGGGAAAAATTATGACGAAGTTTTAGACGAAGAAGTCTTTCGGGGGATCGCTGAAAAATTACCGGAAATTACACCTAGCATTCAGGAGCGTTTAGAGTACGAGTTGGAAGTCATTAAAACCAAGGGCTACGCTTCGTATTTTTTGATCGTTTCTGACTACATGAGATTTGCCAAGGCGAATGGTATTGCCAACACCACGCGTGGCTCAGCCGCCGGTTCCCTGGTGTCGTACGCCCTGGATATCGTCCCGGTTAATCCGCTCACTTACAAACTTCCATTTGAGCGGTTTTTGAATCCAATGCGTCCATCAGCGCCTGATATTGACGGTGATTTTGAGGATTCACGTCGGGATGAGGTCATTGCTTACGTTACCGAGAAATATGGCAAAGATAAGGTCGCTCAGATCGGTACGTATGGAACTCTCGCGGCGCGTGGCGCGGTGCGGGACGTGGGGCGGGTATTGAATTTGCCGTACGCGTTTTGTGATCGAGTGGCCAAGTTGATTCCCACCGCTGCTAAGAATATTCAAATGGCACTAGACATGGAACCGGAACTTAAAGAACTTTACGAGATTGATCCACAGGTTAAGCGTTTGCTCGATTTATCACAGAAGGTGGAGGGTAGCGCCCGTCATTGTTCAGTGCATGCCGCCGGTGTCGTTATCACACCAACACCACTGACTGAGTTTACTGCTCTACAGCGCGAGTCGGGCGGTGAGAAGTTGGTGACTCAGTATGACATGCATCAAATCGAAGACGCCGGCGCAGTGAAGATGGATTTTTTGGGTATTCGCAACCTGTCCATTCTTGGTTTGGCCATTAAGACCATTAAAAATACTAAAGGATTAGATATTGATATTCACGACATACCACTCGATGACAAGAAAACATTTCAGTTGTTGAAGCGGGGTGAAACCCAGGGTCTGTTTCAGCTCGGTGGTTCGGGTATGACCAAACATTTAATGGCCCTCGAACCCACGAAAATTACCGATATCATGGCCATGGTGGCGTTGTATCGTCCCGGACCAATGGAATCCATTCCAGAATTTATCGCTCGATCCAAAGATCCGGCTCGGGTTATATATCCAGATCCACGCCTGGAAGATGCATTAAAAGAAAGTTACGGTCTGTTGGTTTATCAGGACGACGTTATGTTGACGGCGCTGACTCTCGCTGGCTATGACTGGCTGGAGGCGGACAAGTTACGCAAGGCCATGGGAAAAAAGATTAAAGAAGAGATGGATCGTCAGCAGGGTAAATTCATCAGTGGTTGTCAGGAGCATGGTGGACTGACTGAAGAAAAGGCCTGGGAATTATGGAAATTGATCGAGCCATTTGCGCAATATGGTTTCAATAAAGCTCACGCCTGTAGTTACGGCATGGTGGCTTATCAGACCGCGTACCTGAAAGCTAACTGGCCGGCTGAGTACATGTCAGCGTTGTTGACTTGTGAGTCGCACGATCTTGATGAGGTAGCGATTATCGTTGCCGAATGTGCGCGCTTGGGCATCACCGTGTTGCCGCCATCGGTCAATGAGTCACTGGTTGATTTCACTTATATTGATGATCAGACTATTCGTTTTGGTTTGCGAGCGATTAAAAATGTGGGCGCGGATGTGGCTCAGACTATGGCCGAGGAGCGTAAAGCTGGCGGTGCTTATAAATCAATTAGTGATATGGCCTCGCGCCTAGAGACCAAATATTTTAATAAGCGTGTGCTAGAGGCCTTGATTAAGGCCGGTGCGATGGATTGTTTGGGGGAGAGAAATCAGCTTTTGGCCTCTTTGGATCAAATTTTGAAATACAATCGAGACGCGATGAAAGATTTAGCAAGTGGTCAGAGCAATCTTTTTGCCACCTCACCGATTTTAGGTGTAGTTCGAGAAATTACTTTACGCGAGGCACCGCCAGCCACCAAACGAGAAAAATTGGCTTGGGAGCGAGAGTTGCTCGGGCTATATGTTTCTGAGCATCCATTTACTGAGTACGCCAAATTTTTTGAAGGGTCGTTGATCTCGCTAAAAAATATCACTCAGCAACGCGGACAAACCAGTTTGCTTCGAGTGGCTGGAATGATTTCGGATATTCGGGAGATTTTGACCAAGAAAAAACAAGAACCTATGGCCTTTGCGCGGCTGGACGATGGCACTAGCGAGGTAGAGGTCGTGGTTTTTCCCCGCACTTTTGCCGAGTCAAAATCAGCCTGGGTTAAAGATACACCAATCATGTTAGAGGCTAAATATGATGAGCGAGACGGTGAGCCTAAACTTCTAGCGGAGAAAGTAACTCCTTTAACGCCTGATAATATTAATCAGGTGCGCGATATGTTGGTGTTGGGAGGCGGCAAATTAAAAAATACGAATGTTAAAGTTGCGGCTGAAATTGTAACCATTCAGGTTCCACCCACCATGGCTCCCTCGATAGCCGTTGAATTAAAACGTAATTTTACCAAGTATCCTGGATCTCGACGTGTGGTTCTGCTGGTGCGCGATGGTGAGGCGGTCAAAAAAATTGAAACGCATTATAATGTGGCAGTATCGAGTGATCTGATCGTCGCGATCGAAAAACTAGTTGGTCGGGGAGCCGTGAAAGTCTAATTTATTTTACCTGATGAATTTTGGTTCAAAAGCAGTATATTTTGCTTAGGATCACGTTAAAATTATAGGCGGGGATCAGATAGAATAGCATTCAAGTCTCTAAAAGATGTCATTAATTTCTGACGTTGACTGCCTAAGTTTAGGTAGTCTTTTTTATAGCTAAAATTAGCCACTTTATTTTGCATATCTGTCTCTTTGTCAAAGATTCTTGACAAAATTTTAAAGATGTGTTATAGTGTTATGTTGGTCAATAAAATTCCAACTTCTAATTAGCGGAATGGAGGAGGATCTTATCGCCTTAACCAGGCTTGTCTGGGCAGAGCGATAAAGACACGCAATTGGTAGTAGTTGGCCTCGGCTGACAGCTGCCAACACAAGTGTCATCGGTACAGGCATCCGTTTACGGATTACCCTGGGCTTCCGTCTCCATTTCGTTAATTAGAAGTTTTTTTGACTCAAAATTGATAAAGTTACTCCCGATTTACGACATGGAGGGGGATTGGTCGCACCAACCGGCATTTGCCGGAAAAGGACGACCGGTGCGTGGAAACTGATTATCACCGGCTCCGGCTGGAGATAATTCAGCGAAAGCGCCGTGATTCAGACGTCTTATGACCAACCTGAATTTCCGTCTCCATATCGTTGTTCGGGAGTTTTTTGTTTGTTGAAAAGTTGATTTTATCCGACGATATCAAGTTACAGACGAAGATAGTAAAAATATGCCATAATATATCTTGCTTACTCATAAGCCTCGTGTTACTTTCTTTCCGTATGACTGACAAGAAAATTCAATCAGATTTAATGGATAAAATCGTATCGCTCGCCAAGCGTCGCGGTTTTCTATTTCCTGGCTCCGAGATTTATGGCGGAGTTGGTTCAACCTATGATTATGGACCGCTGGGGGTGTTATTAAAAAATAATGTTCGAACTGCTTGGTGGAACGCTATGGTTCAGCGCCGTAACGATATCGTTGGTTTGGATGCGGCCATTATTATGAACTCCAAAACCTGGGAGGCATCCGGTCATTTACAGGGTTTTACTGATCCGCTCGTGGACTGTAAGGGTTGTAAAAAACGATTTCGCGCCGATCATTTAATTGAAGCTCAGTTGGCCGGTTTATCAGGATTAAAAGAAGAGCTGGTTAGTATTAAAGATTTGAAGTGTCCAGAGTGCGGTGGTGAATTTACCGATATTCGTGAGTTTAATTTGATGTTTAAAACGTTCATGGGGCCGGTGGAGGATGAGGCATCGGTGGTTTACTTACGACCAGAGACCGCTCAGGGCATCTTTGTTAATTTTGGCAATGTCTTGAATACATCTCGGCAGAAGCTGCCGTTCGGTATAGCGCAGGTTGGCAAGTCATTCCGAAATGAAATAACTCCAGGTAATTTTATTTTCCGGACACGCGAGTTTGAACAAATGGAGATGGAGTTTTTTGTGAAGCCCGGAACCGATGAGGAGTGGTTCGAAACTTGGAAGCAGTTCATGCAAGATTGGTTCGTGGGATTGGGGGTTAAATCGGACAAGTTGCGATTCTATGAGCATCCGAAAGAGAAGTTATCACATTATTCCAAACGCACGGTTGATCTCGAATATGAATATCCTTGGGGTTGGGGTGAGCTTTGGGGTTGCGCCAATCGTACTGATTTTGATTTGAAGCAGCACTCTAAATTTAGTGGTGAAGATTTGTCGTATCGGGATCAGGAAACCGGTGAGAAGTATATGCCGTATGTGATTGAACCTGCACTTGGTTTGGATCGTTCGGTGCTGACATTTTTGCTTGATGCCTACGAGGAAATTGATGGCGGTCGCACGACTACGACTGAATCAGCAAAAGAAACTGAAACCGTTTTACGTTTTCATCCAGCCATCGCACCAATAAAAGCCGCGGTATTACCGCTTTCCAAGAAAGAACCTCTTACTGCCATAGCGCGCGAGATTCGTGATGCGCTCGCTAAGCGAATGATGGTTCAGTACGATGAGACGGGTTCAGTTGGTCGGCGTTATCGGCGACAGGATGAAATCGGTACGCCCTATTGTATTACCGTGGATTTCGATACTCCGGAGGATAAAAAAGTTACAGTGCGTGATCGCGATACCATGAAACAAGAACGTGTCGCGATAGATGAACTTTCGGACATGATTGATGAGAAAGTAGCTTTGCCCTAACAAAAAATATTATCAGGGCAGCTATTATAATTTTTTCGGTCGTTACGTTTTTTATTCGATATACCAGCTGAGTATTTGATGAATTTTAAACAACACAAACTAAAAAATGGCACTCGGGTTATCACCATTCCTCACGCCGATACAGCTGCCGTGACCGTTTTAGCTTTGTATGAGGTTGGTTCGCGATATGAAAATGCAGCGCTTTCAGGAGCATCGCATTTTATTGAGCACTTAATGTTTAAAGGTACGCGCCGCCGACCAACCACACTTGATATCTCGCGTGATTTGGATTCGGTTGGCGCTGACTATAACGCCTTTACCGCCAAGGATTACACCGGCTATTACATCAAATTGCAGTCCGGACGTTTCGAGTTGGCGGCGGACATGCTCCAGGATATGATTTATCATTCGCTTTTTCGAACGCGTGATGTCACCTCAGAACGACAGGTCATACTTGAAGAGTTGCGAATGTATGAGGACAATCCATTGATGCTGGTGGAGGAGTTAGTCGAGGAAGAATTGTATCGCGGTTCGCCTCTGGGACAACGTATTGGCGGCACAGTCGAATCAGTGAAAGGACTGACCCCGGTGGATTTAATTAATTATCGCAATTGTTATTATGTACCAGCGCGAACGGTGTTGGCTGTGGCAGGAAAATTCGATGAAGCACAGGTTATTGAAACGTTAGAAAAAACATTTGGCCGCTCGATTTCTCATGGTCGACCACGTCCATTCCAGCGCTTCAATAAAGCTCAGGCTGGTTTTCGTAAGCCGCGCGTAAAAGTACTTGAGCGTGATACGGAACAAGTACAAGCCGCATTAGCTTTTCCTGCTTTCGGTTATTTTGATCGTGAATTGCCAGCTGCTAAGGTGCTGGCTGTGATTTTAGGCGGTACTATGAGTTCGCGATTATTTACATCTGTGCGAGAGCGCGAAGGTTTATGTTATTTTATTCGGGCGACAGCCAATGCGTATCAGGACATTGGCGACTTCACCATTCAGACCGGTTTAGCCAAAGATCGCGTTGATCATGCCTTACGTTTAATTATGTCCGAACTCAGTCGGATACGAGATAAATTTGTCAGTGCAGAGGAATTATCGCGCGCTAAGGAGTATATTAGAGGTAGAACTCTGCTGGCTCTCGAGGACTCCAGTCATCAGGCTGATTGGTATGCTAAACAGGAATTGTTATTGCAACATGTTCAAACACCAGAACAGAAGATTACCAACATTATGGCGGTTACTCGAGCTGATATTCGGCGTGTTGCTCAACGGATTTTTAATCGCCGTCACTTGTCTATGGCAATTATTGGACCACTCAAGGATGATCGACAGTTGATTTCCGCCACTGAGGTTCTTTAGTCAGAACCAACAGCTGAAGCAGTGTTATCATTATCACCAGCCTATCAAACTCGAAAACAATTTTATTTCATATGCCCACACGATATCTTATTGCCAATTGGAAAATGCAGCTGACGGATAGTGAGAGTTTGAAATTGACCGAGCAAATTAGTCGACTTTTGCCAGCTGTGCCGACTACTGATATTCGGGTCGAAACAGTCTTGTGCCCAACTCAGACGGCATTGGATGTGGTATCTGGAGCTGCCCGAGATGCGGGTATTTCGGTAGGTGCGCAGAATGTTTTTTGGGAGGATAAAGGTGCTTACACTGGCGAGATTTCCCCACTCAATTTAAAAGATTTGGGCTGTGATTATTGTATCGTCGGGCATTCAGAGCGCCGGACATTTTTAAATGAAAGTGACGAGATGGTTCAGCGTAAAGTGGCCGCGTTATTGCGGCACAACATTAACCCGATAATTTGTGTTGGTGAAACCAGGGCTGAGCGCGAGGCT
>Ga0180007_10004732_pt1 | contig 14237 bp, 8 predicted proteins | sample MM_PC_MetaG_FD_121122 | JGI IMG/M metagenome (GOLD analysis project Ga0180007, IMG submission 121122) | Groundwater microbial communities from the Aspo Hard Rock Laboratory (HRL) deep subsurface site, Sweden - MM_PC_MetaG | ecosystem: Environmental > Aquatic > Deep subsurface > Groundwater... | reverse complement strand
GGTCTGTGCGCTGCCCAGAATATAGGCCCATTGGGCGTCCATGGCACCGGTTATGCCTTCCAGCTGGTCACCGGTACGGCGACCGAGCACCAGACGGAAGGCAAAGGGCAAGAATGAGTTCTCGGTAATGGTTTCGTCATCGGCCGTCAGCTCGGCAAAGGCGGCTTCCAGTGCGCGACCCTGGGTGGACACCCGATTGCGCAGCGAGCTGTAGGCAGCGGCGGCCGCGGCAGCTGAACTAAGATCCAGAGATCCAGCGGCCAAAGCGGAGTTATCCGCCGACAACTGTGTCGGCAGCGCTGAAAAAGCACCGCTCATGCGCTCGGAAAAAGCCGCCAGGTCACTGACTGCCTGCGTCACCTCGGCCACACCATCAAAAATATCCTGCACCCAGGCGGGATCATAACCGGCATCGATAAATTCCGGCCGGTACAGTTCAAAGCCCTTGGCATATTCAGCTGCGGCTTCGGTAAACAGCAACTGGTCAATAAGGGCACGACCATTATTCATAATGTCTTCATACTGCGCGCGGTTAAAGGTAAACAAGGCCAGGTCTTTGGTTTCCGTAACAAAGTTGCGCATCATCGGACTGGGGTTTTTCTCGAAATTTTCAAGATCACGGATGAGGGCAATCTTCTTCTCGTTATTGGTAGGCTCATTTACCAGCACATCCAGCAGGGCCTCGGCCTGGGTATTATAGGCCATGCGGATTTCGATGATCTTGCGCAACTTGGCCTGAGCCTGGTCGAAACGGTCCGGATATTCTTTAATAAACTCAGTAAGATAAAGGATGGCCTCGTCGTATTTCTGCTCTTCGATCAGGGTATCCGCGTACGACAGCGGATCCTCCTTGTTGCCAAAGCTCCAGACCTGGCTGAGGGTGAGAAACATTAGTAGTATTAATACAGCCGGTCTAAGCCTGTTATGCATGAGAATCCTTCAATTTATTGTCGGCGCATCCGGGTCTGTACTGAATTCCTGATTTTTACGACAACATACAATAGAAAATATCTCCTTTATACTGTATATTCCAGTGTAGCATGCTAAAACGCTATATAGCCATCCCGATTCTGGCGGGCCTGATCAGCCTTTCCAGCGGGGCACAAGCAGCACCACTGGCCTCAGCCTACGAAATGCTCGTCAATTTATACAATATTGACGTGAATGCCGGACGGGTGGCTTTTGTTTCCACCAGAATACCTATGGGAGGCACGGCCTACAGCATGGGCCATGCCTATACGGCAGTCTGCAACGATGCCTCGTTTCTAGAGTCCAATCCGGCCGGCAGCGCCGTGCTGCCTAATACCGAACTGGCCCTGTACCACAACAACTGGATAGCCGATACCCGCATCGAGGGGCTGGTATATGCCAACCGTATCGGCAACCTGGGACTGTCGCTGGGTGGCAAATGGATATATCTGCCGTTTACCGAATACAACGACTTTGCCGGCCGTACAGCGACCGGCTACTATTCGGAAATGCTGGCCATCGGCAATGCTTCCTGGCACTTTTTCCCCGGCTATTACTTTTACGGCCTGGTGGCCGGAGCCAATGTTAAGCTGGCCTACCGCTCGGTGCCCGATTATGCCGACGAAAACGGCAATGTAATGGTCGGATCCGGCGCTAGCCAGTCAGCCCTGGCCATCATGGTGGACGCTGGACTGCTTACCCGCTTTAACCTGTTCAAATTATACTCTTCGCGCGAAAAGAACTTCTCAGCCGGCCTCACAGTACGCAATCTGGGACCTCCCTCGCGCGACGAAGCATTGCCCAGTGTGGCCACACTCGGGTTGGCTTGGTCACCTCTGCGTCCTTTTATCATCTCCGCCGACTTTAACCTGCCCTTTAACCTGCTGGATATCAGCGAAAGCGAAGACTTTTATTTGGGCTTTGGCTATTCCATGACGATTACCGATTTTTGGGATCTGCAGGCCGGTCTGCTACTTGATGGTGGGCCCCGCCTTACCATCGGCAGTGCCATAAAGGTAAATCCGCTGATTCTGGTGATCAACTACACCCTGGACCTAGCTACCTCCACCACCCCGCTCAACCGCCTGAGCATCGAAGCCCGCTTTGATATGGGCGACTCGGGGCGCAAAGCCAAGGCCCGTCAGGTGGACGATCTGTACATCCTGGGCCTGGAAGCTTATGCCCGAGGGGACATCAACCAGTGTATCGCCTATTGGCAGGAAGCTCTGGACATGAATCCCTACTTTGACCCGGCCCGCGAGGGCATAGAAACAGCACTGGCCGCCCTGCGGCTGCAGCAACGGGTACTTGAAATTCAGCGACTGGAGTAAACCAACATGACTATTCTTTCCACCATTTTAGCCGGAGCGGCTTTTGCCGCCAACCTGTATATGATTCTGTGCATCGTACGCATCTTTATGTCCTGGCTGCCGGGGCTTTCCGCCAATCCGGCAGCCCGTTTTATTGCCGGTGCTACTGACCCGTATCTGAGCCAGTTCCGGCGCTTTAAAATTTTCCACGCCGGCAATGTGGATTTTTCGCCGATCGCCGCCTTTGCGCTGTTGTCGGCGCTCAGCCGCGGTCTGACAGTAGCCGCCCGCGGGCAGCTTACGCTGGGCCTGAGCCTGGCCATCCTGCTGGAGGTAATCGTCAGCCCAATCAGCTTTCTGTTGGGCTTTTTTGCCCTGCTGATACTGGCGCGTATCATCGCCTACTTTGCCAAATGGAATAGCCTGCACCCGGTATGGCGGGCCATCGACGCCCTGATCAATCCGGTGCTGTTCCGCATCAAGCGCTTTATCTATCGCGACCGCATCGTCAACTACATGCAGGGACTGATAACCGGCCTCCTGGTGCTCGGCGGCGCTCGGCTCGGCCTAAATATTGTTACCAGCTTGCTTTCTACCCTTTTCAGAACAGTTCTAGGCTGATACAATAGAACTTGCTGAATGAAAAAATTCAGCGGAAACCGGTTTTCGGAGGACAGTTTTATGCTTACATCAAAACAGCGGGCCAAGCTGGCAGCGCTGGCTTCTACCCTAAAACCGGTGGTGTTTCTGGGCAAAGGTGGTGCCGCCGAAGGGGTAGCCGCCGCCCTGAACAAGGCCCTGGACGACCATGAGCTGGTCAAGCTGCGCTTTATCGACTTTAAAGGCGAGCGGCGGCAGCTGGCCGAGGAACTGGCGCAAAAATGCCAGGCCGACCTGATACGGGTTATAGGCAATGTCGCGGTACTGTTCCGCCGCAGCCGCGATCCGGAAAAGCAGCAGATTAAACTGGACTAAAAACCGAGAAAAAAGCACGGAGGTTACCATGAGCGCCAATCCCTGGGATTTTTTAAATGACTATCGCGGCAACGCCTTTAACGGCGAATGGCCGACTCTAGTGGAATTGTTCCGCATTACCGCCAGCCGCTATCCGGAGCGGGCCTGCTTTACCATGTTCAGCCCCGACCGTATTACACTCACCTATGCTCAGGCCCTGCAGAAAATAGAACAAGTCGCCGGCTATCTGGCCGGGGCCGGCATTACATATGGCGACAAGGTGGCGGTAAGCGGTAAAAACTCGGCCGAATGGTCCACAGCCTATCTGGCTGTTCTATTTGCCGGAGCCATCGTAGTGCCGATCGACTATCAACTAAAAAACGAAGAAATTGCTAACATCATCAAGGCCTCCGAGGCCAAAGCCCTTTTCATTGATGAAGAAAAATATGACGCCTTCGAACCCAAGTCGCACAAATTGCTGGCCCGCTGGTCTTTGGCTGCCAAAAAAGACAGCTATATTTACGGACTGAAAGCCGAAGGCACGGTAGCGGCCATACAGACACCGCAAGAACATGACCTGGCGGCCCTGCTGTTTACCAGTGGCACCACCGGCACCCCGAAGGGTGTCATGCTTACCCATGCCAACTTTGTGGCCGACTGTTTCCTGGCCCAGGCAAACCTGGGCATCTACCATAGCGACACCTTCTATGCCCTGCTGCCGCTGCATCACTCCTATTCGATGCTGGCTGTCTTCATCGAGGCAATCTCGGTAGGCGCCGAAATCGTCTTCGGCCAGAAACTGGTCACCTCGGCCATACTGCACGACCTGAAAGCTGCACAGGTTACCATGTTCCTGGGCGTGCCGCTCTTGTTCAACAAGGTACTGGCCGGCATCATGCGCGGTATCAAAGCTAAGGGCGCCTTTGTGTACGGACTTATCCGCTTTCTGATGGCCATTTCCGGTTTCGTCAAAAAAGCATTCAAGGTTAACCCGGGCAAAAAAATGTTCGGCTCCATTCTGGACAAGGCCAGCCTGCGCTCTATCCGTATCTGTATCTCCGGTGGCGGGCCGTTGGCACCCAGCATCTTCAAGCAGTACAACCAGCTGGGCATCGACTTCGTGCAGGGCTACGGCTTGACCGAAACCAGCCCCATCCTGGCGCTGAACCCCACCCATGCTTACAAGGAAACCAGCGTCGGCAAAATGCTGCCGCGGGTGGATGTGCGTATCGAAGAACCTGACCATGACGGCCGCGGTGAAATCGTAGTACGCGGACCAATGATTATGCAAGGCTACTACAAGGACCAGGCGGCTACCGACGAAGTGCTGTCCAGCGACGGCTGGCTGCATACTGGCGACATCGGTTACCTGGATGCCGACAATTACCTGTACCTGACCGGCCGGGCTAAAAATCTGATCGTTACCGAGGGTGGCAAGAACGTCTATCCGGAAGAAATCGAAAACGCCTTCCAGCTTTATACCGAGGTAGACCAGATTCTGGTGCGCGGCTATGTTGAAGACAAAAAAAGCAAATCGGAAAACATCGAAGCCCTCATCTACCCAAGTAATGATTTCTTTGCAACAGCCGACAGCGGCAAGGCTATGGACAAGACAGCTGTCGAAGCCCGCATCCGTAAAATCGTGGACGAGGTAAACGCCGGACTGCTGCCCTACCAACGCATCCTGAAAGTTGTTGTACTGGGAGAGCCGCTGGAAATGACTACGACCAAAAAAATCAAACGCCACGTCCTGTAAGTGAAATCTACATTTTTACCGACTACGCGGGCCGAACTTTCGGCCCGCGGTCTTTCCCGCCTCGATTTTATCATCGTTAGTGCCGACGCCTACATCGACCACCCTTCCTTCGGCGCGGCACTTATCGGCCGTTATCTGGAAAGCCTGGGCTACACGGCGGGCATCATTGCCCGACCCGACCCTTCCGATGTGGAAGCCTTCCGCGCCCTGGGAGCGCCGAAACTGGCCTGGCTGGTCAGCGGCGGAGCCATCGACTCGATGGTATGCAAGTACACCGCCAACCGAAAACCACGCTCCGAAGACGACTACGCCCCCGGCGGCAAAGCCGAACTCTGCCGCAGTGCGGACGGCAGCCTGCATGCTTATACCGTAAACGGCCAGACAGCCAATGCCAGACCCGACCGCGCCGTAATCGCCTACTGCGGCAAGTGTCGCGAGGCGGCCAAGGGCGTGCCGGTAATTGCCGGCGGGCTGGAAGCCTCGCTGCGCCGACTGTCGCACTACGACTACCTCTCCGATACCGTGCGCAAACCACTGCTGCTGGACGCCAAGGCCGACCTTTTGGTATACGGCATGGCCGAACGGCCGCTAGCCGAAATCGCCGTGCGGCTGCGGTCTGCGACCGACAGGCAGGTCGGTGGGCCGAAAACCGCCGCGCGGGCGGACAAGGCAGACAGCCGGCAGAAAGCTAGCGGTACAGCCAAAGGGGCCGGGAAAGCTGAGCCGTCCGTCTGGTTTACGCCAGACTTGCTGCGCGGCATAGCGGGCACAGTCTGGCGCACATCCCGCGAGGCGGAACTTCCGGCAGCGGCACTGCGGCTGCCAGCCCATGCCGTTGCCGCGGCCGATCCACTGGTTTTTGCTCAAAGCTTTGCCCTGCAATACCGCAACAGCGATCCTGGTACCGCCCGGATTCTGGTAGAAGAGGCTGCCGGGCAGTTTGTGGTGCAGGAAATACCGGCCGCGCCGCTGGACCAGGCAAGCCTGGATGCCCTATATGCCCTGCCCTTTACCCGCAGCTGGCATCCGGCCTACAAAGTGGCCGGCGGCGTACCGGCCCTGCAGGAAGTGGAATTTTCGATAACCATAAACCGCGGCTGCTATGGTGCCTGCGCCTTCTGCGCGCTGGCCTTTCATCAGGGACGCATCGTCAGCAGCCGTTCCAAGGCTTCAGTGCTGGACGAAGCCAGGCTCTTAAGCGTCAGCAAGAATTTCAAAGGCTACATCCATGATGTGGGCGGCCCTACCGCAAACTTCCGCGGCCCGGCCTGCGAGCGCCAGGCCAAAGGCAGTGCCTGCACCGACCGCCGCTGTCTGGCCCCGGAAGCCTGCCCGTCTCTACAGGTAAGCCACCGCGATTATCTGGATATCCTGCGGGCGCTGCGGCGCTTGGCCGGCATTAAAAAAGTATTTATTCGTTCCGGCATCCGCTTCGATTATCTGATGCTGGACAAAGACAAGGCTTTCCTGCGCGAGCTGGCCGAGCACCATACCTCCGGCCAGCTAAAAGTAGCCCCTGAACATGTTTCGGAACGGGTGCTCCGCCTGATGGGCAAACCCGCGCATAAAGTATACGAGCGCTTCGCTGCTGCCTGGGCCGACGTGAACCGCGAACTAGGGCTTAAGCAATATGTGCTACCCTACTTTATAGCCAGCCATCCTGGAGCCGGACTGGACGAAGCCATCGAACTGGCGGAATACCTGCGCGATGCCGGCTTTGTTCCCGACCAGGTGCAGGATTTTTACCCCACCCCCGGCACCCTGGCCAGCGCCATGTACCATTCCGGCATCGACCCCTTAAGTGGCGAAAAAATCTATGTTGCCAAAGGCGCCCGCGAACGCTCGATGCAGCGGGCCTTGCTGCAATATAACAAAGCGGAAAACCGCGCGCTGGTAAAAGAAGCCCTGCAGTTGGCCGGACGCAGCGACCTGATCGGCAAAGGACCGAAATGCCTGGTTAGCTGATTAGCTGGAGACCAGGCATCACTGCTATCGGCAGCCTATTGCTCCGATTGCTTTTTTTCTTGCCAAAAAGCAGAAACCGTGTTCTAGTACAGCCCATGAATACCTACGATGAACGCGACACCATATTCTCGCGCATGGAATTGCAGGCGGGCACGCCGCAGTACAACGATTATTATAGCCGCCACCCGGAGCGCAAGGCTGGTGATGATGCCGCCAGGCTGCGCGCCGGTCAAGCCGGCCCTGCCGACGATCGACTGCGCCGGCTTTCTATCGATGCCAGCTTCGGATTGCTGGAAGCTATGCGCCCCCTGGCCAGAGGCACAACGGCAGCAGTACGGCTGGAAATAAGCCCTCAGGAAGCGGCCGATTTTCTGTGCAGGCAGGCAGAATCGTATGGGGCAGTACTGACCGGGACCGCACTGTTGGGTGATGCCTGTTTTTATGCGGTTCGCGGCCGCGGAGCGGAGTACGGCCAGACAGCTGAGACTGAAGGACGCTACGGAATAGTGTTTGCCGTGCGCATGAATCCAGAGGAGATAAGCCAGGCTCCGACGCCGCGCGCGGCGGCCGAAGTGGTGAACGGCTACAGCCGGGTGGCCCTCATCGGGCTGGTGCTGGCCAGAACTATTCGGGAGTGGGGTTGGTCGGCGGCCTGCACCATGGATGGCCGCGCCGATGTGGTGCTGCCGGTGGCCGCCCGCTATGCCGGCCTGGGCTCGATCGGCCGGTCCGGACTGCTGCTCACTGACGATTTCGGCCCCTGCGTGCGCCTCGGCGCAGTAGTAAGCGATTTACCGCTGGAACGCACGCTCCGCCAGCCCTGCAAAGCGGCAAAAGTGTGCGAGAGCTGCCAGCGCTGCGCCGCTGCCTGCCCGGCCGGAGCCATCAGCCAAGAGCCTGCCGCCGCCGGCCGTTTTGCACCGGTAAACGACGATGCCTGCTTCGCGCAATGGCAGAAGGTCGGCACCGATTGCGGCCTGTGCCTGTCCAAGTGTCCGCTTTCGAGGATTACCGCTCGGTAGATCCGGCCCTAGCGCACCCGACGGTTATAATCGCTGATGAAGGGCGGCGGCAGCACGATGTGCTCATGCGTTGTTACGCTGGTTGCCGCGTAGCGCAGTGTTTCGTTTTTCAGGTAGCGGGCCAGAATGGCGTCAAAATCGTCAAGCCCGATACCAAGATGCGAATTGATCCAGGTCCGTACCGCCGCGACTTCTACCTTATAACCGCCGTCGAAAATTTTCTCGCCTTCGCGCAGCGCAAAGTCCACCAGCCCGTGGGCCACCCGTTCGCGCGGGATGGTCTCTATCAGCTCGGAAATCTGTACATTGGACGAACGGATTCTGGCTGACAGGGTTTTGATGATGGTAAGCGCAAATTTCGGATTGCCGAGTATCATCGACTCGAACACCGTTTCGTCCACCGCCATCAGGGTACTTCGCTCGGTGCATACCGCTGTGGCCGAACGCGGGCGGCCGTCTATCAGTGCCATCTCGCCGAAATACTCGTTGGGGGTGCGTATCACTTTAAGTGTTGCTTCGCCGCCTTCGACCTTTTTGCGCAGCTCCACGCAGCCCTTAACCAGGATGTACATCAGCGCGCCCTTTTCACCTTCGCGGAAAATCTGCGCTCCGCCTTCGTAGCAAACCGTGTTTTGATTCATGATTCCAGTGTAATGCCTGCCCGGAGCTAACGCAATGGTCGTGGTTGGGGATTGGGAATCTGAGTATGTAGTGACCAGGCGGAGCCGTAAACCGGCAGGCCCACTTAACCCGAAAGTATTATACGAATAACGAAATTGTATAACTTTACAGTATCAAAATCCCTCATTATCGTTGCTCAACCACTACACAAAGGAGTGCCTTTATGAAGAATAAGCGAGTATCAACTATTATGGTGCTGCTTCTTTTATGCGTGCCGCTGATTGCATGGGCTCAACAAACCCGCAACATCGGCTTTACAGCTTCACCGACCGGAATTGGCGGAGTAACAACACTGCCGGGAACAAATTGGAATGTAGATAAGCTAAACAGCCTGTATACAGCATGGCGAACCTGGACAGCTACAAACACCTTATATGGTGGATATGTTAGACATTTTGATATACCTAGCAAGGGGGATGGACGGTATCTAGCATCCAAGGATATCAAGGGCCTAAATATTGCCAATGCTGCTATGGCCAGAGGTGGTACAGCCGCCGTATTTTATGAAAGCTCCACCATTGAAGGATTCCAGTATAAACCAGAATATGCCTTCGACGGAGACATGGACACTCGCTGGGCGTCACACGATCCGGCCGTAAACGGTCCTGAAACACTGAGTGTGGATCTAGGAGAAGAATACAATATCGCGAAAATTGTACTTAAATGGGAAGCCGCTTATGCGAGCAAGTACACGATTGAAATATCAACAGATGGTACTACCTGGGGTACCCTATATTTTACTAGCAACGGCGATGGCCTAGTGGACGACATTGATGGCCAAAATTATATTGCTCGCTATATACGGCTGATATGTGAAGAACGCGCCACACCCTATGGCTATTCGCTGTTTGAGTTTGAGGTTTACGCTGATGTTGACTCTGTGGCTGCTGACGGCACGTATACAGCCAGTTCTATTGAACTGGAGATTCCCAACCTCCACGCCTGGAAAGCCTTCGACGGCGATTTTACTACACGCTGGGGATCAGAAGAGTATATAAACAGCGATCAATGGCTGCAAGTAAACCTTAACGGGATGAAAACAGTTAACCGGGTGGTACTGCATTGGGAAACCGCCTTCGGAGCAGAATACCAAATACAGGCAAACAATGGCGGTACCTGGCTAACACTGGCCAGCATCACCGGTGGCGATGGCAATATAGATGCCATTGATTTTACAGCAACAACAACAGACAAGCTCCGACTGCTCTGTACAAAGCGCGGGTCTGAATATGGCTATTCGCTATATGAGATGCAGGTTTACGAAACTGATTACAACCGCAGCTTTGCTGATGGCTGTATAATCCAGATGAGCCCAAATGGAAAGGCTTCGGAGATGAGTATGTCCGCCTCCACCAGCGAGGCCATGGGCTACGGCATGATACTGGCAGTGCTTGCCAATGACCTGGATGTTTTTACTGGATTGTGGAAGGTAGTACAGGCCTATGGCGCTTGGCATCCGGAAGGAGCGCAGGGCAAGCTGTTACCAGACCTCATGTCCTGGTGTGTACCCTGTGAACCAGACCCCAATAATTCGGTCACGTATACAAATGAAAAAGGTGAAGAGGTTACAGAACACTGGCCCTTGACAGTTGGGACGTCAGTTGATGCGCCCATTGTTGGCGCTGAATCCAACTTAACCAATAATTTTTGGGCAGCCACCGATGGCGAGATGGATATTGCGTATGCCCTGATACTAGCTTACGACAAATGGGGTGATGAAAAATACAAGGAGGCTGCATATAAGCGCATGCGTGCCATTGAACAGTACCTTGTAGGAACAGCTACTGTTAATGGCCAAACCATGAAGTTTTTAAATACCGGCAATTGTTTTGGCATACAAGCGACAAAGCCCGAGTATAACGGCACAACTGCTAATAACCATTGTTTCGCACAACTTTCACGCCCCTGTGATTGGATGCTAGCCAATTTAAACGAAATGTCACGCATTGGCATGCCGGCCGGCATGGCTGCAGCAAACAACAAAATTTACGCCAATATAGACATTCTTAAAAATATCGGCACTTACCTGCTACCCGATTTTGCAAAATTCACGGAAGATACAGTGCAGCAAATTTCTGAAGCTGAAACCATAGAAAACGAGATTGGTGACCGGAATTACTCTTGGAACAGTGCACGCGTGCCTTGGCGGAATGCCCAGAATGTATTCTATTACCAGGATGACCGATCCAGACAGGTTTGCTATAAGATTGTAAATACGCTTAAGAGCGACTTAGAAGGTGATGGGCTTTATTATGGGTACTATTCAGCAGACGCGACTAAGATCCCCGACACATATAGAAACCCGGCATTTACTATACCAGCCTTACTTGCGGCTCAGACACTGACGGGTACAGATCTAGCTGACAGGTTTAATGCCGAGAAGCTTGACCTGCTGTGGAAAAAACATCTTCTGGATAAGCACTATGCGCTTGGTAGTGGTACTGAAGGTGGTGATTATGCGCCGTATGAAAAAAATGAATATAATGCAAATGTACCATCAAAGAGTAACTATTTCGGTGATGCCATTACCCTTATATGTGGTGCTATCAGCCTAAACTGCTTCCCACCTCATGAGTTCTATGAGGAAAAAATTGTTAACGGCTATTTTGAGACAAACACAAATAGCTGGACGGCAACAAAGGCCACCTTGGAAGCTACCGATATCGATAATGATGGCGACCAAGAACTTGTAATATCTTGCAATGCCGCTGGTGACATCATACTAAGGACGACCACAAAAGAACTCGAAAAAAATGTCGGATTTGGCCTGTCCTTTACAATGACCAAGGCAACAACGAAGCCACTAACCTGGACGATGCGCAATTGGAACATAAAGGAATTCAATCTAAGCTCAGGAGCTAATGCCCTAGAGTTCAAGCTTGGTGATATTCAAGGTGTCTTTAGTTATGAATCAGGCTTTGTAGTGCAGAATAATGTGATGCGCTTTAAAGGCGACATCGGGTTCAGCAGCCCGGGAGCCGGAGAAAAGCCGCTTTTGATAACTATTAAAGATGCGAAGGCGGGAGACATTTTTATCCTGGATAATATTAGACTTCAGGATCCGCCTATTACTATTAATCGCTACCTTTATATTGCACAATGGAATCAGAGTCGGAGTTACAATGACGGCAGCTATGTTCGCTACAATGGAGTTACCTACGAATGCGTCTATTCGTATGGTACGCCGGCGGCAAACACACGACCAGGATATTCCCCATATTGGCGAGAAAGTACCTATGGAGAGATCGGCAGCAAATGGCAGAAATATTCAACCTATCAGACTGGTGACTATGTCTACTATCAGGGAACGACATACCAAGCCTTAGCTGGCCACACTTCATACAATAATCCCCAAAATGATAAAACCAAATGGACATATTATTTTAGTCGTGAAGATGAGGGGTTCTATCCGGATATTCCTGATTTGGGCTATCCCGCATGGGTTTCATACCAGTACTATAGCGTGGGCAACAGGGTTAGCTACAACGGATCTGATTACGAATGTACTTACTACCATCAATCCGGACCAGGCTACGAACCAAGCAACCCGGCAATGTGGGCGCTCTGGAAAAGACTGTAACATTGAATTGTAAAAAACGGGGACTCAAAGCTGTGTCCCCGTTTTTTTCGATACGGTTCAAGTTCAACGCAAATTTAGCAGTTCCACCTTGTTGCCGACCCCGCATTTTTTGTAGATATGCGAAACATGTACTTTAACTGTGTTTACTGTTATTCCAAGCTGTTCGGCAATTTCTTTATATAGCCTGCCGCGTTTAAGACAAGCGACTATTTCCAGTTCACGCTCGGTCAGATCAAAATCCATATGCTCAACTTGTTCAGAAACCATCCCTCTTGCCGGATCCGGGCTTTGTAGGTAGTGCAGAAGATCAGCCGCGAGCTGGTCTTTCATTCTTTTTCCCACTTCATCTTTAAAGCGCAACAAGGCATATACTCTGGCTTTCAATTCAGCGAGACTAAAAGGCTTGCAAATATATTCAACCGCACCTAAAGACAATCCTTTTGAGCGGTCAACTTCTGCTTCTTTAGCAGTAAGAAAAAGGAAGGGAACCCCACTTGTTTTTGGCATTACCTTAACTTCCTTCAAGAAACTGTAACCATCAGTACCGTCCATCATGATATCCGAGATAATTAAATTAATCTCCGGCTCTCTGCTTAGTATGGCTAGAGCCTCCTTGGCTGTAAATGCGTAAAAAATATTATACTCGCTGCCAAGAGTGTCATTAAGGAAGGCAATCATCTGCCTGTTGTCGTCCACCAAAAGCAGGGTATTCCTTCCGCCTTGGTAAGCTCTGACGACGATATCCAGCGGCACGATCTCATCGGGGCTGTTACCATAAAAACATACTGGGAGCTGGCCCTCGGCTGGAGGTGTATACGGCAGTTCGATACTGAAAGTCGTCAGCTCCGCACCCGGCAGCACTTGTATCGTTCCGTTCGCATCCTCAAGGGTTCTGCGTACAATATTCAGACCCATACCTATCCCCTGAATACTGCGTTTTTCGTTGGATATTTGCTGAAAAGGATCAAATATTTTATGTTTATTACTATTATCAATAATATTTCCGGTATTGGCGACAGTAATGCTTACCCTTGCCGCTTCTCGCCTAGCGCAAATAATAATCTTGCCACCTTGGCGATTGTAACGGAGCGCGTTGTCAAGAAGATTGTTCATAACACGGTCAAGCGCAGCAACATCCATTGCAATAAACAACTCCTGGGTGCAGTGAAGATCAATCGCTATACCCTGGTTTTCTGCTAGCCGGCTAAAATCCTTGACTTTGGCAGCCAGAACAAGAGACAGGTCGATACTAGTGGAATGGTCGTAAAATACCAGCCCGCGATTCAATTTTTCGCTATCAAGTATGTTCAACATATCTTGTCTCAATTTATTTACATTTTGTCTGGCTATCTTCAAATCGTCGATATTCGATGGGTTTCCTAAATACTTTTCCAGATAGCTTGAGATTATTGTTACAGGAGTCTTAATTTCGTGGGCAATATTTATAAGAAAATTGGTTTTCTCCTGCACCGACCGTTCCAAGCGTTTTACCAGAAAACAACTCCGGAGCGCACTGCCGAGAATAACCCTGAGATTCTCATAGAGATTAACAATCGTAAGAGGGTTAAAATCAAAAATAACATATCCGAAATGCTCATCTTTAAAAGAAAGTGGCAGAAAAACAAAGCTCCTGCGGGTTGTATGTTCCAGCCAGCCATTGGGAAGCAGCTCGACAGTCGGGAAATGAATAGATTTGGTAGCGTTAAGACGATCCCGGCCTTCACTGAATCCGACCACCAGTTCGGCCTGGCCTGGCTTTACCCAGCAGTTGGAATGGATAGAACAGCCTTCAAGCGATTCATACAACACAATGTAGCAGTCCTGTATCCCAAGTGAAGGAAATTTAGCGTAAATCAAAGCTATCAAGTCATCATACTTAAATGTTGTAAGCATAAGGTGGGTGATGATATGCAGCCTATACCTATCTTCCTCATCGTTTATCTGCCGAAATCGACTATTTTCCCACATGAGCTTATAATTTTCACCCTGCGCGGTAAAAT
>Ga0180007_10004731_pt1 | contig 14238 bp, 15 predicted proteins | sample MM_PC_MetaG_FD_121122 | JGI IMG/M metagenome (GOLD analysis project Ga0180007, IMG submission 121122) | Groundwater microbial communities from the Aspo Hard Rock Laboratory (HRL) deep subsurface site, Sweden - MM_PC_MetaG | ecosystem: Environmental > Aquatic > Deep subsurface > Groundwater... | reverse complement strand
AGTCATGCGATGCGGCCCCATGCGTTACCCGGTTTCCCGTGTAGACGTTGGTGTCGCCGTTTGCGATGTCAGTGATTCCGGCATCGGCACCGTTGGCCGTATCATGAACCAAGTCAATCTCTTCGATGCTTGCATCGCCGGTGTCTTGCAGGTCCAGGTGTGCCTTGGCTCCGGTGTCGCTCGGATTCGAGTAGAACACGCCGACGATTTGTGCATCGTCGCCGTCGAAGTTGATTTCGATAGCGGTTTGGACCACAACCGTAACAGCCGTGTCTTGAGTCGGCAGGGCATCGCCCGCGCCGCCGTCTACCGTTACCGCGTTGGTGGCCACGGTAGCAGTCATTCCGTAGCGGACGCCGGCAGCCCAGTAGACGTCGACCACATCGGCCGTTTCGATTCCGTGCCCGGTTGACAAGGTAGCAACGCCGGTATCGTCGTCGGTGCGTGTCGTCAGTGTCCCAGTCTGTGCCGCAACCAACGCCGGAAGCGTTTGCTGCGCCGTGACTCCCCCGACGAACGACACCGCGTTGGTCCCGTCCGACGAAAACGCCCGCACACCGGGAAATTGAAACGACCATGATTTCTGTGCCGTTGGCATCGTGAGATTCTCCTATATGTGTTTTCCCGCAGCCTCATCAGGTCGTCACAAAATCGCGACCGTATGCTGACGTGGGATGGAGTTCAAATTCGACAGTCTGACCGTCCGCGATGGCGCCTGGGCTGGAATACTTGATCCAGCAATCGCCGTCGAAAGCCACCTCGCCGGAGGCCACCCGAAGGAATTTGAACGCCTTTCCGACAGGCGGGTTTGCATCGGCGGCTGCCAGCAACGCCGTCATGTTCGCATCGCCGTCGTGGTAGACCATGGAAAGCGTCGGCTGCGCGTTTTTCTTGACGGGATATTCGTCCATCACCGGAAGGGCCGTGCCGTCACCGCGGCTCGGCAAATCGACGAAATCGAAATCGGCCCCGCCGGGATCAACGTCCACCACGTTTGCATCAATGTGCGTAGCCGCCGTACTGCCGGCCGTGCCGTAGTACACGACCATCTCGTGGCCTTTGCGTTTTTTCGACATGATCTCAAACTCCTAGGAAATCGCCCCTCTCCACTCGCGGTGGAAGCGGGCTAAGTTGCGTTCCAGTGCCGGGTGCATGGTGGGGCGTTGCGGAAATCGCACGCCGCCGCGAACCCTACCGTGCTCGTGTACTTCCATCGCCTGGTCGATCCGGCTTGCGGCGAATCCGATGACGGCCCCCTCTTTGTCGGCCCTATAAAGGATTGCCCTTCTGGCCAACCCTCCACCTCGGCCACGTTTCGTGCGGACAGGTTTACCGGGTGGTCCAGGTTTTCCGCCCCGCTTGCTACGGCCGCGAATACTCTTCTGAGCGTCTCTGCGGATGCTTCGGCCGGCGTGCAGGAAGCTCTCGTAGGCCCCCTTCTCGGCAGCCTTTTGCACCGGCTTCGGTGTAAATCGCTTTCCCGCTTGCACTCCGACCATCACGCACTCGCTATCCGTTTCGTCCGCAAGAGCCACTGAAGCCCACCGCCGTAAGGCTCTACCGCCGGCATGTTGGGCTGGGCCATCAATTCCCATACCGTACCGTCCGCGTCGGTCAGTCGGTCCCCTGCCGTCGGCGTGACGGCCGAGCCGCCGATCAGGTAATTCGCCTTGGGGATGACCCACTCACGGTCGATAAACGACGTCTTGACCCCCATTTGTGTCTGCGTCTGAATTTCCGACCCTTCACTGAGCCATGTGGCAGTCACACCGGACGTCGACGACGCACCACGCGAAATAGCGACGGCCTCGCCGAGAATAGCCCTCAATCTCGGCGAGGCGTTCTCGTTGAATCGCGTGGCGAAAACGGACGGCATCGCTTACTCCTCTCGGAGCCGCAAGCCAAGCCGGCGAACGGTCACGTTGCCGGTCGCGGCGTCGGCCGTCTTCTCCATGTGAGCCAGCAGCTTCAACGGCCCGGTCGCGGCGGAGATGTCAAACACCGAAGCCGGCAGCACGTTGACGCCGTTGACGTACATCTGAATGTCCTCCCAGTCGGCCAAGTCCCACTGGACGAGGAATGGCGTACCCTCCACCGCATCAACGGTAGTGTCCGTCGCCGCGACCTCGGTGGTGTTGTCGTCCGATTCCGCGAGGATGTTGAGGCTGGCTCCGTCGACGTGCGTGAAGAGCGACTCCGTGATGGAATCCGCATCGGTAGCATGGGTGTCGTTGGCCAGGCCGACATTGAGATCGACCGCCCCACCACTGCCATTCGCATTGATGCAGATCTCGGCCTCCACCAGGCACGGCGAAAGAGCAGCCACGCCGCGATGGCTTAAGGCGTCCATCTTCTGCGCTTCGGCCGTCGCGTCGAAAATCATCGTCACACCCTCAGCATGGCCGATGATTCGATGGTTGATTCCGGCCACGCCGATCGGCACAGTAGCGAACCCGTCGCCAAGGCTGATCGTGTAGCGAGGGTCGGCGTTGAGTGCGATCTTGACCGTCGTGCCGGCACTGGCGGCCGTCTCCTGGACGATCCCCATATAGAAGTCGCGGTCGTTGACCTGCAACAGGTGGGCCTTGTTGGCCGAGTGGTCCCAAAAGACTCTCGACCCCTTCAGCATTACCATAGTTGCGGTCTTGAGCACTTCCACGACGCCGCTCACCGTCACGGCGCCTTTCGCCGCTGCGGCGATTGCAGTCGGGGCAAACCCGGCACGGCCGTCCGGCAGTTGCCGCACTTCGCCGGCGGTCATGGCAACGGTCGGCGTATAATCAATTGACACGCCGGGATTTAGGTATACGGCTTCTGCGGTCATAGTTTAGGATTCCTTGTTTATTGGGGGTTTCGAGGTTCGCCATTTCGTCGGCGACGTTTTGGGTTTGTCGGCTTCACTTGCCGCCGGCTCTTCTTTCGCGGGAGCCACGATCGACGCCGGCTTGCTTTCTGCGATCGCAGGCTCTTTCGGGACGGTCGTGATTTTTTTAGCCGTTTCCACCTTCTGCTTCGGAGGATCGGGTTTCGGCTGAGACACCTCGACCGCGATGCCGGCCGCCACGAGTTTTCGACCGATCGGGTCGTCGACCGTCCCGGTCTGGCCTTCCGTCAATTTGCAGTTCCAAGCCGTGCCCGGACTGCGAAGGATGGTCACTTTCACCTTTCACCTCCTATCAGGATGAGCCGCCGTCGGCGCGAACGCCGCCGCGGTATTCCTGCTGGGCCACGCCGACGTCGGAGTAGCCTCGCATCTGGATGCCCAACACGTTGAAGCTGGCGTCGGCCGTCTCAACTACCGGCATCACGTTGCCGTTCAGGGCGGCAATCTCGATGACCGGCATTTCAGACGGGCTCGCGAGCATGTACCACGCGGCCGCGCTGTAGCCGGTGTAAGCCGAATTGCTCATGTAGGGCGAGCTTTCGACACTGAATCGGCCACGGAAAATGTTCGCGTCGCCTTGCCGGCCGGTCGACGTGCCGTCGATGATCCGCTCGGAAGCCATGAGCCCCAGGGCCGCGGCCTTGAGCGCCGTCGGGACAAGCAGAATCTTCGGCATCACGCCAAGCGGCTTGCTGTCCGGGTCGGTCTGGTTGAGGAAGATCGTTTCGGTGGCCTCCAAGCCGCCAACCGTCATGTCGGCAACGCCGGTGTTGACGTTGCTGTTGCCGGAGGCGAAGAAGGTCGAGTTGTCGAGAAACGCCTCCCAAAAGATGTCGTTGAGTTTCAACGCACCTCCGCGGCCCAGCCTTCGCGGCACGGCCGTCAGCGCACCCAAGTCATCGTTGATGATGTCCTTGCGGGTAATCGCCAGCATTCGGGCATAGGTGTCGGCCTGGTTCGTGTAGGTCAAGTCCGACACTGTGCCGTGTTTGATTTCACCGCTGGCACCAAGCTCATCAAACATCAGATGCCCGGTGAGCGAAACAGTGGTGATCTGCTGGAAATTACGCACCGGACGTACAACGGCAATCGCCAGCGGTGTCATGTCGACCGCGTCCCAACCTTCGCGGAGGAACTTGTTGGCTGTGTTGCTCAACACGTTCGGAATCGAGAGCGTGCTGAAAGCGTTGGCATGAATGCTTTGCGGGCCCATCATTCCAAACGCGGCCCGCTGGGCCTCCAACGTAACAACGCTGGAGTGATTCGCGCGGTAGCCGTTAGCCTCGGCACCCAGCAGGATGAGCTGATTCAGCCCAATGCCGTGAGGAAAGCGATCGTGTGCCGCCTGCAACTCTTCGTCGCGGTACGCCTGCTCGTGGCCTTCCAATCGACCAGCCATGCAAACGGCGGCTTCGAGCGTGCGATTGGTGAGGCGGTGGCCGTGTTCCCGCTTAGTCCATACCGTATGTCCCGCCGGCGTGCTGGCCTCAAGCAGCTCCAGGCGGAACTTGTCGATGCCCCACTTTTTGTCGATGGCCGTCTGTGCCAAATCTTTGATCGCGTCCATCTGAAACGGTTGCTTTTCGCAAGCGTTCAGCGCGTATTCCGTGATGGCCTCGACTCGCGCCTTCTCGGCCTTGCGCGCCTCGATGCCTTCCGTCAAGGTCGGCGTGTCGGGCTTCTTCGGCGGTTGCCGGTTGTTGTAGTTCGCCTCGATGGTGGCGACCTGCTCGGGCGTCGCGTTGTCAACGTCAAGGCCCATAGATTCCGCCCATGCCTTGATTTCCGGTTCCATATCGTTCTCCTCGATGTTGGCGGCCTCGGCCGCGATGGAAACACTCGTATTGTCGTCCGCGCCATGCGAGACGAACGCAAAGCCGCGGAGCGTCGATTTCGCGGCGACATACAGCGGGCCGGTAAATTCCCGCCCGTTGACTTTCACAACCTTGCCGGCAGCGACCTCGAGGAGTTCGTCGGGGTTCGCTTCGATGCTCGCTTGCCAGATGAATCCCTTGGCCGCACTCTCGACAACCTCGCGGGCCGCATCGGTTGCCGCCGACACCTTGCCGCCCAGCCTCAGTTGCCCGTCGGCCTTACTGGTGGCGGTAACGTGCCCGACTCGCTTGCTGACGTCGTGATCGAGGTTCGCCACCAGGGATTTGCCGAAGCTGATCGCCTTCAAGTCCACGATGACCGGGGCATCCCACCAGGCGAGGTCCAACGCGCCGCCCGTGTACGCCACGACGTCGAACGACGGTGGGCCGCCTGCGCCTTCACCTTCCGCCGGCGTGATCGTGACGGGAGCCTCGATGGCGATGATCTTCGGATTATTCTTCTTGGGTTTGCTCACCGCTTGCTCCTTGTGGTATCGCCCCAGCCGTTGAATTAGGCAGTCCGAGAAGTGCCCCCACGACCGGGATAATGTGCTGCGGAAGATTGGCCAGCATGTTGATCTGGCGTTGCTGGTCCGGTGTTACCCCGTTGGACTGTGCCTGCTTGACTACTTCGTCCTCGTAGTCCTTGCCGGCTTCCGAGTAGAGAGCGGACAGCGACTTGCTGCCGTTCTTTAGCTGCGTGTCGTTGGCCGATGCTTCCGTTTTGATGTCCGCGACGGCGTGCTTCGGCCAGTCCCAAAGGTGAGCCTTTGCCGCCGGACTCAGAATGTCAGGGTCGCCGCCAAGCCAACCGTAATACATGACGGCTGCATCGAACCACACGTCGAACAGCGGGTCGAGAACAAGGTCGTTGCAGTCCTCCCGCTCGACGTCCAGCGATCCATAGTAGGTCTGGTGATCCAGCCGACCGGACGCATAGTTGTAGTCGGCCGAATCGCAGGCGGCCTTGTTGAAGGGCATCGCCTTCGGACGAGCCTGCTCATTGATAAGCGAACGATGAAACGACTCGAATGTCGCGTTCGGATGTTCCGACCGCATCTGGTACGGCTCGTATGCGTTCGGAAGGGCGGTCATCATCCGCTTCTGAATTTCGAGTGTGCTGAACGGTTCGGCCTGGTCGAGTTCGTCCGGCTGGAACTGAGTCTTCAGAAACATCGTGAAGTCAGCCGCGGTCTCGGCCGCGGCCAAGGTGGCCTCACGCCAACGCCGGGCGGCGGCTCCGGTGTTCAGCGTGCTGGTGCTTTGCGGTACTCCGCGATGCTGGCCGGGTCGTCGCATCTTGTACCAGTGCAGCACGTACTTTGCGGGCACCTTGTCCGGTTTGAGCATTGTGCGGGCGTAGGTCGCCGAGCCGGGGTGTTCCCGCAGAATGTCGTAGTGCGTCGGAACACCGTTCTCGTCGAACCAAATGCCGTCAATGCGGCCCTGCTCGTTGTAGCCCAAGAGCGGAGTCTGGCAGTGTTCGGTCTCGTACAGACGCAAACGCAGCTTGACCGGATCGTTGATCGTCTTCGCAATCCGAATCACCCCCAGCCCTTCGCCGTCAACGTGCAGAGCGTGGGCCATGCACCACAGGTCGCGGCGAAACTGAGTGGCCTTGGTCCAGGAGTTCCACACCCTCTCGACCAGAGCATTGAATCCTTCGCTGGCGGTCTGCATCCGCAGCGATGGCCCGCGGCCGATCAGGTCCGTCGCCCACGTCGACGCGATGCCGTCGGCGAATCCGTTATTGGCGACTTCGTACCGTGATCGCTTGACCAGCGTCTCGCGGACCTCGCGGCTGTTGGCCGAATCGGCATCGTAGCTATCCGCGGCGGCCCAGTAGTTTTTGGTGTCGTCCGACTGCTGGGCGGAGTCGTAGGTCGCGTCGATGTTTCGCCGGTGGTTGGGTCGCCCCAGCAGATCCCCGAGTTCCGGGCGTGGCCTTCCGTTGGCCCGTTGCATCGGGCGGCCATGCGGATCGAGGATAGAGCTTACGCGAGAAGCCATTATTACTGAGCCCCAGGGGGAATCAGTTTCGTAAATCGCAGCCCGAAATGCGGCTTGGCCGCAGCCCGATTGCTGGTCTCGCGGTCGCGTGCGTCTTGTAGATCCTTCAACGGCCGCTCGGTAATTGCACGGCCTGCTTCCGTCACGATGGCCGGCAGCAGAAGAGCCTGGTCGATCGCTTCGTCGATAGTCGTTGGTGTTGCCATGCCTGCTCCTCGGTGCGCAAACAAAAACGGCCGCGTGGAGGTGTGGCCCCACACGGCCGTCTGTTTGCGTCTTAGGTTATTGGGGCGGTGATCAGCCGCCGTCGCCAGTCTTTATACCACTCGGCGGCCGGATGCAAACGGCATTCAAGTGGTTTCCCGATAATCGTTCCACCGGTGGAATTTTCGGCGATTCGTCTTGTTGCCAGAGGCAAGGCACGGTATACTCAGGCAAGGCATTTCTAGCAGAACCTTGTGGAGGATCGCACCGTGGGCAGGCTCATCTTGCTGAAAGACCTAGCCACCGAGCTGGGCATTGATCGTTCGACGTTGCGTAAGTATTGCCTAAAAAACGGAATAACACCGCAACGCGACCGCTCTGAATCGACCCGCTGGCAGTCGGCTCTTGCTGTAACGGCGTCGGAAGCCAGAGCCATTGTGGCTCTGCGGAGGTCTCAGGGGTTTATTAGGACGGGGTCTCGATCGGATGAAAACTGATCGGCCTCGGGGCCGCGTGGAGGCTTGGTATCTGCGGCCATGCGACGCCAACCCGAGCTTGCCAAAATTTGGCAGACAAACAACACCGGAGGTGTATGATGTTTGGACACGAAAGCCAGCCGAGCCGAATCTACGCTTACGGGGCCAAGGCGCCGGTAGTCAACGGCGAACGTGTTGGCGAGCAGATTTGGCTCGGGCACCGATACAGGAACACACTGGCGGAGATCGAACTACGCCGCCGCGAACAAACGGACAAGATGGTCGTCACCTTGTCCCCGGAACTGCCGGGCGTCGAGGCGAAGCTCCTGGAAGCAGACCAGGCGATCGAATCAGCCGCCGCGGAAATCAAGCTGGCCAACAAACAGGCCAGACGGCAGAAGGCCACGCCCGAGCAAAAGACGAAGCTGGCCGCTTTGCGGAAAGAGAGAGCCGCACTGCGAAAAAAGCGAAAGGCGTTGCGCGATGTGGTGTTCTCCGACTCGGGGACACATGATGCACTGACCGGCATCGACCAGCGCGCGGCGGCCGAACAGCGGGAAGCGAGGGCCGAAAGCGGTTTGTATTGGGGAACGTACCTGACCGTCGAACAGGGATGCCAGTCGTTTCGCAAAGGGCGGCCCCCTAGGTTTCTCCGCTGGACAGGCGAGGGCCGAATCGCCGTGCAGGTGCAGGGCGGCTTGGCACCGGAAGACGCATTCGGTGGGGAGGACAAGCGGCTGATCGTCGAACCGCTGCCGGAGGATGCTTGGTCGAAGCGGTCCCGGGGGCTGAAAAGAACGAAGGCCTGGCTGCGGATCGGGTCCGACGACGACCGCCAACCGGTGTGGGCCGTCGTGCCGTTCGTGATGCACCGGTCGCTGCCGGCGGATTGCCGGATCAAGTGGGTGTACCTGCACCGCCGACGAGTCGGAACAAAAGATCAGTGGATGCTGAGTTTCGTGATTGCCCGGCAGGTGTGGCCGCAGACCGACGTAGCTGGCTCGGGCGAGATCGGCATCGACTTGGGATGGCGGCTGCTGGACCACGGCCTTCGCGTGGCGGCATGGGCCGGCAGCGACGGGGAATCGGGAGAACTGGTACTGCCGATCCAGGATGTGGGCCGGTGGCAAAAGGCGCAGGATCTCCGGGGCATTCGAGACACGCGGCTGGATGCCGTGATTGCCCGGTTCGGCGAGTGGCTTTCCGGCAACGATGCCCCGGACTGGCTTACCGAGCGGACCAGGACGCTGCGGCAGTGGCGGTCAGCTGCCCGGCTGGCTTCGGTCGTGCTGGCGTGGCGGGACCAGAGGTTTGCGGGCGACGAATCGATCTACGCTGACTTGGAGGCGTGGCGGAAAAAGGATAAGCACCTGTACGAGTGGGAGGCGAATCAGCGGCGAAAAGCCGTGGCGTGGCTCAAGGATTTGTACCGAAATTTTGCGGCGGCGATGGCCCGCCGATACCGGGTGGCCGTTCTGGAGGCAGTCAATTGGCGAGACATGGGGCGTCGTGCTGGAGTCGGTGAATCGGATAAGGCAGGTGCTGCTCGACGTCAGAGAGTGATAGCATCGCCGGGGCGGTTGGCCGAATGTATCCGGGAGCGTTTCGCGGATTGCGTTTCGGCTCCGGCCGAGTACACGACCCAGCGGTGCCACGCCTGCGGCGAGATCGACGGATTCGACGCCCGCGTGGAAATCGTCCATACGTGCGGCAAGTGCGGCAAGACGTGGGACCAGGATTACAACGCTGCCCGAAACCTGCTGGCCTTTGCGAGCGGTCCGGTGGCGAAAAAAACCCGGTGAGCACTCGCATGTTGCGTGACAAGGAGTTGCGGCGATTTGGGGCTTGGTGGATTGGACGAAAGGGCATGGAAACATGGACCTCTCGCAATCGGCGTCGGAAGGCATTCGCCCAACGGCACTTAGGACACCATCCGTCACAATGCCTGCGCAGAGGCTTTGTTTCTGCGACGTCTACTAGATTACAACGCGAGGGAATCATGCCTATTGTCACAATGCCTGCGCAGAGGCTTTGTTTCTGCGACGTCGATGAAAACGGTCTGCTCAGGATCGGCGGCCAGTAGTCACAATGCCTGCGCAGAGGCTTTGTTTCTGCGACGCCGAATACTACAAAAACGTGGACGCCTTGGATCGCGTCACAATGCCTGCGCAGAGGCTTTGTTTCTGCGACAACAGATACCGTGGCTCGGCTTTGATGGCGGGAATACGGTCACAATGCCTGCCCGAATGCCCGGTTTTCGCAACCACCTCACGTCCCACATTCCTTTTCGTGGGTCGGGAACTTCTCCCCACAATTCCGGCACATCCGCATCCGCTTCACCACTCCATCGCCGGGGCGGGTGTACCAGACTCGCACGTCCGCACAACCGCACTTCCTACACCTGATCCCCGCGCGACCCTCGCTTTTCGCGGTATCGTCGGCCATCTCTCGGAGAGATTTGGGCGGCTTCGATGGCGTCATGCTCTGCCTGCCATCTGAGCCAACGTCTTGCGTGGCTTCGGTCGCAACTGGCCTTCCTGCGGAGCGTTTGCCCGAATGAACTCGCCGGCGGCCGTCGCCTCATAGCCGGCATCCAGCCAATGGTTCGCCCGGCGCAACGTCTCAAACTTCACGCCCTGTAGTGTTTCGATCTGCCGCTCAGCCGCGACTTGGGCGCACCAGTCGGCATGGTCTGTAGAATCCGCTACTGCGTAGAGCGTGATCGCCCCAGCCTCCGTTGGCTCCATCTTCAACCGGCTTTGAAACTCGGCCTTCCATGCGTCGGCATCCAGCGACATCAACAGCACGCCGTGAGCCGGTTGGTAGGTCGCGTGCATCCCCCTGCCGATGTAGCGGACCAGTTCCCCCTTTTCCCGCGGCGTCGTATATCGTCCGCCACCGCCAAATACGCTCTGGCCCTGGCCCTTCGTCGGGCGATAGATCTTCACGCCGGACGCCTTGCAGAACGCATAGACCGCCGCTTGGTGTTCCGCATAGCCGCTATCGATCCATACTTGCGTGGGCTTCCACACGAGGCCGGCATCGCCACGCCACCCGGCGTCCCAGTAGGTCTTGAGTTCCCCAAGGGCTTGCAAGAGGGCTCGCGTCACACCGAGCGTTTCCCACGGCGTCTTCTGCTCGCCGTACTCCACCACAACATCCGAACTGTTGGCAAGAATTGCGTGGGCTGACCAGTGCAGCCGCCGCTTGCCGGTATCGACTCCAACGGCAATGCCGATCGTGTCGGCGGGTACTTCGCCACGCTTCGTGGTGTGCTGCCGTTCGGCTACCGTTGCCGGATCTAGCTGCGTCATGTCCACGTCCGGCGGCTCGTAGGGGATCGCCCAGATGAATTGCCTTGCCGCCCGCTCTGCTGAGTCCTGGTTGACCGCACGCCTAGCGAGCCACTCTTCCTGCCCAAGCCGCGACGTGCGAACAAACGGATTGTCGAACGCAGACCACTGTAACCCGAACGTCTCTGTCCGCGGCTCGGTCCCAGTAACCTCACCCTCTGGCGTTACCTCCTGCCCGCGATGCACAAGCAGCGTTTGCCGGTGCATCTGCTTGCGTTCTTCCTCGCCGAAGGTGCCCGAGCACGCTGGACATTCCCACTTGGCCGCGTCTGCCGCCTCGAATTCGTCGGCCGTGTCCTGCCAGCCAACGAGGTGTGACCGCTCCCACGTCGCCCAATGGCCGCAATGCGGACATGGATGGTAGAGCCGGCTATCCGTGCCCTTGGTGATCTCCTGCCAGATTCGGCCCTCAAGGATCGAGACGGTGCATTCCATGAGAATCTGCCGGCCGTAGTCACGGAAGGCGTTTGTTCTGGCTTCCATCTGCCGAATCGGATCAGCCTCGCGTGATACTGTCCCGGCCGTATCGTACTTGTCTACCTCCGTCATTACGAGGTTGCGAGTTGTCGACCCGGCTAGTCCTGCGTCTCCCTGGCCAGCCGACAGAAACTTGAGCCGTGCCCCGTTTGTAAACGTGATGCTGTCTTTGATCGTGCCGCCCTGCGAGCCCGGCCCCTTCCTTGGAAGCATCGCGCGAAAACTCGCTTCGATCGTCGGCAGGAAATCAACCTTCCACTTCTCGGCCGCCAACCGCATATCGGGGATGCCGACGAATACCGTCTCCCCAAGCTCGAACAGCTTGTGGCAAGTCGGGATCACGAACCCGAACATGCTCTTGCCGTTCTGCCCCGGTCCCGTAAGTGCATGCCGTACCCACTTTCGTGATTGCAATGCCTCGAACCACGGTCGGCTCACCGGGTGACGGTTGTGACGAAACATACTCCCAGCGTAGGGGCCGGGCGGTGGCAACCGGATATGGGCTTCCGCCCAATCAATGATCGGCGTCGGCAGCTGAGGGATCAGCAGACTCGACAATCGCCTTGCCTGCCTCCGTTCCGTCGTCGTCGATGGGCTGCCCAATAACACTTTCGATTTCCTTCTCAAATTCCTCGACGGCTTCTGCCCACGAATCGGCCGTACCGTTCCCGTGTTCCTTAATCTGCTCCTCAGCAAAACGCCGCAACGGAACGAAGGCCACCTCAACCATCCGCTGAAACAATTCTACCGAGATAATTTCCTGCCGTCGCTCGGCAAGGTCTAGTTCTGCACTCTTCGCCCGTGCCAGCCGCCAGCGCTCCAAGGCCGGCGTGTCGTCCTGGACGTCCATCAACGGGTCGAATTCGTCGCCCCCCTTCGGCGGCCTGCCCTTTCCCCGCCGACCCGGCCCGTGGATCAGCCACCACTCGAAGCACGCCTTCAGGTCGTATTGCCCTCGGTCACCGGGCAACGCGACCGGAGCCGTCCGCCGCCATGCGTCGACGGTGTGGGTGGAGACGCCGAAAAACGCCGCAACGTCCGCCTGCGTCTCCACGACGCACGCCCGAGGCGGCAACCCGAGCAGATCGCGCAACTCTGCGACCCGCTTCTCTGCCGTCTGAAGGGCCGACAGGAGTTCATTTCTCTTGCTTTTTCTCTTTGCCATTCGTGCTACGATTCACGGCTAAGCCTCGGCTCCAAGCCCATGTCTTTCATCGAAAACGCCGACGGCGAAGTTATCAACCGTTCCGCGTTTCGCCGATCCATCGCCGGGCCGATGTATTCAAACGTGGCGCAAGGGCGTTGTTGTGCGCTACCCTCCATCGTGCCGCCTGGTGCTGAATTTCCTGTTTTCCGCAGCGTATACGTCCCCGGTTTTTTCACGCATCGCCATTCAACCGGTCGGAATGACCGGATAAAGCCAGGGTGAGCCGGATACATCCGCATTCGGAAACTCATCGTCTTGTAAGCCGCAGCGATAGTATTCATCAAGACGAAGATCAACCCCAACCCCTGCCAATCCGGCAACGTCACGGCACGCGAAATCCCTTTGATATTCTTCGCCCGCGGGTGTGGCCGGTGCAACACGCCCGCAAAACTCGCCAACTCACCATTCGCCCAAAGACCATAGCACCGCGCCGCCTTGTGGAGTTTGGCCGTCAAATAGTGAAACGGTGCGAATAGTCGCCACGCTTCGTAGGACACTCGCGCCACTTCGACGGATATCGTTGGCCGTTGTTGAAGGGACCTCCATCGGAACGATAGTTCCGCCGGGTCGAAGACCCAGTCCGGTTGGAGCCAATCAATTACATCGTTGTGACACGTTACGGCCACAAGTTGCCGGCCTTCCTTCCTTGTGAATTTCTGCACCGCATGGCACGCCACCTTCGCAACCTGACGGTCAACGACACTCGTAAACTCGTCAATGACAATGATCCCTTTCGCTTCAATCAAACGCCGCGCAACCTCGGCCCGGAACTTCTCCCCGTTGCTTAACACGTCAAATGGACGAAGCCACGCGGGGATAGTTGAAAACCCAACGCTGCTCAAAGCCTTTGCGATCGTTTCAATTCCGATTGTCTCATCGAAACAGTCAATTACCGTAGCCTTTTCCCAGTGCGGAGAATGCGCGTATTCGGTTGGCCACAATGCGCGGGCACAAACAGACTTGCCAGAACCCGACGGGCCGACAATCAAACCGATAGACCACGACTTCTCATCGAGCGGTAACGTCGCATTCCAAGACAAGCGTTGTTTTTCTGCGGGCGGGCAATCAAACATCCCACACACCTGGCGGGCGCGTATGCTTAGATCAATGCCGCTTTCAACTAGGACATCAAGGGTAGGCACTCAAACCCCTCGCTTTCTAATCGTTCGATGAGGCCGGCTTGTTGCGTTTCGTCTGCAACCAAAACGATCACGCGGTAGGTGACGCTCCCAAGGTCCACAGGCGGCCTTTCCACCTCGGCCCCCGGGGCGTACAGGTCGATCCCCTCCTGCTCGGCCAACTCCGCCAGCATCGCCTCCACCGCCTCGCTCTCCGTCTCGATCTCGGCCAACAGCTCCCCGAACTTCTGCTGGTCCGCCTCGGCCATCGCCGCCAGCGGGTCCAGCGTCCCAAGCAGCTTGGCCTCTTCCTCATCGTTGATATCCAGCACCAGTACCGGCCATTCGGTGTCGGGCGCCGTGTCCCCTCGCAGGTGCCCGTCCACCAGCCGCAGCGTGCCGTCCGGTAGCTCCCGGGCCAGCAGGGCGTCGGCAATCCCAACCTCGGCCAAGATGCCACGTAGGGCGTCCTGTTGCGCCTGGGGATGCGTCCGCCAATTTCGAGGATTCGGTGTGAGTTCCGACGCCTTGACCCGTCGGAAGTCTCTGATGCGGTCCCGAATCTTCACAGAACCCCTACCTTTCACTTTTTACCATTCCGTGCGCGAAAAGCGCGCACTGATCGGGGAAGAGCT
>Ga0180007_10004730_pt1 | contig 14241 bp, 31 predicted proteins | sample MM_PC_MetaG_FD_121122 | JGI IMG/M metagenome (GOLD analysis project Ga0180007, IMG submission 121122) | Groundwater microbial communities from the Aspo Hard Rock Laboratory (HRL) deep subsurface site, Sweden - MM_PC_MetaG | ecosystem: Environmental > Aquatic > Deep subsurface > Groundwater... | reverse complement strand
CGAATCTGCGTAAATCTCCGCATCCTTAAATTCAATTAAATCCTCTTTTTGGATATGCTCCATTAAATCGGGTTTATTCATCTTCTTTACATATAACAATTCTTTAATATAAAACTCTGTATCTTTTTTACCCACCATCACTAAAACACTCGGATGGTGATAGCCAAAGTCCATACCGTAAAAAACTTCATCGAAACTTTCCGGCGGTTCTCTAAACTTCCACATTGGCTCAAATACTAAATTACCTACCGTACCCCATTTACCTAAACAATAGACTTCGTAAAAAGTCTTATCCTTATTTATGTAATCAACGAGTACAGCCCTATCTTCATCTTCTAAAAATCTGTTGTCTTCATGGTTGGAGTGATGTGTGGAATATTTTAACGCAATCTTATCGCCTAAAACGTCATGGTGGGATTCCCAAGATGATACTACGTTAGCTTCACTGAACTCAATCCACTTACCCCTGTTCTCCATTCTAAAGTTTCTGCGCCATTGGAACTTATCTTCTAAAGCCTGGTCAACTTGAGGAGGGAATAATTCATTGTGCACCCAATGGTCTGTATCAATTGGATTGAACGATACAATCATTTGCTTATAATTGACACCTTCGGCTAAAACGCCCCTCATACGTGCCTTCATCTGGTTCCACTCATCGTAAGTCAGTTCTGTGACTTCCTCAATCCACATACCGTTTGGCTCGGTTAAAGATTTAATCTTCTGCTCGTCATCTACACCTAAACTGAAAAACTCTGAATTAGTAGTTGGACAGTAAATCCTCATATCAGTTTGCCTAATCTCAAAGAACTCCGTGAATCCACTTCTCTCAATCTGGTCGCATAATAACTTAAAAACTGAATCCCTAATACTGTTCTTAGTCTTCCTAACTATCGGTACTCGTAAATTGCTCTCCGATAATGCCCTGAATATCCACTTTTGCGCTATAAAATGTGACTTGCCCGAACCTGAACCGCCCTTTAATGCCAATACCCTCGACCTATTCTTTAATAGAGGGTAAAAGCTGTCGTTAAACCATGTTTTTGGGAAATTAACTATCATGCAACTATATTCTCCACAACGTAATCTGATTTTATCCTTTTACCATACGGGGCGATTATTTTTTCTATGGTCTTATCGTCTATCCGTACGTCTATCCTAATTTGCGGTATCTTCTTCCTGCGACTTTCCATATCCCACTTATCAGTCTCTAATACCTCTAATAACTTCTGATTCGCTGCTAAATTTGGCGGGTATTCACGCTCCTTCACTTTTATCGACACACCGCTCTCTGTCGCCGTACTAGATAATATGTCCATAAACTTTTTGTAATCTTCCCCCTCTAAAGCCTTTATCAATTTATCTTTATACATTTTTAATAATACCCTGTCGCCAGCCGAACTCGTGTACTCCCTATCAACTACCGTCATGCCATCTGCTAATCTCTTTAAATTAGCTACAGCGTCATTCGTAATCCTCTTCCGAGCATTCTGTAACCTAACCTGACCACCCCTAGTATTCTTTATCACAAACTCTAACCGAGTCTTGCTGATACCCAAACCTATGGCTATCTCACTTATGTCCGAACCATTCGTCATGGCAGCCTCTATCGCCGCCCACCGCTCCTCTGTAAAATGATACGGCTTCGGCCCGCCCCTAGTTGACTTAATCTTTTCTTCCATAGTCTAATATAATAATCTTTTAAGTATTTATGGAATGTCTACCAGAATACATTATGTCCGATTTAGAATGCCACCCTTATATAACTAAAAAAATCTAAAGTGTTTTTACGGTGACTTATTGCATTTATAACCCAAAATTGAACTATTCGACTCCCCATTTTTAACGCTTTTAATGCCCCGCCTAGCAGTTACCACTAAATCAACTACCACGACTCTAACCAATAGTGCGTTTTTACACCGCATTCTAATGCTACCCCTGTATTATCAATGTGTTTTTACGGTGCATTGTTTACCGTTTGAACCGAAAATGAAGAATTGGACGCTATTGTTTTGTGAAAATGAGAAATGTTTTATGGGGGATACTAAGGGGTCGTATTGAATCAACTGCAAACTTAAGATACCCCGTCTTAAATAATCAAGTCAATTGATATGTGTTAGTTTACATAATAATCATTATGCGAAGCGATATTGTTGGATTTTAGCTTGTTTCCGCACTAATCCCAAAATGAGAATGAAAAAGCTAAATCGGATAAGCATGTCTTTAGTGACACAAAATGTCACGTCACAGTATCTGCTACACGTTTGTCACAGATACTGCTACGAAAATATTTCGTACTGTTGAATTATTCAACACTTCTACGGTATTCTCACCATCAAAATTTAGCCAAAATAAGCATAATATACTAAATTAAGCCACAATCGAACTATTTACTTGCAACCTAGTACTTGTCATACAACATACAAGTTTATGCATATTGCATAGATGCGTACTCTATCCAATCTGTTGCGGTTACTGTAACAGATAAGCTATACGCAGTTCTAACTGTTACGGTGTGTGTAACAGATAGATTCTCACTATTGAGAATATCGTTCTCAGATATGAGAATATGGGTTGTTATCTTATTGATAGCGGTTATTGTTTGATTTTGCGCTATAATCGAAGGGTGCTATCAAATTGATAACAGATGTTATCGGAATGATAACAAAAGCGTATTCTCAAATATGAGAAAGGGCTAAAATGATTGAGGATCGAAGGATTAAACGATGTATTTATTGGCATGCTGTTTGCATATATATAAGTACACTAATTGAAAGGAACTTTGAAATGAAATATCATAATATCCACAGAATCAGAATCAAAAGAATTATTTCGTGTACTCAAGATATGAGATACTTTGTAAGCGGTTATAAAGTGTCCGAGTTACATATTAGAGAGAATGAAATTACAGTTTTGCATTCTGAAGTATACGGAACAAAAACAAAACAGAGCTTATTAAAAGCAGTTACTGACAGAATCAATTTTGTCAATAATTGTTTAACTGAAATCGAAAACAGAAAGTACTAATTGAAAGGAGCTGGAAATGGACTTAAACTTAGACATACAACTTTTGGCAAGCGGATTTATAGCACTTTTAATTTATGCTATATTATCCACGATCAATAAGAGGTATTATGCAAATAAAGTATATTACTCTAAATTTGCGGATATATTAGAGCGGGCGCAGATTGCTTTAATATTATGTGTTTTTATTATAGCAACAATTTTATCATTAAAAGTTGTCTGCGAATTTATTTAACTTATAATTTTTTAACTAAAAAAGGAGCTTGAAATGGAAATCTTAACAATATTATCAACTGCTTTAATCGCAGTTGGTTTTATCGGCTTAATTGTTTGTTACGATATCATAGAGGCAGGCACAAATAGAGCGTCTTTATTAGATCGCTTGGTACTAACATTTTTTGGGATTACTTTTGCTGGGATGTTGTTACCGCTAGTATTTTTAGCAATTTATAGTTTCTAATAATTTTTTAACGGGAGTACAAAATGACGAAAGCATTTTTAAGGCAGCACAGAAATCGTGTTGCAAAAAACACAGCGGAGCACTGTAAAGGTTTGGAAAGAGCGTATTACGAACCAAGCGGAACTTATGAATATTATGATTCCGAATCTGATATTTATTTCAACAAATTTGGTCAAGAGCTTCGTTCGGAAACTGAATATGACGTCACTGAAGGTTACACTCCCTTCGGCGACGAATAAATTTCGCATCGAGCTGGGTAGCTCGTTAAACTGCCCGCTTAATTTTTTATTGGCTATTTGACGAATAGCCTATATAATTTTTTAGCTTAAAAGGAGTAACTAAAAATGAACAACGCAGAAAGAACTTTAGAATATTACGAGTCAAAGGACTTTGAAGGTATGCATTACAACATACTATTTGAATTTTTTTTAGAAGATAAGAGTAATATTTTAGATCGAATCAAAAATATAGTTGATTTGGAACTTGATATAGAACTTAATAGCAATCAAGCTAAAGAAATATATAATTATGTTGAAAATAACTTTGAAGAGCACATCACTCGTTTCTGTAGCTATTACGTAGGTGATAATAGCCTTGAGTCCGTTTCGTTCGGCGAACAAGAGGAACAAATAGAACCTGGCGAAGCGGAAATTTATAGCACTGCCGGTTTTTGTGTTAATGAAGAAAACACTTCAGCCTATTGTGATATGAGCAGCGAAGGTATACACATCCAATTAAATTTAACTAAAATCAAACAATTATACGAGGCGAAAAAATAAAAGTTGAACAGATAGCAAATAATCAATTGTTAAATTATATCAAGTATAAAGATAATAACGATTATTTCATTCTATTTTATAGGGTGCTTGAAAAAGTGCCCTCTATTATATTAAATTAAAGGTGTGTTGGATAATTCAACATATCAAATATCTGTTGGGACATTTATGTCACACTTGCCGGCGGAATAGGCTATATGATTTTTTAACTAATAAGAAGCGAGGTATGAAGTGAAATACAAAAAAATGTCTAATATTGATGCAGATTATGCAATTTACGCAGGGCGTACGGGACTCTACGGGATTGCTTTTTTTGGTCACAAGAGCACAAAAAGCCAAAAAGCTAAATTGGCTTATATTTGGAAGAGGTTAATAAAAATTTACTCAAATAAATAGAGGTAACAAAATGGGAACGATATACGATTTTTTAAGACGTATTAGAAATCTTAACAAGGTCAAAGTTTCTTTAACCCAGAAGATAATGATTTTCTGCTCAAGTGTTAAATACGCCGAGTTTAAAACACATTATCAGTTATAGCTATGTGATTTTTTAACTTAAAAGGTTAGCGGTTAGCCTAAACCGCATTTTTATAAACAACAAAAAAGGAGAAATAAAATGAAAAACCCGCTAATAACAGGCTCCACCTTTTCGCAAAATGATCTCTGGGATGATATAGAGGTCTATCGTAAATCAAAAGATGTTTTCTCAATCCATCTTATCCCAAGTGGACTTGGCTGGTTTGGTCAACCCCCCGAAGGGGCTTATGTCAACACAAAAAGAAGGGTTGATTATGTGTCCCTAAAAGAGCTTAGCGATTTTTTAGTCACTCTATCGGAGTATGATTTTGATGACTCCCCCAAGGCTCAGAAATTAGAGTATGAAGTTAATGAGTTATAATCTCCGATTTTTTAACCCATTGTAATTTTTTAACAAAAAAATTGTTTTAAGGCTATATAATTTTTTAACTAAATAAAAAGGAGATTATAAAATGATAAGCAAAAAAGACTTAAAGGCTTATGGGATCAACTCTATTGTTGATTATTTCAACATAGTAATCAATTCCAGAATAAACGGACAGTTTAAGCAGTCCGTTGCTCAATTCTTAGAGTTGAGCAAAAAACAACGTATTACATTTTTGAACCATGTTCAAGAATTTGATATTAAATATCTATCGTTTTACTTAAATAATTTAGAGGTGTAAAATGAAAATCTTGAAGGATGTAAATGGAACAACCGCTGATGAATTTGTAATTATATATGATGGTGAAATTTATTCAACGGACGGCAGGGGATTTATGCCGAATGGCATATTTTCGCATTTGTGCAGCTATCGGGAAGCAGATAAATCGAAGCTAAATAATTTTAAGAAGGTGTCCCTATCTGATGTTTCGGAAAATATGAAATTAACGCTGAAATATTGTTTGAACATAGATTTTAATTCACTTATAATTTTTTAACCGGAGGCTTAATTGAATGAAATCAAAAAAAATGGGAAATATCTATTAATGTGTGATTTTTGTAATAACACTGGAGGAGTTAAAAAAATCAGATGCAAATATGGAGTTTGTCAATCTTTTGCAACCTGCCCTGATTGTGAACAACTTCAAAAACACTTGCTGCTTGGGGAGAAAAATGAAAATCACGAACAATGCAAAAAATATTTAGAAAAAGCAAAATTGGACAAAATAAAAGTTGGTATAGTTGCCGAACTAATTAGAATAATTGAAGCTAAAATAGAACTAAACGATTCAGATAAAGACTTTTTGTTCTATCTGTTCTGTGATGTTCTAAGTGATGAAGCATTAAATAAGATTATAGATTTTTTAACTAACCCAATATAAATTTTTTAACTAAAATAAGAGGTATGAAATGGAATTAAGCGCAAAATTGCAAGAAGATATTATTTCTTTTTGTGAGGGAAACCCCATAATAGTTGAGTTCGATTATAGGGACTCTTTAGATAAAGAACAAATTGTCAAAATACTTGAAAATGGTATAGATGATTTTTCTAATGATTTAATGAACTATAATATTGAATATCTTCTTGAAATGGAAGATTATTTTTTGACCAATACTCTATTTGATGAGTTTGAAGATGAGCTAATGGAAGTATTTACAAAAGAATATCCTGAAGAACCAGAAGCATTTATCAAAAACGAAATAAAAGAGTATCTAAATAGTAATTTCAGGCATTACGTTAGCTGTGATATGGACGTTAAGCAGCTTTTAAGAAATTCAGGCGAAATTAGTTGTTTAATAAATGTTCATTCTAATTATGACTGTTGTAATTCTTTCGATTCAATTGAAGATGAGGGGTATTTGAAAGACGTTTATCGCCGAGTTTATCAGGGCATTAAAAAATCTGATTATCTATATGAATTTTTTAACGGAGCTTATGGAGGCTCATTATTCTGTTTTGGCTTTCAAACTGATTTGGAGAATTTAATCTCAATTAAAGAACAATTAAAAACCGCTAAAAAAATAGTAATTCCCGCAGGGACTCAATTTGGATTCTTTTCATCCCACCAGGGGGCGGGCTCGGTATTCACTAAAACCACGTATCGTAAAATGACGATGCCTATTAACGAATCAGAATATGACAATATCGGCATAATACCAGATTGCCAACAACACTATTCAATGGCTGACACTTACGGTTCTAATGACTTTTTACAATCACAAAATATAATGATGATAGGATCATAATTTAACTTTTAATTGAAAGGGCTTTTACGCCCTTTCTTTTTTTGGGGACAACTATGGATGGGGGTGAACTATGACTAAATAAAACAAACTTAAATATCGTAAACTAACAAAAATAATGCTAAAAAGAGCTATGCGATTTTTAACGTATAGATTTTTTGGGTATATAATTTTTTAACTGTATAGGTATGTGAATTTTTTATCCAGCAATTCATCTGGCAATCAATTTGTCAAAGAGCTATACGATTTTTTAACTGGCTGAAATATGCACATTGGATTACTCCCAATGGCTATGTGATTTTTTAACCGATATGGCTATATAATTTTTTAACCCCATAGAGTTTTTTAATCCCCCAAATATACGGAGAAATAATCATTTATCTTTACTTTTTAGCTTGAATTTGCGGTATTTGTACCAATATTCAGATTGCTTTTTCCGTATCTTATCTTTGTTTTTTATGTAGTATTCTTTGCAATATTCCTTTGACGGCGGAGGCGACAATATCATGGCTTTTTGCTGGGCTTTTGCCTGTATCTCGTCCTCGTTAGCCCAAATCTCTCTTAGGTCAACTGGTGCAGTGGTATTATGATTTTTTAACCACCTTCTGTATCTTATCCTTTGGCTCCCGTTTAAGTGATAAAAGCATTTGATACAATAATACTCACAGCCAGCTCGATATATCTCGCCCCTGCACTTTGTACAAGTCATTTCTTCTCTCTCGTGCCAAATTGTATGAATCGTGCATTAGAACGCACCGTAGGCATATATCACCACAAGCGCCCAAAATACAATTTCCACGTGATAAGCTGTTTTTGTCCAGCCAAATAAATTATGCAATGGAAAATCTATCCAGATATGTAATGCTCTGAACAGATTTAGATAATTTAGCGGGTCTTTTGTGCTGTGAACAATATTGTAATAAACCCAACTGTTATTCCCTTTGCGTGCTATCCAGGCTTTTAAATCAACTTCTATGCTTAGATATGCACACCAAAGAGCAAACCAAATACTTGGATATATTGTATAACCAATTGCAAAGCCCATTACTCCATGTGCAGGTGTAGTCATTCCCGCCCCACGCATAATTCGCAAACATTCAAATCGCCAAGTCTATCATAAGTTGTCCAAACGGCTACCGGAATTTTCCTAGCTATCGGGCAAAAGATATTTTCTCCGTAGCTGTGATTGTCTTTAGTCCGCTTAACCCTTTTGTTTTCTCTTGCAATGGTTCTGCGAAATGGTTCTTGAGCTAAGTTCTCTAATGGCATTTTACCTCTTTAGGTTTTCTAAATTTATCTGCCGCCGGGCAATCTGAAAAGTGTGAAACATGTCCGCTCTTTGAGTTAAACTCTATAACAAATTTTTCTCTGTATCCTCTTTGGTCTATGCTATTCAACGACTCCCAATTCACCGGCATTGTTTTACCGTTTTTTGTTGGAAGGAATACAATCTCTTTTTTACAATCTCTACAGTTTTTCATTCTAGCTCCTTCGCTAAGTTAATTCTTATTTGAATATCCTCTGGTGTATTTGTCAAACCTATTGGTATAATTCCGCCCAATACGTTGCAAATGTAATGCTCAAAATAAAAGACTGAACCCGCTAAATTTAATTTGAAATACATCGCTGGGTTTTTGTGTACTGTGTATAAATGGAATTCGTGTGTGTATGGGAATAATAAAGCGTCTGTGTGCTTTAATTTCCCTTCACTCCCGAGTATGTGATGCAAGTCTTGAAGCGGAAATAGGGCTTTCAAATACTTTACATATTTTGGGAATCTCTCAAAGCCTAGTTTGGCTCTGTAATGCGTGTATTCTATATTGTCTGATGTAATCATAAATCCTTCCCCATAATCATTTCCGCTAAAATCTTGGCTTCATTTGCATTTCTTACAGTTCTATAATAGATTTTTGAGTGAGGCATGCCTTCAAACCAACTAACCATTTGTGCAAAGTCTTTTTGACCTTCTGTAAATTTATCTTTGCCAATCTTTACCTCAACCCAAATAACTGCATAATTACGTTTTATAATTAGCCAATCTGGATGGTTTTTGATGCCCGGATTGTTGTATTTACGGCTGTTAAAGTTACCAACCCAGCAACCGTAATTCCTCAGTCTTACAAATTCATCTCTGATAGCTTTGCTAATTATCATATGTTTAGTCCCGCCTTTTCGAACTCCTTAAATATATTCTGGAAGTCGCTTTTTGTTGCACCTTTCCATTTATTTTCCAGCACTAACAAATTGTAGTTACAACCAGAACACAAAAGAACTGCACCGCTTTTAATTCTGCCTTTGTTCATTTCACCTAAATTTTTATTACATCTTGAACAATATAATTGTTTAGCTACCGTAGGCATTTTCTATTCCTTTTTTAACATTTTGACCCAGAACCAAATTTGCAAAGTCCATATGAGTTTTCTTTCAATCCGTGAGATTTGCTACATCTAATAAGATGCCTGTATACTTCAAAAGCTTTTCGCCACCTTTCACTAATCTCTACATCCTTTTCAAAGTATGCTATTTTTTGTATTGCTTTTAATCTGTTTGCATATCTAAGTCTTAGTTCTATTCCTGTCATTTCATACTCCTATTCATAGATGATAATTTTACATTTTCTAATAACTTGACTATCCCCCCAGTGCTTAGTGATCCTTGCCTTAGAAGAACCAAAAGATATATTTTCAACCTCGCCCACTTTTTTATTTGCTGCGCACCACGCATTTATTTCTGTGGTTTTTGGTACAGTTTGTTGACTGCGAACATAATCTGCGTATTCATCAGCCACCAGCGCAATTGTTAATTTCTCTGAATCTTTTTGAAGTGACTCACTAATTTTTTCTTTCCAAAACTCCAGTGGTGTTTTATTCCTCATAATATTCTCCTTTTAATTTTTTAATTATGTTGCTTCAAACACATCGACGAAATCTTCTCCGTCATAGCCAAGAAATTCTCGCCCTAAATGTAAGCTGTTATCGCTAGTGCGTCTGAAACACTCATCATTAGCGCCAAACTCTTTTATAAGTTCAAATTTGTTAGCAGCTCTGGGGATGGAATATATCTTCCCCACAACTAAAGGCTGGTGATTTTTATCTGTCAATCTTTTATCCATTACCTCTATCCATTTTTTTACTTCTATCATTTCTGTTTTTTGTTCCACTTTTGTTAATTCCGTTATTTCTTCCCAATCAGTATAATCTTCACTTTCTACATATCTATTCGTTTCCCAATGCCCAATGTATTTTTCATAATTTTGTGTATTTGGGTAATATTGTTTGTGTTCTGGTTTAAATTCTACAATCGCTTTCACATAAAACGTGCTTCCTCTTCTGTGTTCGTTTTGGCTTTTGTCAATTATCCTTTCGCCTATTTCGTTAAATAATTCTGGTTCTTCTTTTCTTGTAACTTTCATTTCATTCTCCTTTTTTTCTGTTAAGATTCCAGAATTCTAATTCTTCTAATCTTTTCTTCGCAATATTATGAAATATCTTAGAATACGGCTTTAATTCTTCTGCCATTGTCAACGCTAAGTAAAATTGCTGAACTTCTTTAATTCGTACTTTGTTCTCTGCAATTTTTAAACGGTTCTCTATGTCGTCAAATTTTACACTATCAACAAGCCGTGCAATCAATAGACCGTTTTCATCTCTAAGAATTCCATTTTCTTGCAGAATAACATTGTCTAATGTTATTGTTTTTACTTCGTCTTGCATTTTGTAACTCCTTTTTTATTTAGAAACATCTCGAAAAATTTACTGCTTTTCTTTTTGCAACGTACCGCTAAATCTTTATAAGTGTTTATTAAATATATGCAGTCTTTTTGTATAACAAACGTCCACTTACAATTACTACTCCAAGCCATGCTTTTTATTTCTTGTATATCTTTTATCTTTACAAACTCAATATCTTCCGCCTTTATAACTTCATCGCTTAATTTTGCATCTCCATTAAACACCAAGAAATCTTTCTTGCCATCAACGCTCATAAAATAATGTTCAGCCATCATACGCTCTCTTTTTTATAAATAATGCTTTTCGAATGTAATTTTCGAATCATGTTCGAAATTCGAATCATGTTCGAAAAACGTATTACCATTTGTCTGTTCTGTCTTTATGGACTTCCTCCATCGTGGGCAATATTTCTAACACTAGATACTCCTCAAAATCACAATCTTCTATTTCGTCCCATTCATCACCCTCGTTAGTTGTCCATGCTAGATAATAACCATATTCAACCCCCGTTAAAGACTCGTCTTTTTCCCAACAAAATCGCCATATTTGGTATTCGCCATGTTTTTTTGTTGCGAATACACATGCAAATTCTGGGCGTAAGGTTGTCCATCTTAACTCTTTGCTCAGCTCATATTCTGTCATCATTGCAACTGCTAATTTCTCTGAATCAGTTCGAGGTGACTCTCCAAATCTTTTTTCCCAAAACTCCGCTGCTGTTTTATGTTTCACTTCATTCATTTTTTCTCCTCAATTTTATTTTTAAAGTCATTGCAACCCCAATCTGGGTGATTTCCCATGCAAAGAGTAATATCTTTTTCTTCTAATAACATTCGGTCATAATCTGAAACTGGATCGTAACTTGCACAATTTTTACACGTTCTAAACTCATCCTTGCCAACTAAGTTTTTAATTTGGTTGTAGTCATCTTCCATCAGCAATACGTTATGATTCTCTGCAAAGTGATTGAATAGCTTTTGTTTTGTTTCGCTGTTCATTTCATGCTCCTTTTTATTAAATAATGTTTTTCGAATGTAATTTTCGAATCATGTTCGAAAAATGTTTTGCTAGGCTTTTTGTTTGCATACCCAGCTACTTTCCTTTATAGTTTCTTTCAATATTTTTATTTTATAAGGATTCTCTACGTTTTCTAATGCCTCCTCTGTTAAATATTGCTTTCATTCTTCCCCCTTTAATGTTTGCAAAATATCTTCTAACTGCATTCTTACTAAGTCAATTCCGCTTGCCTCTTCAATTCCAGCATCTGGACTGTCATGTAATACTGTGCAAAGTTTAATTATTTCTTCTACTGTGTGGATGTCCATTTCTCCCTTAGTTATATTGCTATTTGACACAACTAAATCACGCATCCACATAGCTCCTATTTTTAAGGGCTCAAACCATCTGCTATCTTCATATTCCTTGTAGGTTCTCATGGCCCATAATTCAATTTCTTCGTTTGTGGGCAATGGCTGTTTAACATGTTTAACATTTTGTTCTATCCACTCAAATACATCATTTAGCTTTGCATTAACTGCCGTCCCTTTCATTTCTGTTCTGTCTGTTACCATAAACAGTTTTTCGTACTCTTCCTTAAGTCTATCTAAGTTCATTGCTTTTCCTCCTTTCTCTGTAACTGTTTTTGTTTGGTAAATATGATCGCCTATTGCCATCATAGCATTTGCGAACCAGGCAATCATCAATTCCTCGTCAATATCCTTAATGCTCCAATTGTTCTTTTCTTTTGTTTCCATAAAATACTTTGCCCAAACTTGTGCATCTGGGTTAGAATGTAAGTTTGTTGTTTCTTCTGTTTTCTTTTCGTTTCCCATTTTTAACTCCTTAATGATTGTTTAACAATATCAACAATTTCTTGCCAATATGCGTTGTAAAAATTTCTTTTATCTTCCGAATTTGTGCAGCAAACACTTGAATCATCCATCCACTTGTGAAGTACTCTGTTTACTTGCAGTATTAAACCTTTTGCTTCTGCCATAGACTTTGTTTCGGGTAAATCGCAACATGCGATTTCAGCTTTTACATGTTTAATTATTTCGTCAGCAATGTTAGTGATTGTAGTAGGATATAAACAGTCCACAATATTTTCTCTTAATCTTTCATAATTCATTTCATTCTCCATTTTTCGCATATTCATTAAACTTTTTACTCTCATCCCATTCTGCGCCCGGGCCATTCCCAGTCCAAACCAAACCGCATCTTTCTGCTGCTCTTTTTTCAGCTCTTGATTTCTGCCAATGACCCCTGTAATTTCCTTTCTTGAACTGCTTTACAAATTCCCCCTCTAAACCATCTGCGCAGTTCTGGCATAACACCCAAAGGCTCCCTGGCTTTGGGGGGTCATAAGATGCGCACTCGTAAGATATGTACGAGTCCATTTCTTCATCTTTGTAATTAAAACACCCGCTGCATTGTTTGCCTTCCTTCTTAATTCTTATTCTTTCATTTTGCCACTCCTTCTGTTTCCTTTCGTTATGCCACTCTTGCACATCTCCGGAAACAATTGCTTGATTCAGTTGTGCGCTGGTCATTACACGTAATTTGTTCATTATCACAGAGTCGAATAATCTGTGACCATTTCCTTCTTCTTCCAATTTTCTAATAATAATGTTAATTAAATCTTGTCCATCGCCGTACATTTCATTCTCCTTTGTAATTTTTGCAATCTTTCCATTTGGTTCTTTTCTCTTCGCTCATTATGCTAACCTTACTTTTAGTTTAACTTTTTTTAAAGCATCAATGTGGTATTGACGCACAACAGTTTCGTATATATAGCTTTCGCCTATATGCTTTCTAGTTAAATACAAAATTTGCCTTGCAGTGACATCTTTAAGCAATATGTTTCCCGTTAGCTGTATGTCCCAAGCTGGTTCATCTCCAATCCAATGTGGATTAGTTGTTCTCATGTTTGTTCTCATTCCATTCTCCTTTTTAATTTACTAAAAATGTCTTTTCCCCTTTTCTTTCAAAAATTCCCTTGCTAACATTTCTGCATGCCAGCATTTTCTGTATGCGTAATCCTTATACTTCTCAGATTGCTCATATTCCTTTGGTGGATTATCTTTTACTTTCTTCTCCCATTCCCTCCTTTCTTTTTTTGTCAATCCATTTTCTTTCATAATTTCCCCTTTATTTAATTACACAACTGCTTCTGCATCATTCGGTAAATATCCAGTCTTTTTATCCCGACTATTTTCTCTGTAAATAGCTTTCTGTTTCATCTTCGGTTGTTGTTTACCTTGTCTATAATCATCTGCGTGTTTTGTGCATACTGTCCAATATCCAGTATCTCTCCAAGCATTGCCACCACTACATCCTTCGCCTTCACATCCATTAACGTCACACCATCCAAAATAAGGTTCATATTCTTTATCGCTAACTTGCGCATCAAGGCGACTGCTATTAGTGTTACGATAATTAAATGGAGAGGCAAGCCAATCATTATACATTTGTATAATTGTTGCTTCATCGTGTCCAACTATATCTACTACAAATTTTAATTCTACTTTATCCATTTTTTTATTCTCCTTCTGT
>Ga0180007_10004728_pt1 | contig 14244 bp, 9 predicted proteins | sample MM_PC_MetaG_FD_121122 | JGI IMG/M metagenome (GOLD analysis project Ga0180007, IMG submission 121122) | Groundwater microbial communities from the Aspo Hard Rock Laboratory (HRL) deep subsurface site, Sweden - MM_PC_MetaG | ecosystem: Environmental > Aquatic > Deep subsurface > Groundwater... | reverse complement strand
GTGGGAAGGCTCATTAAAAACATAGATGACATAGGTGATCATCTTTAAGAAATTTGATTTTGACCGGATGGAACAGGATAACGGCGGTTGTTTATAGGTTTTATTCTTAACATCCTCAGGTGAAACCATGAGCTCTCTATGGCTCTTTTGAAGATCATTCTCAGGGAGAGAAAGGATCACAGCAGCCTTTTCAATCGTAATAAAGCTGCACAAATTTTCGATATCTGATGCAAATGTCTTAAAATCTGAATGCAAAAATCCTGAAGCCAGAAAAAAAATCCAGAGAATCGTGATCTTTACTACTTTACGTATAGTCATTTTTTATCACCCCTTAATGGCGCATATATTCATCTCTTTTAGGGGGCTATAAAATAATAGCTCCGCCTTTTCCATTAAATGGATCATGCTGGGGGGAGAAGATAATTAAGCCTTATAAAAAAAAAATCAAAAAAGCAATCGGGGGAAACCTGATTTTTTTATTTCCCCCAAACAAAAAGATCTCCATATACCCGGCGGGTATATGGAGATCTTAACTGGCGGATTAAAATGATTTGCTGTGGCTATCCCAATATTTTTTTAAGGTCGCCTTCCGGAGTGCCAATGGGGGTGAGGTTATAGTTTTTAACCAGCACATTTAAAACATTGGGCGTTACAAAGGCCGGCAAACTGGGCCCCAGATAGATGTCGTTGATCCCCAGGTGGAGAAGGCTCAACAATACGGCAACCGCTTTCTGCTCATACCAGGAGATGATAAAAGACAGGGGCAGTCCGTTGACATCGGTGTCAAAGGCTTTGGTCAGGGCCAGGGCAATCAGGACGGCTGAATGGGCGTCATTGCATTGTCCCACATCCAAAAGTCTGGGGATTCCGTTGATATCTCCCAGCTGCTGTTTGAAAAATTTGAATTTACCACAGGCCAGGGTCAGGATAATACTGTTGTCCGGTGTTTTCTCAACAAATTCAGTGTAATAATTTCTGGACTTTTTCACCCCGTCGCAACCGCCCACCAGGAAGAAATGGCCAATGGAGCCGTCTTTTACACCTGCAACGATTTTGTCAGCAACCCCCAGGACGGATTTATGACCGAATCCCACCAGGATTTCCATGTCGGGTTTGTCCTCTGCATATCCGGGAAGTGCCAGGGCGCGGTCTACCAAAGGTCCCAGGTTGTTTTTATTGACATGGGCGACACCGGGCATTCCCACGGTGCCGGTGGTGAAAATGTTCTGCTTGTAGCTCTGTTTTGGTTTCTGGATACAATTGGAGGTCATGAGAATGGAACCGGGAAACTGGTCAAACTCTTTTTTCTGGTTCTGCCATGCCGTGCCGTAATGACCGTAAAAATGGGGAAATCTTTCTTTGAGTTTGGGGTAGCCGTGGGCGGGTAATAGCTCTCCATGGGTATAGACAAAAATGCCTTTCCCGGCACTGGCCGTCAGAACTGCTTCCAGATCGATGAGATCATGGCCGGATACCAGGATCGCCTTGCCTTTTTTGACTCCCAGGGGAACCTTTGTGGGGACGGGATCTCCGTAGGCACCGGTGTTACCCAGGCTGAGCAGTTCCATGGCCCGAAGGTTTTTCTCTCCACATTCAAGGACAAGGCCCAGCAGGGCATTCATGTCCAGGCTTTTGTCTTCCAGGGCAGCCAGTCCCCGGTGGACATATTCATAATTGGCTTCATCTTCCTGACCATGCTCTGCGGCATGATCGGTGTAGGCTGCCATCCCCTTGATACCAAAAAGAAGCATGTGCTGGAGGGAACGGATATCCGGGTTTACATCAGGATCTGACATAAGGCCGTAACCTGCACCCTGTTTGGCCATGCCGTCCATGGTGGGTTTGAGTTTCAGGGTCAGGCTTTCGCTTTTGCTGTCAATGGTACCACCGGCAGCTTTTACCTGTTTGATCATCTTATCCCGGAGGGAGATGGATTTGAACAAAAGATCCTCAAACCTATAGGGGTCAAATTCCACATTGGTCAGGGTGGCAAACATGGCCAGACAGGTAAACCGATTGGTTTCAACATCGGAGATATTGACTTTTCTGCCAGCAACGGCTGCAATGGAAATCCCTTTGAGGGTATAGATGAGAAGATCCTGGAGTGCTGCCACTTCAGGTGTTTTCCCGCAGACACCGATACTGGTACATCCTTTGCCGCCCATGGTTTGTTCACATTGGTAGCAGAACATTTTGTTTTGCGGGGTAGTTGAGGCAAAGACTGCTTTAGAGGATAGAATGGCGGGGAGCAGGGCGCTTCCGGTAACGGCCAGGGTGGTTTGTTTAAGGAAATTTCTTCTTGAGATATCTTTCTTTTTCATGGTGTCTCCTTCTTTGTGTAAAAAGAACAGTGCGTTTGCATCGTAAGCGATGCCCTATTACATTAAATGTGAGGACAGCTTAGCTTAAAGGACGGATGGGGTTCCTTGATGTAAATCAAGAAAAAAATAAAATTTGAAAATAACGGTTTGGAATCGGCGGGACATCGGTTATAAATCAGTGGGACCTGATTGATCCTTGATTTGTGATTCCTTGAAAAATGTCATATAAGGTTTTGGTTTCCGGCACTTTTGATGTCGGCACGAATATTAACACCAATTTTATGTGGACGGATATGGATATACGAGACTGGCACCGACTGACCTTCAATGACACCCCTGTATATGTGCTGCCCGACGGACCGGACTGGATATTGCCCAATCCCGGGGGTGACCGGCTGATTCAAACCTTGATGGATGACTCCCGCACAGCCGTGGATGACGGCGGCACCCGTTTTCATGACAGGGCCCGGCAGTTTTACAATGAGCTGAAACAGCCCGTGGATCAGGATCACTATCCGGGACGCGGGTCCTTATTGCAGCTTTCCAGCTTATCGGAATGCTGGTTTCATATCACGGACAAGTGCAACCTTGCCTGCCGGCATTGCATGTTCGCCTGTTCCCCGGCTGACACGGCCTTCATGGCTCTGGAAGCGTTTACCTCGTTTTTCCTTCAAGCCTTTGATCTGGGTGCCAGGACATTTTTCCTGACCGGCGGAGAGCCCATGGTGCATCCTGACTTTAAAGAGATCTGCACCCGTGTGCTGGACCGATCCCCTGATACCTGTCTTATGATCCTGACCAACGGTCTTTTAATCGATGCCTTTCTGCCCTTTTTAGCGACCCTTCCCCAGAAGCGGGTCCATTTTCAGATCAGTCTTGACGGAAATAAATCCACCCATGATAGGATCCGGGGCAGGGGTACCCATGAACGCTTGTTGACAGGATTGGGGGGATTGACGGCCATTAACCGCCAGGTTTCCCTTGCCATGGCGGTGGGTGAGGACAATCTGGATGAGATGGCGGGTTTGGTGGATGTTGCCGCCCAATATTCCATTTCCAATATCTACTATCTCTGGATGTTTGCCAGGGGAAATTCAGAACAAAGCAAACGCATTCCTTGTGGAAAGGTTTTTGTCTCTCTGATGGCAGCCCATGAAAAAGCGGTCAAAAAAGGAATCTCCATTGACAATATCGACACCATTGAACGCCAGGTGTTTTCCCCCAGGGGGACCAAATACGATCTGGGCACTGCCGGATGGGAATCTTTGGCGATTGGACCCGATGGCAATGTATATCCCACACCCGCCCTGGTCCGGGAGCCCAAGGCCCTGTGCGGCAATGCCCATGATGGCCTTGAACAGGTGTGGAAGGGCTCTTCCCTGCTGTCCCATATCCGTGGCCTTTCCATTGTCAAGGAATCTTCTTTAAATGAGGACCCGCTTAAATTCCTGACCGGCGGGGGGGATCTGGATCATAGTTTTTATCATTCCGGGCTTTTTGCCGGCCATGATCCTTATATGGATTTGTACGGGCGTATTGTTTTATGGCTCATCATTCGGTGTGGCCGGAACAGGACTCAGGTCTTGTGGCCCTGTGTGACCCTGCGCATGGGGGATCGGCTCTTGAACTGCGATGAACCCCACGGTCAGGTGGCCCTGACCCATTCCAACTGCGTGCTTTCCCTGGGCTCTTTAAGGGACAGCGTCAGCGGGTTTTATGCCAGGGCCGCAGAGGATACCAACACGGACATTGTCAATCCGGTCTGCTACCCGGAAGAAGAAATTTCCCATGTGCCCCCAACCTCCCGGATTCGGTCCTATGGGTGCGGCAGCCCGGTCCTGGATGCCGGGGTGAGCCCCGGTGAAACCCTGGTGGACCTGGGGTCTGGTGCCGGAATGGAATGTTTTATTGCCGCCCGGAAGGTGGGGGCCGCAGGACGGGTATTCGGCATTGACATGACCGATTCCATGCTGGCCCTTGCCGAAAAATCCCTGGGACCTGTGGAAAAAGCGTTGGGATATCAAAATGTTCAGTTTAAAAAAGCCTTGCTGGAAGATCTGGGTTTGGCAGATGACAGCACCGATATTGTGATCTCCAATTGTGTGATCAATCTGTCCGCCGACAAGCATCAAACATTTGCAGAGATCTTTCGAATATTGAAACCCGGCGGTCGCCTGGTGATTTCAGATATTGTGACAGATACCCCGCCGGAACCGGCCATTTTAAATGATCCCTTGTTGCGGGGAGAATGCATTGCCGGCGCCCTGACCCTGACCCGTCTGATGGCGCTTCTGGAGATGGCCGGTTTTGAAAATATCCGCATATTGAAACGGTTTTTTTACAGAAAAGTCATGGACCATTGTTTTTATTCGGTCACCTACCAGGCCTATACACCCGGCCGAAAAGGAGAAATGGCAGAGGTAAAAGAGATTGTCTACCCCGGCCCCTTTGCCGCTGTGATGACCGACAATGGACAGATGCTGTTCCGGGGTGAAAAGAAAAAAATGGCCTGGCAGCCAATGGCGGATGACCCGATGTTTATCCTGGATGCCAATGGCAATGCCGCCAATATTACGGCGGATAATTCCTGTGCCTGTTACCTGCCGCCGGAAGCTAAGCCCGTCCCAATCGTTGTTGCCTCCCAAGGGGGGTCGGAAAAAAGAAAGATAGGGTGCATGGAATGCGGAAAACCCCTTCAATATTTGGGTGAAAACAAGCGACTGGCCTGCAGCCATTGCGGGCTTGTAAAACCGGCCAATGCCATGTGTGAGAACGGCCATTTTATCTGCGACACCTGTCACAGCAAGGATGCCCTTACCATTGTCACGGACATCTGTTTGAACACGGCCGAAATCGATATGATTAAAATTTTAAACACCATCCGAAACCACCCGGCCATGCCCCTCCACGGTCCGGAACATCATTTTGCCGTTCCCGGTGCCATTGTGGCGGCCTACCGGAATTTGGGGGGGCGTGTTACCCGGGAGAAGATCTGTTCTGCCATTGAACGGGGAAAGGGAATCCCCGGCGGCTCCTGCGGGTTTTGGGGAGGCTGCGGCGCAGCCCTCGGGGTGGGAATCGCCTTTGGCATTATTCTGGAAAGCAATCCCATCGCTTCCAAACCCCGGCAAATGGTTCAACAGGTGGCCGGAAAAATTATCCTGGAATTGAGCCGGATAGAAGCCTCCAGGTGCTGCCAGCGCGAAGCTTGGACCGCCATGCTCATTGCCAGGGATTTGTCTGAAACCCTTCTGCCCGTAGCCCTTCGCGTGGATGATACACTTGTCTGCACCCAGATGGGGCAAAACAAAGAGTGTCCGGGCAGCCCCTGCCGGTTTTTTAAAAAAAACCAGGGCGGATTGAAATTGATTTTTTAAAAGGACTCCCACCCGGATATTTTTTTGGTTTTTGGTATTCAGCAAATTCTCTTTTAAGTCTTGGAGAGCTGTCCATACCGGCACAATAGGCCTTGTATCATAGTATGTTTCACCTCGTTGATGATAGGTTTTCGCTTGCACAAACACTCTATCTGCTTGACTCATCAAGTGCAACGAGGTTTGATTCTTTTGATGGTGGATCGGGGAAGTTTAAACTTGACTCCTGATTGCCAATTGATTTATCCTTGTTTCGCATGAATTCTTGTGGTTTATATACGATATTTTTTTGTCCCGCCGATATTTTAAAAAGAATGTGTCACGAAGAAATGAGTTCAAACATGACCTCGGTGCCTGCAGCCATGGAAGAAGCTGCCACCAATATCAGCTTTCTGATCTGGCCAATAAATTGGCCGAAATCATGGAAAAATTTAAAGTTTAAATAAAGAGTAGGAATCAGAAACCACATAAAAGGAATTGATAAAAGGAAGCTAAAATGGGTAGATCAATAAAAATATTTTGGTTGACGGCGATATCTATGATGGCGCTTATTATTTCAAGCCAGGCCGTTAGTGAGACCCTGATATTCAATACCCAGGAGTTCCCCCCTTTTACCTATATGGGGGAAGGCAAAGTTGATGGACCTGCAGTAAAGATTATCGAGGCAGTATGCAAAAAAAATGATGTTACCTGTTCTTTTAATCTTCTGCCGTGGACAAGGGCACAAAAGCTCGTAAAAGAGGGAAAGGCAAATGCCATGTTTGTCATCGGCTGGAACAAGGCCAGGGATGAATGGTTATACTTTTCACCCCCTATAATGAAGACGGAGTATGGATTTTTTGTTAAAAACGATAATCTGCTTGAATTTAAGGATGTTTTTGATGTGAAAGGCTACAAGGTCGGCGTATACGGTCCTTCCAACACATCCAAATCATTGGAGAAGATAAAGGCCGAAGTGGGAGATTTATCCATTGACCTTAGACCGGATGACGAATCAGGGTTTAAAAAACTCTCTGCCGGCAGGGTGGATGCGGTTTTTTCCAACAGGGATGTCGGTTTTGCTTTAATTAAAAAAATGAATCTTGAAAACATTCGGTATGCCGGCAAACAAAGGCAGTTAAATTATTATATCGGGTTTTCAAAGCAGTTTACTGAAAAACAGGTTGTGGACAGATTCAACAACGGGTTTATGGATTTGTATAAAAACGGGGTCATAAAAGAAATACTTGATAAATATTTCATGGAACCTGCTGTGATCGAGTAAGCAACGGATAGGGTCTATTCCTGTTTTTCCGTTAAGGGAACAAGATAAACCGACAGCAGTATTACGAGAGGATATAGGGTGCTCAATTTAATTAATGCATTAAAATATTCCCGCAACTATCCATTAACCGTCAGGCTGTTGGTCTACATTTTATTGTGCAGTTCTCTTGTAACACTTTTTGCTACGATATTCCAGATAGCCGTGGATTATAGCAAGGATGTGGATTTTTTAAAAACAAGGCTCCATGACATTGAGATCAGTCAGTCAAAAACCATTTCCATGAGTGTATGGAATTATGATGAACACCAGATTGAAAATTTAATGAACGGCGTTTTAATGTTGCCTGATATTGAATACATGGAAATACGCACAGGGTTGAAACAATATTCACGGGGTGAAAAACCTTCAAAAAAATTTTTGTCCCATGAATTTAAACTGCCCAGGATTGAAGCGTCATATGAACTGGGTTCGGTATTCATTGCCGCCAGCCTTGAGAATGTATTTCAGCGCATGAAGGAACGGGTTATTATCATTTTAAGCAGCCAGGCGGTAAAAACCTTTATTGTCTCTTTCTTTATTTTCTTTATTTTAAGATATCTGGTTATCCGGCATTTGAATGCCATGGCCGAATTTGCCCAAAATCTTGACTTGAAAAAACTGGATCAATTCTTTGTGCTGGACCGGAAAAAAACAAAAACCAAAGATGAGCTGGACCGTGTGACCCAGGCCATCAATCACATGATCAGAAATTTGGGGAAAGCGGCAACAGAGATGGAAATCCAGGCGCGCCTTCAGGGTGAATTAAATGCTGCAGCCATCATTCAAAAAGCCTGTACGCCCGAAATACTTCCCCTTCTTGATCATTTTGAGATCGCGGCCGAATTTTACCCGGCCAGGGAGATGAGTGGGGACTATTTCGATGTTATTAAAATAGACAACAGATATGCGGTCTTTGTCATTGCAGATGTATCTGGTAAAGGGGTTTCTGCGGCCATGTACGCCAATATTATCCGGGTTCTTTTAAGGGATAAGGAACCGTTGCAATCTTCACCTGTCAAACTTTTAGCGTCGTTGAACCACAGCCTTAGAAAAGAGTTTCATTCCAACCATTTTTTAACCATGAGCTACATGGTACTTGATCTTAAAAATTTTTTGATCACCTATGCCAGTGCCGGACACGAACCATTGATACTGATTCGTGAAAAAGAAAGGAAAATCACTTTTTTAAAACCCCCTGGGTATCCTTTCTCAGAACTTCATGCCGATATCTTCGACCAGAGAATCTGTGAAGAAACCGCTTTAATTCAGGCAGGGGATCTATTGTTTTTTTATACGGACGGATTAACCGATGCAGAGAATGAAAAAGGAGAAATGTTTGGAGAGGAACGGTTATATCAAACCCTTATGGACCTTCATTTCCTGCCTGCCCTGAAAATCCGGGAATCGGTAATGAAAAAAATTCAGGAATTTATCGGGGATGCACAACAAAATGATGACATCACAATGATTATTTTAAAAAGAGTATAGCAATAAAAATCAGGAGAGCACATGCCATGTTATTAAAAAAAGAGCTTGATGAATTAATGGAATTCGTGGCCAAAGAAGGGAAATCACTGGGGTTGACCACACAGAGCACAGATAGCATCTCACTGGAGACAGAGGCAAAATTAAGCTTTACCTTTCCCAGTCAGACCTCCCAATTGGAATTGATCCGGCTGATATCCAGCAAAGTGGCGGGTTATGTTCCGGCATTTACCGAAGAAAACCTGGATGATATCGGCCTTGCCATGGATGAGGCCTGCACCAATGTCATCCGTCATTCCTACCAGATGAATCTGGAAGGCATGATCAAAGTTGAATTCACACTGGCCCAAAATAAAATTGCGATACAGATCATTGATGAGGGGGAAAAGGGCCAATTGTTCAACCCGGACGATTTGTCCCCTGTGGACAAGGAGACATACCTTCGAAACCTGTCAAGGGGGGGGTTGGGAGTCCATCTGATAAAAAAAATCATGGATGAGGTTGAATACACGGTATCCCCTGGTGTCCATAATTGTTTAAAAATGGCAAAATATGCGGGGTAAGTTGCACTATTTTCCGGATGGAATTATTAATGAGTTAAGCGATTATTTTAAAATAATGAGAGAGAATGCCCATGAAAACATTAAGCATCGATCATGAAAAAAAGAACGACAAAGAGATCCTCATCCTTGACGGAATATTGAATGCAGACACGGTTTCCAACCTGGATGACCGGTTAAAGGAACTTGCCGGATACAAGCGTCCCTGCCTGGTGCTGGATGTATCAGACCTCACCTATATCAGCAGCGCCGGAATCGGATGCTTTATCGGCATTATCAAACAGATCCGGTCAAAGGGCGGAGATATTCACTTTTACAATATGGCCCCCAAAGTGCTGCGGGTCTTTAAACTTCTTGACATGGATGAGTTTTTTAAATTTTTCACGGATTTTGAAAAAGCCATCAACGCGTTTGATGCATAAATTCCAAGGGAACAATTTTTATGACAGCCCAAAGTCAAACACAAACCGATCTGGATAAAAAAATTCTATTGCTGGAAACCATTTCCGAGTATGCCCGGTCCTTAAGCACTGCCAGGTCATTTGAAAAAATCTGCGATGCCGTGATGTTGACCTGCATGGGTCAGAAGGGCATAGAAGTCACAGCTATCTTCATTGCTGAAAAAAACGAATTGAACAGATTCCAGGTCAAAGCGATCCGGGGGTTAAAAGAGGATTTGACCGGAAAAATAATTCAATTGCCAGAAGAGATGATGACGGCCATGGCTAATCAGCAGCAGTTCCTGATTCCCCAGAAGATTTTCAGGCAGAACGATTCGTGCGCCCATCTGTTTAAGGCATTGAACAGTAAATTGTTGCTGCCGATCATATATCATTCAACTTTGAACGGATTTCTTTCCTGCAGTGAAAAAATCTCGGGCAAGGACTTCCTCAAGGAAGACATCTCTTTTTTGCAGTTGATCACCTCCCATGCCGGTATTGCCATAAACAATATCTGGATGTATCAGGAACAAATAAAGAACAAAAAAAGACTGGAGCGAAAAATTTTCGAACTCCAGGCTATGGATGAGGTCAACAACTCCCTTTCGGGCACACTTGAGACAGAAGCAGTCTGCAACCGGCTGCTGTTAATCGTCACCGGCTATCTGACGGCTGAATCCGGAGCTGTTTTTCTTGCAACCAGGAAAAATCCCGAACACTTTGAACACTTGGCTCATACCGGGGGCGATTCATTTTCCAGCCTGAACCATATCCATATTGATCCGGATTTGCTGCCTGTGATCCTGGAGAAGAGACTGTTTATTAAGCATCACCAGGTGCCGGATGTTTTTTCCCGGGTTTTTACCGATTACAAGATGTCGGTCTGCATTCCCATCAAGGGGGCAAAACAGATCGTAGGCATTTGCTTTTTTGGGAATAAAGCCACGGGGCTGTCATATAAGCAACCGGAACTGGATCTGGCCGTCATGCTGGTTCAACAATCTCTTTCCCCCATCCGGAAAAGCCTTCTCTACCATGAAGTCGAACAACGGGTGATCGAAAGGACCGCCCAGTTAAAAGCTGCCACCCAGGCAAAAAGTGAATTCCTAGCAAACATGAGCCATGAAATCAGGACCCCCATGAACGGAATTATCACCGCCTCTGATCTTGCTATGGAGGAAGACCCGAAAGTCAAAGTCAAACATTATTTAAAGATTATCCACACATCCGGTCATTCCCTCCTGCGGATCATCAATGATATTCTCGATTTCTCAAAAATAGAGGCAGGGAAACTGGAATTGGAGTCCGTCCCTTTCCAGCTGGACCTTTTTATCGATAATGTTGTGAACTCATTTGTTTCAACTGCAAATGAAAAAGAGATTGAACTTCTCGTGGATCTTGATCCAGATGAATTGACCATGCTGGTCGGAGATTCATTCAGAATCCATCAGATCCTCAGCAACCTTTTAAGCAATGCCATAAAATTTTCTGAAAAAGGCGGATCTGTTCATGTGTCCATCCGGAATATTGAAACCCTCCCAAGTTTTGTTACCCTTGAATTTGCCGTTAAAGATACAGGTATTGGAATGACCCCTGAAACCGTGGATGAGCTTTTTAAACCGTTTTCCCAGGCAGATGCCTCCACCACCAGAAAATTTGGCGGTACCGGGCTTGGCCTTAGCATTTGCAAACAGCTCGTGGATAAAATGGGGGGTAAACTATGGGTAGAAAGCCATCCGGGCCGCGGAAGCACTTTTTTCTTCACCTTGACCCTTGCCCGCCAGCTGGTCTCAGTCGAAAAAAAATATATCCTGCCGGATGATATTGCAAAGCTTAACATCCTGATTGTTGATGATAATGGGGACAACCGGCGCATTATTGGAAAGCTCCTTGCATCTTTCGGATATACAAGCCAATCCGCAGGTTCAGGAGGGGAAGCCTTGGCAAGACTGTCCCTTCCGCATTCCCGTGAGGTGTTCGACCTTTTAATCATTGATTTGATGATGCCCGGAATTGACGGCATCCGGACAGTTCAAAGGATACGAAAAGAACTCAATATAAAAACGCCCATTATCATAATGACGGCTTTTGGAAAAGATAAAACCCAACCCCTTGAGCAGGAACAGGATGTGAATGGGGTGGTATATAAGCCGATTTCGGCATCTTCCCTGTATGATGTCATCATGGATGTGTTCGGTAAACAGGGGTTAAAAAATAAAACCGGGACAAAAGAGAAGCCCTTTTCATATCAGGATTGTATCAGAGGAATCCGTGTACTTCTGGCAGAGGACAATATGACCAACCAGGAAATCGCTAAGGCGGTACTGGATAAGGCCCATATCCATCTTGTCATTTGCAATAATGGCAAAGAAGCGGTTCTGGCTGTGGAGGAACAGAATTTTGATGCGGTTCTCATGGATATCCAGATGCCTGAAATGGACGGGTATGAGGCAACCAAAATCATCCGGAAGAACAAAAAATTTGCAACATTGCCCATCATCGCCATGACAGCCCATGCCATGAAAGGCGATGAACAAAAATGCCTTGCTGCGGGAATGAACGGCTATATTACCAAACCCATCAACATGGAGGTCTTGTTTCAAACCCTGTGGGAGTTTACCCGATCAATACCAGATGGGCCCAAATCAAATCAACCAGCGATTGCTGCAGAAGAATCCATAGACAAAAATCATTTATCTAAAGATTCTGAGAATGTACTGCCTTCAATACTTCCAGGACTGAATATCGATGAGGCCTTAAAAATGGTCCATCTTTCAAAACCGGTGTTTAAAAAAATATTGATTCGATTTTACCATCATCATTTTCAGACGTCGCAGCAGTTCGAAGAGATGGCCGCAAACAAAGACTGGCAAGGTCTTTTCCTTCTTGCTCATAAGATGAAGGGTGTCTGTGGCACTTTTGGCGCCCGCCCTTTGGAGAAGGCCACACAAGCACTGGAATCCGCCTGCATGAAAACAGGTGATACTGATTTGGATATCGGTTTGATAAAAAAACTTGTTCCTGAAGTCATCCGGGAATTAAACCGGGTAATGACCTCTCTTTCCCTGATCGCAGACCATGACACCAATGAACCGGGCAATAATGTCGGCACAAAACCCGACAAATTGGAGTTCACAAAACGATTGCTTCAATTTGCCAGCTCCCTGGAACATTCAAACCCGGATGAAATCATCAAAGCATTTAAGCAAATTGAACCACGGCTTCATCCGGATGATGCAAACCGCATCCATGAAAAAATCCATAATTATGATTATGATAAGGCCTTGGATCTTGTAAGGCAGATGATTGGAAAAAAGGATAGCCATGAATGATGACAAGCCATTGATTTTAATTGCAGACGACCTTGCCTCCAATGTTGATTTACTGGTCAATACGCTGAATCAGGACTACAGGATCGGCGTTGCCAAAAACGGGAAAAAGGCGCTTGAATTTACAAAAAAATACCGGCCCAACCTGATTCTTCTGGATGTCCGGATGCCTGAAATGGATGGGTTTGAGGTCTGCGGGTATCTGAAATCAAACTCCAATACCAAAGATATCCCTGTCATTTTTATCACCGGCATGACAGATGTCGCCCATAAAACCAAAGGCTTTGAAATGGGCGCGGTTGATTATATCACAAAACCGTTTCATGCGGCAGAGGTGATTGCCAGGGTGAGAACCCATCTTTATGTACAATTGATGCGGGAGACCCTGAATGCCCAGAACATCATTTTAGAACAGAAGGTGAAAGAAAAAACAGCCGAAATTCAGGGAATGCTGGGTGCCACAATACATGCCATGGCATTGACTGTTGAAAGCCGTGATCCGTATACCGCAGGCCATCAGGAAAGGGTGGCCCAGTTTGCCTGTGATATTGCCAGAACCATGCGCCTGCCCCAGGATACCATCGATGCCATTCGCTTTGCCGGGATACTTCATGATATCGGAAAAATTCGAATCCCTGTGGCCATCCTTAACCGGCCGAAAAAGCTGCTGGATGTTGAATATAATATGTTAAAGATCCATCCCCAGATCGGTTATGACATCTTAAAGGAGATTAAATCCCCATGGCCATTTGCTGAAATTGCTTATCAGCATCATGAAAGGCTTGACGGATCAGGGTATCCCCGGGGGCTTAAGGGAGGGGAAATCCTGCTGGAAGCCAGAATTCTTGCCGTGGCAGATGTCATTGAAGCAATGAGCTCTCACAGGCCTTACCGGCCTGCACTGGGTATAGAGGCAGCCCTGGAGGAGGTTAGAAAAAACAAGGGTAATTTTTTTGACCCACAAGTGGTAGATGCTTGCCTTCTCCATTTTAAACGTCTTAAAACATAATAACCATGAGGGTGATAAAAAAAATATTTAAAAGGAAAATTTCCAAAGATTTAATCGTCTGCCTGACGCTTTTGATCAGCATGGTAATATCCATCTTTGGTGCGGCCTACTACTACAATTTTACAATTGCCTCTCAAAAGGAACTCAATACTGGAATTTCGGAATTAACGAATGAATTTGTAGAAATTATCACCCTGCCGATGTGGAACAATGATGATGAAATGATAGAAAAAATATCAAAGGCATACTTGAATTCCAAATATCTTAAAGGAATTCGGATTGAAGATGTTTTTTTTGACAAGCTTTTTGAAAAGGTTTCTCAGGAAAAGCGTTTGGATGACATCACTAAAAAGATAAAGATAACAAAGGAAAATAGAAATATCGGAACTGTTGAGTTGATATTTTCAAAACAAAGCATTGAAG
>Ga0180007_10004727_pt1 | contig 14247 bp, 13 predicted proteins | sample MM_PC_MetaG_FD_121122 | JGI IMG/M metagenome (GOLD analysis project Ga0180007, IMG submission 121122) | Groundwater microbial communities from the Aspo Hard Rock Laboratory (HRL) deep subsurface site, Sweden - MM_PC_MetaG | ecosystem: Environmental > Aquatic > Deep subsurface > Groundwater... | reverse complement strand
GTTAACTTTGTTAACGACGGCTCGACATGCGCCTGTGCGCTTTGAGACGCGCTACAGCGCGTTCGGGCGGCTGGCCGCATTCACCCCTTGCCGCTGTCACGAACGTCTGGCTATGCCCCCCCCACGCGCTCACGCGCTACATATATCATATATCATCACCCTCACCACAAAGGGGCCAAAATTCAACAAAGGTAAAGGAATTTGTGCGGGGTGTAACTATGCAGATTTTGCACAACTACGCAAAAATTGCACACCCAAGCAAAATATGTGCAATTATGTGCACTGTGCAAAAATTGCTTGACAACGCAAAAATTGCATGGTATAATGATAGTAGAGGAGCATTGGAATTTATATCGAGGGTAGAGTACCAAACGCTGTTGGAACTCTTCACTACAAAGAATTAGCACAAGGAATTGGGATGTCATGAGCGAGAAGGAACTTAAGAGGGGACTGAATCCTCGACATCGGATGATGATTACGTTGTACCTTCAAGGGATGGATATGCATAAGATTGATAATCACCTTGGGGTGACACATGGATATACGAGTGCGATATTGCAGACGGATATTGCGCGGGGGGAAATTAAGAAGCGGATGCAGGAGCTTGATATAGAGGCGCATGATACAATGGCTGCGATGGCGGCGAGTCAAAGGGTTATTGCGGGAGCCGCTCCGAGTATAGCGGCGCAGTTGGTGAGTGATGCGTTGGATGGGGACAACAAGCCCGCAGAGCGGACAAGTGCCTGCAAACAGGCCTTCGCTATTCTCGCGGGGCGAGCGGGAGAGGATGAACGCCCTGTGGGTGAGGGGCTTAAGATATTTATTCAAGGAGCCGGCGGTAAGGTAGAGCAAGCGGTGGATATATTCCCCGACCATACCGACGCTCGTGATGGTGTGGCCAAAGAGTTGATGGGAGGGCTTCATGGGCCGAATGGCGGAGCTGACGAAGAGGGTCCAGCTGCGGACGAGGAATAGGCTGGTAATTGTTGTAGCATTCGTAGCTATTGTCCTCGCTGCGATGTTCGGACTCTACAAGATGTTTCAGACAGAGGCGGAGTTGGAGTGGAAGGATATTGAAATGACTTGGGAGCAGGTCCCGGAAGGGATTACCTACGAGCAGTTTGAACAATGGTATAAAGAACAAAACCAAGAGCGCTAGCTCTGCTCCAAGGAAGCAACCTGAGGTACCCCCAACGCGAGCATGAGAGCGATATTATCTAATGCCATACAGCATTAAATACGTGAAGGGTTCCAAGCGGCCATATAAGATTGTGAAGAGCGATACGGGGAAAGTGGTGGGGAGTAGTAAGACACGGGCGGATGCAAAGGCGTCTATTCGAGCGAGGTACATGGGGGAGAGCAAGGGAAAGTGAATACTCTTCACCGAGAGGGTTTTAGGAGCATTCAGCTTAATCCATCTCAAGAGAGGTATCTTCTTGACTGGAGCCGGAGGCTCGCATTCTTCGGCGGGGTTGGGAACGGAAAGACTACCATCGGTGTGTTGAAGGTTATACAGACCATGCTCGCATTCCCAAAGGCGGAAGCCCTTATTGGACGGCTGGAGTGGCCGACATTGGAATCAACCACTATGGCGGAATTCTACGAGCTTGCTCCGCCGGAGGATATCAGGGAAGCTCGGAAGGGGCCTGGGAGTCCGGTGTGCATATTCCGCAATGGGTCGAAGGTTCACTTCAGACACCTTGCTATTAAGGGAGACCGGAAGAAAGCCTTTCAACGGCTGGCAAACCTCAACCTTAATCTTATCCTCATTGACCAAGCAGAGGAGATAGACCAAGAGTGGATGCAACACTTTAGAGGGCGGCTCCGGCGTAAGGTCTATAATAAGGTTGGAAAAATGTGTCCACATCAGGTTGCGCTCATCGGGAATATGGCCGGACGTAATTGGATTTGGAAAGAATTTAAGGAGCCGCTCGAAAGCACCGGGAAGCCCAAGCCAGACAATTCTCTCATCGAAGCATCCACCTATGATAACCGGGAGCACCTGCCAGCTGAGTTCCTCGCCGACCTTGAGAACGCACCAAAACAATGGTATCGTAGATACGTGCTTGGAAGTTGGGATGACTACGAGGGACTTATCTTCGGGGAACTCAACAGACATATTCATGTCGTCCAGCCGTTTGAGATTCCACCTTCATGGGAAAGGTATATATCCCTTGACCACGGCTCGACGAATCCAACAGCAGGTCTTTGGTATACCATCCATCCAGAGGGCGAGGACATTTTCTTCTATGATACCTACTACCAGCGTGGGTTGCTTGTGCGTGAACACACTCGGAACATCATGGACCAATGTAGACAAGACCTGAATTCTACCTATATCATGCGGCATTGGGACCCATCGGTATTCTACAAAACACAGCAGAGCAAAGAACGTGGAATGTATTCCCTCTACGATATTTATATCGAGTCGGGAATTGAGTATGCGAATCAAGAACCAATTCTCAGGGAGCTCATTCCCTATGGAATTGGAGCTAATAACGATTTCCGTGCAGGGGTGGAACGCGTCAACAACTATGCGAAGGTTGACCCTGAACATAAACATCCATTGACCGGGGAAATAGGCGCACCGAGGCTTCATTTCTTCGATGGTAAATGCGATATGTTCTGGGCAGAGCAAGGCGGATATACTTGGAAGCCTGGACCGGGCGGGCTGGATGCAGAAATGACCGGCCCTCAACCGGAGGTGGAAGACCCAACGAAGGATAATCATCTAATGGATTGTATCCGTTATGGAATCCTGACTCGTCCACCTCTTAGTCTCGTGAGGGAACTGCGAAAGCAGATGCCGCTCCTCGACCGTTGGAAACAGAAAGAGCAGCAGAAACTCTTCGGGCAATCTTGGAAGGTAGCATAATGACTTTATTGCCTCTTCCGGTTGCCGGAACAGGGACAGCACAATGACCGACTGGAACAAAGAAGATGAACGCATAGCGCAAGTGGAAGATTGGTACCGCATTGCGTATGAGAATGATGGTGATTGGCGCGACCGTGCGGAAGCTGCCTATGATTTCTATTGGGGAGAACTGCGTGCTACATTCTCAGATGCACAGCAAGCAGAGCTTGAAGAGGCTAAAGCTCCTATGCTCTCCATCAATAAGGTTCAGCCGAGGGTGAATATGCTGGCGGCGATGCAACGCCTTAATCGCTACGAGCCGGTTGTTAAAGCTGAGACAGACCCCAAGGATGTTCCGGTTGGGAAAATCCTTACCCATGTCATGAGACATATAAACAACAAGAATGACCAAGACTTCCTCGATTCGTGGACCTTCATGGATGCATGTATCGGAGGGCGTGGGTATCATGGTAGTTATATTGACTATACCAATAACTTCTTTGGGGATGCGGCTACGAGGTATATCAATCCCTTCAACGTCCTGTTCGACCCAACTTCCATCCGACCTGATTGGCTCGACGCGGAATTCGTCATTGAGCAGCGGTGGTTTACACTCGATGAAATCCAACGCTTCTGGGGGAAGCGGAAGAGTAAACTTGCAGAGACCATTTTCGAGAATCGCCAGATGTTGGGAGATAGTGCAGACGGTGATGTCTTTACCACCGGCCAAGCTCGGATAAGTATGGACCATTATCGAGTGAAGGAATGTTGGCATAGAACCTATGAAGAACTTCCATACCTTGCAGACGTTCGTACGGGCGACCTTAAACATATGCCAGATGAAGATGAGGCGTTTCGTATCGCTTCGCAATACCCTGGCCGCTTTTATCAAATCTCCATTTGGAAAGCTCGTATGAACGTGACGGTGATGTCTTGTGGAGTGGAAATGTTCCACGGCCCATCACCGTATGAAAGCCCTCGCTACAATATCTTTCCAACCTTCTGTTTCTATGTAGGCGGGCGGCAGGATGGTGTTGTAGAATCTCTTAAATATCCACAGATGGAAATCAACAAGCGGCGGAGCCAGATGTTACATATTACCAACAAGACCGCGCATAGTCCTTGGGTGCAAGACCAAAATGCAGTTGTTGGTGGAGATGACCTCTTGGAGAAGAAGGGCACACGGCTCGATGTGATTACCAAGAGGCCTGGGTCTACGGTGGATCGAATTCCGGCTGGAGATTTCCCCATTGGCCTTGTGCGGCTGGAACAGATGGCTGACCAAGAACTCCAAGATGTGTTAGGGATTTCGGTTGAGACACTTCCGACGGGAGGTATGGGCACTGGCGGTTCAGGTCGTGCGATTGCTCTCCGACAACAGCAGGGAATGAAAATGCTTTCTCTCCCAATGGACAATCAACGCCTCACTCGTCGGAATTGGGGGAGATGGTTGCTTCGTACCATTCAACAGTTCTACACTACCGAACGTGTCTTTCGTATTGATGAACCCGATGAGCAGGGACGTGACCGCTACATTGCCATCAATGCGCGAGATTACGATAGAATCAAAAATGACGTCACAGTTGGCGACTATGACGTTGTTGTGGCAGAGGAGCCGCTTTCACCTACCAATCGACAGGCGATGTACAACACCTTCGTGGAGTTGCTACATCAGGGGATACCAATCCCGCCGGATTTGGTAGTGGAACTCTCCGACATGCCGAGGAAAGAGGACGTAATCGCTAGGTTGCGCGACTATGCGCAGGAACAGCAAAACGCTGGAGGAGGAAAGAGAGATGCCGAAAGAGCAAGAGAAACCGTCCCCGTCGGAGCATGAAGAGAAGCTGTCTGAGCTCGCTGGTATGACTGGCTTGTCTGAAGCAGCTAGAGAGGCAGCCGCCTTTGCTGCATTGGAGAAGCAAGAGGAGGATGGTGAAAGTGGGCTTGGTGAGCTTCTTCATGGTGCAGAGGGTGAGGACGATGAACAGCCCGAACCGTCGAAGGAAGAAGAATCCGAGGAGGAAGAAGTCTCCGAGGATGAAACTCCCGAAGAGGAAACCGAAGAGCAAGAGGGTTCCAAAGACACCTCTCGGGTACGCCGGAACCTGCAACGCGCAAGGCGCGAGGAGCGAGCAGCCAAACAGCGGGCCAAGCAGTTGGAAACTGCGATGGTCAATATGGAAAACCGCATCTTGGAGCTCGAACAGGGACAGGTTCGTGGACCGCTTGAGGGTAAGGATGATGACGACACGCTCACCGTTGCGGAAGCCAAAGAGCTGCTTGCGAAAGCTCAGAAGTTGGGTAAGAAGCGTGAAGAGCCCGCTGAGCGCAAGACTCGTGGACCTTCCATTCGTCCCGAAGCTGTTGAGGACGTACAGGTGAGTGAAACGGAATTCCGTCAACAACATCCTGACTATGACATCGTCGTTGCTGGAATCCCTTGGACTCAGGAAGACCTCGATGAGATTACGGACAGTGCAGACCCCGCAGCTACAGCCTATGAAATGGCACTGGAGTTTCGGGAGAAGAGTGCTGGACATAAGGGTGGTAAAGGTCGGGTTGAAAAGGCTCTGAAGGATAGAGAACGTGTAGAGAGAACAAAAACCATTTCCCGGACACGCGGAGGGCGTGAGGGGCCAAAGGGCGACAAGACGGCTTCTCTACCGCCGAATCTCCATCAACGTATTATGGAGGCGGATGAGAAAACTGTTGAGAAGCTTTTGGATAAATACGGCGCGGGACCAATTATCCGTCCGTAGCCTTCAGCCTTCGTCAGTGTCCATACTTTAAGGAGGTTATGAAGTGGCTTTAACTGAGGTTACTACCAACCTTCAGGAAGAGCTTTGGGGTAGTAGCCTGTGGAGAGCGGTCATCCAAAGGATGGCTTGGACGAAGTCTATGGGCATTGACGAGAACAACATCGTCATCGTCCGTAACGAATTCCAGAAACAGGCTGGAGACAAGCTCACAATCGGTTTGTCGTACCCTTTGAGCGGTGAAGGTATCGATGGGGACAACAAGTTGGAGGATAATGAGGAGACTCTGCAGACCTTCGACTTCGCGTTCTACATCAACCAGAAGAGAAACGCCGTTCGCCTGAAGGGCAAGATGTCGGAGAAAAAGACGCGCCTCAAGCTACGGCGAGAGGCTCGCGACCGGCTCAGCCTTTGGCTGAGTGAAATCATCGACAAGGAGTTGACGAGGAAGGCAGCCGGTGTTACCACTTGGACATTTGCAAATACTCCAACCGCGCCCACCGTGGGGCTTTATGGTGGAGACGCAACCGGCGATACCGATATGGCCAGTAGTGACTGGCTCGGAACGGCGGAGATTGACCGAATGAAAACTCGTGCACAGACTGCGAGTCCTAAGGTTCAACCTCTCCGTATCGCTGGTGGGGATTTCTATGTCCTCCAGATTCACCCAAACCAAACGTACTTGCTGAAGCACGATTCCAATTGGAAGAATGCTCAGATGTACGCCATGCCCAGAGGAAGCAGCAACCCCCTCTTCACGAACGCCATCGGCGGTTGGAATGGGGTTCTCATTCACGAGAATGAGGAGCTTCCCGAGCTTACCATCAATTCGTTAGCGTGTCGTCGGGCCCTTCTGCTCGGTCGACAGGCGCTGGTGTTGGGCTTCGGCGGGGCCATCAGCTGGCAAGAAGAGACATTCGACTTCGGGAATCAGGTTGCGTTCGCAGTCGGACGTATTTTCGGATGTCAAGCGGCCAAGTACAATTCCAAGGACCTCGGTCGGATTGCGATGGATTCTTATGCACCGGCCCCAACCGGCGTAGCGCACTCGTAAGGAGGTGAGGCGGAATGACTATCACAACTAAAGCACTGCAGTACTTCCACCTCACGGTGAGAGACCCGGAAGGTAATCCCATAGAGTCTGGGATTGGCTATACGGTCTATACTGCGGGTAGTACAACCGCGGCCACCATCTACTCCGACGAGGCGGAAACAGCCAAAACGAATCCGGTCACAACCACCGTGTTTGCCACGGACAAGGAGATTAAGTTCTGGCTCAACGCGGCGAGCTGTGATATTCTGTTGGATCTGGCCAATGGACAACGCGTGTTTCTCGATGGGATAACCGCAGCGAAAGAACATAATGCGATTATTCCAGATCAGGAACAACAACAGGCCGTTAAGGTTGGCAAGATCTTCGAGTTTGACTGTGCCGAAACAGCGGTCACGAACGTGATTATTCCTGCGTTGGCAAACCCGCGCGGGATAATTATCACCCACGTCTTTGGCATCGTCACAGAGGCGATGGTTGGTTCATCCCAAGACCAAGGTATTGTCACAGTCAGCGATGAGAGTGACAATTCGATTTGCACTTTGACGCCTACTGATGCTGCGGCTGATGCAATTGGAGACTACATTCTAGGTTTCCAAGCGCAGTCGACTGCAACCGGAACGGCAGGGAAGAGCGTTGCTGCTGGTGAATATGTTGATGCAGTTGTGACTCAGGCAACTGCTGGGGGCACACCAGCAGGGAAATACAAGGTGTACGTCGAGTATATCCAGTTGTAAGGTACTCGCTCGCGCCCGTTGCGCTTGCGGCCACAGTGTCCCACGTGAGGGGGTTAGTCAATGACAGCCTCCTCACGAATGGGGCATAAGGAGATTGAGATGGTTGTCTGTGGAGATTGCAAACATTTTGAGGATGTTCCGGAAGGGGAAGTACCATCCTCTTTGGGCTTGAGTTCCAAGCAGCCCATTGATTGTGGACTGTGTCTGAGATTCCCTCCGCGATGTGCTGTCGATGGTGCTGGCTATGCTGCTCTCGGCCAGTTCCCGTGGGTGCATAAAGAGATGACTTGCGGCGAAGGCAAAGCGACCTAAAGGTCTGTTCCACCGGCCGGAACAGGGAGATGTAAATGGCAGCCTTTACATATACAGAGCTCGTAACTGCGGTCACTAGCCGCAACCGGCGTACAAACAGCGCGAGCCAAATTGGTGAAAACGTCATCTTTGCGTTGACGAAGATCGGGGTACGGTTTAGGGTCCCGGCTTTGCAGGCCCTAAAGACGAGCGTTACGACAACGGCGTCTACGGCGACGACAGCTGTAGCAGACGACTTCGTAGAGCTTTATGATGAGAACAGTCTCATCTATGATGTTGAAGATGAGGGTCGCAATATCGAGGTCCTTCATCCTGAAGTATTCATTGCTGATTATCCAAGACCACAAGACGCTACGGAAGATGAACCTCAGAAGTGTATGGTCTATGGTGGAAAGTTCTATTGGTATCCTGTGCCAGATGATGCATATGCCATCAAGTATTACTATATGAAGGAACACCCTACTATCAGTGGGTCCACCACCCATTCCTTGGGCGCGAAGTTCAATCGGGCAATAATCGCATTAGCAAATGCGTATACATATGAGGACTTCCAGGAATACGTCGATGCTCAATATTGGTTTAACATTGCGGAAATGGAATTGTCAGATATTATGGGAGCACGACCAAGTGGGATTCGTTGGATGAAAAGGGATGCGCTATATGCGTAGGAGGGAGAGAGATGATAGGGTCAAGATGTAAAACTGTTCTATTCACGTTGGCTGCGGTCTTGATGTTCTTTGTGTTCATTGCGGCATTCGATTCGGCAGGCCGTAGTATAATAACGGCTGGCCCGTGGAACGTGACAGAAGCAACACACGCTGCTGGTGGAGGAGCCGCCTCTACGGTAGTGAATGCCAGCGCGGCGAGATTGCGCTGCATGTGGTTGGTCGCAGACGCTGCGAATGCGGTAGCAAGTATTTATGACAACGCAAGCGCTGCATCAGGAACCACTTTGGGACAGCTGCGTGTAGCTACTTCTGGAGAAACCGCGAGCACGCCAAATATAGACGTCAACGCGGCGAATGGACTCACCGCGTCTGTGACTGGCGGGCAACTGTACGTCGTGTGGAGGTAGCGACATGAGGCTTCGATATATAATAATCGCGTTGGTTTGTCTGTCCCTGTGCGCCGGGCTTGCTATTGGTTTCACCGAGACTTGGAATACCGGAGCCGGCAGTTTCGAGGCGTCCCCCGCTGATGGCGACCAAATCTCCGAGGGCGCTGGTAAGATACGTGGAACGCGGATTGCCGTTAGGGAACGGATGGCGGTTGAGCATGATTTCGGTACGGGGGGTGGTTTGGGGGATACAGGGAAACATCTAGAGGGATCCGCGCGGGCGTATATACAGGACACAACGCCATCCGATACTGATGAAGGACGGATATGGTTCTCTCCTACAAACCACACCCTTAAGTTCGCTAACGAAGCTGCATATGTGTATGCCATTGAGGATTGGACGAAACTTTGCTATCTCGATAATGACCTTAATATTACTGGCAAACGTGCGTTCTCTGGCACTGTCGACCTTCGTGAGAATGTAACATTGTTGGCCGGCAAGACCATAGATGGCGTTGACCCTAGCGACCATCAATCAGCTGCTACCCTTGACCATCCGGACAATTCTGTGACAGAGGATAAACTTGCAGATGGTATCCTCGCCAAAATGGAACGTAATACCGTTTTTGATGTCTTTGGCGGAGATGGTAGCGATGGTGATGTATCGCTCGACAATACCAATTTATCCATTGCTGAAACTGAGAGTGGTTTGGGTGTTGCCATCAAACAGTATGATGATATCACCTTGGCCAACACCGCAGACATCACTGTGGATGCTGGAGTGCATGTACTAGTAATTGGTGTTAAGGGAACACTTACCCTTGGAGCTGGCTGTACTATAAATATGAATGGGAAGGGCGCAATTGGCGGTGCCGCACCTGCTGCCGCGGCCGGTGCCGGCAATCCAGGAAATGGTGGCGGTGACCTTTACAACCAAGCTGTTGGCGGTACTGGCTCCGCTGGAGGCACACCTAGTAATTTACTTAATCTTAGCGGTGGTGGTGGTGGTGGAGCCGGAAGCTCCGGACCGAATGATGCGGCAGGTGGTGGTGGAGGTGCAGCTGGCATGCCTGGCGCAAATGGAGGTGCTATTGCTGCAAGCGGAAGCTCCGCTTCTGATGTTTCAGATCGTAGGATATATATTATCGATTCTGTTTACTCAGCTGCTAATTGGATACAAACCGCTTTGCAGGGGTATGGTGCAGGCGGTGGTAGCGGCGCTAGTGTTTTTGCTGCAAGCGGTGGTGCTGGTGGAAATGGTGGAGGAGTTATATTCATTGAAGCTAATACAATCGTATTGGATGGAGATATACAGGCGAATGGTGCAAACGGTAGTAATGGGGCAACTGTCTATACTGGTGGTGGTGGTGGTGGTGGTGGTGGGCTTGCCGTACTATTGTATAAAGTAAAGTCGGGAGCAGGAAGCGTTACTGCTACCGGCGGGAGTGGTGCCACAGGAACGAATTACAATGGTGGCGATGGTGGAAACGGTTTAGCAGTTTCGTATGACGTGGATGGTTAAGGATGGCAATCGAACTTATTGAACAGCAAGGTAGCCGAGCACAACCTACTCAAGAACTCTTTCCAGTGGGCGGGTTGAATGTAGATTTGCCTTCTACGGAGTTGAATGAGGCCGAGAGTCCCTCATTGAAAAACATAATGTTTCATCGATATAGTGCTCGGAGCCGTCCAGGCCTTTCTCTTATGGGCAGTAACGGGCTTCCGGTGACGGGAATTCCGGTAGGCCTTTTCAGTTACACTAAGCTCGACCAGACACGATACTTTGTCCTTATGACCACGAGTGAACTATACAAATTCGATAGTGTCGGGCAAACGTGGTCAAGTATTAAAGGCTCCGTGGACATTTCATGTATCTCTACCGACTTTGCGAGTGCGGCGTTCTTTCCAACCACCACGACGGACACGCTTATCATGACCAACGGTAGTGATGTAATCATCAAATGGAATGGGTCAGGTAATGCGGCTGCATTGACTTGTCCTTATAAGGCGAAGATTGTATCGCCGTATAGGGATTACCTACTCCTTATCAACTGTGAAGTGAGTGGTACGTGGATACCACAGCGGGTAATTTGGGGAGATATTGGTCAACCTGAAGTATTTACTGGTGGAACCTCTGGGCAATATGATATTATCTCAGGTGGCTCTAACCTTATTGCAGCAGAGAAACTTCGTGGGGTTGTGTATCTCTACACTGAGGAATCTATTGTATCATTTTGGTGGGTTGGAGGACAGCAGGTCTTTCGGTGGGAAGAAGTTGTACCGGGAATAGGGCTTGCTGGAAAGAGGACAGTGGGAGATTTCGGTGACTTCCATATCCTACTTGGATGGGAAAATGTATTACTCTTTGATGGTACACAACACCTTCAGCGGCTTGCGGACGGCAAGGTGCAGGAGGACCTCATCGGTAATATCAACTATGATTATATAGACAACGCCTTCAGTATTGTTGATAGAAAACTTGGTATGTATTCCTTGTTTGTTCCTGAGGGTTCTTCACAATGGCCTACGGCAAGATGGGTATACAATCACCGTCAAGGGTTATGGACTAGATATGATTATGACCTTTTCTATAGCCTCCTTGACGATAATGATGAAACTGCGGGATTCTGCGTTCCTGCACATTATAAGGATTTTACGGGGCTTACGTGGGAACAAGCCGAGGGTGCATGGACAGCTTGGACGGCGCGAAGGTGGCGGGATAGAGACGTTAGCAAAGACGCACCGAGGATTGCTTTCGCATCGAACACCAAGAATGTGTATGAAGAAAACGAAATTGCACTCGATGATGTAGGAACTGCTATTGACAACGATTATCAAACTAAAGACTTTCAAGTGGGTTCCTATACACGCACTATCAAGTTGGAATTCGAGGCGATAGGGACGACGGTGGATATTAGTTACTCTACCGATGAAGGTAATAGTTGGACGTCCCTTGAAACTGTCACTTTGGATGCAGCGGATTATAATAGATACGAAGTATTCCTTGATACTTTCGGCAGTCGCCTCAGATTCCGCTTCAGGAATATATCTACTACTGGTTGGTTTGAATTACGGAAATATCGTTTCTGGGCAATACCGAGGAAATAAATGTCGATTCCCGACAAACCAAAATGGCCAGTAATACCGCGAGAGATTCCTGACAAATATCGTCGATATTTCACTATCTTTCAGGAGAGTGTTGAGGAATACCTGCGGGAACTTCAAAGACAAATACACGAAATCACCTTCTACGATGAAGGTCTCCAACAACGATGGGCAGATATAACAAACGGTGACGCAAGGATTGTCTATGATTTTGATGGAAGCCTTCAATTCTTTGTGGGCGACACGAAGGTCATGTGGTTTGATTGGCATGGGAATTTACATACCACCGTTGCGTGGGACCAAATATCGACTAACCTCACCAAGACCAGTAATAGAAATCTTATCGAGTATGACCCGTCTATCCCGTCGATTGACGTTTTCCATGCAGGGAATCAGATACTGCAAATCTCGACAACAGGTATTATTGTAGATAATGCGCATAATGTAAATACTGGTCAAACACTCTCTGGGCATGCGTCTATGAAGATTGTCGATGAGGACTCCGCTACCGGAGCCACATTTATTAGCGTGAAGGAACATAGAGTATTGCAAATAAGTGGAATGACTATCTCTTTGAAAGGAGCTATGAAAATTGTCTCGTAAGTTAGTTTTGATGATGTTGTTGCTTCTTGCGTGTTTCGCGTTTGCAGTGCAAGTCTTTGCAGCCGACCGTAACGAGTGGCAACGGACGGACATGGAGGATAGTAGTTCCGAGGCTATCTTACGGTTGGGGCAAACAGGTTCGGGGCCGATTCTTGAAGGCTATGATGGAACAGTCGCAGCGGGTACACTTGTCTATCGAGTTATGTTGAATGGTACAATATGTACACTTGATAAAATACACGGAATTTATGCTGAGCATCTTTTTAATTTACACGTCCTTGCCAATGACCCTCCAGCCGCTCCGACGGATGAGTTGTTTCTGTACTCCAAGTTATCCGGCGGTGTGCCTTCGCTTTACTCTATGGACGATGAAGGCACGTCGGCCAAGTTCGCAGCAGGCGGTATTTCCGATATCGTAGAGGATACAACTCCGCAACTCGGCGGTGACCTTGATATGTATGGACATGAAATTGAGGGTGTCTCCGAGACGGAGATGGGACATCTCTCAACAGTGTCCTCGAATGTGCAGACGCAGATAGATGGTAAAGTATCTAAGTCTGTGCTCAGCGCGAAGGGGTCGCTTGTGGGAGCTTCTGCGGCGTCAACACCTGCAAATGTACCAGTCGGGTCAGATTATCAAATGCTCATGGCACTCGCCTCCGATGCGGAAGGTGTTGTATGGAAGCTAAAGCACAAACTCGATGGTACAACCGCCCCGACTGTTAATGAAGATTCTGGAGATGGGTATGAAGTGGGGTCAGTGTGGATTGATACTACCAACGATAAAGCCTATGTCTGCCTCGACGCTAGTGTAGGAGCCGCTATGTGGACAGAAACCAGCGGCGGCGAGGCGAACACGGCGAGTAACACGGGGTCGCTCGGTACGGGGCTGTTTAAGCAAAAGGTCAGCAGTGACCTCGAATTCTACAAGATATATTCCGCAAACGACCGTTTAACTGCGGCTCTTTCGGGAACCGATTACTTTGCGCTCACCCTGAACGAGGGGAACATTGTTCACCAAAACCTTTCCGGCGCAGGCACGAATACACACGCGCAGGTGGATACTCACATCGCCGACGCGGCCAAACACCGCGAGATAAACGATGTTGGTACTGGCACGACCGAGTTGTGGAGCGCGAGTAAGATAAACACAGAGCTTGCAGGCAAGGGAGGTTTGCTCACCGTACAGGAAGAGGACGGTGGCCCCAGTGACGCTGCCGTTACGGTTATTAAGGTTCCCAACAACTCCCTCGACATTCCGAGCGCGGGGACGGTTAACATCAACCCGTGGGATATTACCGAAAGGTTTCACATCTATGAGGAGTTTGTGTCAACCGTTTTGCCTGCTAGATGGAACAGCACTGGCTCCGGCACAGGCTCTTCCGTAACGACATTGGATTTGGTTAATGGCGTTATTCGCCTGACATCAGGCACAACGGCTGGAGGAGAGCGTTTAGTATATCTCGGCTCGGCCTCAATTCATAACTTTGCGCCAGCAAACAATATAGTCATGGAGGCTAGGGTACGCACAGGCGCGATGACTGACAACGTGCGGCTACAAGTCGGGTTTACGACATCACTAAGCTACACCGCGACCGAGGCGAAGGCGACGTTCTATGCTGCTAATGGAATCAACTCCGGGTTTTGGATTGGTTATTCATCCACATCAGCCGGAAATCAATCGTTCACCAGCGCAATCGACCCGACGGCGTGGCACACACTCCGAATAGAGGTTTCCTCATCCGCCGTCAATTTTTACATCGACGGAAGTC